>JGI20225J20221_1000065_pt1 | contig 361254 bp, 319 predicted proteins | sample BioMet4_FD_20221 | JGI IMG/M metagenome (IMG submission 20221)
AAAGCTCTGTGAGTCCTTCAATGAGATCATCCCGGTTCACATTGCTGGTATAATCTTTCAGCAGTTCATCTGAGAGCTGTCTGATTTTCTTCGGATCAGGAACCATACCTTTTGTGAGTTTGAACTCTCCCTTGAGCTGCGTGATCTTCGCCTGCAGCTTATCATTCTCAGCGAGCTGCTTCTTTGCCGCTTTCTTCGCTTCCTGCTCCGGAGTGCTTACATGAGTGAGCCAGTCTCCGACTGAGTATCTGATGTCATCATTTCCAGTATTTCCGCTTCCGTCTTGTTCCTGATTTTTTCCAGTAGTTTCTTCGCTGCTGCTTCCAAATCTCCAAATTCGGGGAGACTTAAATAAATTATTCGTTGTGTATCTTGAGATAAGTCTTTGTCTGTACACTCTTTGATTAACATCGTCCGCCAATAATACTGACTCTTTTCCTTTTCCTTCCGCATGAATTATCTGCCTCCTTATTTCATCAATGTCTGTTTCGTTCTCTAATTGTATCTGCACAATCATCTGAATAGAGTTATCTATATTGCTGACATATACAATATACGGATTTATACCGTCCTCACTTCCGACTGGAATAATCGTTGTGTCATATCTTCCTGGGAAAAATGTCTGCTGTCCTGCATTTAGCTGCATGAGTTTTCGTTCAAGGTCTTCCTTCGCTTCCTTTGGTAATATTATTTTATCATTTTTGTCAGCAACTGAATATCTTATGTCTGCCTTTTTCGTTGGATGTTCATTATCTATATCCTTAAACTGATTGGAATTGAAAGCAACATATATATCAGCAGATTCTGAAGTGTCACCATATCTGCCAATATCTCTAAGTTTCCTGAAGATTACTCCGTCATATCCATTTTCGCGCGCAAACTCAGCCCATTCGCGTGTGCTTTTATGCTCCGAATTAATATCAGTATAATATTTTACCGCCTTTGCAGGATTATTTTCGTTATAGACATCATATGCTTCTTCGCCTACAGATTCATCAACAAGTATACTAATATAATCATCATCAGAACTTTCAATTTCGTATTCGACATCTTCTCCGAGCAGATCAGATAAATCACTATAATCAAGCGTTTCATACGTATCACCATTCAAAAATACTAAATCATAATCATTCGCGCCATGATATACAATATGCCCTATTGTTTTCTTGCCATTATTATCTGTAACTCTACTCCAAAACTGGCCATTGGCATCAACAATAAGAGGATTCTTTAAATTGAGATATCCTTCATATATACCTGTAACACCATCATTCCCAGCACCTGCTAAATTACGATTATTGATAAGCTGGTTCCCCAGCTCTGGAAGTTCGCTGATGCTTTCTACACTATCATATCCATTATCCATTTCCTGAAATGTTCTGAGCTGATATTTCCATATCTTCAGGCCCATTCGGATATTCATTCAATGGATATTTTTTAAGATAATCATTCCATGAAGCAAAATCATCCATTCCGCCATCAGGAAGATTGACGATGATTTCATAATCTACTTTATTTGCAGGGTCATCCATATATTTAATGACTGCTGCAGAAGTATCGAGCTTCGGAATATCGAGTTTTGCTGTACCACTTGTATATGATCCGGCAACACTTCTGCTTCCACTAAAGAAGAACGACAGCTCATCATCTGAGAACTCATTATTGAAGACTGTCCACCCGCCGTAATCTGTACCGTGATAAACCACTTTCAGCCGGCCCTGCTCATCTCTTGCCTTAGACTCCGCAAAATATTTTATCTGATCCGGGGTGAGAGCATTACCTTCACTATCTTCTTTTGCGGAATACCTTACAGCTTCTCCCGGAGTCACTTCCCATAATGCTTTTTCTCCATTTACTTTTGGCTCTTTTGCTATAATCAGTTTACCTTTACGCTCTACATTCCCAAAATACCGTTTAATTTCAGGTACATAGTCAGCAGTCTTTCTATTGTTCTGATATCCTGCTGATGTTTCTCTTCCTTCTCCTGTCCCGCTACCTTCATATACCATAAAATAAGCAACGCCATCATCCTTGATTACTTTTGCTGCTTCGAGTATTACATTTGCTCTTGCTCCGGGTTCATTAATGACATTAAGAACATTTGCTACCGTAGCGGTGTCTGCTTTATTTCCATTAAGCAAGTATGTAAGAGTTTTTCCGTTTACTTTAGCACTTCTGTTATATGGATCAAATACAAGGTTCTTTGTGCCAACAGACTTCAGAAAATCTGTTGCTTCATCAAACTTTCCTCCACCTATGTCAATATTGATCCCCTTGAATTTTACATTCTTGTTTTTGAAGAGTGCAGGTACTTGCTTTATTGATGTTGCTGCAGAACTTATAGCTTGACTTTCAGGATCTGTATTTGATTTTCTATTATATTTGACGATCCCATTTAGCTTGACTTTTGATAGAAAATTTTGTATATTATTATTAAGATCAGCATTAGTAATATTGCTTGGGAATTGCACCCTCGTAAGATTGCTAAAAGAGCTGATCTTATTTTTATCGAAATATAATATCCGATTTTCTTTTATTCCATCATTAATTATTTTTTCAATGTTTCTATGCCCGTATGCAGTGATAACTTTATTTGCATCTATGTATTTCTTATTTTGAATAGTTTTATCTTCTAATGCATCTATTACAACAACGAAATTGCCATTTATATCCTTGTCATCTGTAATTAAGATTATGCTGTTCTCTCTTTCTTTGTTTTCACTCGATGATGCAGCAATAGCAATTACTAGAGTCTCCGATTTTTTTAATGCACTAATTAATCCATCGGGCCCGAGTTCATGAAATTCTACGTTTTTATCGTATCTGTTTTCAAATATAGCTTGTCTTTTAGAGGCCATCGCTGCATATGCTTTTCGATATGGCATGAATACCCCATATGGATTTATCCCAATAACTTCTGTTAGAAATGGTGAAGTTTCTCCTATTTCAAGAAGACTATTATCTGGAAAGTTTCCATGTAGTATCTTTTCCAATTCATTAGCAAGACCGTCTCTGATACTGTTTCTAATTTCAGTATTGGCCGGAGCATACTGTGCATCATCCGTTCCTGCCTTCGCATTGTCTGCAGCAGCTCTCATAAGTCTTTCAACTCTTGTCTTGAACTCTGCTTCGAGCCCGGATGCTTCGAGATATGCAGGATGAGTAATGCCGTAGAACTGTCTCATGGTCATCACAAACTGATGCAGGAACTCTTTCACTGCATCAATGAACTTCTTCGCAACAGATTCATTATATCCGAGCAGTTCAGCGAGTGCTGTATCATCTGTAAGCAGTGAAGGCATCCACTCAGCCATGAGCTCATCCATAGCTTTTTCATTTCCGGTTACGGATTTATCATTTTCGTACTGCTTCATCGTATTGCGTGTTACCGCCTTCAACTCCTACCTGCATGATCGCAAAGTTATCGCTGTCGATGATCTTATTGATTGCATCATCGAAGTCTTTTTCATATTTCTCACGTTCACGCTTGTACTGCTCTCTTACCGCAGCATCTTTTGAGAACACTCTCTTGACATCAATCTTCATATTCGGAAGGATCACTGTTTCCTTGTCAGCCAGTGACAGTTTCTTCTTGATATTATCAGAAGATTGTGATACATTATTATTAGCAGAAGTGCCAGGTCTTCCCTGTCCTTTATCTAAGGATATATCACTAAAAGCATCTTCTGTTTTTTTATTAAAAATAAATAACGTCCCGTTTGGAGTCAGTATTCTAAGCATCTTAAATCTGTATCCCTTTGTGATTTTAAGAGCAATACCTATGTTGCCGCGAGTACCATTTAATATAACAGGCGCTCCGATAATTAACGTGTAATAATCCCGCCCTGCACGTTTCACACGGTCTTCAATTATAATGCCCCTCTTTAACACTAAAGGAGAAGCAATAATAGAAGCGTACTCTTCATCAGTTTTTAAATAGCCAATAGACGAACTTATTAAGTCTTTATTGATTTCTATTTTCCCGAAATTGTTTCTATCGATGAACTTACCATATTTCTTTAAATATTTTTCTATAATAGAATACTGCGTGCTTTTAGATTTTGTAGACAAATCTGTAGGAACTGAAATATCTGCGACTGGTTCCATAGTATTTAACTCATCGAGATGATCTAATATGGCTTGCTTTATGTGTACGCTTTCCTCATCTTTTGCAGCATATCTTATTACAGATATACTTCCTGCAGTACTTTCCTTAGCTGCTTCCGATACCTGCAGCCACATGCTGTTGAAAGTATCTCTCATCCCGGACACTTCAAGATAAGCCGCAGTCTTTGCTCCGAACGTATTTTTGAGATAACCGAGGAACCTGTCGAGCAGCTCTTTGAGAGCATTCACTATCTTCTCAGCAAGACTCTGATCATAGTTGGCGAACTGCAGCAATGCCTTGTCATCAGAAAGCAGATTGACGGACCACTCAGCCATCAGTTCATCGACCGCTTCACTTTCATTGATGTCGATGTCCTGCTTTGCATACTGACTTATCTTCTTCGAAACAGCGTGATTGAAGCTCTCGGAATGGTTTGATTTCCATGTACTGATGACATGCTGCTTCATAGCCTTGTATTCAGCGGGAGCGAGATTCTCAAATACATGAGTGAGCTCATGCAGAAGCGAACCTTCAACAATATGCTTTGTGTCGGCCTGCTTCGCCGAAACAATGATAGCATTCTGCTTCGGATCATACATGCCGTTCACGGCTGCATCACCGTTGAACACCGTATCACTGAAGCGTACATTCACACCATAATTGTCAGTGATGATCCCGGCAATAGCCTTTGCCGAATCAGATAATGCACTGACATCATCATCAATGATGATTTTCGCTTCAGACTTTTTCTGGTTTGCCTCTGATCTCTTTTTCGCTTCTGCTTCGGCAGCAGCCTTTTCCTTAATACTCTGACGCGCTTCCGTTCTTCCTTCCTGCCATGCAGCAAGCTCATCAGCTCTGCTGAGGATACCGGAAAGCGCACTCTTTTCATTGAAGCTGCCGTTCGGATTCGCGCGTCCTCTCGTATAGTAGAGATCGAACGCTCTCAGTACCTGCCTTGCTTCTGCATTCGTATAGTCTGTGCCGAACTTTGGAAGTACTTTTCTCTTGATAGCAGTATTTTTCTTCTCTTCCGAATCGTTATTCTTGACGACTTCATCGTAATAAGTTATATTATTAATAGAACCATAGTGGGCTACCGCTGACGGGAATTGCACCCTGAGTGCTTGTACCAACTATTGGTTCTTTTTTTATTTGGATCGATATATAAAATCGGTGAAGTATCTAACAAATATTGTATATTACCCCCTGATCTTGTATATGCACTTGTAATCATTTCAATATCTATTTCAGCATTGTTACGATTATTTACTACTAACTTTACTGAAGCCATTACTGTATTGCCATTAGTGCCCTTCAACTCCCCGAATAATATCACACTGTCTTTCTTTGTTAATGATTGTATTATTACAACAGGATTATCAATTAGTTCAGGAATCTGTCTTATTATATCAGTATTAATTTCAGGATGGTCTTCCATTATTTTGGCTATGCCGAGTCACAACGAAGGCTGATTGGCAAGCAGCGCGAACGTGAAACAATCCGCCCAGCACTCGCGTGCCCTGAAAAGGGTATTAGTTGCTGTTGGCAGCTTTTTCGCCAGCGGCATTGAGTACAAATAAGTCTTGCAAGTAAGTAAACATCATGAAAACTTTTCAATGAAAAATTTTCTTTATTATCAGTACTGTTTACCGCACTATCTTGCCTTTATTCCACTTTGCGCCCGGCGCTGAAGCCATGAGCGCATCGCTGCTCCTGCCGTATCCGCTTCCGCCCGATGTCGCAAACGGCGTAATGATCTTGCCCGAAAAGTCATAGCTTTCCAGGAAAGTATTGATGATTTTCGGCGCATTGCCCCACCATATCGGGAAACCCAGGAATATCTCGTCATAGTCGGCCATGCCGCCGGCCTTCTTTGCGATCTCCGGCCTGCACGCGCTGTCATTCATCTCCTTCGTGCTGCGGCTTGCTTTATTGGTCCAGTCAAGATCCTGTGAAGTATACGGCTGTACAGGCTGTATTTCAAAAATGTCTGTGCCGTTCTTTTCAGCTATCTTCTCTGCCGCTTTACGCGTCATGCCCGTAGCTGAAAAAAATGCTGTAAGTTTTCTGCTCATTTTTCTTTCTCCCCTTTGAATTATTAATAGTTATTTCAAAACCTGTTTCAATAAGTTATATGTGATGCTGTAAACGGTTATTTCAGGATGTTTTATACCGGCTTCGTCCATGGCCTCGCACTGCTTGTCCGTCGGATATACATAAGGATATATTCCCAGCATAAACGGGAACAATACATACTGTATCTGGGCCATTTTCTCTCCGCTGACATCCGGCAGATGCCGCTCCAGACATTCGCCAAACGCATCTATGCAGCTCCTGAAAACCTTTTTGTATTCCGCCAGTCTTTCCAGCCTGCAGTTCTCCTCTATTTCATAAAGATTCATGGCCGAAATTTTAAGCAGAACGGTCCTTTTTTCGAGCGTATGAGCCAGCTTCGCCGCCAGTTCGTCAGCATCAAGGCGTTCTTCTCTGTCCGCGATCTTCTGTATATCCATTATCCAGTCTTCATACTCGCGCGTGAGCAGTGCGAGAAAGATCTCTTCTCTGGTTTCAAAATAATTATATATTGAAGGTCTGGAACAACTTATTTCCATACCGATATCCTTGATAGTAATATTTTTGAACCCCCTGGTCCGGTACAGTTTTTCACAGGCATCGATGATTTCAGTTTTTCTCTGATCAGTCAGCGCCTCAGAACATCTCGGCATTTTTTTCTCCTTATGATTATTTTCCTTTTGTCAGTGAAAGGCACTTGCCGATCACATCGCCGGTACGGAGATATTCATATGTCGGAAATTCAAAGAGAACAGGTTTCATTGTCCGGTAATTGATCTTGCCTTCATCGGTGATGTCGCTCTCCTCGACATACGTGCCTGAGAATTTGACGATAAAACTCTCGAATCCTTCCGTCTTATAAATATCTTCCACTTCACATTCTATAGACAGCGGCGAATCCTTTATCATCGGTGTTCCGCCTTCACCCGTTTCATAATCAAAAACTTCGGACTTGTCAGTTTTGCTCCCGCTTACAGATCCCACGTAATCAGCTTGCGATAGTATCGCTTCAGATACCATATTGATTGAAAGTCTGTTTGTCTTCTTTATTACTCCATTAATAAAATGTGCAGAGGACAGACTCACGAGCAGTCTGTCATGTCCTATAATACCAACATGCGCTACCAGTGTCCATGTCGGTTTTTCACCGTTCATCGCTCCTATCACCGTAAGAGGTGTCGGATAAAGCGCAAGCTGCGCGCCTAAATTCTTTTTCATTTATATTCCCCTTTCTATTCTGACACCATGTCAGCAATTTAATTATAGCGCTGTTCTGACACTGTGTCAACGTTGATTTTCCATTTGAATCAGAAGGTCCTGTGAAGTTTGTGATGATCCTGTCATGTCTGTTCGAAGGCTTTCTGAACTCTTCTGTTTCTTCATTGACATGACATTATTGTCACGTAAGATAGCTCTCAAAGAGAAGGGAGTTATCTTATGGTTATCAATAAACTCAAAAAATCAGCAGTTGTACTGCTGACAGCCGCTGCGGCATTTTCTTTTTCAGTAATGCCGCTGCCGGCAAACGCCGCAGACATCATGACGACAGGACAGGTCCCGTCAGGCATTACCGCCGCCGCGGTCGACTACAACACAGTCAAAGTCACCTGGAATGCGGCGGCGGGAGCTTCTGCCTACAATGTGTACCGCGCAAAGGGGAACGGAAGCTACACACTCAAATCCACAACATCCGGCACGTCATACACAGCCGACCATCTCGCGACCGGATCAACTTACCATTTCATAATAACGACAGGAAAACTGATAAGTTCATCATCCTCGGCGCAGACTCAGTCTCTGAACTCAGTCTCATCCGTCACAGAAGTGTCCGCCAAACCGAAACTCGCTCAGACATCTGTATCAGCATCGGCAAAATCATATCAGACAATCAAAGTATCATGGACCACAGTCGCAGGTGCAAATAAATACAAGGTTTACCGCAAGAAAGGATCCGGCAGCTTTAAGAAAATCAAAACAACTTCGGCAAAATCATACACCAGCAAAGGTCTGAAATCATCGACGACATATACATATAAAGTCAAGGCCGTCCGCTCTACAAGCACATATTCCTACGCGAAATCCGGGGCCAATACTGCTTCGGCCAAAACAAAATCATTTGATGCCGACAGCAGGATCCTCAGCACCGCCAAAAGCAAACGCGGCTGTAAATATGTCTGGGGTGCTCAGGGCCCGGGCAGTTTCGACTGCAGCGGTTACGTTTACTGGGTCTACAAAAATGCTTCCGCGACCACAAAAACATTCGGCAGAAAAACAGCCCAGGGATATTACTCGAGCATGAAGCAGTACAGTGTCGGCAGCAGCCTCAGCAATGCTTCGAAAGGCGATATCCTCCTCATCGGTTCGAGCAGATCCAGCATCGTGCACGCCGCCATATATTACGGCAGCCACACCATGATACACGCCAGCAGCTCGGCAGGCAAAGTGACCGTCTCGCCGACAAGCTATTACCACATAGTCGCGATATTGCATTTACCGCGCAAATAAAAAAGAGCGGCATGGCCCGGAGGTCATGCCGTTTTAATTCTCACCGTAATTTTTACTCGAAAAAATCTGCGCATTTTTTCAGTTCATCGATTATCCTTATGTGCTGCGGACAGGCATTTTCGCACTGACCGCATTCGATGCAGTCCGACGCTTTTCCTTTGCCTCTGGTCGCAAATCCGTAATTCATCTTCGCGCCTGCCTCATTTCCGTACATGAGTTCAAAGTTCATGGCGTTGAAAATGTCGGGGATATTTATTTTCTGCGGACATTCCTTCGTGCAGTAATGACAGGAAGTGCACGGTATGCGCGGAAGGCTTTCGATGATCCCGCGGGCCTTCGCGACAGCCGCCTGCTCCTCTTCATTCAGCGGTCTGAAATTCTCCATAAACGAAATGTTGTCCTTCATCTGATCAATATCCGACATTCCCGAAAGCACTGTCAGCACACCATCGAGCGACGCCGCAAATCTGATTGCCCAGGAAGCCGGAGATGCCTTCGGATCTATTCCCGCAAACACTTCCTTTGCTTCATCCGGTATATTGACCAGCATTCCGCCCTTGACAGGCTCCATAATAGTCACTGGGAGTCCGTGCGCTCTCACGAGTTCATAATTCTTCCTCGCCTGAACGACTTCGCTTTCCCAGTCGGCATAATTTATCTGCAGCTGGACAAATTCCATCTCGGGATGATCCTCGAGGATCTTTTCCAGAGTATCCGCTTTATCGTGGAACGAGAATCCGAGATGTCTGATCCTGCCGCTTTCCTTCAGGCCTTTAAAAAAATCCCACATACCGAAGTCGTCAAAGACTTTTGTCCTGTCGTTGCCGAGATTGTGCGCCAGGTAATAATCTATGTATTCAAGTCCTGTGTTTTCCAGTGAAGTCTCAAACATTGCCTTCGCATCATCTGCGTTTTTCGCTCCGATCCAGGCAGCATTCTTTGTCGCGAAAACAAACTTATCCCGCGGATATCTTTCAACGAGCGCCTTTCTTATCGTCTGCTCCGAATCTCCGTACGCCCTTGCTGTATCAAAATAATTGAACCCTGCGCCGAGAAACAGATCCACCATATCCGCCGTCTGCTCCAGATCGCTCTTTCCGTCTTTCTGCGGCAGTCTCATAAGACCGAAACCCAATTTCTTTTTAATTTCTTCTCCTGTCATTGCTCCGTCCTTTCTTTTCCTCTATTCGCTTATCATAACACTTAAAGTCAGCTTTAAGTCAAGCTGTAATAAACGTGTGCCGCGCCCATCGAAATCAAAAATGGCACCGGCTCCTTTTGTGCGGGAGCAGATGCCTTTTTCTTTATTCGTGTTTATTCGTCCATTTTACAGTTTCGCCGACTGTGCAGCTGTAATACACAGGCCACTCGCGGAATAACGGCATCATATACATTATCCTTTCGAAAATATCATGCGGCATCGATTCCCATCTTCCGAATGTCATGACAGTTTTTTCTCCGTCAGATTCATACTTGCCTCTGATCGAACCGCAGCTCTCCATGTCGATTTTTATTTTTCCTTCGCTGTTCTCTTTGCCGACAGCAGGCGAAAAAGATATGCCTGCCGCATCAGTTGTGATCTGCGCCATCCTTCCGTCAGCGTTCCATTTATATGTTATGCCGTCTTTTATATACGTTCTGTTTTCATCCGCTTCGACCTCGCTGCCCGTGAAACATTCCGGAGCGAAAAGATAATATCTGCAGTCCAGAGAATATCTGGCCAGCGTCCGCGCTCTGCCGTTTTTTCTCACGCTCACAGGCGGCTTGTCAGGAGACATCCTGCGGTCTCCTATCCTGATGTCGTAGCGGCAGTTGTCCGCATCCATCAGCTCGCACTGGAGCAGCATGAACAGCGGCATCCCCGAAGGATCGCCTACTTTGCCTCCGGTAGGCGCAAGTATATCCATGTCCAGATCAGCTTCCCTTTTTCTGATGTTCTCATCGGCATCCGCGTAGATCTTCCGGCCTGCTGAATCCATAAACTCAAAATGGATATGGCCGCCTCTGGAACTGCTTTCTATGACCGCCCCGTTGATATGCGTGCGTATGCGCTCATGCAGACCATTGCCGTAAGATCTGAAATCGTCGCCTTCGCTTCCTATGTGATCGTATACATCCACATATCCGTCACTTCTGTAGGCGATGATACGCGGATCTTCACGCGTGCCGATCAGCTGAAGCTCGAACCTTCTGTACACTTCATCCGGATCATTGTCAAAATTGATCAGAGCCAGTTTCCGCACCGGCAGAGACTTCAATATGAACGGTAAAAACATTTTCCCCATAACTGTTCCCCTGAATATTATCTTGCTGCGGCAAGATTAACTGTTACTATTTTTTTCACATGGAAGTAATACCATACCAGGAATACCCCTGTGATGACCCATGTGACAGGATATGAAACGCACAAAGAAATGTACGCCATCATTGAACCGTATGTGTCGGATACCGCATGGAAACCGAATACGATCCACACTATCCTGACCAGACAGACCCCTATCATAGTCGCGATCATCGGCACCAGCGGACGGTTCATTCCTCTCACACAGCCTGTCGCGACATTCATGATGCCGCAGGTCCAGTATGTCGGCATGAATATCATCATTCTGTATATTCCGCGGCTCACAGCTTCCGCTGATGTAGGCAGATATACCCCCAGGACAGGTCTGGCAAAAATAAGAAATGTGAATCCCATTACACATCCTACCAGCGTCGACAGCCATACTGCCGAGGCAAATATTTTATTGAACCTTTCGTCTCTTCCTGCTCCGTAATTCTGACCGGTGAATGTCGTTGCACCCTGGTTGAACGCATCCATCGATACCCATACGAATCCTTCTATATTTGACGCCGCGGCATTGCCTGCGACATAAAGAGTCCCCAGCGAATTTACCGAAGACTGTATCATTACATTGGAAACAGCAAACACCACAGACTGCAGTCCCGTCGGCAGCCCCATGCGGAATATCGTCCTGGCCTTGCTGCGATATATTTTCAGATCCTTCAATATGATCCTGCACGGGCCTTCGATATGCCTCAGCCTGTTTATTATGAGGATCGCGGATATAAGCTGTGATGCAACCGTGCCGATGGCAACTCCGGCAACCCCCAGATGAAATTCTATTACCAGGAAAAGATTCAGCGCCACATTCACGCATCCGGCGAAGAACAGATAATACATCGGCCTCTTGGTATCTCCCGTAGTAATGAGCACTGCTCTCCCGAATGTGTATATCATGAAACACGGTGTGCCGAAGAAATATATCCTGAGATACAGCGTCGACTGACCGATAACATCCGCCGGCGTCGCCATCCAGGTGAGGAAAAGATGCGCGCCCATTATACCCACGGCCGACACCATCAGTCCGAACAATATTCCCATCATTACTGTTGTATGTGCATCTCTGCCCACGTCGACATAGCGTTTAGCCCCGATATCAGTCGAGATGACTACCGTCGCTCCTATCGAAAGGCCGAGGAAGAAATTTATCAGCAGATTGATGAGAAATGTCGTCGATCCCACTGCCGCAACAGCATCGGCGCCGACAAACTGCCCCACTACAATAATGTCCGCAGCATTGAATAAAAGCTGCAGCACACTGGTAAGTACGATAGGCATGCAGAATTTGAACATTTTGCTTGCTATCGGTCCCTGTGTCATATCCAATTGTTTGCTTTTTTTGTCAGCAGCCAACCAAATCCCTCTCTCTGTACCTCTCTTACAACATTGCTAATTATACCACCTGTGTCAAGCGTCTTTTCACAATCATAACCACCGGCTCAGCCGGTGGTTTGTTTTAGGCCCTAGAAGGGCCCATTACCTGCAGCGTCTCAAGACGCGCTGAAATAATCCGCCAACCGCACCATCTTTTCTACCAGCCCTAAAGGGCTACTTTTTCTTTTCTCCGGTGAACGGATCTATATATTCTTTCATTGTCAACTGGTCATCAGCAATGTCTTCCTGAAGTTGTGTACGTACGTACTCCTCGATTTTCTTTGCATTTTTCCCTGCTGTATCAACATAGTAACCTCGACACCAGAAGTGTCTGTTTCCGTATTTGTATTTCAGATTCGCATGTCTGTCGAAAATCATCAGCGAACTCTTTCCTTTGAGATATCCTACGATTTGGGAAACACTGTATTTTGGTGGTATTTCAACAAGCATGTGAACATGATCCGGACAGCATTCCGCTTCGATGATATTAATTTCTTTCCTTGCACACAGCAGTCTTAATGTTTTTCCAATGTCTTCCCTGATTTGTCCATATATCACACGTCTTCTGTACTTTGGTGCGAACACTATGTGATACTTACAATTCCAGGATGTGTGTGCTAAACTATTCTTGTCTTTCATAGACATCCTCCTTTGCAATTGATAGCTTGGTTGGCGAACCATTGCTATCATAGCATAGGAGGTTTTATTTGCCTAAAACTCAAGTGGATTAATCCACCTGCATAGCAGGTGGTCAGACTGTAGACAAAGTCCAAGCGAGCAATGAGTTCGCCTGGGCTTTTTCTTTGCCTGCGGCTATGGATAAATCGTTGGAATTTCAACACTTGCGCCATGCTCTGTGGTATAATATATACAGTGAAAGGCCAAAGGCGGATAATATGATCACGAAAGACAGCAGCAAAGCGAACGGTAATCAGATGCAGATAGTATCTCTTGAGGAACTTGTGCCTCAGGATCATCTGCTGCGAAAAGTAGATAAATATATAGATTTTGATTTCATCTATGATCTTGTCGAAGACAGGTATTCTCCAGATCAGGGCAGACCGAGCATAGATCCTGTCATGCTGATCAAGATCCCTTTCATACAATACATGTTCGGGATCAAAAGCATGAGACAGACGATAAAAGAGATCGAAGTGAACGTTGCCTACCGCTGGTTCCTCGGACTTGATTTCTATGACAGCGTTCCGCATTTCAGCACTTTCGGAAAGAACTACAAAAGAAGATTCGAAGACACCGATCTGTTCGAGCAGATCTTTCAGAACATACTGATGCAGTGCATGGATGCGAAACTTGTAGATACCGATACGGTCTTCATAGACGCCACACATATCAAAGCATGTGCGAACAGAAAGAAAATGAAGAAAGTCCTGGTGGCAAAAAAAAATGCCAGATTCTATGATGAAACTCTCCGCAAAGAAATAGATGCCGACAGAGAAGCCCACGGGAAAAAGCCGCTCAAGGACAAAGATAAAGATGATGATGAAGATGACAAAGGCAGCGGCGGGCCCGGCGCAGATAAGGAAGAAGTCTCACCTGACACAAAGGAGCAGAAACAGAGCACAACGGATCCCGACAGCGGATGGTTCCACAAAGGCGAGCATAAAGAAGTGTTTGCATATTCGATAGAAACGGCCTGTGACAGGCATGGATGGATACTGGGCTATACGGCACATCCCGGGAACGAGCACGACAGCAGAACATTTCCTTTCATATATGAAAAGATGCAGAAGTTCGATCCCAAAACACTGGTCATGGATGCGGGATACAAAACACCGGCAATAGCAAAGCTGCTGATAGATAACGGACAGACACCGGTCTTCCCGTACAAGCGCCCGATGACAAAGAAAGGCTTCTTTAAGAAAAACGAATATGCATATGATGAATATTATGACTGCTACATATGCCCCGGGGATCAGATAATCAACTACAGCACGACAAACAGAGAAGGCTACAGAGAATACAAGAGCAATGGCCATGTGTGCGCGGACTGCCCGATGCTGGACAGGTGTACCGGCAGCAGGAACCATGTGAAAGTACTGACCAGACACATCTGGGAAGACTACATGGAAATATGCGAGGATATCCGGCATACGAAAACAATGAAAGATATCTATGATATGCGTAAAGAGACTATCGAAAGGATATTCGGAACAGCCAAGGAACATCATGGTATGAGATATGCGGTAAGCAGAGGGCATGATCAAATAATGATGAAGGTCGGGCTTACTTTTGCCTGCATGAACATCAAGAAACTGGTAAACATATTGAGTAAAGCGGATGACAAGTATGGGCCTTCGGGAGACCGTCAGGGAAGATCTGCACTTTTGCTTGAAAAATTGAAGTATCATCTTACGAGAAAAGCCCAGACGAACTCATCGTTCGCTTGGGCTTTGTCTACAGTCTGTCCACCTGCATAGCAGGTGGTTTTTTATTCCTCACCTATTCGGCTCGGAATCACCGCTAAAGCTACAAAAAGACCGCTTCCGAATTCGTTTTCGGAAGCGGCCGCATCTGCTTATTGGGAATTAAAGAAAAGTCTCCGGTTCCGCTCTTCTTGCATAGCCGAGTTCGAGTTCTTCTTTATGATAAAGATACTTCGGATCATCGAAATACTTTGCGCCCGCCGGGCATTTCTTCACACATGCGCAGCATTTCATGCATATCCCGGAAATCACCGATACATCTTCCATATCTATTGATCCCATGGGGCATACCTGCACACATGTCATGCATCCGGTACATTTCTCCATATCTGTCTTTGGTTTCACTTTGAGAATATTGATCGGATTTCCGGCTCTGTCCCGCGGAGTATAATACGGTCTCACCGGATCTGCTCCTTTTACGGTGACCGGCGCTCCCGGTTTTTCCAGGCCGGCTGTTTTTTCCGCTGCTCGGTCCGCAAATTTCAGAGCTTCCACAATATCATTTTCATCGGGCCTGCCCGCTCCGAGAATAGCCGAGAATGAATGCTCGCCGATGAAAGCTGCTCCTGCAATTGTATGGAATCCGTCTTTTTCCAGAATGTTCCTCAGTTCTATCAGAGCATCGTCATAATTTCTGTTTCCGTACAGCACGACCGGAACAGCGAGTGCGCCGCAGCCTCTCACTGTGTCAAGGTACTTCAGGAGAACGTTCGGAACTCTTCCGGCTATTACCGGCGTGCCGAATATCACGAGGTCATTTTCCCCGAATACAGGATCGTCTCCGTGTGAACCGAATCCGCCGTCTCTCGCACCAGGCAGAGTGAAGTCAAAAGACCCGCATTCCGCGCCGAGCCTGTCTGCAGCCTCACGCGCTATAACGGTCACTGTTTTTTCTGTGGTATATGTCGCGCTGAAATACATCGCGGTCACCCTGTTGATCTTCATTACAGCACCTTGCTCAGAAAGTTCTTTGTCCTTTCATTTTTCGGGCTGCCGAATATTTCCTCCGGCGTTCCCTGCTCGCAGACAATGCCTTCGTCTATGAACAGGATCCTGTCGGCCACTTCACGCGCAAAGCCCATCTCGTGTGTTACTATCGCCATTGTCATACCCTGTTCGGCCAGTTCGCGCATTACTTCGAGAACTTCGCCTACCATCTCAGGGTCGAGCGCCGATGTCGGTTCGTCAAAAAGCATTACTTCAGGTTCCATCGCCAGTGCTCTCGCTATTGCGACACGCTGTGCCTGTCCGCCCGAAAGCGATGCAGGGTAGACATCTGATTTGTCGTCCAGTCCGACTCTCTGCAGAAGCTCGTGCGCGAGCTTCTCGGCATCGGCTTTGGAAACGCCCTTTGTTTTCATAGGAGCAAGCGTGACATTTTCCAGGGTCGTCATATTCTGAAACAGATTGAAACTCTGGAAAACCATACCGAGTTTCTGTCTTATCTTATTGATATCCGAGTCTTTCGAATTGATCTGCTGCCCGTCGAGCAGGACCTTTCCGGTCGTCGGCTCTTCCAGCAGATTGAGGCAGCGCAGGAATGTGCTCTTGCCCGATCCCGACGGTCCGATGATGCATACGACTTCTCCGTCCTTGATCGTTTCTGTAATTCCCTTGAGGACCTGCAGATCCCCGAATGATTTAGTTAATTCAATTACTTCTATCACTGACTGCCATCCTCCTTTCCATATAAAGCACGAGTCTTGAAAGAGGTATCGTGAGCGAGAGATAGACTATCGCCACGCCGAGATACGCAGGCCATGCTTCAAATGTCTGTGAAGCCCACAGCATGCCGACACGGGTGACTTCTACTATCGCTATTACCGACAGCACAGCCGTCTCTTTGATCAGTGTGATAAACTCGTTGCCGAGCGCCGGCAGAATGATCCTGAACGCCTGCGGGATAACGATGTATCTCTTCGTCATTGCATTCGTCATGCCAAGCGAACGCGCCGCCTCGATCTGGCCGTTGTCGACCGCCTGCAGTCCGGCTCTTATTATCTCAGCGACATATGCCGCACTGTTCAGTCCGCACGCCAGCATGCCGCAGAGCGGTTCAATGCCTCTCCATGTGAAAAATATACCGTTCGCCTGCAGAAGGCCCGGCAGTCCTCCGTAGAGAATGAGTGCCTGGACCAGAAGCGGCGTGCCTCTGATGATCTCGACATATACGGAAGCTATCACTCTCAGGATTTTGTGCTTTGACAGCTTTCCGAGCGCAACGAGAAGACCGAGACCGACGCCGATGATAACAGCCACCGCCGTTATCTCGAGGGTCATCAGAAGTCCGGTATATGCGACTCCTATTCCTTTCAAATAAATCATTTTGTACCTTCCATGTTATAGAATATTTTATCTCAAAAACCTTTATTGCCCCGGGCGATAACGCACGGGGCTAAAGGAATTGATTTCGTTTATCAGTCTGTTCCGAGCTTCCATTCTTTCATGATCTTGTCGAATGTGCCGTCGTCCTTGATGTTCTTGAGTCCTTTGTTGATCTTATCGCAGAGTTCAGTATTGTCTTTCTTGACTGCGAAGGCAAAATGCTCAGCATCCAGAGTATCTCCTACGATCTTGATCGTGTTAGGCTTCTTGGCAATGTAGTTTTCTGTAACAGGCTTGTCGTTTACAAGCGCGTCGATAGTGCCGTTCGTCAGATCCGTAACAGCTTCGTTGAGTCCGTTGTATATTTTAGCCTGCTTGATCTTGCCCTTCTTGGCGAGAGCCTGTATCATGTCGGAACTTGTCGTTCCCGTCTGAGCGCCGATGATCATATCTTTTGTGAAATCGTCCTTGCCCTTGATCGTGTTGTTGTCTTCCTTGACCGCAACTACGAGACCGCTGTCATAATATGTATCTGAGAAAAGGACTTCTTTTTCTCTGTCCTTTGTATCAGCCATACCTGAGGCGATAATATCTATGTTGCCCGATTTAACTGCCGGAATAAGTCCGTCAAATGACATGTTCTTCCACTCGAGCTTGAAGCCCTGATCCTTGGCGATCGCTTCCATCATATCGTAATCCGCTCCTGCCAGCTGCTTGGAATCTTTTTCATCCGTCGTATCAAACGGCGGGAATGTAGGCTCCATAGCAACTACATATGTAGGCCATGTCGAGCTGTTGCCCTGCGCTCCGCTTCCGCATGCCGACAGCGATAATACCGTCGCAACCGCCAGTGCCGCTACCAGCAATATTTTCAACTGCTTTTTCATTCTTCTCTCCTCCTAAATAACATTATTCATAATCATTTTAATTTTGAATAGGCTTTTATAATAATACAGCAGAGTTAATATAAATGCAATACTATTGTCTATTTCAGACAATATCTACTTTTAGTACAATAAATAGTGTGGTATAAATAATCCGGAGGAAAATGATTTGGGAAAATACAGCATAAAAGATATAAATAAATTTCTGATCACAGACGACGATGCCGGCCTGACATATCTCGGCGGAAACCAGGAATGGTACGGAAAATTTTTCAGGCGGCTCGCCGGATGCGGTCCGACTGCGGCTGCCAATATTTTCAAATATCTCGGAGCTGATAAACTGCCTGCGGGTTCAGTGCGGGAGACCGATACGCTGAGGCAGTATAAAACTCTGATGAATGAAATGTGGGAACATGTCACACCGACCTCACGCGGAGTTTACTGCACCGAAATATTTTACGACGGATGTCTGAGTTTTGCCGGGGCCAGAGGCATTAATATCACTTACAGTTCTCTTGATATTGCGGATATTGCTGATGTGGATAAAGGGAAGGCCCGGCGCCCTGCATTATGCGATGTTATAGATTTCGTGAAAAGCGGACTGGAACGCGATCTTCCGGTGGCGTTTCTGAGTCTCGACAGCGGAAGTGAACGATCGATCGACAGGTGGCACTGGATCACAGTAATATCTATTGATATCCGCGGCGCCGGAAATGCGTCGGTCGATTTTCTCGATGCAGGCGTTATCAAACACGCCGATCTTGCAAACTGGTACCGCACAACAAAAGAAGGCGGAGGTTTCGTGATAATATCTCCGGCCTGTGATACAATATAATCCTGAAGGGAAACAATGTTATGACTCATACTATAGATATGATCGACTTTATTCTGACGGCTGCTGCCGTATGGATAGTCTTCTGTGTTATCAGATACATGCTCCTGAAAAAAAACGGGAGCACTGATATGAAAAAGCTGCTGCATCTGACAACAGCTTATTTCTATTTTGTTATTCTGATTTCCATTATGCTTCTCCCGGTCGTTCTTTCGGCTCCTTACCGGGGAATGTTTTCACCGTCGTTTATCATGACGATATCGGCATCGGAATTTTCGGGCAGCGCTTTTATATATAAATTAGGCGATCTGCTCCTTTTTATCCCACTCCCTGTCTGTCTTTATATCTGCGGCATGAAACGCATGTCGGAGGTCAGATATGCCCTGGCGGCAGGCATCATCTTTTCACTCGGAATAGAAATACTGCAGCTTGCGGAAGGTCTGGCCGGAATTGCCTACAGGTACACTGGCCTCACGGATGTCCTCCTCGGCACAGCAGGAGCGCTGGCAGGCTGGAACATGATCCGCACGCACAGAAAGAGGTGATCTTATGTCATTTTTAAAAGAGATAAGCATAAAAACATCAGAACATACGCAGATGATCGACATTACTGCGCAGGTCGCCGCGGCAGTCAGAGAAAGCGGAGTACGGGACGGAGTGTGTATTGTATTCTCCAACCATACGACTGCTGCTGTCACGATCAACGAAAACGCCGACCCTGATGTTCAGAGTGATTTCATCAGGGAGATCAATAAAATAGTCCCGTGGGATGACGGTTACCGCCACCGGGAAGGCAACTCCGCAGCACATCTCAAAGCGAGCATGACCGGCGCATCGGAAACGGTCATCATATCCGGCGGGAGACTTTATCTCGGCACATGGCAGGGAATTTATTTTCTCGAATATGACGGGCCGAGGAACCGGCATGTCTCCGTCAAAATCATTGCAGGATGACATTGAATATTACAGCATCTTCTCCGCTTCACGGCGGAGAATTTCTTTTTCATTCGGTATTTTTTCATCTATGACCCCGGAAAACAGTGCCTTCAGTATTCTCCCCACCTCCGGTCCCTGGGGAACGCCCAGTTCAAGAATGTCCCTGCCGTCAATGGCCATATCCCGCATCGAAAAACATTTCTGCTGTTCCAGGATATCCGCTGTGATCCCGCGGAATTTTTCGATATTTGCAATACGCTCTTCAGCGCAGGACGGCGCCTGGCTCGATACATCGGCAATTTCCAGTTCTGTCAGCATATCGAGTTTTTCCGCACCGAATTTATTGAGCATATGTTTTGCATGTTTTTCTGTCTGTTGAAATACTATCCCGTGGTACCAGATCAGTTCTTTCACCAGGGCAGTCGTTTTATTATCGAACTTCAGTCTCTTCATTACCGACTCCGCCATCTCCGCGCTCATATGCTCGTGGCCGTAGAAATGCCCCCATCCGTCTTCAGTCAAGGTCATGCAGGGCGGTTTGCCTATATCGTGGAAGAAGGCGGCCAGCTTAAGCGGCACCGTGTTAATTACATAATGGACCACATGAAGCGTATGCTGCCACACATCATAACAGTGATAATCGTTTTTCTGGTCAAGTCCGAACATCGGGACTGCTTCCGGGATTATTTCACCGATCACTTTCCGGCAGCGGTCGAGCGACTGCAGCGAGCCTATTCCGGTCAGCGTCTTGACGAATTCCTCCCTTATCCTCTCTTCAGAAATATTATGGAGAAGATAAGCGTATTTATTCATCGCTTCGTAAGTGTTTGTTTCTATCGAAAAACTGAGCTGCGCGCTGAACCGCATAGCTCTCATAATTCTCAGCGCATCCTCGAGATACCGCTCCGCCGGATTCCCCACGCACCTGATTATACCGTTCTGCAGATCTTCCTGCCCTCCGAACAAATCGATCAGTCCGCGCTTTTTATTGTATGCCATGGCGTTCACGGTAAAATCGCGCCGCGCAAGATCGTCTTCTATTGAACGCGAAAAACGGACTGAATCCGGGTGTCTGTTGTCGGCATAATTTCCGTCGACCCTGTACGTTGTCACTTCGTAAAGCTTGTCGTTTATAAGGATACCGACCGTACCGTGCCTGGCTCCGGTATCGAATATCCGCCAGCCGCTGTAATATTCTCCGTCTTTTTCGCTTTTCTTTTCCGGTTTCCCGAAAATGGCAAACATCTCCCGCGGAGATGCATCTGTGCACATGTCCCAGTCTGCCGGTTCTGCCCCGCGCAGAACATCTCTCACACATCCGCCCACTATAAAAGCTTCATGTCCCGACTCTTCGAGAGCATCCATTATTTCCCCGACAGCATCGGGTAATTTCAAACCGTTGATCTTCTTCATTCTTAGATTATAACACTTTAAAGAAGAGGTATATAGTTCTGAAGGACTACTATCCACAGGAATATCGTAATGATGGAGAATACCGAAGCATATGCCACCAGCTGCGCGGCCAGACTGTCATCGCCGCCCATCTGCTGGGAAATGGTGTAAGTATTGACTGCTGTCGGCGCGCACATAGCCGCAAAGACAACAATGATTTCATAATTGTTGAAACCCAGAAGGATCGCGACAGGTACCATTACTGCCGGAACAAGCACCAGCCTGGCCAGACACGTCCAGAAGATCTGTTTTTTGTACGCCTCTGATGCAGAGAATGAAAATCCTGCGCCCAGCATGATGAGCATTACCGGTGTCGCGACCTGGCTCATTGATTTTATTACGCCTAAAGCCATATCAGGTATCGGAATATGCAGACAGGTAAAAAGCACACCTGCCGCGGCGCCGTGGATAAGCGGATTCAGGGCTATCCCTTTCATGATCTTTTTAAAATCGGGCTTTCCCTTTCTTAAGGCTTCAAATACCACTACCGAACCGATATTATATACTATGATCGTCAGGGTGATAGCCAGCGCCATCAGGCCGAGATACTTCTTCCCCGCGACAGCTTCCATGACCGGCATCCCGACGTAGATGAGATTGCCCCTGAATATGGCCTGCACGATGACTGCCTGCTTGCTGTTGTCTTTCTCCAGTTTCGGCACAATGAAAAACGAGGCGATGATCACCACTATTACTGCAGCAGGAATATAAACGATCAGCCGCATATCCATGAACCCTGTAAAATCGTTCGAATAGAGGTTATAGAAAATCATCACAGGCAAAAACAAATGAAAAATGACCCTGTTGATCGTGTTGATCCCGTCAATATCGATAAAGTTGATCTTTCTGCATATATATCCAATTGTCATAAGCACCATAAACGGGAATACCGCCTCAAATGCAATTTTAAATACTGTCATAACATTGCCAGTATACCACAAATCCGGCCGCATCCGACAACAAGTAATAAATCAGGAGATGCGAATATCCAATATACTTTGCACTATTAGATGAGGTCTGCAGTCCAGATATCCGCTCAATAGGGTATACATTTTCACTGATCATGAAATGTCCCCATAGTTATGGGCAGGTATGAATTTGGAGAATCGTTATTCCAGACAATAAAAAGTTGCTTCCCTGTATACCGGACACACTTCAGATCAAGGTCCCCTTTTCTCTGACAGTGATAAAACGTATCTGTCAATTAAAAAGGCCGCGCCTCAGAGGGTACCCTTAATAAAATGGTGTTTTGCCTCTTAAGACCGCAGCCTGTTATTTTGTGATCATTTAATTTTGATAAAGTGTAATTGATGTCTTTTTCGAACCTTTTCACTCGATAAAGTTACTGTCCCCAGCCGGGCATCCAGGCTCGAAAATTCGTTTCGCCGTTTTTAGCCGAACAGCGGAGTGCTGAAATATCTCTCCGCCGTATCCGGCAGAAGTGTAACTACTGTTTTATCCGGTCCGAGCTCCTTCGCCAGCGCCAGCGCCGTGACTACATTCGTGCCGCTCGAGATCCCGCACATTAGTCCTTCCTTCGAGGCCAGCTCACGCGACATGGCGATCGCTTCTTCGTCTTTGACGATGAAAGTTTTTTCGAAGATGTCCTGATCGAGTATGTCAGGCACGACCCCGTCGCCTATGCCCATCTGCATATGCGTTCCGACTTTTCCACCGGAAAACAACGCCGCCTTTTCCGGCTCCGCCGCCCATATACGAATATCAGGATTTGCATTTCTGAGTGCTTTGCCTATACCTGTGATCGTTCCTCCCGTTCCTATTCCGGAACAGAATCCGTCTATCTTTATGCCTGCCTGTTCTATGATCTCACGTCCGGTATTTTCAAAATGAGCCGCAGTATTTGCCTCGTTCTCGAACTGCTGAGGCACATATACCCGTGGATCCTGTTTCATCATTTCCAGTGTTGTTTCCAGACATTCCTGTATACAGTCTCCGATGTTGCCTGCGTCGTGGACAAGTATAACTGTTGCTCCGTAAAGCTCCACGAGTTTTCTGCGTTCTTCGCTGACAGAATCCGGCATTACAATGACCGTCTCATATCCCTTGACTGCGCCAACGAGCGCCAGGCCTATCCCCTGATTTCCGCTGGTAGGTTCAACTATGATAGTGTCTTTATTGATCAGGCCTTTTTTCTCAGCTTCGCAGATCATATTGTATGCTGTTCTTGTTTTTACCGAGCCGCCGACGTTGACCGCCTCATATTTCACCAGAATCTGCGCCGAGTCAGCCCCGCCGATCTTGTTGAGTCTTATGAGCGGTGTACCGCCAATAGCCTCCAATACATTACTGCAAATCATTTCTTCCTCCTGTTAATAATAATGTGTCTTTATTACCCGCGTGAAGCAATTCTAACCATAAATTTGGCAAAAATAATGTCTATGTTACAAAAAACAATAATTCCTTTGTGATTTTGTACAATTTTTTTCTCGAAAAAATATTGACAACCGCAAAAAACAGGTGTACTTTAAGTCCATAAAAAAGAATATCGTTAAAACGTTGAAGGAGACAAGTACTTCGGAATACCTGCTGAGTGAAGCGGAGTGAACCGGTGACAGTGAGAAACCGGGAGTAAGGAACCGAACGAATAACACTCCCGAGTACGAACTGAACGAGCATATGCTTCAGTAGGAGAGTCGGGGTCGGCCCGTTACAGCCGATACAGCTGTTGGGCTGGAAAAAGAGGGACCTGCAGAAATGCAGTCCAAGATAGGTGGCACCGCGGATATGTGGCTATTCGTCCTATAAGTTATGGGATAATAGCCACTTTTTAATTGACCGGGAACTATACCCGGCCGCGCACGGGAGGTGCCGACAATGTGCTCAATAATGGGAAGTACAGTAAAAATCGATATGACCGTATATTACAGTTTTTTTAAAAAGACAAAATCCAGAGGCCCGGATATGAGCAGAGTACGCGAAACAAAATCAGGTATCATGGGATTTCACAGGCTTTCAATAATGGACCTCGATGAGACAGGCATGCAGCCGTTCGTCTCCGGCGAAGATGTCTGTGTATGCAACGGGGAACTTTACGGATTCCGTGAAGTCAGAAAATATCTTGCATCAATAGGATATAGATTCACATCCGACAGTGACTGTGAGATCATTCTTCCGCTCTGGAAAGAATACGGAACTAAAATGTTCAATATGCTTGATGCCGAATTTGCGATGATCATCTACGATGCAAGGGAAGACCGTTATATAGCGGCCCGCGACCCTATCGGGATCCGTCCTCTTTATTATGGCTATGTCAGGCAGAAATATATCGATGACGCTTCGACATTCGGTCTTGCCAAAGGATCAGGAAAAGACAGAGGCATCGTGTTTGCCAGCGAACCGAAAAACCTGGCCGGTCTCGTAAAGGAAATCTATCCTTTTCCTCCGGGATATTACTACATGGACGGCGAGTTCGTATGCTATGATGATATTTCTTCTCTCAGGGGAAACAAATATGCCGATCAGGCGCACGGATACTGCAGCGACGATCTCACAACAATATTCCGCGGCATCCACGACAGGCTGATCGCCGGTGTAAAGAAAAGGCTCGACGCTGACGCGCCTGTCGGCTTCCTTCTCAGCGGAGGCCTCGACAGTTCGCTGGTCTGCTCGATTGCGCAGCGGCTCATGCCTGACAAGTCGATCAAAACCTTTGCGGTCGGTATGGACAAAGATGCTATTGATCTTAAATATGCGCGCGAAGTCGCAGACTTTATCGGCTCCGACCATACAGAGATAATTATCACACGTGATGACGTCATAGATTCAATCGACGAAGTAATAAAGGCTCTGGCAACATATGACATCACTACCATACGCGCAAGCATGGGAATGTATCTCATGTGCAAAAGCATAAGCCGGATCAGCGATATTAAAGTACTGCTTACAGGTGAAATATCAGATGAACTTTTCGGATACAAATATACTGATTTCGCGCCTGATGCACAGGCTTTCCAGCAGGAAGCATCAAAACGCATACATGAACTGCATATGTATGATGTGCTCCGCGCGGACAGATGCATCAGCGTAAACGGCATAGAAGGAAGAGTCCCGTTCGGAGATCTTGATTTCGTCAGATACGTCATGGCGATCGATCCGTCAAAGAAACTCAACAAATACGGCAAAGGAAAATATCTGCTGCGCAGAGCCTTCGACCATGAATTCGGCGATTATCTTCCTGACGATATCCTCTGGCGTGAAAAAGCGGCGTTCAGCGATGCGGTCGGACACTCGATGGTAGACGATATCAAGGAATATGCAGACACGCTCTATACAGATACAGAGGCGAGATTTCTTTATAAAAAATATTCGTATCACGCCGAGCCTTTCACCAAGGAATCGCTTATGTACCGCGAGATATTCGAAAAATATTACAGCGGGCAGGCCGGTATGGTTACAGATTTCTGGATGCCGAACAAATCGTGGGAAGGCTGCGATGTGGACGACCCGAGCGCAAGAGTTCTTTCGAATTACGGCGCATCCGGTATTTAATATAGCTATAAATTGATTGGGATAAAGCTGCTGAAGCAAAAGGAGATTAAAATGAGCAGGATCACAGACATTTTCGGTACTATGGTTTTTGACGAAGAAGTAATGAAAGACAAACTTCCGCGCGAAGTCTTCGCCAAATTCAAAAAACATCTGGAAGACGGAAGCGAACTTCCTCTTGAAGTTGCAGATGTTATTGCAACAACTGTAAAAGACTGGGCGGAACAGAAAGGCGCTACGCACTTCACGCACTGGTTCCAGCCGATGACCGGCGTTACCGCCGAGAAACACGACAGTCTGATGAATTTTTCCGGCAAAAGTCTTATAAAAGGCGAACCGGATGCATCCAGTTTCCCTTCCGGCGGTATGAGAGCCACCTTTGAAGCCAGAGGATATACTTCATGGGACACCAGCTCGCCGATGTTCATTAAAGAAGATACATTATATATACCTACTGCGTTCATGTCATACTCCGGCGATGCGCTCGACAAAAAAACGCCGCTGCTGCGTTCGAACGAGGCCGTTGACCGGGAAGCGAAACGTGTGCTCGCCGCACTCGGCATCAAAACGAAGAAAGTCATCCCGCAGATCGGACCGGAGCAGGAATATTTCATCATTCCGAAGTCTCTCTATTCCGCGAGGAAAGACTTGGTGTACACCGGACGCACACTCGTCGGCGCCGCACCTCCGAAAAGTCAGGAACTCGACGATCATTACTTTGGTCAGCTGAAGCCTTCTATCAAGGCATATATGGCCGATCTTGATGAAGAGCTCTGGAAACTCGGGATCAGAGCGACGACAGAGCATAATGAAGTCGCTCCGTCGCAGCATGAACTGGCGCCGATCTATTCTGAATGCAACATCGCATCAGACCACAACCAGCTGACAATGGAAATGATGAAGAAGGTCGCAGACAGACACGGCATGCGCTGCCTGCTTCATGAAAAGCCATTTGAAGGGATCAACGGTTCCGGGAAACACATCAACTGGTCGCTCAGCACTGATACCGGTCTCAATGTTTTCAAACCGGGCGCCGATCCTCTCGGCAATACGGTATTCCTGCTGTTCGTCACAGCTGTTATCAAAGCCGTCGATGAATATCAGGATATGCTGAGGATATCCGTCGCCAGCGCCAGCAACGATCACAGACTCGGCGGCAACGAAGCTCCGCCGGCGATCATCTCCATGTTCCTCGGAGACGATGTAACAGCAGTGCTCGACGCGCTTGAAGCCGGCCGCACAGAAGTCGCCGCCTCCGACCGTGACATGACAACAGGCGTACAGGTCCTTACTGATTTCAAGAAAGACACCACTGACAGAAACAGAACTTCTCCTTTTGCCTTCACAGGCAACAGATTTGAGTTCAGAATGGTCGGTTCACTGACATCAGTATCATGTCCGACTTACATGATCAATACAATGATGGCATCTGTTCTCAGTGAATTCGCCGACATTCTCGAAAAATCCGGCGACGCCGAAAAATGCGCGAGAGAACTCGCCGCTAAGTCATATACTGACCATAAACGCATCGTTTTCAACGGGAACAATTATACTGATGAATGGGTAGAGGAAGCAGAAAAACGCGGACTCTGCAACTACAAGACAACTGCTGAATGCATGCCGGAATGGACATCGGAGAAAAACGTCAAGCTGTTCACTTCCATGGGCGTCCTTACCGAGAAAGAACTGTATGCGCGCCAGGAAATCTTATTTGAAGAATACTGCAAGGAACTGAATATCGAGGCCCTCACTCTGATCGATATGATCGCCAAAGACATTCTTCCGTCAGTAAGAGAATACACCGCATCCCTTGCCGAAAGCATTGAAGTCAAAGAGTCAGTACTGGGAAAAGATGTATGCTCATCCGATATCAGATCTCTTAAAGAGATTATGGAACTCAGCGAAAAGCTTGCCTGTAAAACAGCTGATCTGCGGGCGATTTCCGCAACAGAACCTTCATATAAGACAGGAGACCCTGTCTCCGCAATGTTCTGCAGTGATATCATCGCGGCAATGAGCGATATCAGGGAGTACGCCGATAAGCTCGAACTCATGATGCCGAGGGACTACTGGCCGATACCTACATACGGAGACCTTCTGTTCACGCAGAAATACGAATAATATAATGACCTCATTATCTTAAACTATATGAGCCGGACCGTCGCTGCGGGGAATATTTTTCCTGTGAGGCGGTCCGGTTTATGGTATAATAATGCCGCTTAAATGTTGAAAGAGGGAAAATGATATTGAGTATTACAGCTGCATTCATAATTTTTATCGCATCTATGCTGACGTGCCTCGTCACGGGTAAAACCATGCTCTTCGCACTTGTCATTGGCTTTTTCTGCTTTTTCAGCGCAGCCTGCAAACTCGGAAATACTCCGCGTGAAGTCGGCAGGATGGCTTTCGACGGCGCAAAAGAAACCGTCGTCGTTCTCGAAATATTACTGCTGATAGGCATGATCACGGGTATGTGGCGGGCTTCGGGCATCATTACATTCTTCGTTTATTACGGCATAAAAATCATCACGCCTCACCTGTTCATCCTTGTCGCATTCCTGCTCTCGGCGCTGCTGTCGTATGCGCTCGGGACATCTTTCGGTGTTGCCGGGACGCTCGGAGTAATATTCATCACACTCGCGAAAAGCGGCGATGTCAATCTGGCAATTGCCGGAGGTGCGATACTTTCAGGCATATATTTCGGCGACAGAGGATCCCCGGTGTCGTCATCCGCTGCGCTGACCGCCGCGATCACTCATACGGATCTGGCGAAAAACGTGCGCGAAATGATGCATTCGGCCATTCTGCCGATGGCGATATGCACTGCCGCATACGGCGTCCTGTCGTATATGAATCCGATCAGGCATGTCGATAATGCAGTAATGAGTCTGCTTTCGTCGCAGTTCACTCTTTCGTGGTGGCTGCTGCTGCCGGCCGCGCTGGTGATCGTCCTTCCGCTGTGCAGAGTCAATATCAAACTGGTCATGGTTATTACAATAATAGCCAGCTTTGTGCTGGCTATCGTTATTCAGCATATCGATTTTGTGACATGCCTGCGCTATATGGTTTTCGGATATGTGTGTCCTGATGCCGAACTTGGAAAGATACTGAACGGAGGCGGCATGACATCCATGGTGCTGGTATGCGCCATCCTGGCCCTGTCCTGTTCATATTCCGGTATCTTCCGGACTACGAGAATGCTCAACCGCGTCCAGCATCTTGTCATCCGCCTGATGCACCGGATCGGCCGTTTCCCGGCGACACTCGTCACCTCGGCCGCAATGGTAATACTGTTCTGCAATCAGACTATTGCCGCTGTCATGACTGTAAATATGGTCGAACGCGCATATACTATGTGCGGCAGAACACGCACCGAACTGGCGATCGATATTGAAAACTCAGCAATCGTTGTCGCAGGCATCATTCCCTGGTCACTCGCCGCAGCAGTATGTTATCAGGTCATGAACGTCGGCGCATATATCATCCCGTTCGCATTCTATCTATTCCTGATACCGCTGTGCTGGATATTCACGAAAAAGTTCAGATTCAAATAGAAGCCGCGTATTGTTCGATCCTTGATTTCACACGCTCCTCACCGAGTATCTGCTGTATCTGCCAGATATCCGGCGACTGACTGCGCCCTACGACCGCCAGCCTTATTACTTCGCTGACATGTCCCACGTGACCCTTGTATTTTTCAGGTTCGTTCTTGAAATCCTTAGGCCTTTCCGCATAACCGAGCTTCCCGGCAATTTCTCTTATTTTATCGAACCAGACTCCGTTATCATCCGCATGATCATATCCCCGGAGATATTCCCCGAGAATCTTTTTCGCGTCCTCCGCCGGGACTTCCTGCGGCAGGCTGTCCTCGACCCGGAAATATTCATCGAAGAAATAGCTTATAAATTCAAACATCTGCGGAGCATTGACAAAATCCTTACGCGGTTTCTTTCCCTCACGGCCGAGATCCAGTATCGGCAGCAGATATTCTTTCCGTCCCGCAAGGACCGGTACGATCTCCTCACGATATTCCTGCGCCCATTCCAGCATGAAAGCATACAGATCTTCCGCGCTGATCCTCACCAGCACATCTTTGGAAATGTCGTTGAGCTTGTTCAGATCGAACAGAGCGCCCGATGTACTCATTTTTTTCGTTGTGAAAGCAAAATCCTCCACCGGCGAATCAGGATGCGCCATCCTCCATTCCTCATAATTGGAATTCAGTATCGTCAGCAGATATTCGCGGACCGCCGCCGGGTGATAACCCATTTCCTTATAATAGCCCAGCCTCAGTTCAGGGTCTTTTCTCTTGGAAAGCTTGCGCTTGTTGCCGTTCTCATCCAGCTTCATCAGCTGTGCGGTATGGCAGTAAAGAGGCCATCTCCACCCCATCTTTTTGAACAGCTCTACATGTATCGGCAGCGACGAAAGCCATTCCTCACCTCTGACCACATGAGTCGTTCTCATGAAATGATCGTCGACTACATGAGCGAAATGATATGTAGGTATCCCCGTCGCCTTCAGAATCACAGTATCCTGGCAGTTCTCAGGCATTGTCAGCGTACCGCGTATGCCGTCCCTGACTTTTATTTCCCCGGGATCATCTATATTACCGCCTGATCTCAGACGCAGCACATACGGTTTGCCCTCAGCAATATTTGCCTCGACTTCTTCATATGAAAGATCGCGGCAGGCTGCGTATCTGCCGTATATCCCCGGCATCTCCTTATTTGCTTCCTGCTTTTCTCTTATCGCGCTTATTTCTTCCTCCGTCAGGAAACACGGATATGCCATTCCTTCGCTGACCAGATGCCTGGCCATGCACTGGTAGATTTCTTTTCTCTCGCTCTGAGTGTATGGTCCGTATTCTCCGGTGTCTCCATTCCGGCCCGCGCCTTCATCAAACTCTATGCCGAAGAAATCGAGCGAATCGATAATGACATCGACAGCTCCTTCTACATATCTCTTGTCGTCAGTATCTTCTATCCGCAGATAAAATACTCCGCCGCTCTGATGCGCCAGACGTTCGTCCACGAACGCGCCGTAAAGGTTCCCGAGATGCATGAAACCAGTCGGGCTCGGCCCCAGCCTTGTGACCTTCGCTCCTTCAGGCAGATCTCTCTGCGGATAAATCGTTTCATAATCTTCCGGCGTTTTTGTGATCTCCGGAAAAAGCAGCTCTGCCAGCTTTTCGTAATCCATCATTTTCTCGTATTATCTCCTTTACTAACCATCATATTCTTCTCTGCCGCCGACTATCGCCTCTATTGCGATCCTGTTTCTCGGAGGGCATCCCTCTGCCCATCTGAGGCCGTATCTGTCGGCAAATTTTTTCGCGCACGCTCCGATGCAGACTGTTTTTTCCGGCACCATGTCCCGGACATCTATCATGCTGTCATCGGCCCGGCCGGCTATCACCGTCAAACCCTCAGTATATTTCAGAAGCCCGGCCTCCTTCATATCGATCAGCACACTGACGACTGTATTTCGGCAGCCGGTGCAGGCGCTTTCATCGAGGACCATCCTGAAAGAATCAGCCACGCCGTCTATCTTTGTCTCGCATGATCTTACGAATCTGCTCGCGACATCTGCGATTTTTTCTCCCGCAATATCTATTTCCGACAGATCCATAGTTCCGAGTCCTCTCGCTGCCGCGGCGGCGGTTATCGGCACCTCAGCCGGTTCATATCCCATGATCTTTCCCGTTACTGCTTCACAGGCAACGATATCTTTGGAGCCTATTATGAGATCCATTTCCTTCGTTTCTCCGAAAACCGGGCCTGTCCCTTCAGCTGCGAAGGTCCCGTCCACGATCTCCAGGCAGGGTTTCAGCGCCGCATTCAGATCGACGACGCTCTCGATCAGTCCGTCTCTGTGGAATTTCTTCTTCGAATCATCCGCCAGCAAACCTTTAAGGTTTTTCATCCCCAGTGTTATCTCAGTCTGATCGTGCGTCTTCATCACCGGTACAGTAATGACCGCATCCGCGTCTCTCACCAGTTCCCAGGTGATTATCCCGTGCGCGATCTCCGCATCATCTATGACCAGGCGGCATTTCTCGCCGCCCTGTTTGTCTTTTGATTTAAGATCGACAACAGGCACGCCGTTTTCCCGGAGCCTGTTATATCCGCACATCAGAATTACATCCTCAGTATCCGCGCCGACCGAAGCGGATTCAGCTATGACAGGAGTTCCTCCCGCAAACTTAACAGCCTCATATATCGCCAGGCAGACCTCCCATCTGGTGACAGCGCCCGAAAGTCTGGACATCGGCACGGCGACCATGTTCGGCTTGATGATAACTCTGTCTCCCGGACTGATAATATCTTCGAGGCCTCCGAGATCTTCGACGACCCTGTCTACCGCTTCTCTGATATCCTCGAAATCATTACCGCACGTTTTTCTAATCGATACTGTTGAATTCATTTGTTTTCCTCCAGCCATCTCAGCGCGTAATCCGCCGCAAATTCAGCACCCGGCAGTAATATACTTTCATCGATGTCGAACCTGCTGTTGTGCTGCGGGAAGTCTGTGTGTTTTTCCGCATCGGCGATCCCGATCATTGCAAAAATGCCCGGCTTCAGCTTCAGATACTCCGCGAAGTCGTCCCCGCACATCGTGCCTTTATAATCATACTCCGCGTCTTCTCCGAATGAACCCGCAAGAGCCTGTTTCGCGACATCATAACAGTCCGCATCGTTTATTACTACATCTGAACCGCTCTCCCACGATGCCGATGCTTCGGCACCGAACGCCGCTGCTGTTTCATGCGCAATATCCGCTACCATTTCTTTGAGCTTTTTCCGCAGACCGCTGTCGAAACATCTTATCGTTCCCTGCATCACAGCAGTATCGGGGATAATATTCCAGCCGGTACCGGCTTCGATCCTGCATACGCTCACTACTGCCGCTTCCAGCGGATCCAGCTTTCTCGCGACTATCTGCTGCAGCGCAGTGATTATTTGCGCCGCCGCCAGGATAGGATCTGTGCCCGTATCAGGCATAGCCCCGTGACAGCCCTTCCCCTTCACCGTTATTGTGAACGCATCCGAAGACGCCATGACTGCTCCCGGCCTTATGCATACCTTCCCGGACGGGATATCGCTCCAGAGGTGCGCTCCGTAAACAGCATCGACACCGTTCATGACTCCATCCGCAATTGCGAGTTCCGAACCGGAGCCGGTCTCTTCTCCGGGATAAAAAATTAATTTTACACTGCCGGTGATTTCTTCCCGGACAGCGCACAGTTTTTTCGCCGCGCCGAGCACCATGGCCATATGTCCGTCATGCCCGCACGCGTGCATCCTGCCTTCAAAGCGCGACGCAAACGGAAGCCCGGTTTCTTCTTTTACAGCCAGAGCATCCGTATCGCTTATCAGCGCGACCGTCTTTCCGGCCTTCCTGCCGCAGATCACGGCGCTTACTCCGGTCTCTGCGAACACTTCGGGATCCAGTCCCATTGCGCGCAGTGCTGCCACGAGATGGTCTCTCGTCTCATATTCCGCATAGGCGGTTTCCGGGATCTGATGCAGCTCACGTCTCTGCTCTGTTATATATTTTTCAAGTTCTTTCATATCCATAATGATACCATGGCTGTGATCATTCCGACAAAAATTCTTCTGTTACTCTTCCCAGAATTTTCAGGCCTCTGTCGGATTCTTCATCAGTTGTATTCGAGAAATTCAGTCTCAGTTCATTGTGCACATCCGCATTCGGATAAAACGATGTCCCCGGTATGAACGCCACTCCGGCATCGCAGGCTTTTTTGTAAAGTATCCTGGCATCCTTTCCTTCAGGCAGAGACAGCCAGATGAATATCCCTCCTTCAGGTTTTCTGAAAGTGACTTCCCCGGGGAGATATTTCTTTATGCCATCCGCCATCACATCGCATCTGTGCGAGTACAGCGATGTTATTCCCTCAATATGCTTTTCAATATCATTGTGTTTCAGGAAATCCGCGATCTCCCATTGTGAGATCGTCGAACTGGAAAGGTCCGCCGCGCTCTTTATTACAAGATATTTCTCCATTATCCGGTTCCTCGCGCACAGCCAGGCCACACGCATCCCCGGGCAGAATATCTTCGAGAAAGTGCCGACGTATATTACCTGACCCTTTTTGTCGTAATACGCAAGCGGCTTCTGCGGCACTTCATTGAATGCCAGTTCGCCGTAAGCCGCATCTTCGAGTACGGGAATATCATACTCCGAAATGAACTCCATAAAGTCACGTCTTCTGTTATCCGACCAGCTGCGGCCCGTCGGATTCTGGAAGTCCGGATTCACGTAAATCAGTCTGACCTTGTCGCCGTACTTCTCCAGAGCTTCACGCACTCCCTCGATCGTCAGTCCCTCTTCATCTGTCGGTACACCCACAAGCGACGCCTGATAACTGTGCAGAGCGCTCACCGCGCCCAGATAAGACGGAGACTCGAAAAGCACAACATCTCCCGGATCGATGAACGCCATGCCGCTCATATCGAGTCCCTGCTGCGACCCGCTCGTCATAATGATCTCATCCGTTCCGTATTCGATCCCGAACTTATTTTTCATTCTCTCACTCATTATCTCGCGGAGGCCCAGATAACCCAGCGTCGAACAATACGAAAGCGCCTGCTTCCCGTGTTCGATGATGACTCTGTCAAATGATTCTCTGATCCTGTCCAGCGGATATGTTTCCGCAGACGGTATGCCGGCCGCGAACGATATCATTCCCGGCATATCCTGATGGTCGAATGCTTCCACCATAGACGTGTCTTCAAGCCAGCGTACCCTTTTTGCAAATTCCATTTTATACTCCTTACGATTATATTTCCCAGCTGTTTAAATACTTTTCCTGCTCCTCCGTGAGCTCGTCGATTTCCGTGCCCCAGGCGGCCAGTTTCCTGCGCGCGATGACATCGTCGATTTCCGCCGAAACATCGACCACTCCATTCGGAAGCTCGCTGTGATGCTCCTTTATATACATAGCGGACATCGCCTGTACTGCAAACGAAAGATCCATTATTTCCGCAGGATGTCCGTCGGCAGCGGCAATATTTGCCAGCCTGCCCTCTCCTATCACATGCACCCATCGGCCGTTCGACAGTTTATATCCCATGATGTTTTGACGGCTTTCTTTTCTTTCTTCTGCTTTTTCTTCAAGTTCCGCCATATCTATTTCGCAGTTGAAGTGTCCAGCATTGGCCAGGATCGCTCCGTCCTTCATTTTCAGCATGTGATCAACGGTGATGGTCCGGCAGCATCCGGTTGCAGTAATAAAAAAGTCTCCTTTTTCCGCCGCGTCTCTCATAGGCATTACATCATAACCGTCCATTCTAGCCTCGATTGCTTTCACCGGGTCGATTTCTGTGACTATGACTCTCGCTCCCAGCGCATCGGCTCTCATGGCTATTCCGCGTGAACACCATCCGTACCCGACAACCACAGCAGTTTTGCCCGCAACAATGAGATTAGTGTTCCTCATTATGCTGTCCCAGACCGACTGCCCCGTTCCATATCTGTTGTCGAAAAGATGCTTGCAGTCCGCGTCGTTCACGGCTATCATCGGAAACTTCAGCACTCCGCTGCGTTCCATCGCCTTCAGTCTGATAATACCGGTAGTCGTCTCTTCGCATCCGCCCCAGACTTCTTCCGCCAGATCTCTGCGGCTGCCGTGAAGCATGCCTACCAGATCTCCGCCGTCGTCTATGACGATGTTCGGCTTATGCTCAAGACACATTTCGATATGCTTTCTGTACTCTTCTTCTGTGGCTCCGTGAAAGGCATATACATGCACCCCCGAATCAGCGAGCGCTGCCGCGACATCATCCTGTGTCGACAGGACATTACTGCCGGTTGCGCAGAGTTCGGCGCCCCCCGCCGCCAGCACGAGACAAAGATATGCCGTCTTGGCCTCCATATGTATCGAAAGCGATATCTTTATGCCCTTAAAAGGCATCGTGCGGGTGTATTCCTTCTCGAGACCGTTCAGCAGCGGCATATTATGCCTCACCCATTCTATTTTCTCATGCCCCGAAGGCGCCAGACTGATATCTCTGACATCATAATCTTTCATTTTCTGTTTCCTCCAAAATCAATAATCGAGGCGCCCCTTGCGGACGCCTCTGGGTTTTGACTTTTATTCTACAGTTACCGACTTTGCGAGATTCTTCGGCTTGTCGATATTGCATCCTCTGAACTTCGCCACATAATATGCAAACATCTGCAGCGGCACTACTGTCAGCAGCGGCGTGACTTCATCCGCACACTGCGGAATAAAGATGCAGTTGTCCGCCAGATCCGCAATGAGACGGCTTCCTTCTTTGGCAACCGCGATCACATATGCGCCTCTCGCTTTGATCTCCTCGATGTTCGAACCCATCTTTTCGTCCAGCCCGTCCTGAGTCGCCAGAGCAAAAAATACCGTTCCGTTTTCAACAAGTGCGATCGTTCCATGCTTCAGTTCCCCGGCGGCAATAGCGAAGGAATTGATATATGATATTTCCTTCAGCTTCAGCGATCCTTCAAGCGACACCGCCGAATCAACTCCTCTGCCGATAAAGAACATTTCGTTCTGCCTGTGGAACTGCTCGGCGATTTTCTCTATTTCCTTTTCCTGCGAGAAAACCATATTGAGTTTCTCCGGAATGCCTTTGAGTTCATTGATGATCATTCTGTAATACGAATCATCAATAGTGCCCTTAGCTTTCGCCATATACAGCGCTATCAGGTACATGCATACGAGCTGTGTGGTATATGCCTTCGTTGATGCTACCGCGATTTCCGGACCTGCCCAGGTGTAGAACACGTCGTCTGATTCACGCGCGACCGAACTCCCGATCACGTTGACCACCGAAAGGACTCTCGCGCCCCTGGATCTCGCAAGCCTCAGGGCCTGCAGCGTATCCTGTGTTTCTCCCGACTGACTGATCGCAATGAAAAGCGTATTTTCGTCCACCAGCGGATCTCTGTATCTGAACTCCGAGGCCACATCCACTTCCACTGAGATTTTAGCCATCTTTTCTATGGCATATTTGCCCACCAGTCCGGCATGATATGCCGTCCCGCAGGCCACGATATATATCTTGTCGAACTTGTCGATTTCTTCCTTCGTCATATTGATGCCGTCGAGATTTATGATGCCGTCATCGTCCAGTCTCCTCGTAAGAGTTTCTTCGATGCCGGCCGGCTGCTCGTGAATTTCCTTGAGCATAAAATGTTCATAGCCGCCTTTTTCAGCCGCATCGACATCCCATGTGACATGGAACACATCGCGGTGTATCTCATTTCTTTCTGTATCGAATATCCTGATATCATCTTTTGTAATGACTACAAGTTCTCCGTTCTCGATAAAATAAACCTGCCCGGAATATTTCAGGAAAGCGGGAATATCCGACGCCAGAAAATTACAGCCTTTTCCGAGCCCGGCTACCAGCGGTGTATCTTTCCTGACGCCGATGATCTTGTCCGGCTCTCTGGATGACATGGCTACGATGGTATATGTCCCCCGTATGCGCTTCGTCGCTCTGGCAACCGCATCCTGCAGATTTCCGCATTCATCAAAATAAACTCCCAGAAGATGCGCAATGACTTCAGAATCCGTCTCTGATTTGAAAGTTATGGCATGCTCTCTGACGAGCTGCTCTTTTATTTCCATATAATTCTCGATTATGCCGTTATGCACTATCGACAATGTTTCATCGCTGTTGCAGTGAGGATGCGCATTCAGATCAGAAGGTACACCGTGCGTCGCCCATCTGGTGTGGCCGATGCCTATGTTACTGTCGAAAGAAGCATCCCCGATTATTTTTTCCAGATTGCTTATCTCACCCACCTTTTTCCTTACCTCGATTTTTCCGTTGCAGATCAAGGCAATGCCGGCTGAATCATATCCCCTGTATTCGAGACTCTTCAGTCCTCCCAAAATAATATCCTTTGCGCCGGTCTCATTTCCGACGTAACCTACAATGCCGCACATGTTAAATCCTCCTTAGTGATCAGCCGAGCTTTCTTGTTATCATATCTGCAAGTCCCCTTGCCATGATAGCTATGCTGTCTTCATTTTCGCCCTCGAGCATTACCCTCACCAGCGGTTCTGTTCCGGACGGTCTTATCAGTATCCTGCCTTTTCCGTCCATCTTCTTTTCCAGAGCGCTGATTGCTCTGCATATTTCCTCATCATCTTTATATGCTTCTTTATTGTCATTCTTAACTTTCGCATTTACAAGCACCTGCGGATAGATCGTGACCGAAGATGCCAGTTCCGACGGACTGACCCCGCTCTTCAGCACTGCTTTTATCAGCTGCAGCGAAGACAGTATTCCGTCTCCCGTAGTCGTATGACCGCGGAAAATAATATGGCCCGACTGTTCTCCCCCGAGAACACATCCGGTCTGTTTCATCCGCTCAAGCACATAGCGGTCGCCGACCCCGGTAATGTCCGCGGTGCAGCCTATTTCGTCCAGATATTTATGCAGTCCGAGGTTGCTCATGACCGTGACAGTAACCTTGTCATCGGTAAGCTCGCCCTCTTCTTTCAGCATCTTGGCACAGATGCATATTATCCGGTCTCCGTCTATGACTTCGCCCTTTTCATCCACTGCGATCAGTCTGTCCGCATCTCCGTCAAATGCCATGCCGATGAAGGCGCCGTTTTCGACGACCGCCCTCTGCAGAGCCTCCGGATGTGTGGACCCCACGCCGTCATTTATATTGGTACCGTTCGGATCATCACCGATAGTAATGACTTTCGCACCGAGCGCTGAATAAACTCTCGCTGCTATCTTGTATGCCGCACCGTTCGCGCAGTCAAGCACGATACGCTTTCCCTTCAGGTCTACGTCAGTCGAATTGATCAGAAATCTTGAATACACTTCCTGTCCATCCGATTCCGCCGTCAGCATCTTGCCGAGCATATCCCCGGTCGCAATAAGTTCGAGATCAAGATTCCTCATCAGGATATTCTCGATTTCATCTTCAATGGAATCATCGAGCTTATAGCCCTCGCCGTTGAAAAACTTGATTCCGTTATATTCAAATGGATTATGCGACGCGGAAATAACGACTCCCGCAGTCGCGTGGAAATACCTGACAAGATATGCGACAGCAGGCGTCGGGATGATTCCCGCATCAATGACATTGCCGCCTATCGCAAGAACTCCGGCCGTGAGGGATGCCTTGAGCATGTCGCCCGAGATCCTTGTATCCGTGCCTATCAGAATAACAGGCTTGGCGGTGTCTCTGCTGAGAACATACGCGCCTGCTTTTCCAAGTTTGAATGCGAAACTCGGTGTCAGCTCTGTATTCGCGATCCCGCGAACGCCGTCCGTACCGAATAATCTACCCATATATCTACTCCATTCCGGTAATTATCAATTTTCACTTAATGTCACTGTTGCTTTCGCAGGCGACACCGTAACCGATACGACTTTAGCAACAGCCGCATCGATCTTAACCTTATGTTTTCCTTTTTCCAGACCGCTGCAGTCCACTGTCAGCTTGATATCGCCGGAAGTAATATCCGCGAGGATATCTTCAGAGGCGCTGACCGTGACCTTGAAAGATCCGCTGCTGATTTTAGCATCAAGACCGTCCCCGATATTGCTCGCAGTAATATCGGTTTCATCCATCGTGAAAGTACCGCTCTTGAGCGCATTGAGAGTTATCCTGATCCCTATATCGGCATCCGAATCCGCCAGACTCACTCCCGCAGGAAGATCGATCGATAGCCTGATCGTCCTCGAGCTTGTCACATTGTCCAGACTTACATCTGCGGCAGTAACGCTGTCTATCTTGTTCAGCACCGACTTGCGTCCCTTGATCTTGACAGAAGTCGGGACATCCCTGGACTTGATCTCGTACCCGTCAGGCACGGAACCGGTCACATTGACCTTGAGGCTGACAGTCTTGGTGCTCTCCAGAGTCGCAGTAATATCAGCCGTATTCTGCGACAGTTTAACATAATTCACTTCGTTCCCGTCCGCATCGACCGCAGTCAGATCCGCGGAAACCGTTGTTTCCTTTTCCTTGATCTCAGAACGCTTCACCGAAGCTTTCACGTAACTGACCTTGCTGACCTGCGCTTCTGTTCCCGAAACCTCCACAGTCTTTGGATCCGCCGTGACTTCTCCCACTTCAGTGCCGTCTGTCTTTTTGCCCGTAAATTTAGCCTTTACGGTTTTAGTCCTGCTCACAAGATCCGCCACCCTGACATCAATTGTATCTCTGCTGACCTTTGACACACTTATGCCTGAAGGGACCGTGACTTTCACGTCCACAGTATTATCGCCCTTGCTGAGCTCTGCGGCATCTATCGATACCCTGATATCCGATTTGTCAACTTTTTTTACGGCTCTTCTCGTGCCGCTGATAGTCACATCAACCGTCATGTCCCCCGGGTCCTCGATTGCGAGTCCCTGATTGCGGAGAACATTTTCATTCTTGATCTGTACAGTTATGCTCTCGTATTTCTGCTGTGTTTCCGGATTGACCTGCCCCACAACATACGCCCACAATATTATCGCGACCAGAACAGAGATCACCATGTTGACTTTGTTGTTTCTAAACATCGCCGTCACCTCTGTTTTTTCTGCCCGCAGCCTTCTTCTTCTTTTTGTTTTCCTCGCTCTGGTTCAGATAGATCGAAAGCAGTGTTTTTTCAACTGCTTTTTCGTCGAGATATCTTTCCAGTCTGCCGTCTCTTGCTATCGAAATGATGCCTGTCTCTTCAGATACAATAAGCGTGAGGCAGTCTGATTTCTCAGTAATGCCTATGCCCGCTCTGTGCCTTGTTCCGAGTTCGCTCGGAAGATCCATATTCGCTGTCAGCGGCAATACACAGCCGGCGGCATGTATACGGTCCCCTCTGATCACCACGGCTCCGTCGTGAAGCGGCGATCCTTCATAGAAAAGATTCCCCAGCAGATTAGCCGAAACCTCGGCATCGATGATCGTGCCTGTTTCGCAGATATCCGAAAGAGATGTCTGTCTCTCAATAATAATGAGGGCTCCGACCTTCTTCGACGAAAATTCTTCGATTGCTTTAACGAATTCATGTGTGACATGCATGGATTTTTCTTTGTTCATCTTGCCGAACTGCGACGGCCTCATGATCTTGCCGCGTCCCATCTGCTCCAGCCCGCGCCGCAGTTCCGGCTGGAACACGACTATCAGGGCCAGTATGCCTACTGTCAGCAGTGACTTGAGCAGCCAGTTTATTGTATAAAGATGGACTACCCCCGAAAGCCATGTTGCAAGCACCAGAATGAGCAGGCCCTGAACAAGCTGCTCGGCCCTGCTCTCCCGGATAAATCCAAGTACTTTATATATGACGAAGGCAACGAGTGCGATATCGATGATATCGTTGACGCCGATGCCTGCGACCAGATTATAAAAGGTGTCACTCATTATTATTTCTTTCTATCCACCTTTGATCAATATGCTGTTTCAAGAAGTCCGTAATTAGCGTCCTCTCTCTTATATACTACATTTACACTGTCTGTTTCCATGTTCAGAAATACATAAAAATTATGCTCGAGCATTTCCATCTGGATGATCGCTTCATCGACAGTCATAGGCTCAAGTTCAAATCTCTTCTTACGTACGATTTTGATTTCTTCTTCCTCTTCAGGTTCAGGCCAGTCCTGGAAATTAAATTCCTTGTAGTCCTTGTGCTTCCTCTGCAGTTTGCCCTTGAATCTGGACATCTGCGAAGCCAGCTTGTCAACAACGTTGTCGATGCCGTCGAAGAAATCTTCAGATTTATCTTCTGCGCGGAAAATCATTCCGCGAACTTTGATCGTTGCTTCCATCTTGTCAAGATTTCTTTCCTGTGAAAGCATAACATTTGCTACTATATCATCCGAGAAATATTTACTTAATTTCCCCATCTTCTTTTCGATTGTGTCTTTTAAATGGTCATCTGTGTCCACATTTTTACTCGTAATTATTATTTTCATACCATAGACCTCCTTAGTAATATTTTTGCTAACTTAATTATAACAATTCCGACGTTTTTATACAATAGCCGTTTGGCTGACCTGGTCTTTGCCCCCACACCTGCCTTGACCCGGATTACCGGAGGACTTACTTCTAAGATACGCCATGATCGCCGCGCATCTCCGGCGCGGTTTACGTGGGACCTTTTGCCCGTATCTGGCATGGCCTTTCAACCACAGACCCAGACGGCTATTATATACGAATTGACCCGACTATTATACAACATTACAGCACATATATCATGCATATGTTTTATTTACTTTTTGTCACCGTATCTGGCAAAACACTCAGCTGCGTAATATAATATTGAGCATAAAAGGAAAGAGGGGGAAAAAATGAAAACAAACCTTAATGCCGTCAACATGCAGATGGCTCTCCGCATCTCCGTCGGGATCATTGCCGCCGTAATCACAGCAGAAAATCTCGGCATTGAATTTGCAGCCTCGACGTGCATAGTCACACTTCTCGGGATCCAGTCCACAAAAAAAGAAACCTGGATCACTGCCGGGAAAAGAGTCGTCTCTCTGGCGTATACTCTGTGTATTGTCATAGTAATGTACGAGCTCCTCGGCATCAGTCTCCGTGCTTTCTGTGCGGCCATAATTCTGCTGACATTCCTTACATATGCGATCGGCTGGGGCACAACACTTTCGATCAATGTTGTCGTCCTCGTACATATCTTTATCCAGCAGGTCCCGTTTTCCGGCGAACTCATTTTCAATGAGATCATCCGGGTCACTATCGGCATGCTGATTGCACTCGCCATCAACTGGAAACTTCCTACCATGGAAAAACAGATGCGCCGTGATATCGTTTACATCGAAAATGATATCAGCGATATCCTGCATACATTCGCCGAAATACTGCGTGGCCGGGAAAAAGCTACTGCTGAAACCGCCGGCCGCCTGACCGGACTGCGGCAGCATCTCATCAGCGGAAAAGAAAATGCCTGCAAATTTGAAAACAACAATCTTCTGCCCCACGCAAAATACTATGTAAATTACATATCTATGCGGCAGACTGAAGGTCTTATCATATATAACATATATAAATACATTCAAAAAATAAAAAAGCTCGATGAAAGCACTTACAGCCTGGCCGACTACATAGATGCGATCGGCCACGGCATCGCCATGGAACATGAAATGGACGAAATAAAGGAAAGATCCGCAGCCGCCGGCATAACACTCAGCAATACTCGTCTGCCCGCAACCAGCGACGAGCTGTACGAGATCGCCCTGAAATACTTTATCATGGGCAGTCTCGAAGAAATGACAGAAGCCAAAGAACGATTCATCGCCACACTGACACCTGAAGAAACCGCCCGTTACTGGACCGACGAGCATCGCTGAACATGCCCTGTCATGTTTCCTCCGGCATTATCAGATTGCCGCCGGCGGCGAACGTGAGCACGTATACTTTTTTCGCTCCGCTCTTTTTAAGTGCTGCGGCACAGCTGTCAGCTGTACTCCCCGTCGTATAAATATCATCAACCAGAAGGATGTCCCGGCCTTTCGCCGCCGAGACAGCATCCGGTTTTGCAGCAAATGCATCTTTGACATTTTCCATACGCTCATAGACACCGAGCATCTTCATTGCTTCTGTATGCTTCTCCCTGACAAGCAGTTCCGCATACGGTTTCCCGGTTTTTTTCGCAAATAATCCGGCAACTAGCGCAGCCTGATTGAAACCGCGCTTTTTCAGACGCGAAGAATGCACGGGTACGGATGTGACGATGTCATATTCCAGATCCTCATGTTCCATACGGTCGAACATTATTTCAGCTATTTCCCGTCCGATAAATGATTTCAGCCGGTATTTGTATTCCGTCACGACGGTCTTTTCATACAACCCGTACTGCACACATGTAAATCCTCTGTCAAAAATATGGTTTACATTCCTGCAGTCGGTGCAGAGTTCATGGCGCCAGTTGTCATCAAGGATCTTTCCGCATTTTGCGCAGGTCCTGCCGACTGCCCATCTCATCCGTTCGATGCATTTATCGCAAAGACCGTAAGTCCTGGTTTTATCTATTACGCTTCCGCAGCATATGCAGTATATCCTCTGCGGAAAAATTATATCTGTCATCAGATTCATGCCTGCCTCCGTTTGTAGTGCTGATCGTTCCGGTTCGTTTCCATATTTTACCATTATATCATAAGCTCCGATCAGACGCATGCTCTATACAATAATATGCGAGAAAATAAAAAACTCACTCTGTGTCTGTTCAGCCACAGTTTTCTCCGCGGCCGGCTCTCAGTAATACATGAATTCTTTTCACTTTATTCTTAAAAAAGATGAATTGTACCATTTGCACTGCAAAGAGTATAATGTACATAAGATAAAACTGCGTAAATCTTAAGGAGATGTATTTATCATGAAAACAGAAAGAGTGGAACGGATCCGTCAAAACTACTTGAATGAGAAACCGCATATTTCAATCGAACGTGCAAAGATATGGACAGAATCTTTTAAGGAAACTGAAGGCCAGCCGATGGAGCTCAGATCTGCGCGTGCTTTTTATGATGCCTGCTGCAGACTTCCGGTAACTATCTTCGATGATGAACTCATTGTCGGAACAAGCGGAGAGTACCGCAGAACAGGCATCATCACTCCGGAATTCGGCTGGAAATGGGTCGATGATGAAATGGAAAATTTCAGCAGCCGCGAGCAGGATCCATATCAGATGGATGAAGCGCAGATCAGATATTGCCGTGAAGAGATCTTCCCTTACTGGAAAGGCAAATCGGCGGAAGATATTTTTCTTACGCGTATTCCGGAGGCGGCGCGCAGGATAGGAGTAGATACCGGATTTATCGACACAGACTCGAAGTGGCGCAACGGCATAGGAGAAATTTCTCCGGACTATACGGATCAGCTCCTTCCAAAAGGGTTCCGCGGGATCATGAAGGAAGCAGAAGAAAGAATGGCTGAACTCGACGAAACTGTCCCTGAGGATTTTGAAAAAATCGCATTTTATAAATCAATGCTCCTCGTATGCAGCGGCATGGTCACGCTTGCAGAGCGTTACAGCGACAAGGCGGCAGAAATGGCTGCGTCTGAAAGCGACCCGGTGCGGAAAGCAGAACTTGAAGAAATCAGCGAGGTGTGCCGCCGAGTACCGGCCCATCCGCCTGAATCATTCCGCGAAGCTCTCCAGTTCACATGGTTCGTCCAGCTTGCCGGCATTATTTCGGAAAATCCGCTGGCACTGAATGTCGGGCGTTTCGATCAGTTCATCTATCCTTACTACAAGGCTGATCTTGATGCGGGAATAACAGATCACGACAGCGCGCTCGAACTTATCGAGCTGCTCTGGTTCAAATACTCTGAATGGGTGTGGGTCATCTCGTCGAATACGGCCGGATTTTTTGCCGGATACACCAATTTTGAGAATCTTACTATCGGCGGCAGAAAAGTCGACGGCAGCGACGGCACAAATGATGTTTCGTATCTCTGTATAGAAGCCACAAAGGAAATAAAGACTCATCAGCCGACTCTCAGCTGCCGGATCGCCCCTGACTGTCCGGAAGAATTCCTGGCAGCTGTAACGGATCTCGTTTCTACAGGAATGGGATTTCCTGCGATCCACAGTGACCGCGAAGGCTATCAGATGCTCAGGAATCTCGGATACAGCGCTGATGATGCAAACGACTGGAATAACTGCGGATGCGTTGTCCCTCACTCCAGAAAGACTTTCGAGTGGACATCCTCGTGCAATATAAGCTTCACAGCCGCGCTCGAGTTTGCTCTCAATGAAGGACGGAGCCGTCTCACCGGCGACCAGGTTTCTCTTTCTGAAAAAGATCCGAAGACTTTCGAATCGTATGATGAAATCATCGAAGCATGGTGCAGACAGTTCAGATATATGGTAAGACAGGGAGTCGTCAGTCTCAACCTTGCACAGCAGATCCACCATGAAAACAGACCGCGGCCTTTCCTTTCATCGTGCAATGAATACTGCCTCAAAAACGGTAAAGATCTTGTTGACGGAGGCGCGAAATACAACATCGGTCCGGTCTTCACAGGATGCGGATTATCTGTTACTGCAAACTGCCTGGCCGTAATAAAGAAATTGGTGTTCGAAGATAAGACTGTCACTATGAGTGAACTTATCGATGCGCTCAATGCGGACTGGAACGGCTTTGATAAACTGCGCGCGATGGCGCAGGCCTGCCCGAAATACGGCAATGATGACGATTATGCGGACAGTATCGCCAAGGAACTCGCAGACTTCTACTATGATGATGTCACATCATACAAGGATTTCTACGGACATCACTACGTTACTGCATTCATGGGCATTTCGAATTACCTTCCGACCGGAAAAGTTCTCGGCGCCACGCCTGACGGCCGAAAAGCGAGAGAACCTATAAGTGAAGGTGTTTCACCTTATACCGGAACAGATATGAGCACTTGCCTGGCAGCTATGAAATCCGCTTCCAAGATAAATCATGACATTCACTCCGGCGGCATACTGCTGAATCAGCGTCTCAATCACGACCTTGTTGCTACGAAGCGGGGCCAGGCTAATCTCGGCGCAATGCTGCAGACATATTTCGGACTTGGAGGCTTCCATGTCCAGTTCAACACAGTATCTAATAAAACACTGAGAGACGCGCAGGCTCATCCTGACAATTACAAGGATCTGCTCGTACGAGTTGCCGGCTACAGCGCTCAGTGGATAAACTTGTCGGAAAGCATGCAGGAATCGATTATTGCCAGAAATGCGCACACTGAATTTTAGAAAGGACTGATCATGATCCGCGGCTATGTAATGCAGGAACAGCCTTTTTCGGTCAACGACGGAGAAGGAATACGGACAACGATATTCCTTGCGGGCTGTCCGATGAGATGCCGGTGGTGCTCGAATCCGGAAGGATTCGGGCAGAAACCGCTGGTCGGATATTATGTGAAACAATGTATCGGATGCGGCAGATGTGCCGAAGTATGTCCTCAGGGCATCGGTATCGATCTGAACGATCCGGCAATGCGGAAAAAATGTACAGGCTGCGGCAAATGCGCCGCGGCCTGTCCAAAATCGGCCCGAAGACAGCTCGTTTCTGTCCGGGATGCTGATGAAATCATTGCGGCGGCGAAGAAGTTCAGTATGTTCTACCGTGCATCAGGAGGCGGCATTACTTTTTCCGGAGGTGAAGCGACTTTTCAGCCGGAACTTCTCAATTATCTGTCTGAACAACTGTACGATATGGGCTTCAGCCTCGATCTGGAGACATGCGGGCAGTTTGATTTCGATGAAGTCAGGCCGGCGCTGAACCGTATGGATCTTATTTTCATCGATATCAAACACATGGACGACAAAGTCCACAGAAAATATACGGGGATGTCGAATAAAACCGTCCTCGAAAATATTTGCCGGCTCAATGAACTCAGCGCTGAGATCGCAGTCCGCGTCCCTGTGATCGGCGGCGTAAATGACAGCGATGACAACATACTGGCCACTGCTTCTTTTGTCAGGGAAAATCTCCCGCGGGCAAAGATGGAGCTCCTTCCGTATCACGAGCTGGGAGCAGCTAAATATGAAGCTCTCGGCATGGATCTGCCCGATGCGTCGTTTTATACGCCCGCTCCGGAAAAGATGGAACATCTGAAACACATCATCAGTCAGGCAGGTGTCGAACTGATCAGCTTCAGATAAAAACAAGATGCTGCTTATTTTATGCTGTCGGCATTCTTTTCTTTCAGCCAGTCAAGTATATGCCGCACGAGCGCCGTCGTTGCCGGGGAAAGTGTCCTGCGCTTCTGAGTGATCATGACTATCCTGCGGTATTCTTCCGGCTCAAACGGCCAGATACTGACATTGAACGCTATCCTCTTCAGAGTAAGTTCCGGCAGGATACTTATTCCCATGCCGCTCTCGATCATGGCATATATGGACTGATCATCATCACACTGATAATGTGACTGATATGACGGTCCGAAATTTTTATTGAGAAATTCTTCAAGATCGCGGTTATAACCTTTTCTTCTCAGTATCATATTCTGTTTCCTGATCTCACCTATCGTAAGATAATTCCCGTTCTCCGGGCGGAAACCGGGAGGCGTCACACACAGAAGTCTGTCCTGAAATATCGGGATCTCATTAAATATGCCGCCGCTCAGCGGAGTAGAAAAGCCGATCTCGGCCTCACCTGACTGGATCCAGTACTGCACATCATCATAATCTCCCTGCAGCACATCGATCTCAATGCCGGGATATTTCGCGCTGAAATCTCTGATCATCCCGGGCAGCCAGTTCACAATGATACTGCTGAAAGTCCCGATCGTTACTTTACCTCTTGTAAGACCGTTTATCTGTGAGGCTTCCTCATGCATCAATTCCTCGCTGCGAAGTATTTCGCATACATGTTCCAGCATCTGTCTGCCTTCTTTTGTGATCGAAACACCGGCCCTGCCTCTGATAAACAAAGAAAATCCGAGTTCCGCTTCCAGTGAAGCAATAGAATGACTGACCGCGGACGGCGTCAGATTCAGCACTTCTGCCGCGCGCAGAAAACTGTTCTGTCTGGCTACTTCATAAAAAATCTCATATGAAACATATGCCATGCCGGCTCCTTTCGATCGTTCAGGTTTAACTTTTAGCTGCTTTACAGAATTACATGTTTTACTATTACTGATTATAGTAGATTCGCGGGCATAAGAAAAGAATGTATTTACAGCAGACTCCGGGGATGTTATACTACGCCTGCAAAGATGGTATTCTGAAAAGAAACGATACTTTTGAACTTATACGAACGGCGCAGCCTGACAAGGCGCGCACTGTCCCGCCGGACTAATCAGAACGGAGGGATGCTTATGAACATTGGTTTTATCGGCGCGGGAAAAGTCGGTTTCTCTATGGGGAAATACATGACAGGACGCGGAATAGAAGTCACCGGTTATTACAGCAGGAACCCGGAGTCTTCACTCGAAGCAGCAAATTTCACAGATACTAAACAATTTCTGGATTTGGAGCAGCTGGTCGGGGACAGCGACGCGATCTTTCTCACAGTACCGGACGGAGAAATATCCTCCGTATGGGAACAATTGAAAGAACTGCCGATTCAAGGTAAGATCATAAGTCATTTCAGCGGAGCGCAGAGCTCTGATATCTTTTCGGAAAGAAGGCGGATCCCCGCCTATGGATATTCCATCCATCCATTATTTGCATTTAACGACAAATACAGTTCGTACAAAGATGCGGACAAAGCTTTTTATGCCATCGAAGGAGACCGTGAAAAAATCAGCGAAATCTTCGGGCTGCTCGAAACCATGGGCAACGATTATACTGTGATCTCAGCGTCTGATAAGATACGCTACCATGCTGCAGCAGCCATAGTAAGCAATCTATACGTGGGCCTTGCGTCCATGGCGGAACAGATCCTTACTGAATGCGGTTTTACCCCTGATGATGCGCACAGGGCTTTTTCGCCTCTGATCATGAACAATGCCGGCAATATCGTTTCATACGGTACCTCAGGTGCATTGACGGGTCCTGTTGAACGCAGCGATACCGCCACAGTTGCCGGGCATATCGGCAGTTTGTCGCCAGACCAGTCGGAAGTATACAGAATGCTTTCGAAAGAAGTATTGAAAGTCGCGAAACGCAAACATCCGGATCGCGATTATGCAGAAATGGAGAAAATATTATGAGCAATACTGTATCAACATTCATGAAACAAAAATCAGACAAAGATAAGATCACAATGGTGACATGCTATGATTATTCAATGGCAAAGCTTATGGATGAAGCAGGAATGAATATTCTGCTCGTCGGCGATTCACTGGGGCAGGTAATGCTCGGTCTGCCTGACACTATCTCTGTGACTATGGAAGACATGATCCATCATACGCTGGCTGTCAGCCGCGGGGCCGGAGAAGCATTTGTTCTCGGCGATATGCCTTTCATGAGTTATCAGACATCGGTTTACGATGCCGTCGTAAATGCAGGCCGCCTTATGAAAGAAGGAAGAGCAAACGGAGTCAAACTTGAAGGCGGAGCCGCAGTATGCCCGCAGATAGAAGCAATTGTAAAAGCTTCCATTCCTGTGTGCGCACATATTGGTCTCACTCCTCAGTCAGTAAATGCTTTCGGCGGATACAAAGTACAGGGAAAGAGCCTTGAAAAGGCGCAGCAGATGCTCGACGACGCCAGAGCGGTCGAGTCGGCGGGTGCTTCTTTAGTTGTTCTGGAATGCGTTCCGGCCAGACTCGCCGCAGTAATATCAGAGAAAATCTCTATCCCGACTATCGGGATAGGCGCGGGTGCCGGATGCGACGGACAGGTACTTGTTTATCAGGACATGCTGGCAATGTTCTCCGATTACACCCCGAAATTTGTCAAACATTTCGCTGATATAGGAAGCATTATGAAGCAGGCTTTCGCCGATTATGCCTCGGAAGTCAAATCCGGAGCATTCCCCGCGGAAGAGCACACTTTTGCGATATCCGACGAAATCATCGCCGGACTGAAATAATTATTACTGCTGCAGAAAGAAGGAAAAACATGCAAATCATTAAAACTATAAAGGAAGTCAGAGAAATAACCGGCGCCTGGGAAAAAGAAGGATACTCGGTTGGTCTGGTGCCTACGATGGGATTTCTTCATGAAGGTCACGGAAGCCTTATCAGCAGAGCCGTAAGCGAGAATGATAAAACAGTCGTCAGCATATTTGTTAATCCGATCCAGTTCGGCCCTTCCGAAGATCTTGAAAGTTACCCGCGGGACATCGGTAAGGACAGTGCGTTCTGTGAAAGTCTCGGCGCAGATCTCATTTTCAACCCGGAGCCGGCCGAAATGTATCACGAGGGTTTTTCGACATACGTGGATATGGACATACTCACGCAGGAACTCTGCGGCATCACGAGACCGATACACTTCCGCGGCGTCTGCACTGTCGTCAGCAAACTGTTCCACATAGTGCAGCCTGACCGTGCCTATTTCGGACAGAAGGATGCACAGCAGCTGGCGATCATCAGACATATGGTCGATGACCTGAACATGGATATCGAGGTCAAAGGCTGCCCTATTGTCCGTGAAGCCGACGGTCTCGCCAGGAGTTCCAGAAACACATATCTCTCAGCCGGGGAACGGAAAGCGGCGCTCTGCCTCAGCAGAGCCGTACAGCGCGGCAGCGAAATGGTGAAAAACGGAGAAACGGACTCCGCCGAAGTTGTGGGGGCCATGAAAGCAATCATCGAAGCTGAACCTCTGTCAACAATAGATTATGTAAAAGCAGTCGACGGTCTGACTATGCAGCAGACAGACCGTATCGAAGCGCCGGCGCTCGTAGCCATGGCGGTATATATAGGCAAAACGAGGCTGATCGATAATTTTACAGTGGAATAACAGGAGAATCAAATGACTATACAGATGTTAAAAGGGAAGATACACAGAGCGACCGTAGTTCAGGCCGCGCTGGATTATGTGGGCAGCATCACTGTTGACGAGGAACTGCTCGAAGCGGCGGATATTCTGGAATACGAAAAAGTCCAGATCGTCGACGTCGATAACGGCGAACGCTTCTGGACCTATACTATCGCCGGCGAACGCGGTACCGGCATGATATGTCTGAACGGCGCGGCAGCGAGATGCTGCTCGGTCGGAGATAAAATAATCATCATGTCATACGCTGATATGACCCGCGAAGAGGCCGCCTCGCACAGTCCATCAGTCGTATTCGTGGATGAAGGCAATATGATATCGCGCGTCACGAATTACGAGAAATACGGCAGACTGTTCGAGGAAGAAAAGGCAGAGATCAAAGCGGTATGACATCTTTCACATCAGACTGACAAATCCATACGTTATGCAGGCCACGATCAGCCCGGCGATGCAGACGCCTGCAAAAATGGAAAGCAGCGATTTTTTAAAATCCATATCGAGGACCGCCGCAATAAGCGCTCCGGTCCAGGCCCCTGTACCCGGGAGAGGAACGGCTACGAAAAGCATCAGCCCCAGGCTGCCGTAACGGGTCATTTTCTTTCCTTTGAGATGACCTTTTTCTTCGAGTTTTCGAGCCCACTCTCCCGGCTTTTCATAACTTTTCAGCCATGTCAGGATGCGCCTCATAAACAGCAGCAGAAACGGTATGGGGATCATGTTGCCCAGCACGGCGGCCAAAAGGGCATCGTACACTGTAAGCCCCAGGCCCACGCCGACCGGCAGACCGCCCCGCAGCTCCGAAACCGGCATCATCGATGCGGCTATTGTTACCGCGATCTCATGCCAGAAATCTGCTGTGGATAACATTTCCATTCTTTACCCCCTTTCCCCGGTTCTTCAGTTGCTGCTGTAATATGTTTTGTAGCGTGCGTACGCTTTCGCCCACGCCGCCTTCTGCTTCGCGTCGTTATGCTTTGTGAAGCTGTAATGTTCCGTGAGATATTTGGCAAATACACTTGTGAATTTCACGGCTCCCCGCTGATTCATGTGGTGCGGATTTCTGTAATCTGTCGTAAAATCTATGCCCATCCCGGCGTAATGGTCATTCGCGTCATAGATCTTGCATCCCCTGCTCTTTATCAGCTGCACGGCCGCGGCGAGTCTCGCCGAATCCGCAGCGCTGAAGTGCATAGGCGGTATCAGGAACAGTACATTGAGATTATTTTGTCTGATATATGCCAGAAGATCGTTTAAGCATCTGACATTCTCCGCCGGCAGCGTTCCTGTCGGCGAGTGGTACCACCCCATCTTCTGATCTGCCACAGAAAGCGAAACCTTCTGCAGATGATCCAGGCTGTATCCTTTCAATGTGGATGCTGTTCTGAGATTGGCAGCGCTCATGTGTTTCCACATCGAATGGTAATACATAAAACTGAAGTAATAATCTCTGTTTCCGTTCGATGTCTTTATGCCGGCGTAATCCAGCGCGGCATCAATGGCGTTAATGCGGTTCAGAGAGAATTTCATATTGTCCGTGACCTTGCGTATGTCGCCTGCGCTGACGCGTGATTTTCCGGGAAGAGACATTGATCTCATATCTATTACGAACAGATCCGGCGACTGTGTTTTCTGCGCTTCGATCATCAGATATTTTATCAGCGGCATGGGCTGCCCGCTCGAGCAGAGAGCATAGTAGTTGTAACCTGTCTCCTTCCACGCTTCCAGCGATATCCAGTCTCTTTTTATATTGCTCGTCCCTATGAGCACCACATTGGCCGTGTCCTTCCGCTCGGAATAAAAATCCCGATATGAACCGTCTCCGTAAGGCACCCAGAGTACCGTAAAGACCATGCCGGACAGAATCAAAGCAATTATTATGAACAATGCGGCTCTGATGCATCTTTTCAGTGTTATATTCACTCTATTTCATCCCCTAAAATTTACCGTATATAAATGAGGAGGCATTATATGTGCTGCCGTACTGTCCGAAGATGATCACAACGAAAATCAGCGCCAGGAGCAGTCCCCACCGTATTACTATATTTTGTTCCGCCAGCGTATCGCGTACGGATCTCTTATGTCCGATAACGTCGACGATCCACAGGATCGCCAGCGAAACGGCCAGCACTGCGATGTCATATCGATCCAGCCCCAGTCTGCATATTGAACCGTCGAAAAAAATCCCCGGATTCCATACTGAGAGGGCATAACCCCACCTCTTCAGACCGCAGATCAGTCCGTCATAAGACCTGAAGAACGACAGACCTGCTGTAAATATCAGAAATGTTCTGATGCGCTGAAAGGCGATCCATCCGCGCGACGAGCTGTTTATGCCGAGGCGTTCATTGACGCGCAGAAGCGCAGGCCCGCACATTTCCCCGAGAATTATTAATATCCCGTAGTATATGCCGCATCCCCAGATGTAATTCCAGCCTCCGCCATGCCAGAAGCCTATCAGGAACCAGGTGATCAGCAGCCCGGCAAACAGCGGAGCCTGCTTGCCCCACTTTTTCCCGTATTTCCTTTTGGCAGTTTTCCCGAGCTCACGAAATCTTTTTGATTTCAGAAGCGGATAAAGGACGTAGTCCTTCAGCCACAGTCCGAGCGTCATATGCCATCTTCTCCAGAACTCGCTTATGCTCAATGAATAGAACGGCGAATCGAAGTTCTCCGGCATCTCGATCCCGAATATCTGTGAAATCCCGATTATGATATCTATGCATCCCGAAAAGTTTGTATAAAGCTGCAGAACAAACGAAACGAATGCCAGAAATTCATACGCGCCGGGATAACCGGCCGGATCAGCATATATCGTGCCGACTAACACTCCCAGCCTGTTCGATATCACCAGTGACTTGAAGAGCCCCCAGAGTATCCTCTGCAGTCCGTATGTCATGCTGTGATACGTTATGCTGTTTCCCGCATAAAGAGATTCGCTGATGTCCCTGTATCTGATAAACGGCCCCGATGTGAGTATCGGAAAGAATGCGGCGAAAAGGATCATCTTTCCCGGATTTCTCTCAGCCTGCGAAACACCCCAGTATACATCCAGGATGTAGGCTATGAATATCAGCGAATAATATGAAAGTCCCGCCGGAGCATTCCAGTGTATAAACGGAATACTCACTCCCGCGCCGGCGGTCCGTAATATCAGGCGCACCGGATAAAGGAAGAAATTGATCTCTTTGAATAATATCATGACTGCAGCGTTGAATGACACCGCCGCGGCCATGATATGTTTTTTCTGCAAAGTCGTCAGCCCGCCGTTCCGGTCCTCCATCAGACAGGCGGCCGCATAAGTCACGGTTATCTGCACCGCCATTACAGCAGTAAGCATCAGATCCTGCGCCAGCAGCACATATATCACATCAGCAGCCGTAAGAACCGTCCACCGCATCCTTTTCGGAAATATCTGATACACTGCCGCCGCGGCGCACATCAGGACTATAAATTGTAACGATAATATATTCATGACTATTTGATCTTGTCCATTATTTTATCCGCCATTGCCCCTACGTTCTTCATTGTAGTGACTTCGCCGATATTGAACGATATACCAAACTCGTCTTCTATCGCCATTATAAGGTTTATGTGTTCCAGGCTGTCCCAGCCGTCGATATCCTTCGATGTCGTTTCTTCGTTTACGATGATCTCATCATCGTCGAAAACATCCCTGAATACCGCATTTAATTTCTCAAATAATTCTTCTCTTGTCATCTCTGCCTCTCTTCTGTTCTGTTATACTGCTTCTGTTACATTGATCACGTCGTTCTTCGCACGGTACTGCCCGTCCAGGCGGCATGACCATACCGACTTCCCGGTATCGTCACACGACTCCATCGAGAAGCCCTGTTGTTGGTAAAATTCTTTTACCATTTTGTTTTTTGCAGTCGGAAGGTAATATCCGATGATCTTTCTGACTCCCGCCGCCCTGGCTTTTTTCACCAGCGAATCCATCATCGCGCATTCCATCTTGCGTTTCAGGACTCTGCAGCTCATCAGCCAGAGTATTATGTGCAGCGTATCGTTTTCTCTTTTGCCCACGACGAGCGATACGACTCCATTATCGCCGAATTTATCTTTCAGCTTTCCGTACATGGTAATGTAATCATGCGAGTCTGTGATTTTTTCGATATCGGCGCTGCTGTATCTTTTTGTCGTCAGATTGAACTGATTGCTCTTGTTCGTGAGCTGCGCGATCCTCTGAAAATACACCGGTTCAAAATTGTCTATTACTGCGGTCATATCCAGTGATCTGAGATAATCATCGTAGTTTTCGAACGATGCTTTGATCTTTTCACGCCTGGCATTTGCCTTGTACATTTCATTTCTGTGCATGTCGTCTTCCGAAAGACTCGTGACTTCGAAAAATCCTCCGCGGTCTATCATTTCTATGTACTTTTCCGGACATGGCATTGCCGGCGCTCTGGCTCCCGGGATCTGCCTTTTCACTATTTCTCTTTCCGCAGGATTGTCATCGACGAATACCATGCTGTCCGGCATGATATTCAGCTCATCAGCAATGTCGATAAAGTTTTTGCTTTTCGGCTCCCAGTTCGCTTTGATCGAAATGAAATCGTCCGGCGACAGCACGCAGTCGCGGTGTTTCAGCCCGGCGAGCGCATTCTCCTCATCATTTTTCGAGTCTACATTCAGAATAATGCCTGTGTCTTTCAGTTCCTTAAGATAATTCTGGAATGCGCCGAATGCCTCTCCCGCTGCACTTTCCGGCCCCATTTCCAGATTTTCAGCGCCGTCATCTCCGACGATCCCGCCCCATAATGTATTGTCCAGATCCAGGACCAGAGCTTTCTTGTTTTTCCCGTATACAGCTTTGATGATATTTGCCAGATCATATGCCAGCATCGGTATCGCCCTGAGAGAAACAGCATATTTATACAAATACCATTCCGCAGCGTCGTACCAGATATCCATCCCGCATTCTGACTGGAGATACTGGATATCCTGTATGTAAAAATTGTCGTGCCCGGCCGCATACTTGCCGAAGAAGCTGTTCAGTCTGTTAATGTAATTGATTTTGCCGTGGACATCATAGTTCTCCATATTCCCCAGTATCCTGTATGAAGGATAATCGAAATTGTTCTGTATCACCGGGCACTTATATTCTTCCGCCAGATGATCCCACATGGCTGTGTATTTTGCTTCCTCTTCTCCGAGCATATTTTCTATTTTTCCCTCATTTTCAGTAAGTGAAGGATAAACAGATATGTTCTTATGTGTTGTGTGAATATAGATCATATCCGGTGCAAACTTTTTCAGTTCGTCGTTCGGGAACATAGCTTCTTCATAATACTGGTTATATTCCGACTCGTAGAATTCCGGCATGATGCCGTTGTCCAGCAGGAACAGCTCCAGGATCTGTTTCACATCGTCGGTGGTCGATCCTCCAAGTATGGCGATACGCTTCTTCAGCCAGTTCACATCGCAGTTTATCAGTTCTTTTTTGATTTGCCTTTTTTTCGCTATTATTCTGCATCCGTCAAACGGATACTCCAGAATTTCCAATCTTTTCCCCTTCTTTCTATATTTCTTTCTACATCTCGTGTCCGCAGTTGCCGCAGAACTTGTCGCTTACCAGCACTCTGCCGCCGCAGTTTTTGCAGTTCAGTTCAAGCGCCGCACCGCACGACCGGCAATACAGCGACCCTTTTTTCGCTATCTTCCCGCACGACGGGCATCTGATCATAAAGCTTCTGTAAATAAAATAGCCGATGACCGCTGCGACGTTGAAAAACAATGTCAGTATCCCGAACAGCATAGTGTTTGCTCCGTCTTTCCGCGTCTGCTTTATCATGCATTCCAGAACGATAACCCAATAGATGATGCCGAACACTCCGGCCGCCGCCGCGACAGATGCAATTGTGATCCTTCCGCTCAGAGGAAGCAGCTCAACCCAGTCATGATGATGCGTTACAGCCGTCCCTGTTCCGATCACGGTATATAAGACCGCCGCCGCTGCTACAGCTGCAATGACTGCTGCGACAGCATACCATATCCATACTTTTTTAAAATTTCGTTTGTCGATTTTTTCCAACATAGTAATACCTCCTTAGTTCTCTATATCATGTTGACATCTTTATGATATTGCTCTTTTCTAAAGAACCCTTAAACCGATTATTAACAGATTATTAAGAGAATCTAAAATGTCTAAACCGTCACCCGCTCATACTTCATCAGGCGCCTCCTCAAACAGCGGGCAGTCCCGGCTGTGTCCGCACCGGTCTTTTTCACTGCACTCAAACGACTGCTTCGCCAGGCATAAGCCGTCAGCCGTTTTTTTATACTTTATGGTTATTGCCGTAAATTTTGCTGTAAATACACACATCCCCATATGATAATCAATAATGCTATCCATTTTTACCGCCTTTGCCGTTCTTCAGTGATCAACGAGCTATTTCAGAATAATATTGAAGTATTATCATTTTCTAAATCAGCAATTAAATAATCCTAAATAAAGTGCAGAACAGAACCGGATCCATGCTGCTTCCTTTTCTGCATATACTTATTTCAGCATGCCAGTATTAACATCGGAATGTTAAAAACCATGACGGAGTCATGTTAACTTCAGGTAAAAAAAGAAGGCATCATAGTTATGATAATTATCTTTCATTTCCATGATGCATTCTTTGCGAATATTATTTATTATTAGTATTCATATTTTTCTATTTTGCATTTTCCATATAAGTTTCCACCTGGCATCCACACACTACTTACAGCTGTTTTCATATATGTCCACAAACGAGGAGACGAATGCCGCCTGCTCTTTTGCTGAACTTGTACCTGATGAAACCGCAGCATCATAATCTTTATACTTATCATACGATTTGCGGAAAAAAGACAATGCTGACAGCCCGTTTTCCTCACGGATCTGTTTGATGCCTTCGCCGTAATCCGATATTACTTTATTCATGGCCGCCTGCGGATCTTTGAATACCGCATATCCATTTTTGTTTGCCCCGATATCAAAAGCTTCTCCCTTATCCGAAAAGTACTTCACATCAACATCACCTTTGACATTATTACTGCCGGCGACGTATTCATGGGTGTATTTAAGATTCGGATCAATGCTGAAATCGATTCTATAACATACAGTAATACCAGATACCACGAGTACCGCAGCAATAATTATTACTATAGCTTTCTTCTTCATATCGTTATCCTCCCGCTTATTAATATCTCTTTATATTCATACTATGGCCCGTCATTCCATTTGTCAATAACTATTTAGTTTATCTATGTATTGCATTTTAAAAGTAATTGTATATAATATGATTTAGATATGAAAAAGAACACGAAATACAATTTCAAAAAAGGATCCGTCGAAATGCTCCTTCTGCATATTCTCAAAGAAGAAGGTGATTGTTACGGGTATCAATTATCTCAGATGATTTCTTCTCTTTCTGACGGAATTCTGCTTATTCCGGAAGGGTCCTTATATCCGGCTCTGTATAAATTATTGGACAATGACTATATTTCAGAAGAAAAAAGGCTCGTAGGCAAGCGCCTCACTCGAGTATATTATCACATCAAGCCAAGTGGAGAAGATCGATTGAACCAGTTAGTCCAGGAATATTACGATGCAAATAATGCAATACAAAAAATTCTCAGCTATACAAAAGGTGATACAAAATGATAGAACGTGATAAAAAACAATATATAAAAGAAATACGATCCATGTTCCCTTTTTATGGTAAATACGAAAAACGATTTATTGCAGATTTAGAATGCGATATCGTGAATTTTATCAACGAACATTCTTCGTGTAACATTGACGATATCAGAGAATATTTTGGAGAGCCTAATGAAATTATCAAGACCTATCTGTCTAACATAGATTCTGATGACCTTTATCGAAAAATCTCAAAGTCCAAACATATCAAGATATGTATTTCTCTTTGTGTATGTGCATTTATCATCACTTGTACTATTGCGGTTTCATTTTTATATCAGTCATACATGGAAGGTAAAGCCGCATATATTGATCGTGAAGTGACCACAATACAGGAGAAGTAAGCTATTTCTTTCCCACGCAAAACCCATAGTCTCTCAAGCCAAGCAAAAGCAGAATTTTACTTCTCAAAATATTCGACTTAAGTAATATTTTGAATAGCGATCCGAAATCGCGTATTGCATGATCAATATCAAGGTCCCTACTACTGCTGTGCATATGAAAGCGTATCTGCCTGTGGCCGCAAGCCTCAATAATCCACATACATAAGTTCCGCCAAGTATTACCGCCAAAACTGCGGGCCATACCATCATGGTTTTCACATCTTGTCTAAGGATCTGTTGTATCTCTATAAAAGAATATCCCACCTTCCACATACCCATATACTTTCTTTTATCCGAATCCAGGCCTGACATCAGCTTGAAATGTATCATCATCATGTTGAGCAGGAACAACAATAAATTCATTATCGTTATCACAAATAAAAGAAAATGATTTGACTGTACAGCCTTATGCTGATCCACATACTTTGCTGAAATGTATTGACTGTCCAAATGATATTTCTGTTCCAGGTGTTTGCATAGTTGTTCTGACTGTATTATGTTGCTGCATTGTATGATACGAATGTTCCCACCGTCATTTTTTGTGCTCTGCTTCATCAGCATATTAAAATCACTGTTATTAATAACTGCGCAGTAATCGGTTTCCAGTGCTGTGCTGTTTATGATTACCTCATTTCGGATTTTCTTTACTTTGTATTGGCTGTCAACATCTTTGCCTGCAATAGATACTGGACTCGAATCAGGTTTTTCATAGTGCGGATATCCATCATCTGTGCGATACTGAGATATCTTGATACATTCTCCGCGAGGCACAATACATTCCCTGCCGGAAAGCCGATGCAGTTCGGCTGTTGAAATAACTGTATATCTTTGATTGCCGGATAATCCTACCAGATACTTTAATTCAATGTTCTTTGTAACATCGACTCCACAGTCAGATGCTGTTCTATCTATCTGAGCCGTTGATGGATATGCTTCATCATTGAATTCCATATATGCAATATGATATGGCGAATATGTATTTGCATTTTTTTGTGTCATCTGCGTTACTCCAAAAGCGAAGACCTGGAAAAAAATGATGAACCCCATAAGAGCAATGGTAAAGCAGAACATCTTCTTGTTGCTGCTGAACTTATATCTAATATTGCTGTAATGTATCATATTCCTGTAATAGCGGCACGGATTTCTGCGCTTTATGGTATTGATAATTGAAATAGAATTTAACACAATCAGCACTACTCCCAGCACGCTCAGAGGGAAACAGATCATAAGGGCATTACTGTCATTTTGATTGTAGAAAACAAACAAATATACGGCTGTTGCGATAAGTATTACAGCTCCTATAATCAGTGCTGAAATATTGGATGTCATTCCTTCCTTAATTTTTCTTTCATCACTTAGGAGTTGTTTCACTGTCATCTTTGATGTTCTGAAAGCAATAACAAGGATTGAAAGTGTATCAACAGCCACTGTTATTATTATCGTAACTTTAAAGCTTTCCCAGTTTAATGTTGTTTCCAGACCGTTGATATCAAATGCATGAATTATCACACCATAAAACAACGCTGAAAAAGCAGTGCCGATAATAAGCCCTGCCAGCAGAGCGAGCACGGCAACAATTGTATTTTCCAATATCACCAGATTCCTTATGCTGATATTATCTATCCCTATTGTCTCAAGTATTCCATAGTCCTTCTCCTTCTGCGCAGTAAAAGCAAAATGCGCATATAGGATGAAGAATATTGAAAATCCGAATGTTACACATGTCGGAAGCAGGATATTCGAAGATATTATGGGATCCAGGACGTTCATATTCATAAAACTTTTGTTGAAGGCTATGCTCGCAAAGAACTGACACACAGAAATCAAAAATGTTATACATAAAAACAGCAGTGCATATTTCTTGTAATTATTTTTGAACATTTTAAGATACAGATCATTATGCGTCATCTAATTATCTCCCTGTCTGTCCAGTTCCGCCAATATTCGTTTATAAAAGATTTCACGCGATCCTGCTCTACTGATTCTGTTGGTTATCATCCCGTCTTTAAAAAAAATAACCTCATTGCTGTAACTTGCCGATACTGCATCGTGTGTTACCATAATTATTGTGCTGTCCCTTTCACGGTTCAGTTTTACAAACGATTCCATAACAGCGCATGCCGCTTTTGAATCAAGATTACCCGTTGGTTCATCAGCCAGCAAAAGGCCCGGATTATTAATTACAGCCCTACAGATAGCAGTCCTCTGACGCTCACCGCCAGATATCTCATACACTTGCTTATTGAGCAACTTCCGGATTCCTAAAACGTCGGCAACCTTTTCAGCAGTCTCATTTATCTCATCAGGAGATAATTCTTCCAAATGCATTGGCAGAATGATATTTTCTTTTACGTCAAGACTGTCTATCAGATTGAAATCCTGATAAACTACCCCAATATGATCTCTCCTGAACAGAGCTATTTCATTTTTTGAAATATTGGTGATATCAGTGCCGCCAATGATAATTCTGCCTTTGCTTGCGTTGTCTATTCCTGCAATCAAATTCAACAGCGTTGTCTTTCCGCTCCCTGATGGACCCATTATTGCACAAAATTTTCCATCTTCAATTGAAAAAGTTATATTACCAATGACTTCATTTGATATTCCTTTTGTTATATATGTTTTGTTTAAGTTATTGACTTCCAAGGCTTTCATGCCAGTACCCCTTCTCACTATGCCATCAAAATACAACAAATAATACGATAATATGAATGATTATTTCTCACATTGCTTTGGATACCACTAAGAATAAATCCTTTGATTATTATAACTCGATACAAACACGCCTATGCGTAGATAATCATCCTCTCACACAAGAGATAAACCTTTTATTAATAGTGTAGCATTTATATGTGCCGACTGCGATTACACAATGGTCACATACAAAATAACGTACATTCTTGAACTACTAAATGATTAGCCCCCAGTGAGCAGAGAACTAATATCCGATCTTGCGAACCACAGCCTTTTCAGCGCCAATGTGACAGAGTCACAGACGCGTCATCTTTCGACAGCTATAATGAACCCACAAAACAACACATTACACGCTGCAAATGAAAAGGAGAAAAAAATGAAAAGTATAGAGATAACAAAAGAAAATTTCGACAGAGAAGTCACCTCCGCTGAAGGAACGGTACTGCTCGATTTCTGGGCATGGTGGTGCATCCCATGCAGGATGCTTTCGCCGACGATTGAAAAGATCGCCGAAGAACACCCGGACATCAAAGTCGGTAAAATAAATGTCGATAAGCAGCGCGAACTTGCCGGACGTTTCAACATCATGAGCATCCCGACTCTCGTAGTAATGAAGAACGGCAAGATCGTAGAGCAGTCTGTCGGTGTACAGCCGAAACAGGCGATCACGAAAATAATCACCGCATATTAGTTTGATTCCGGCATTATCAGCGCCGCGAGCCGTTCTTTCAGTCCCGAGCAGCGCTCCGTAATCATATTGTTGTCGACCATCGCTTCCAGCCGCTTCTCCGATCCCACGAGCACGACGGCCTGCTTGCCCCTTGTCACTGCGGTGTAGAGCAGGTTCCTCGTCGCCAGCATCGGCGGAAAAGCCGAAACCGGCATTACTACGATCGGGAACTCACTGCCCTGACTCTTGTGGACGGTAATGGCATATGCCAGCTCCAGCTCGTCGAGCTGCGAGAAATCATATGTCACATACTTCACATCCTCATAGATAACGATCATTCTCTTGTCGTCATTGTCTATTTTTTCTATGAACCCGACATCTCCGTTGAAGACGCCTTCGCCCTCGCTGAAATCGTCCGACCGCCTCCATTTGAGATCATAGTTATTCCGCATCTGCATGACCTTGTCGCCTTCACGGAACGTCCTGTCGCCGAACTTCTTTTCCTGTTTTACGTTCTGCGGCGGATTCAGCACAGCCTGCAGCCTGGAGTTGATATTTTCCGTGCCGATGATCTGTTTTTTGACAGGCGTCAGTACCTGAATGTCCCTTATCGGGATCATTTCGCTGTAATGCTCAGGCAGTCTCTTCGCGCAGAGTTCCGTCACTGTGTCAAGTATGTCCTGCTGCTTATTGTGCCTCAGCAGAAAAAAGTCCGTGCCTTCCCCGTTGTATTCAGGATAGCGCCCGGAATTGATCAGATGCGCGTTCACAACGATCATGCTTTCCTGCGCCTGTCTGAATATCTCGTGCAGCTTCACGCTCGCGATATATTCACTGTCGATCATATCACCCAGAACATTTCCTGCCCCGACCGGCGGCAGCTGATCGGCATCCCCGACGAGTATCAGCCTCGTGCCCGGCGTCAGCGCTTTCAGAAGCGCGTCCATCAGGAACAGATCTATCATGGACGCTTCATCGACTATTACTGCCTTTGCATCCAGCGGATTCTCCTGATTACGTCCGAACCTCATCGAACTGCTGCTTTCATCATAGTAATACTCCAGGAGTCTGTGTATCGTTTTTGCCTCGAACCCAGACGTCTCCGTGATTCTTTTGGCAGCTCTTCCGGTCGGTGCTGATATGCTCGTTTCAAATTCACTCTTGTCGAGTATGCGCACTATCGCATTGATGATCGTGGTTTTCCCTGTGCCCGGGCCGCCCGTGATGACTGATACGCTGTTCTTCAGAGAATGCTCTATGGCGTTCTTCTGCTCCTCGCTGTACTCTATGCCGGTCTCTTTTTCCGCAGTTTTTATCAGTGATTTCATATCGGCGTTTATCGGCGCCGGATCGCTCTCGCTCAGCATCCTCAGGTTCCCGGTCACGCGCTTCTCCGCATCGTAGAAAGAGGTCAGATATATTACTTTCACCCCTTCGATAACGTCCGTCATGACACTGCCTTCGAACGTCATCATCGTTACTGCATCGTCGACCTGCTCTCTGCCTGCTTCTAGAAGATCAGCCGCATATGTATACATATTTTCCTCAGGTACATATGTGTCGCCGCGGTTCGACTGGTTCGCAATAATGTATCTGATCCCGCAGGCGATCCTCTCCTCGTCGTCTTTCGCAATGCCGAGGCTCATGGCTATGGCATCCGCTTTTCTGAACCCGATGCCGTCAATGTCATCCGCCAGCGCGTAAGGATTATTCTCGACTATTTCCATGGTCGCAACGCCGTATGACTGATAGAGCTTGAGCGCGAAAGCCGGCGAGATGCCGTACTTCTGCAGGCCCACCTCGATGGCGGCAAATTCCCTGTAGGTGACAAACGCGGCGTTGATCTGACCCGCCTTCGACTCAGAAACGCCTTTCACGGCAGTGAGTTTATCCGGATCCTTTTCTATAATATCGAAAGTATCTTTGCCGAATTTCCTGACTATCGCCTCGGCTGTTTTCGGACCTATGCCTTTCACAAGATCCGAGGCCAGGAATGCGGCCATGCCCGATTCGGTATCCGAAAGCACTTCTTCGCCTTCCTCGAACTTGAACTGCTCCCCGTAAACCGGATGTACTATAATATCGCCCGTAAGTTTATACGTGCGTCCGCTGTGACATGAAAGAAGAGTGCCCGTCACACGCATTTTACCGTCATCTGTTCTGATGTCGGCGACAGTCCACCCATTCCCTTCATTTCTGAAAACTATATTGCTTATGACACCCTGGATCTCAATCATCCGTTCTGCTTATCCGTATCCTTTCGTCTGTATAATCTTCTGTTCTCCAGCGTCCATACACGGTCACTGAATTCTCCCGGCTCGGTTTTGCTGAGAGCCTCTTCAAAATCATAAAGCCTCGCGTCAATGATATCGAGGTAATGCAGCATTTCCGCTTCCGGGAACAGCGGTCTTTTCGGACTGCCGTAATCCGGTTCGTAATGATGCGACAACACCATGTGCTCGACCATTACTTTCTTTTCCTCCGGGAACCCCAGCTTCGTCATCTCGACTGCCAGCTCTCTGACTCCCATGGTTATATGTCCGAGCATCTGCCCTTCGAAAGTGTAACCGTCCGAAATGCCGTACTCGTTCGACTGTATTTCTCTTATCTTCTCCAGGTCGTGCAGCAGGACTCCGGCCATCAGCAGGTCTCTGTCCAGCATCGTATATACTTCACACGCGCGCTCACCGAGCATTGCCATGCGCTTCTCATGCCAGAGCAGGCCCGCCATCTCGGCCCCGTGATTTTTGCTCGCGGCAGGATAATACAGAAGCTTCTCTCTGTTCTCCTCGAACCTCTGCACGCAGAGAGTCCGCAGATCGCTGTCACTTATTTCCTGCGCCTTCTGCAGAAGATATTCATACATGTCCTCCGCCGGTTCCGGTGCAGTCCTGATATAGTTCGACAGATCTGTTCCGTCTTCCTTCTGCCCCCGGCGGATCTTCGTGATCCGGAACTGCTTCATGCCGTTCCATTCCGTGACCGACGCCGCGATCTTCGCAATATTTCCGACCTCGATCGTGCTGAGTTTCTCCAGCTCCTCGTCAACGAGATCCCATTTCTTCCCCGATATTTCACCGGTCTTGTCAGCCAGCAGAACGTCAAGATACTGCTTCCTGTTCGAACCCACCTTGACCGCTATCGACTTGACCATATAAAAATCCACCAGTTCTTCATTTGTGTGAAGCTGTGCTATATATTTATGTTCCATTCTCATTTACTCCTGTCCTGATTTTTAAGCATGTTACAATTATATACTAATTCCCTGATTATTAGTATAACACTTTTGGACGCACTATTTCCATATTTTCCCTATTTCTTTTGTTTTAGACTATCTGCGAACATAAATTCATAAGAATATAATATATGAAATCGATAAATCCAAATACGGTACCAATATTGATTTTTTCAGCGAAACGGTACCCTAAGCAATGGATTTATCGCGGCTAGCCTCGTCTAACTCATCGGAATTATAGTCATTTTACAGTATGGGCAATTGCTCAATCGCTGCAGCCCATTGGATACGGTACCAATATTGTTTCTTCCGTACAAATGGTACCTTATTTTGAGTTTCATCATTTTTAATCTCTGACAGCCAACAATCAGCGGCGGATCATCGACAGTCATCCGCGCTCTTCAAGCGGCCGCCTCCCGAAAAACGGATATCCGTAAGTCAGCGGCGGAAAGTCTAAACACAGCGGCGGATCCATGATACTTGCCGCCGCTATAGTCTTTGCAGCAATACGTCAGCCGGCCACTATCCGGCACACACCCCGCGGCAGTTCCCGCAATTGCACCTCCGAATCCGATAGTATATAATGAAAATGCGTTTATCCACGCACATAAAATGTCGATCATCGATCGAAAGGAGCACGACATGACGAAAGACATGGGTCTGATCAGAGTAGGCGCTGCAGTGCCTCTGCTGAAAATCGCGGACCCCGCTGAAAATGCAAAAGAAATAATCAAACTGATAAACAGGGCCAACCGGGACAAGGCCGGCATTGTGGTCTTCCCGGAATTATGCGTAACAGGATATACCTGCGGAGATCTCTTCTTCCAGGATACTCTTTACGATGCGCAGATCGAAGCTCTGGCAAAGATAGCAAAAGCCACCGCCAATAAAAAAATCGTTGTCATCCTCGGCATCTATTTCAAGGTCGAAGGCAGCCTCTACAACTGCGCCGCTGTAATACAGAAAGGACAGATCATCGGCATTGTGCCGAAGACTTTCATACCGAACGGAGAAGAATTCTACGAGGCCAGATGGTTCGCCTCGGCTCTCGATTTCGGCAGCACATCTGAACTCGTGGATGTCAAAGGACTCGATGACCTCTGCTTCTTCGGTCCGCAGGTGTTCGACGACACGGAAACAGGCCTTTCCATAGGCGTTGAAATATGCGAAGACCTCTGGCTTCCTATATCCCCGGGAGAACAGCTCGCCATGAACGGAGCGCAGCTCATTTTCAACTGCTCAGCCAGCAACGAAACGATCGGCAAAGCCGATTACCGCAGAAATATGATCAAGGCGGAAAGCGGACGCAGCGGGTGCGCGTATATTTACGCCAGCGCCGGCTGCACAGAATCGACATCGGATCTCGTTTTCGGCGGACAGACGATCATTGCCGAGAACGGACTCATTCTCGCGGAGGGAGAAAGATTCGCACGTGAAAGCACCATTACTTACAGCGAAGTGGATTTCCGCAGGATAGATTTCGAACGCACCCACAACCACAATCTGCCGGTTTGCAGGAAAGCCTTTGCGCCGCGCAATAAAGTTGAGCACATGTACCTCGAACCTGTCAGACTGGTTGAGGAAAATGAAAAACTCTTCCGTCAGTATGCGAAAAATCCTTTCGTTCCTGACGAGAACCGCGAAGTCGACGCAAGATGCGAAGAAATATTCAGCATTCAGAGCACAGGTCTGGCGAACAGAATGACAGCGGCGCATTCGGCCAAAACTGTTGTCGGCATTTCCGGCGGCCTCGATTCGACGCTGGCCCTGCTGGTATCCGCAGCCGCGCAGAAACTCCTCGGCCGTCCTTCAAAAAACACGATCGCAGTCACGATGCCGGGATTCGGTACCACGGATCATACATATAACAACGCGCTCGAGATAATGAAACTTCTCGGCACAGATGTGCGCGAGATACCGATTGGCGAAGCAGTAATGAAACATTTCAGCGACATCGGTCAGGACCCTGCGAATCACGACATCACATACGAAAATTCCCAGGCGCGTGAACGCACCCAGATCCTTATGGATGTTGCCAACAAGGAAAATGCACTCGTTGTCGGCACAGGCGACCTTTCGGAACTGGCGCTCGGCTGGTGCACGTACAACGGCGACCATATGTCGATGTACGGCGTGAATGCCGGCATACCGAAAACTCTGGTGCGTTTCGTCATCAGATGGGTCATGGAGCACAGACTGGCCGGCCCGAACGAGGACAAGAAATTCTCGAAGAACAACAGGAAACTCGCAGAAACGCTGCAGGCGATACTCGACACGCCTATTTCACCGGAGCTCCTGCCTCCTGACGAAGCCGGCAAGATTTCCCAGAAGACAGAGGACAAAGTCGGCCCGTACGAACTGCACGACTTCTATCTGTATTATACACTGCGTTACGGCATGGCTCCCGCCAAGCTGTTCACGATCACCAAAGCTGCCTGGGGTGACAAGTACAGCGACGATGTCATACTCAAATGGCAGACGACGTTCTACCGCAGATTCTTCTCCCAGCAGTTCAAACGAGACTGCATGCCCGACGGTCCGAAAGTCGGCTCCGTCTCACTTTCGCCGAGAGGCGACTGGCGCATGCCGAGCGATGCGGACGTCAGCGCGTGGCTGGACGGCCTGAACTGATATTACCGCCTGAAAATCACAAAAAAGCGACATGCCGCATCACGCGGCATGTCTTTTTATACATTCTTATTTATCTATGGAACGTTCTGAATTGATCCAGTTTGAATCTTTGTTTATCAGATAATCGTACGGCGCCTCCTGGTAAACGTAATAGTTCAGCCAGTTTGTAAAGAGAAGATTGCCGTGTGAACGCCATTTGAGTTTGATTTCTCCCTCGGGATCGTCATTCTCGAAATAATTCACAGGTATCCTCACATCTCCGCCCGTTCCGTTCTTCGTATCGCGCCAGTATTCCTCGGCAAGTGTCGTGCGGCCGTATTCATTATGGCCCAGCATGAAGATCTGTCTGCCGTTCTCTGTGGAAATGAGCGCAGGACCTGTCTCCTCGTTTTCAGCAAGTATCCTCAGCTCCGGATGCTCAAGCACCTCGTCCTTTCTCACATAACAGGCACGGGAAACAGGTGACCAGAAATACTCATCAAACCCCCTGACCAGAGGATTATGCCTGCGCGTAACGTGATGTTCGTATATCCCGAAAAGTTTTCTTCTGCCTTCAGTGATCGTCTTGTGTATCCCGTAGTAATAGTACAGCGCGGCGAACGCGCCCCAGCACAGATAAAAGTTCGTGTAAATGTTGTCATGCGACCAGTCGAGGATCCTGACGATCTCGTCCCAGTAGTCGACATCCTCGAAATCCACGAAATCGAGCGGTGCGCCGGTAAGGATCATTCCGTCGAATCTGCGGTCCTTTACCTCGTCAAAAGTCTTGTAGAACATGTCCATATGACGCTGTGAAACGTGCGACTGTTCGTGGGTCGCCATCTGCAGTAATGTCAGCCTCACCTGTATCGGTGAGTTCGCAAGCATCCTCGCAAGCTGCGTTTCTGTGGCGATCTTCGTCGGCATGAGATTTACTATCAGTATCTCCAGCGGACGGATATCCTGTGTTCCGGCTCTGCCCTCGCTCATCGTGAAAATGTTTTCACGCTGAAGGGTCTGGGCAGCCGGAAGTTCGTTTGGTATTATTATCGGCATATGGCACCTCCTATTTTACAGCTGCATTGAGTGCCTGATCGAAATCTGCTTTGATATCTTCTATATTTTCCAGTCCTACCGAAGCTCTTATTAATTCCGGCGGTATCCCCGCTGCGATCTGCTCTTCTTCTGTCAGCTGTCTGTGTGTCGTGCTCGCAGGATGGAGTACGCAGGTATGTATGTCGCCCACGTGGACCACTATGCTTGTGAGTTTTAAGTTTTCCAGGAATCTTTCACCGGCTTCACGCCCGCCCTTTACTCCGAAGGTCAGAACGCCGCCTGCTCCGTCCGGCAGGTATTTCTGCGCCAGTTCATAAGTATCATTGCTTTTGAGTCCGGGATAAATGACCCAGTCCACCTTTGGATGCGCTTCCAGGAACTCAGCGAGCGCCTGTGCATTTTCCGTATGTCTCTGCATCCTGACCGGCAGGTGCTGCAGGCCCTGGAATGTAAGCCATGAATTCATCGGCGATATGCAGCAGCCGAAATCTCTCAGACTGCATACTCTGAGCTTCATAGAGAAAGCAGCAGGTCCGAATGCTTCGTAGAATTTCGTCCCGTGGTAACTTTCGTCCGGATCGGTGATCTCAGGATATTTATTATCCTTTGCCCAGTCGAATTTTCCGCTCTCGACAACTATGCCGCCCATCGACGTCGCCTGTCCGTCCGCCCACTTGGTCGTGGCATGGATGACTATGTCGGCTCCGTGTTCGATCGGTCTGCAGAGATATGGCGTAGCAAGAGTATTGTCCACGATAAGCGGAACATTGAGCTGTCTGGCCGCTGCGGAAAACTTTTCAAAATCCATTACCGTAAGCGCAGGATTTGCAAGAGATTCCCCGAAAATCAGCCTTGTTCTCGGTTTAGCCGCCGCCACTATTTCCTCAATGCCGGCATTCTGATCAATAAATGTACAGTCTATCCCGAACTTCTTCAGTGTCACTCCGAAAAGATTGAACGTCCCCCCGTAAACACTCGATGATGAAATTATATGATCACCGGCGCTGCACAGAGTGCTTACCGCCAGAAAAATCGCCGCCATGCCGGATGACGCTGCAACAGCTGCAGACCCGCCTTCGAGTTCAGCCATTTTCTTTTCGAGCGCATCCTCGTCCGGATGCCCTATCCTCGAATACATGAATGTGTCGCTCTCCAGATCGAACATGGCCGCCACATCCTTTGCATTGTAATATCTGTAAGTCGTGTTCTGAACGATAGGAAGTACCTGAGGTTCTCCGCTTTCGGCCTTGTAGCCTGCATGAACGCAGTTCGTATTGAATCCGTAGTTTGACATTGTGCATCATCTCCTTGATTTGCTATTGCCTTTTGTTATCTATTTTATAGATAACCAGCTATATGTTTTCCCAATAAGTTACGAGCGTTATTCTAACACCATATTGTCCTTAACGCAACATATTTTCCAAAAAAAATTAACAAAATAAAAAAAGGAGATTCTTTCGAATCTCCCTCATGCGATCTATCTGAAAATCCTGTGCGCTTTTTCTTTATCAAGCACCTTGACATCTTCCTTATTTGGGAAAACACTTTTTCCGATAGCATAGACAGAATACTCCTTGACCTCTTCGAGGCTGCCGTCATCCATCTCGATAATGGCATTGTTTCTGCCGGCCCATTCATGTTTGCAGCCTTTTTTATCGAGGAGCATCAGATACATATAATCATCTTCCAGCTTGACTACCTGCATCTCGCCGTATGCCCAGCTGTAATATATCTTGTCGAGCTCCGCTTCGCCCTGCTCCTGCGACCAGTCTCTCGTAGGTCTGTCCGGCGTCGTCTCATCCTCGATAAGTCCCGTCGCCTCCATCTCGCCTACACCGTGCTGTCTGAGTTTTCTCTTTCTGTCTGTTATCTTCTTATCGACTCTTTCGATGCCTTCTTCAAGCGAGCCCTTGCTCCTTTTGATTTCTTTCCAGTCGAGCTTCATCCACTTGTTTTCTTCAAGCGAATCCGCGATCTTATCGCCAAGCTCATTCATCTTCTCCTTGTTGTCCGGGTTCTTCTTGTCCTTGAGTCTCTGATACTTTGTCATGTTGACTTTCAGCCCTGACAAAAGCTTATTTTCATTTTCCCACTTACCTATATTTTTAAGTGTTTTTTCATCCATTATATGTAACCTCCCGCGGTAATGATCTTTTTTCCCGTCATTACATTATATACGTTCGGCCGTTAACCTGTCAATTACTCATTTTGCGCCGCGTTACGCCCCGAACACCTGATTTGCCGCCGCCACGGATCTCATCGCGTCGGCACAGTAAAAATCAGCCCCTATTTCATGCGCGTATTCTTCGGTGAGCACTGCTCCTCCGACCATGACTCTGCACTCCGGGTCTGTTGCCTTGACCTCTTCGATAGTCTCCTTCATGCTGCCGAGAGTTGTCGTCATCAGTGCAGAAAGACCTACGAGCTTTACGTTTTTTTCCTTGACAACTTCGACAATAGCGGAAGGATCAACATCACGCCCCATGTCGATGATATTGTATCCGTAATTTTCCATGATCGTCCTGACGATATTTTTCCCGATATCGTGAATATCGCCTTTTACTGTAGCCACGACTATATCGCCCCGGGAAACTCTCTCTTTTCCGGAACCGGCAAGTCTTTTCTTTATCACCTCGAATCCGGCCTGAGCCGCTACGGCCGCCTGCATCATCTGAGGTAGATAAAGCGTGCCGGCTTCAAATGCTTTTCCGATCCTGTCGAGTGCCGGCACGAGATAATCATTTATAACCGTTATCTCGTCGTTTGTTTCAAGAAGCGCCTTGACATTGGCTTCAGTCTCGGCGCCGAGCCCGCGTTTGAGCGAACTGAACACGCCTTCGAGCGTCCCGGCGTCGTCCGCCGCGCTGCCGGCAGACAGATTTTTTTTCTCTTCTGCTGCTGTACACTGATAAGCATCGATGTATTCTTCGGCATTTTTGTCTTTCGCCGCCAGCAGCTCATAAGCAAGGACCGCTCCCTTCATGCCCTCGTCACCCGGATCCATGATCGCGGAATCGAGTCCGCTGGTAAGCGCCATTGTCAGAAATGTCCTGTTTACAAGATGCCTGTTCGGAAGTCCGAAGCTTATATTAGATACACCGAGCACAGTTCTGAGCCGCAGCCTTTCTTTTACCATGCTGATCGCATGCAGAGTCTCTCCGGCCGCTTCCTGCTCCGCCGACACAGTAAGTGTCAGGCAGTCTGCTATCAGATCACAAGGCTTTATCCCGGCTTTTCCGGCTCTTTCAACGATTTTTTCCGCTACAGCAAATCTTCCCTCGGCTGTTGGCGGTATGCCGCTGTCATCGAGCGTCAGAGCCACTGCAGCGGCTCCATAATGCTTAACTATCGGGAGGATAGCCGCAAGCGATTTTTCAGTACCATTTACCGAGTTCACTATTGCTTTTCCGTTATATACCCTGAGTGCGGCTTTTATCGCCTCCGGATTTCCGGAATCTATCTGCAGCGGAACATCCGTCACACTCTGTATCTTTCTGATAAGCTCAGGCAGCACTTTCGCTTCGTCTATTCCCGGGATGCCGGCGTTTACATCCAGTATGTCAGCCCCCTGCTCCGCCTGAAGCACGGCAAGTTTCATCACATAGCCGTAATCCTGATTCAGTATTGCTTCTTTAAGACGCGGTTTCCCGGTAGGATTGAGACGCTCGCCGATTATCACAGTTCTGTCGAATGTGACGCTCCTCGTGGCCGAGCACACAATTGTCTGCGGTTCCGGAGCGATCCTCTCCGCGGGGATTTTCCCTTCGAGCATCATCTTCATATTCTTCGTGTATTCCGGAGATGTCCCACAGCATCCGCCGATCATCGAAACTCCGAGTGCAATATATTTTTCCATCGAATCCGCAAACTCTTTCGCATTTATTGCATATACCCCGGTCTGCGGATCAGGCAGTCCGGCGTTCGGTTTGATGAATACCGGAAGTACAGTTCCCGCGCAAAGTTTTTCCGCGAGCGGGAAAATCTCGTCCGGGCCCAGCGAACAGTTGATCCCTATCGCATCAACAGCAAGCCCCTCCAGAAGAGCAGTCATTTCCTCGATCCCGCAGCCCGTGAATGTCCTGCCGTCCTCGCTGAAAGTCATCGATACAATTACCGGCAGAGAAGTATTTTCCTTCACGGCCAGGACCGCTGCCTTGACCTCATAAAGATCCGTCATCGTTTCTATTACTGCCAGATCCGCTCCTGACTTCTCACCCTGCACCGCGACTTCAGCAAAACAGCTGTAGGCATCTTCGAACGACAGAGTACCCATCGGTTCCAGGAGCTGCCCTGTCGGACCGATATCTATCGCAGCAAATGTATCCGCGCCGCACGCCTTCCTGGCCGCTCTGACCGCGGCCTCCACAGCCTGTTCGACAGTATACCCGGTACCTTCCATCTTATATCTGTTTACACCGAACGTATTCGTATATATGATTTCCGCTCCCGCTTCGACATATTCTCTGTGTATCGCAGTTATGAGCTCCGGCTGCTCTATTGAAAGCACTTCCGGGATCACATCAGACCCTGCGCCGTGTTTCTGCAGCATCGTACCCATGCCGCCGTCGAGCAGCATAACTTTATTCCTGTTTATTTCAAATGACATTTGTTCTCCTTTTCACCCGCATATACGTCCGGTTTTCCTCAGTTCACATTTGTCCCTGAGCGCACATTCCGAGCATACTGCCAGATATCCGCTCACCGGTTTGTCGGATATCCCTATGATCGCAGTAATAGATTTTCTCGGTATCATGAGGTGCGTTTTGCTGATCGTCAGTCCTATTCTGCGCTGTGCGTCTATACGCGCCGCCAGATCATCCTGTATCCCTATCGGCAGATCTCCGTATCCCGGGCTGTAACGACCCGTCATATACGGCATGTCCGCCGGCAGTTCATTTTTCAGTTTTTCTGTAAAAATATCCGCAGCCTGCTCGATAAGGATCGAAGCACCGCTGTCCAGAAACAGTGAATACGCCATATCCACCGCTGCCGCAGACCTGATCGCGGCATCAACTCCCGGCCCGAGTGTTACCCCCATCAGTATCATTTTTCTGCAGTCTGCAAGATGCTTCTTTATCGCCGTTCCCGGCATTTCGTATATATCAGAAAACGTGAAAGTGCCTCTTGGTCCTGAAGCGCGCAGAAGCTCAGCTTCCGCTTTTTCAAGACGGCCGCCGAGCCCTTCGTAATCCCGGGCGCCCAGGCGTCCGAGCCATGCATCTCTGTCAATTTCTGTCGGAAGTTCTATAATCATTGACCCTCCTTACTGCAGCAGATCACTGATGCCGTCATAGACTGCATCCGCCACCTCCGGGGTATTCATCGTATAGAGATGGATCCCGTCGACGCCGTGCTTTATCAGATCACGGATCTGTTTTACTGCATATTCAACACCTGCTTCAAAAAGACCGTCCGGATCGTTTTCGTATTTTGCTATCATCTTTGTAAATTCCTCCGGCATGCTGGCGCTGCTCAGTTCCACTGTCCTCTTTATCTGAGATGATTTTGTTATCGGCATAACACCTGCGGAAATAGGCACGTCTATGCCGGCTCTGCGGACCTTATCCACATATCTGTAGAAAGACCGATTGTCAAAAAACAGCTGCGTTATCAGCGCTTCCACTCCCGCTCCTATCTTATATTTCAAATTCTGGATGTCGGCATCCAGACTATCACTCTCATAATGTCCTTCCGGATAGCATGCTCCGAGCATTTCCATTCCGCCGATTTTCTGTATCTCTATAGCGAGTTCATTCGCATGTCTGAAATCGCGCTCCCCTTCTATCTCGGGAACTATATCGCCTCTCAGCACAAGAACGTTCTCAATGTCCTTTTCTTTCATTTCTTCTATCATGTGCCGCACTTCTTTTCTGGAAGAATTGATGCACGTCATATGAGCAACAGCCTCAATGCCGTAATCTTTCTTTATTTTGCCGGCTATGTCTGAAGTGATGCTTCCCTTTGTTCCGCCTGCCGCGCCGTAAGTCACGCTGATGAAATCAGGATCGAGATCCACGAGCTTTCCTACTGTATCGTAAATACTGTCGAGATTTGTTTCCTTCTTCGGAGGAAATATCTCGAGTGAAAAAACAGGTTTTTTATTTTCATATATATGCTTTATCATTCATCATACCACCCTTTTGTAACATTTACCCAGGAATCGAAATTCTGGGAGTATTTTTCCAGTTCAGCGCAGGTCAGCTCTATCGCGCTGTTCCCGCTCCCGCATGCCGGGAATACTGTGTCGAATCTCTGCATTGATTCGTCGAGATAAACCTTTATTCCTTCATTTATCGCGAACGGACATACGCCCCCTGCCGCGTGACCGACTACTCCTTCCACTTCATCGAAAGGTATCATCTTCGCCTTCTGATGGAACTGATCTTTATACTTGCGGTTGTCGACCTTTGCGTCGCCCGCCATTACTACTATTACTGCACCGTCATCCACCAGGAATGACATCGATTTCGCGATCCTTCTCGGTTCGGTCCCGAGAGCCTGGGCTGCAAGTTCTACCGTCGCACTGCTTTCCTCCGGCTCCATGATCTTGTCTTCCATATTATATTGTCTGAAATATTCTCTTACTTTTTCGATTGCCATGTTATCACCCGCTGTTTCTTTTGTTGATTTGTTACACACTATTTAATTATTTTAATCAATTTTTCAAATGCATGCGGTCAGTGCCTTTCAGGCTCTTTAACTGCGTGCGCTCCACTCATTTTAACGCATATGAATTATAAGTCAAGAGATTAATTCGATAGCTGATTATCTAATTTATCGATATCAAATTATGTTTACACTACACCCCGGGGGAGTATAATATACAGCAGAACGGCATTGCAATGCCGGAAAGGCAGGTATCAGCACTATGGTAGCAGACAGCAAACAGGTAACTCGTCTCCTGAAAACTGCACGCGGACAGATCGACGGCATACTGAAAATGGTCGAGGACGACCGTTACTGCATCGATATTTCCCAGCAGCTTATGGCGACGGAAGCGCTTCTGAACAAAGTGAACCGCGAAGTTCTCGCAGCTCACCTGAAAGGATGTGTCAGGAACGCCGAAACTGAAGAAGAAAAGGAGCAGAAGATCGACGAGCTCGTCGCTATGCTCGGAAAGATAATGAAATGACAAAGCAGAAATTTGATGTGACAGGCATGAGCTGCGCAGCTTGCTCAGCCAGAGTCGAAAAAACTGTCGCAGGTCTCGGCGGTGTGAAAGATGTGACCGTCAACCTTCTTACCAACAGCATGCAGGTGGATTATGACGACACGGTCCTGAGTTCAGGCAGCATTTCGCAGGCTGTGGAAAAAGCGGGCTACGGCGCTTTGCCTCATGAAGATGCCGCAGCAGGCGCTGCGCGCGGAGCTGCCGCAGATGTGACGGACATCCAGGCGGAGCAGACCGCGGATCTGAAACACAGACTGAAAGTATCGGTCGGTTTTCTCATCCCGCTCATGTATATCGCCATGGGACATATGGCGGGTCTCCCGCTGCCGGCTTTCATGACAGGATCGTCCGGTTCGATCGCCTTTGCTTTTACACAGCTTCTTCTTTGTGTACCTATTATATATGTGAACCGCTCATATTATTCGCGCGGATTCAGTGCGCTCGCCCGCCGGGCCCCGAATATGGACAGCCTTATTGCGATTGGCTCTTCTGCCGCGCTCGTCTACGGTATATTCGCTATCTACCGCATGGGATACGGTCTCGGTACCGGAGACATGGCTCTTGTTGAAAAGTATCACATGAGTCTTTACTTCGAATCAGGCGCCATGATCCTTGCGCTCATCACGATAGGCAAATATCTTGAAGCAAGATCCAAGGGAAAAACAAGCCGGGCCATTACCAGACTGGTGGACATGACACCTAAAACGGCATTAGCTATACGCGAAGGCATCGAAGAAGAAATACCTGTCGAAGATGTAATGCCCGGTGATATTCTTCGTGTAAAACCGGGCAGCGCGATCCCTGTCGACGGTGTAGTAACTGAAGGCATGAGTTCAGTAGATGTTTCAGCGCTTACCGGCGAAAGCATCCCCGAGGAAATATCGGCAGGCGATCACGTCTCAGCCGCCTCTGTCAATATGACCGGTTCTTTTATGATGCGTGCTGAAAAAGTCGGCCGGGACACGGCATTCGCGCAGATAATCAGGCTGGTCGAAGAAGCCGGCGCCAGCAAAGCGCCTATCGCCAGACTTGCCGACAGGATCGCAGGTGTGTTCGTACCTGCAGTAATAGGGATCGCTCTTTTTTCAGCAGTTGTCTGGCTGATCGCCGGCGCCGATTTCGAGTTTGCTCTGACGACGGCAATTTCGGTGCTGGTGATCGCCTGTCCGTGCGCCCTGGGACTCGCGACTCCTGTGGCAATAATGGTCGGGACCGGCAAAGGCGCCGAGAACGGTGTACTGATCAAATCCGGCGATGCTCTGGAAACAGTCCACAGTATCGATACGGTCGTTCTTGACAAGACCGGCACCCTAACTGAAGGCCGACCGCGCGTCACCGATATCGAAGTACTAGCTCCGGAAGACGGTTTCGCTGAAAAAGCGTGGCTCCTCGACATCGCCGCTGCACTTGAACGCGGCAGCGAACACCCGCTCGCAGAAGCCATTACTGCATATGCCGATGAAACCGGCGCCGCCGTATCCGCTGCCGAAAACTTCATTTCCTTCCCGGGCATGGGAGTACGCGCGGAAATAAACGGCACGGAATATCTTGTCGGGAACAGAAAGCTGCTGGAAGAGAACGGCATACCGCTCGGCAGCGCCGAACAGATGCTTGCCTCCTTTGCAGACGAGGGAAAAACTCCGCTTCTTTTCGCTGACTCCGAAAGTGTGATCGGCATTATCGCCGCAGCTGACGTGGAAAAACCGACAAGCAGCAGCGCAGTGGCGGAATTTGAAAAAATGGGCATCGAAGTAATAATGCTGACAGGCGACAACGCACGCACTGCCGAGGCGATGAGGAAAAAACTAGGCATCGGCAAAGTCATTGCGGAAGTCCTCCCGCAGGATAAGGAACGAGTGATATCGGACCTGCAGAAGGAAGGACGTAAAGTCGCAATGATCGGCGACGGCGTAAACGACGCGCCCGCGCTGGCCAGAGCAGATGTCGGCATGGCTATAGGCGCCGGGACAGATGTGGCGATCGAAAGCGCCGACATCGTGCTCGTCAAAAACGATCTGCTTGATGCAGTCACCGCAGTGAAACTGTCAAAAGCAGTCATAAAAAATATAAAACAAAATTTGTTCTGGGCGTTCTTCTACAACGCGCTCGGGATCCCGCTGGCCGCCGGAGTATTCTACGGCTGGCTGGGCTGGCAGCTCAGCCCGATGGTCGGAGCCGCCTGCATGGGACTATCCAGCGTATTTGTTGTAACAAACGCGCTGAGGCTCAGAAAATTCAAGCCGGAACAGACGGCTGCCGCGGCAGATGCCGCAGCTTCGCCGGATGCCGGGATCAATCTTGCAACTGAAACAGGAAAGGAAAGTATCAAAATGGAAAAGAAAATCAATATCGACGGAATGATGTGCAAACATTGCGAAGCTGCTGTCAGCAAAGCCCTTAACTCGATCGACGGTCTCGAAGCAAAAGTAGTCCTCGAAGACAACGCGGCATATGTCACCGGTGAAGCGTCTGATGAGGAAATGACGCAGGCGGTCGAAAAGCTGGGCTATGAAGTTACAGGCATCGAATAATCAAAACAGGCACTTTATCTGCAGATCTCGTCCGAATCGAGGATCACTGTGAACGGTCCGTCATTTACGAGGCTGACGTACATAAGCGCGCCGAATTCGCCCTTCTCAACTACGGGAACGGACTCTTCCGCCTTCTCGATAATGTATTCATACATTTCGTTTGCGAAATCCGGCGCGCCGGCATTTGTAAATCCCGGCCGGTTGCCTTTTCTGCAGTCTGCATATAAAGTGAACTGCGAGATCAGGAGCAGTGAACCGCCGACATCGGCCAGCGAAAGATTGGTTTTCCCGTCTGCGTCGTCGAAGATCCTCAGCTTGACCATTTTAGACACGAGCTTATCTGCCATCTCTCTGGTATCGCCGTCTGCAATGCCGATCAGCACCATGAAGCCCTTGCCGATCTTTCCTATTACCTTTTCATCTACTGTGACGGAGGACTCCGTCACTCTCTGTATAACAAATCTCATTATTACTGCCTCCCCGAGTATTTTACTGTCGAATAATGTGTACATATTATAATGCCATATCGCCGGATGCTTTTCAAGTTCACCGTCTTGACATCGTCGGCGGCCGGTTATATTATTGAGCCCGAAAGAAATCAGGACAGGAGATAACATGCAGGAAACATCCGGAAAAACATTTATCATAAAACTAATCGCAGTGCTGTTTTTCAGCATCGTCGTCCTTGCTTTTGTTTCGCACGATTACTCAATGTATTCCACAAGCATCGCGAAGATAACGGATATCAGCACGGAAAAGGCCGGGACCGTCCAGGGGCTGAAAGGCCTGAATGAACAATACACGATCCAGCACATTACCGCCAGGATCATGAACGGCGGCTATGACGGCAGCAATGTCTCTATCACGAATAAATACGGAAAATCTCAGGTCTACTCCGAAAAATACAAAACCGGTGACGAGGTGTTCGTCACCGTACACGGCGCAGGCGGCAGTTACACGGCGGACATATCCGGCATGAAACGCGACACGATGGTCGTCTTCGTGCTGCTGGTGCTTCTGGCACTGCTGGTCCTTGTCGGCGGCAGACAGGGACTCTTCACTGTGCTGTCGCTGTTCATCAATGTCATATTGTTTTACGTGATGCTGAAGATGTATAACGGCGGCACGAATCTGCTGATCCTCGCGATCGCCATGTCGATCATATTTTCTTCGATCGTGCTCGTCCTCATCAACGGCTGGAACCGGCGCACACTCATGTCGCTCACGGCCACCCTGGCGGCAGTCGCAGTCATAGGCCTCATTTCCTCGGCGCTGATACTGCTCGGACCGGATCTCAACTATGCATTCCTGGACTACATCCCGGAACCGTACACGCAGACAGAGGCAGACCTTATTTTCATCTCAGAAATACTCATGGGCGGACTCGGCGTCATCATGGACATCGCCGTGACTATTACTGCGACATCATCTGAACTCATCGGGAAGAACCCCGGGATCTCCAGAAAATCGCTCCTCGAATCATGCCGGCAGGTCGGTGACGACATCACCGGCGCCATGATCAACGTGGTCTTCTTCACGAATGTCGCATCTGTCATGCCGCTTTTCATCCTTTCGATGAGAAACGACATCAGTTTCGTGACCGTCATAAAAAACAATACCTTCTTCGAAACAGCCAGGTTCCTGACCGGCGCGATCGGCATAATCATTACCATACCGCTTTCGATTCTCGCGGCGTCATTCTTCATCAGACACGGAAAGAGAGGTGAACAGGCATGATCATGATATCAGCGCTCATCATCATCTACATCCTCGCCTCACTCGTTATCGGCGGCGAAAAAACGGCGAAATCTCTCGTAACGCTGGCGACAAACGCAGTAATACTTTTTGCTGTCATCCTTCTTACCGAAATGGGGTTCCCTGCGCTCGCGGTGACTGCGGCGGGGTGTGTATGCGTCAGTCTCGTAACGCTCTTTTTCCAGAATGAGATCACGGTCAAAACGAAGGCCGCGCTGCTTTCGGTGTTCATCGTGATCGCAGTAATGTTCGGTTTTCTTTTCTTCGTCGAAGCGCGCGCGAATATCCAGGGGTTCCCTGTCGGGCAGTTTGAATTCCGCGAATCCAACGGTTATTCGGCAGAGATCGATTTCAATATGACAATGCTCGAGATCTCCGTCATGCTGATGGTCCTCATCGGCGCTGTCATTGACACCGCTCTCTCCGTCACATCAGGACTTTACGAAGTTTATCTGAATAATAAAAACCTGAGCAGAAACGAACTGTTCCGTTCAGGTTTGAGCATAGGCAAAAATATTCTCAGTTCAACAGTAAATACACTTTTCTTCATATTCATTGCTGAGTATTTTACGCTGTTTATTCAGTTCATCCAGTATTACACTTTCGCGCAGATGCTTAACTCCAAGGAGTTCTGTCAGCAGGTGATTTCCATCTCCGTCAGCGCGATCGGCTGCGTGCTCATTATTCCTGTAGTATCAGCAATAGCCTCGGCAAAGTTCAAGGATCAGAGCTTTTTCTCCATCAGGAAATAATCTTCTCCGCGCCAGACGGCCTCTCCCACTACATTATAATTTTTGTGCAGATACAGATTGACCGACGGCAGGTTCTTTTCGTGTGCGTCAAGTTTGATGACCGATTTCCCGTCTGCCGCGGCCCGGGCTTCGACATAATCAACGATCGCTTTGCCGATCCCCCTGTGCTGACAATCAACGTTCACACACAATCTGTGCAGCACCGTGTAAGGTGCATCAGGGTATTTCCAGTCGCCGTTCGCATATTCAGGAAGAATATCCTGCGTCAGCACAAACGACGCGGCGATCCCGCCCGGCGCGCTTTTGTCATCCACAACGAACAGTTCTTCTTTCCTGATATCCTCTCCCAGCGAGGTTTTATCAGGATAACTTTCATCCCACATATATATTCCTTCGCTCCTCAGTTTTTCAGCGGCCATGCCGTACATCAGAACGAGCTTTTCCAGATCATCAAAATCAGCAAGTCTTATATTCATTTTTCTGCCTCCTTCATGTCTGTATTCTATCATGCATCAGCGGATTTTGAAATAAATGACTGAGGCGAAATAATGGAAAAAAGACTGCAGTGCAGACAAATGCTTTGTTGTGTCTATATATAAATATTTATTATGTAAAATAGTAAAATATAACTATTTTCAATATATATGATATGTGCTATATTCAGGCTGAGAATAACAGAAATATACCTGGCTGTATTCATTAAGTCATTAAAAGGGGAAGGAGAAATCACTATGACAGACAGTAAAAAACAATTTCGCACAGAACATGATTCGATCGGCACACGGGAAGTTCCTGCAGACGCATATTACGGCATTCAGACTCTCCGCGCATATGATAATTTTCGGATAACCGGTCTTGCCGCTGAACCTGAAATGATCAAAAGCATTGCTGAGATCAAAAAAGCGGCAGCGCTTGTAAACAACGAAGTGGGGCGGCTGGATCCCGGGACAGCTGATGCGATCTGCAAAGCCTGTGATGAGATCATCGGGGGAAAACTGCGTGACCAGTTTATCTTAGACCCGATACAGGGAGGCGCAGGGACTTCTTTCAATATGAATGCCAATGAGGTCATTGCCAATCGCGCTATCGAACTTCTTGGCGGTGAAAAAGGTGATTATTCGATCGTCCACCCTAACGATCATGTGAATTTCGGCCAGTCAACTAACGATGTTTATCCATCAAGCGGCCGCATGGCTGCGCTTTCTCTTCTTAAAGACGCCAAAAATGAGATGTTTCGTCTGGCTCAGACGCTTGATGATAAATCGCGCGAGTTCGATGATGTAATAAAAATGGGCCGCACACAGCTTCAGGATGCAGTTCCTATCCGGCTCGGTCAGGAATTTTCCGCCTGGGCGCGCACCATACGCCGCGATATGCGCCGGTTCGATCTGGCTGAACGCGAACTCCGGATCATCAATCTCGGCGGTACAGCTATCGGGACAGGCATCAATGCCGACCGCAGCTACGTATATAACATCGTGGAAAAAGCCGCGCTTATTTCCGATCTTGATCTGACACAGGCCAAAGATCTTGTCGATGCCACGCAGGATCTGGACGCCTGCGCAATGGTTTCGGGCATCATGAAAACCTGCGCCGTCAGTCTCTCGAAAATGTGCAACGATTTACGTCTTATGTCTTCCGGTCCCCGCTGCGGACTTAACGAGATCAATCTGCCCGCCAGGCAGAACGGATCATCTATCATGCCGGGGAAAATCAATCCTGTCATTCCGGAAGTCGTCAATCAGGTAGCTTTCAATATCATAGGCAACGATGCCACTATTGCTATTGCTGTAGAAGCCGGGCAGCTCGAGCTCAACGCTTTTGAGCCGGTTCTGTTTTTCAATCTGTTTATGTCGATACGTACACTTACGGGTGCCGTCAGGACATTGACTGACAACTGCATCTCCGGGATCACAGTCAACCGTGAACACTGCGGGGAGCTTGTGAAAAACAGTATCGGTATCGTTACAGCCTTTGTGCCGTATCTGGGATATGAGCAGACCGCAGCTGTTGCCAAAGAAGCTCTGAAGACCGGTTCTTCTGTCAGAGAACTCATCCTGAAAAAGAAACTTATGAGTGAAAAGGAAATAACCGGGATCCTGGATGCATATAGAATGACCGAACCCGGGATCAGAAAATGATTTTCAAAAAAGAGAGAGGGGCCTCCCTTTCGGGAGGCCCGCATTGATGATTTAAGGAGCATTTTCCTTTACTTATATGTTTGCTTCCGGCAGCCACGATCCTTCGAAAGCGACTTCTCCGGCGCCTTCTTCTGCAGGCAGGATCTCAGGCTTTCTGTCCATAAATGTTCCTGCATAATTGCCGAAGCCCACACTTTCATATAATGGCATAGCGTCCTTTGTGATAAGGACACCGCGCAGTTCCCTGAGTTCCTCGCAGTTTATCATTGTTTCCATAAGCTGCTTCGCAGCGCCGTTGCCGCGGTATTCAGGGTCCGTTACTACATCAGTCACATAGTAGCATGTGGCATAATCAGTAACGGCTCTTGCATAACCGATCTGTTTATGGTCGAGCAGTGAATAGATTCCAAAGCACATGGAATTTTCCATAGCCTTTTCCACCTGCCCGCGTGAACGGTCTTTGCCGAGTTTTGTAAATTTCATAAGATGCATCACATCATCTATATTCATATTGGCCGCGCCTGTCAATACTACGTAAGCGTCGTTTCCGTGCACTTCGTACTGCGGTCTGGCTTTTTCTTTCTTCATCCGGAATTTTCCGGTGTTGATCCCCAGGAAGATTTTCCTTCCTAAATCTGCTGTCTGCCTTCTCATATCTCTTTTTGCTGTCATGAGATCACCTCCTATGTGCCGCACTGTCCGCGACAATTTCTTACTACTTTTTGTACTGTGATTCTATTATACATATTGATTGACGTTTGTCAATAGTTGATTTAAATCATTTATTGACTTTGATAAATTATTACAGTATAGTAATAATAGACTCAGTAATTTCAACGATTTTTACAGAGAGGACAAAAATGGAAAAGTGCGGAGTGCAGGACACTCAAAATACAAGCAATATCGATCAGACGAATTTGATCATTTCGTTTCTGAGCATGATCCCCAAGTATAACAGTTATTTCTACGGTCTCATTGATTTTAAGACCTTCAGGATAACAAAGACGCAGCTTCGAGCACTATTTGTAGTCCATACATATCCCGGCATTACTATGTCGGAACTGGCAGATGAAATCGCGACATCAAGAGAACAGGCCACGAGAGCAGTCTCGCCTCTTGTCAGACGTAAACTGCTCGTACGCACTACCGACCGCGACAACCGCCGACAGCTTAAAATAGATCTGACCGAACAGGGCCGGGAACTCATGGTCGCAATCGTCAATCAATTTCTTGACAACGCCGGCAAGCCGTTCCAGTCGCTTACGGACCGGGAGCTCGAAGACTTTCACAAGGCTATTATTACGATCTCACGGACTATGAATGTAATAGATCCTGTAAAATAAATCATGTACCACCGCCCGGAAGGACACCTTTCGGGTTTTTCATTAGCGAAAGGATGGCTGAGATGAGCATCAAAAAATCAACAGCTGTTAAGATTGCCGCAGGAACTATTGCCGCTGGTGCCGCCTGTGGTCATATTGCAGGCCGGCATTTTTACAACATGGCAATAGATGCGGAGAGTACATATAAACCAGATCTTGGAAATCATCACCGCCGTGATGAGAATGAATCTGCAGAAGGTTATCGAAGCACAGCAGATCTTCTCGCCGCGCTCGGCGGCGAAGACATATGGGAACTCAGCAATGACGGCAAAGCGCTTAAGCTGCATGCTTTGAAAATTATCAACAATACTGAAAATGCCAGCGGCATGTGGGTGATCGCCTTCCACGGCCATGCATCCGACTGCAGCATGATGGGGCAGTTCGCAGATGTATTCTATAATATGGGATTCAATATACTGCTTCCTGATGCAAGAGGCTGCGGCAGGAGTGAAGGATATTACCACGGCATGGGATGGGATGACCGTCTGGACTGCCTGGCATGGATCGACCGCATCAGCAGAGATTTTGACGATCCTTCCATCGTTCTGTTCGGCGTATCTATGGGCGCATCAACTGTTATGCTTGCCGAAGGAGAAAAACTGCCGGATAACGTAAAAGCAGCTATTGAAGACTGCGGATACACATCTATCCGCGATCAGCTGACATATTCGATCGGTCATATTTTCCATATACCTGCTTTCCCTGTCCTGCAGCTTACCAGCGCTGTCACGAAACGGCGCGCAGGATACAGTCTGCTGCACGACGGCTCCTGCGTCGACGCCGTCCGCCGCTCCGCAACACCTACCCTCTTCATTCACGGAGACAGCGATACTTTTATCCCGCCCGCGAATATGGAAAAACTTTTCAGCGCAGCTGCATGCCCTAAAGAAAAACTGACCATCCACGGCGCCGGCCATGGACAGTCAGCGATGACTGACCCCGATATGTACTGGTCTGCAATATACAAATTCCTCTGGAAATATACCGGCGGCACTGTACACAGCTATCAATGATTACCTAAGATCCCGATGATCTCATCGGGATCGTCTATTATTGCCGGAACTTCCCGGCCGTTTTCTCTGCAATAATCAGTCATGCGCTCTCTTCCTCTGAACCCCCATGATACAATTATTACCTCGAGTCCGGCATTATCTGCGGCCTGGATATCCACTTCGGAATCCCCGACATAATAAGCGTCTTCTTTCCGGGAACCGAGCTTTTCCAGGGCGGCGGTTATCGTATCCGGAGCCGGTTTCCTGCGGACTCCCCGGCATTCCCCGGTCGAAGTCATTATCAGATCCCCGAAATAATATTTCACGAGTTTCTGGACCGACGCATCGTTCTTGTTGGAAACGACACCCGTTTTTATCCCCTTTTCTTTCAGCTTTTCAAGCATGGCGGCAATATCCGGATACGGCCTTGTTTTCATCCTGCAGTTCGCTGTATAATACTCCGCGAAATCAGCAAGTATCGCCTCAAAATCCGGATCTTCTTTTCCTTTTTCGAGAGATCTGCCAATAAGATTGCCTATTCCGTTTCCCACGCTCTTTCTGATCTGATCGATTGTTCGCAGAGGTCTTCCGAATCTTTCCAGCTCATGATTGACCGCATCGGCCAGATCTTCCAGCGTGTCAAGCAGCGTACCGTCAAGATCGAATATTACTGTATCTTTCATGTCTTTCTCCTAATGCGCCAGGATCTCATATCCGTCTTCTGTCACGACCACCTGCACTTCCGCCTGAGCTGATGGTTTTCCGTCAGTTGTATAGATCGTCCAGTCGTTGGCGGAATCGACAAAAATATCCGGCCCGCCGGCGTTGATCATCGGCTCAACTGTGAATACCATTCCCGGCACCATGAGCATTTCCTCGCCTTTGTTCGAAACATAGCTCACCCACGGATCTTCATGGAATTCGAGCCCTACGCCGTGTCCGCCTACTTCTTCAACAACAGAGAAGCCGCACGATTTCGCATAGTCGTTTATTGCCTGTCCCATATCGCCGAGGCAGTGCCACGGTCTGACCTGCTCAAGCCCCAGCCTGATCGCTTCATACACACAGTCGACCAGGCGCCTTTTTTCATCATCGATCTCACCCATGCAGAACATGCGCGAGGAGTCGGAAAAATATCCGTCAAGTATCGTGGAAACATCTACATTGATGATATCCCCCGCTTTCAGCGTCACGGTTTCTGTCGGTATCCCGTGGCACACCTGATCGTTCACGGAAGTGCACACGCTTTTCGGAAATCCCTCAAAATCCAGCGGAGCCGGTATCCCGCCGAGTTCCGTCGTCTTCGTGAAAACCAGCCTGTCTATCTCTTCCGTCGTCATTCCGATATCTATATGTTCCGCAACATAATCGAGCACGGCAATATTTGCCTGTCCGCTCTTCCTGATGCCTTCGATCTGCTCCGGTGTTTTTATCATATCACGCGTCGGGACCTCGATCCCGCGATCACGGAACGAATCGATTTTTCTGTCAAAATCATAATGGCAGTTTTTGTATTTTTCTCCGCTTCCGCACCAGCACGGTTCATTGCGCCCGATTTTTTTCTCTGTAATAATGGTCATTTCCTTCATTCCCCCGTTTCTGAGTTTTACGTTGCTATTATACCGCAAACTGCAATTATTATAAAGTTCGGCAGAATTTCTGCCCGATTTGCGCAAATCTTCATCGAACCTTAACAAAACATAGTGACATTTTTGTTATCATTATAAACGGTCGTCCTGATAAACGGCCTCACAGTGAATTGGAAGGAAGCTCAGAAATTTATGATAAAAAAATTAGCGGCAGTAATGCTCGCGGCAGTAATGTTATGCGGCACGGCGGTACCTGTTTCGGCGGCAGAGGCGCCGGCAGCCGGTACGGACAACGTGAACGCGTCAGAGGTCTCAGTCACAGAAACAGCGGCAGACACTCAGGCGTCACTGCCGTTTGCCGAGCGCAGCGCAGTCACTTCAGTAACAATGAAAAAAAGCAAAGCGATACTTACCTGGCAGCCGGTCACCGGTGCTGCGGGATATGAAATATATCAGAAAAGCAGCGGCTCAGACTGGACATACGCCGCAGAAGTGAGCTCGGACACTCTGGGATATACAGCATCCGGCCTCAGCGTATATAAAAAATATTCATTCAAAGTCAGAGCCTACGCCGGCAGCAGCACTTCTTCCAAGACAACTGCCTCGTCATCATCAGCGGCAGCATCCGCTGCAGCGGCCGACAACAATTATTCGGATTTCTCGGACGTTGTTTCCGGTTATGTGATCACAGACAGCTGGTCATACGGAAAACTGGCATGGCCTATCCCGGCAAGACACCACGTATCGAGCTATTTCGGCAGACGCACGGCGCCTACATACGGGGCCTCGACATACCATGAAGGCATAGACATCGGAATATCATCCGGCACCAGAGTCATCTGCGCCGCAGACGGCGTGGTCGCCGCAGTCGGCAGTTCCGGCGCAAGAGGAAGATACGTACTGGTAAGACATGCTAACGGACTCACGACCAGATACCAGCACCTGAGCAAATCACTCGTCAAAAGAGGACAGCGAGTATTAAGAGGACAGACGATAGCGAGATCCGGAAACACCGGCATCTCCACAGGTCCGCATCTGCACTTCGAGGTGCTGAAAAACGGCAGAGCAGTAAATCCGCTGAAATACTTCAGCAGATAAGCATCCGCCCGGACGGACGGACTATAAACATAAAAAATGGTGGTGCATATTTCAGGTTTCCTGGGATCTGCACCACCATTTTCAACGGCTGAGGGCTCTCGGCGGCAACGCGGAGGTGAATTCACCTGTTGAACATGCGCTCAGTCGCTGCAGCCCCGTAAAACGTGGTGCAGTCTATTGGAAAAGAGAAAAATGCACCACGAAATAATGATTCAAGTCCAAAAAAACCAGCCCCGCGTATAACGCGGGGTTTTCATTTGGCGGGCATAGCCCATGCTCCTCGCAGGACGCGTCAAACGCGTAAATATCGGTCTGCCAGTTGCGTTGCTATGTAATTTACTTTTTCTTTTTGCTAAAGTGATCCGCTTCGCTGATACTCAGCTGTTCTCCTAATTTGTCTTCGTCCAGCTGTTTTTTGATATACTCCGCAATTCGGTTCTTGTTCTTTCCTACTGTATCGACATAGTAACCGGTACACCAGAAAGAACGGTTTCGATATTTGTATTTTAATTCACCGAATTGCTCATATATCATCGTACTGCTTTTCCCTTTGAGATAACCCATGAACTTGGATACTGCCATTTTAGGCGGTATTTCGACCAGCATATGCACATGATCCGGACACAATTCTGCTTCCAAAATCGTTACTCCTTTCCATTCGCACAACTGCCTCAATATCTTTCCCACAGCAATCCTTTTTTCTCCATAAAATACTTTTCGTCTATACTTTGGAGCAAACACTATATGGTATTTGCAATTCCATTTTGAATGAGATAGACTGTGAATGTCATCAAGACTCATGTAATCCTCCTCCTTCGATGTTTTGCAGTTGGCAGACCGCAGTAACATCTTATGCGATGGAGGATTCTTGGTCAAACGCATAGCGTTCACGGAACCCTGCGTCTAACGCAGGGTTTTCTTATAACAAAAAAGCAGGGCCGCACAGAATGTGCCGCCCCGCCATGCAGTATTAATGATGGAACAATCTCAGGCCTGTGAAGCATATGGCCATGCCATATTCGTCACATGCTTTGATAACGATATCATCTCTGATGCTCCCGCCCGGTTCTGCGATATATTTCACGCCGCTTTTCTTAGCACGGTCAATGTTGTCGCTGAACGGGAAGAACGCGTCCGATCCGAGCGCTACATCGCTGTTCTTGTCCAGCCATGCTCTCTGTTCTTCCGGAGTAAATCTGGCAGGTTTTTCTGTGAAGTAATATTCCCACTTGCCGTCGCCGATAACATCCATCCAGTCTTCGCCGATGTAATTATCGATGGCGTTGTCTCTGTCAGGACGTCCGATATCCTCTTTGAACGGCAGGTTCATTACCTGCGGAGACTGACGGAGGAACCATTTGTCGGCCTTGCTGCCCGCAAGTCTTGTGCAGTGGACTCTGGACTGCTGTCCGGCACCGATGCCGATAGCCTGACCGCCCTTGGCGAAGCAGACGGAGTTCGACTGTGTATATTTCAAAGTAATGAGCGAAATGATCAGGTCGATCTTGGCGTCATCAGGAATATCTTTATTCTGCGTAACGATATTGCCGAGGAAGTCGCGGTCGATGGCCAGTTCATTTCTGCCCTGCTCGAATACGACTCCGAACACCTGCTTATGCTCGATCGGATCCGGTCTGTATTCAGGATCGATCCTGATAATCGTGTAGTTTCCCTTTTTCTTTGTTTTCAGAAGCTCAAGCGCATCCGCATCGTATCCCGGAGCAATAACTCCGTCGGATACCTCTCTTTTTATTATCTGTGCAGTAGAAAGGTCACAGGTATCTGAAAGTGAAATGAAGTCTCCGAACGACGACATTCTGTCTGCTCCTCTTGCCCTGGCATATGCAGATGCCAGAGGTGAAAGTTCTCCGAGATCGTCTACCCAGTATATCTTTGCTTCTGTTTCTGTCAGAGGTCTGCCCACTGCGGCGCCGGCAGGCGATACGTGTTTGAATGATGTTGCTGCAGGAAGTCCCGTAGCGATCTTGAGCTCCCTGACCAGCTGCCAGCCGTTGAAGGCATCAAGCAGATTGATATAGCCCGGTTTGCCGTTGAGTACTTCTATCGGCAGCTCTCCGTTCTCCATAAATACTTTTGACGGTTTCTGATTCGGATTACATCCGTACTTCAGTTCCATTTCTTTCATGTTTCTTCTCCCTTTTATTTGTTTTTATTCTCTATCCTGGTCTCATATTTTCCGGTTGCTATATCTATGAACCTTACGAAAAGTGAGACTTTATTGTCTTCATTGAGGCCTTCCCAGACTTCTTTTGTGAATTCGTCGATTCCGCCTTTTATATCAACGAGCTTTGGTTCACCTTCATATGAAGGAAGCGGATCGCCGTTGCCCATATATGTGTGGATCATATGTCCTTCGCCTGCTTTAGGGTTCTCATATGAAAATGTGAATCTCTGGCATGATTCAGGATCGCCGTTCGCACTCTTGAGAATTGATATCCTGTATTCGTATTTGCCTTCTGCAATGCTCATAAGCGCCGAGATCCTTGGGGTGTAGTTCGGTTTATCAGGCTCGAACTCTCTTGACCTCAGTGACTGGCCGAAAGTTTTGCCCGCCTTCAGTCCGTCATATATCGTATCCGTCTGGTCGCCGTTCGTCACGATCGTATCAGTTCCGAGCACTCTGACAGGTGCATAAATGATGAGGCTCGGGTCCTTCATCTTTGCCGGGTCGAAAGCCTGCGTGCGGATGCCTTCGCCGTCCTCGACGAATATCCTGTTTCTGCTGTTCTCGCTTCTGCCCATGATAAAATAAGCTGTTACGGCGTATTTGCCGTCTGCAGATCTCCCCGTCACGATACCTCTTCCCGGGTATTCATTCGATTTGAGATCCTGTCCAAGATTCTGCATTTTCATATCGATTCCTCCAAAATAAAAAACCGCCTGGTCCGCCCATAATAAGGCTGCCCAGGCGGTCGACTTCATATCATACCTGCACTCCGCGTGGTTATTCCACTTATCCGCCAGTCATGCAGTACACTATTAAGATACACTATCAGATTCAAAAATTCAAGTATGTTTATTCGGTCCTGGCCTTTCCGGTGAACCATTCCGCTTCCAGCTTCGTAACAGCGATACTGTTGGCCATGGCGTCTTTTATTTCAAAATCTTTCCCGGTATGGTGCTTCATGATCAGGAAAAGTCCTTTTTTCTTTTCTTCGATATCTTCAACGATTTCGGCTTTTCCTGTCCCGAAAACGCTTTTATACTTAAATCCGTAAAAACATGCGATCTCGCCCTCGACAAGCGCGTGTGCACAGTCAAGTTCAAAACATACGCTGCTGTTTTTTCTGATAGCCTCAACTTTTCTGCCGTCTTTTGATCCGTGAAAATAAAATGTCAGTTTTCCATCCTCGAATTCATAGCCGAAATTCATCGGCACTATGTACATTCCGTCTTCATCCTGCATGCCAACACGGCATACATCGCATTCATCAATGATGTTTATCATATCGCTTATTTCACTTACCTCGCGGTCGCGTCTGCGCATTGTATCTCTCATTTTACTACCTCTTTTTTTCTACGACATATTATTCTATTATTATACAACAACATTATATGTTGATGTGAAACTTCGTAAAAATATGATATACTTATTTGCACCGAAAGGAATCTTGACTGATGAAAATAAGCAAAAAAGGGCAGACACTTACCATCATCATAAATACGCGAAAGTTCATGCGTTATTACTTAATTCCATTCTGCACAGTGCTGGCACTGATTTTTGTTCTGTTATGGACATCTTCACGCGGTACCGGCATTCCCGACAGCGGCACGAGGGATTATTATGAAGGACTTCGCATGGCGGAGGCAGCACATGATATGAAGGTCAGTAAGGTCCAGGACGATTTTGAAGACTTCATGGACAACTGCATCAAAGGGCAGGACATAGACACAGAGGATATTGCGGTAGGATACTACAACTTCGATACAGGGATACATTACAGCCTCAACACCGGCAGGCAGATGACCGCGGCCAGCACATACAAGCTTCCGCTCTGCATGTACGTTTATGACCTCTTACACAGCGGCAGGCTCAGCAGCAGCTCTGCTCTGACTTTTTCACAAAGCTGTCTTTATGATTCTGAAGGCGGCATTGTATCATACGGTTACTGGATCGGAGATAATGTCCCCGTACTGACGCTTCTGAAAACAACTATTACTCAGTCCGACAACAATGCGGCCCATATCCTGATGAATTACCTCGGAGGCTATAAGGCATATGTGGAGAAAATCCAGAAGTACACCGATGAATCTCCGGATCTTGCTGATTACAGCCGCAGCCGCAATAATATCCGGACGGCGTATATGATGGATGTGCTGTCGTATCTGTATCACCATCAGGATGATTACTCGACTCTGATATGCGACATGAAAGAGGCGGCGAAAAACGAGTATCTTCAGAAATATGTCAGCGTTCCTGTAGCACATAAATACGGGAATCTCGGCCAGACTGAAAACGATGTCGGAATAGTATTCTGCGATTCTCCGTACGCAATTGCTGTTTATACTCACGGTGTAGATAATGCACCTGATAAAATAGGCAGAATTAATAAAGCGGTCCTCGAATTTACAGATAAATATATAGAACCGCTGACAAACTAGCAAAGGAGGCCCCGATATGGCTCAGAGAACAGATTTTACTTTTGTATCAAACGACAGGGAAACGAATATCCATGCAGTGAAATGGATGCCTGACAGCGGAAATTACAACGCCGTACTGCAGCTCACGCACGGAATGGTCGAATACATCGACAGATATGTGCCGTTCGCCGAATTTATGGCAGACAACGGTTTTCTCGTGGTAGGGCATGATCATCTCGGACACGGACAATCGGCTGCGGTACGCAGCGATCTCGGGTATTTTGCCGAAGGCCGGGGCGATGTAATGCTTGTAGAGGATATGCACAAGCTGCGGCTCATCACACAGGAAGATCCGGAAACCGCATCTCTTCCTTACTTCATGCTCGGACACAGTATGGGTTCCTACCTGCTGCGCGAATATCTTTCATCGTACGGCGAAGGCCTTGCCGGAGCGATCATCATAGGTACCGGATATGCCTCGGCTTCCACTTCGAAAACAGCTATTACTATGTGCAAACTTCTTGCGCATATTCACGGCTGGAGATACCGCAGCAAGTTCATTCAGAATCTGACTTATTCCAAGCCGTATAAAAAATATGATCTTACCGGCGCCGACCTGAACAACAGCTGGCTCGGCAAGGATCCTCAGATAATCGACAAGTATATGCATGATCCGTTCTGTACTTACGTATTTACTTTGAACGGATACAGAGGACTGTTCGAATCCGTGCTTTTCAGCTGCGATCAGAAAAATATCGATCTGATCCCGAAGGATCTGCCGGTGCTGATCGTATCAGGCGCGGACGATCCTGTAGGTGATATGGGTGACGGCGTCAGACACGTATTCGAGCAATATAAAAAAGCCGGCATCAGCGATGTCAGCATGAAGTTATATGAAGGCGACAGACATGAGATCCTGAACGAACTTGATAAGGACGTCGTATTTGCCGATCTCCTGGAATGGATCCGATCCAGGCAGCAGGGCTGAGGTTATCATATGTGATCTGTCCGTCCGCTCCTGCGTTCAGGAACATTCAGGATTATTATAGCCGAAAAAATCAGCAGCATACCGATGATCCTTACCGGACTGTGATCTTCCCCAAAAAGAAATATTCCCACCAGCGAACCCACTACAGGCTCTGTGGTGACAAGAATAGCGGCTTTTCCCGGTTCCATCAGGCCGAGTCCGTAAGTATAAAGGAAAAACGGCAGCAGCGCGCAGAAAAATGACAGCATCAGCGACAGAACGAAAATATGAGCATTCATCTTTTGCAGAAGATCTGCAGGATGACACATCACAAAAAAACCAATAGTAGCGAACATAAATGTGTACAGCGTCGTAGTTGCGGCGCTGTATTTTTTTGATGCCGCTTTCCCGAATATGGAATACAACGCATAGCAGAAACCGGAACACAGCCCGATCGCCAATATCCTCGCGGATACATGGACACCGCCTCCCACGAGCCCTGCCACAAGTATCACACCGCAAAAAGTCATTACCAGCGCAGCGATTTTTTTCAGGGTGATTTTCTCATGAAAAAAGACAGCAGACATGATAGAAACAAATATCGGAGATGTGTACAGCAGGACCACAGCCAGAGAAGCCTGACTTTCTCTCACCACGGTAATATTGCACCAGGAGAACAAAGTGGTGCTGACTATCCCCGTTCCCAGGAACATCCATATGTCGCGGATGTCTATCCTGACGGCATCTCTGTTTTTAACGAGAATGATCGACAGCAAAACAATGAACGCAAAAACATTGCGGACAAAGCCGATCTGCTGCGATTCGAGTCCGGCTGCGCTCAGCAGCCGTATAAAAATACTGATTATCCCCCATAATACTCCGGCCGCGATAACCGCGGCCGGAGCTTTGTAATCCTTCATCTATCTTTTGTTGGACCTCCTCCAGATCCTCTGTTCTTCCGCTGACTTTATAAGACTGTCGCGGAATTCAGGATGAGCTATCGAAATAAGTTTTTCTGCTCTCTGCCAGGAGGACATACCTTCCATGTTCACCGCGCCATACTCTGTCGCAATGAAGTAAACCTGACTTCTCGGCGATGTGATGATTTCTCCGCTGAAATGCGGAAGAATGTTAGAATGAAGCCTGCCTTCTTTGTCCTTGTATGTCGAGGCAAGACATATGAATGATTTGCCTCCGCGCGAAATGGATGCGCCTTCAAGGAAATCAAGCTGGCCGCCTGTTCCGCTTATCTGACGTGTCCCCGAACTTTCTGCATTTACCTGTCCGTAAAGATCGACGGATATGCAGCTGTTGATCGAAACCATATTATCTATTGAGCCGATCACTCTCGGATCATTGACATATGCCAGCGGGAATGCCGCGATCATCGGGTTGTCATCCATCCATTCATAAAGTTCAGGCGAACCAATAGTGATCCCCGTGACCGCCTTGCCCGGGTTCACAGCCTTCCTCTTATTCGTAAGTTTGCCCTTCTTATAAAGATCGAGATAACCGTCTGAGCAAAGCTCGGTATGCATGCCCAGATCCTTGATATCAGAATCTGCGATAAGAGTGCCCAGAGTATTCGGCATATTGCCGATCCCGAGCTGCAGCGTCGCCCCGTCCGTAATAAACGGGAGAAGGTTTTTGGCTATTTCCATGTCAACATCTGACGGATTACCCTTTGGCAAAGCCTTAAACGGTTCATGCTCACCCTCAACGACAAAATCAACATCCGAAATATGTATGCATTCGTCGTATCCTCCGTGGAGCTTCGGAAGATGTTCATTGACCTCAACAATAACTATATCGGCTTTCCTGAGTATCTCAGCTGCTACGCCTGTACCCAGAGAGAAATTGAAAAAGCCGTGTTTGTCCATAGGCGTCACGCTGGTCATAGCTACATTGACGTCCAGGAAAAAATGGTAATATGCGGAATTATTGTGGAAAACCATCGGCATAAAATATGCCAGGCCCTTGTCACACAATTTCCTTTCATAGCCGGAGCAGTGCCACGTATTATACGTGAAATGCTCCTGGGCAAGATCCTGTTCAACGACCTCTATCGGCCCGTTGATAAGATTGCCTCTGATTTTGACATCGTGCAGCTCCTCTGCACGCGCTGCCAGCGCTCTGTCGAGCAGAACAGGCTTGCTCATCGCCGTGGTGTAATCCACCCAGTCCCCGTCCTTGATAACTTTGACGGCTTCCTCCGGCGTTCTGAGCTTCTGCTTATACTCCGAGATGATGTCCATAGATTTGTTCCTCCTTGTTACACTTTCTACTTATTTATACGATTCACTGCAATACTCAAAGCTTCCGCAGTTAGGGCAGTGCAGTTTCCTCGTTTTCGGCGTATGTTTCGCAAATGTCATCTCTTTCAGCGGAGGTGTAAATACCTCTCCGCACTCAGGACAGATATATTCGGTATGTTTGTGCATTTCGTGCAGGATCGCTCCCGCGATAGTCAGTTCACAGGCCAGATCAATAAGACACAGCACAGTTAGTCTTTTCTTTAATTTTTTTTCAGCTTCGTCTTTCATTATTGTTCCTCCTGTCCGGCGTTCTGCCTTATATCAAGAAGTTTAGTCTTGAGTTCGTCTTCCAGTCTGACCAGTTCTGTTTCGGCTTCCAGTCTTTTTTGATGACCTTCATCCTGTATTCTGATCACTTCATCTATGGTTGAAATGAGTGATTCATTCGTATGTTTCAGCGTCTCCATATCCACTATGCCGCGCTCGGATTCCTTTGCCGTTTCAATAGTAGCCATCTTCAGGCTGTCGGCATTCCTCTTCAGCAGCTCATTCGTCGCGTCAGACACCGTTCTCTGAGCCTCTGCAGCCTCCTGAGAATGCGCCACTCCGAGAGCTATCATCATCTGGCTCTTCCACAGCGGCAGCGTATTTACAAGCGTTGACTGTATCTTTTCGGACATTTCCGTATCGTTTCCCTGCACCAGTCTCAGCTGCGGAGCCATCTGTATCGAGATGGTCCTCGTCAGCTCCAGATCGTGCAGCTTTTTTTCAAAGCGATTGCACATGTTCGCGAGATCATTGGCCGCCTGCGCGTCTTCCGGCAGTCCGCTCTGCTGCGCTTTCTGCTGTAATGCCGGCAATTCGACAGTGAGCGTCTCGTTAAGCTTTTGCTTGCCCGCAGCAATATACATAGAAAGCTCTTTGAAATACTGCTTGTTCAGATCGTAAAGCTTGTCCAGCGTTGCCACATCCTTCATCAGCACGACCTGATGACTTTCCAGCGCTTCTGCGATCTTGTTTACATTCACTTCCGCCTTCTCATACTTTGCCTTCATGGCCGTAACTTTGTTTCCGCCCTTCTGGAATAAGCCTTTTATACCCTTTGCCTCCGGCTCGCCGAAACCTCTCAGTTCGACAGTAAGATCCGTCAGCAGCCCGCCGACTTCTCCCATATCCTTAGTGCGCACCTTATCGAGAGCGCTCTCGGAAAAATCAGCCATCTTCTTCTGCGCACCCGAGCCGTACTGAAGGATAGCAGTAGGATTGGAAAGGTCTACTTTCTGAGCAAATTCCGTTATCTGCCGCTCTTCTTCCGTGGTGAATTCTGTTACTTCAAGTCCCTCATTCATTTGTTTTCCTCCGCCTCATCACTTTCTGATGCCGTCATCCGTCAGTCCGTCTCTTTCGAACATCGAATTCAGCACCGAAATATCAGTTGAAACATCCATTACTGTATCCTGATACAGCTCATCCAGCAACTTGCCGAAAGCCGTCTCTATATTTCCCAGCGTCTGTTCTATTTCATTTTTCGCCGCCGCAACATCTTCACTCTGAACATTTTTCTTTTCAAAATCACTGTAGACATTCACGAGTTTGATAGTTGTCGGCAGATAATAATCCATAAATTTCCGTATATCAGGCAGCAGTGAAGGCTTCTCCTCGACCCTCTTGAATATCTTTGTGACAATATTCTCGATATCATCAAGATCCTGCAGGACGGAAATATCAGTGATGCCGCTTTTCGCGCTCCTGATAGTGTCAATGCTCGTCTGCCCCTTTTCGAGCACCTCTCTGAGCTTCCTCTGCTCCTCCGACTCGTCCGCGCGGCGTCTGCTTTCCTCTGCTTCCTCTTTTGTCCTGTTCCTGAATCTGTCCCTGGCTTCAATATACTGTTCAAAAGTATCATCATTTCCGATGAACCATTTCCCGGTATCGTCAATATGACCTTCAAGGAACATTTTTTTGTCTATCATTTTTTTCAGATCTCTGCTGACAGCTTCCGGTTTCCCGTCTGTTTTGGCGGCAATATCACTGATTTTATAAAATTCGTTCCCCTTCATGATCCTCAGATAATTTTTGAACCTTTTGATCCTGTCGCGTATTTTGTTTCCCGCGATCATACTGCATATGCCTGCACCAGAGATCCCGGCAAGAAGCAGCACCCCGACCGACGCTCCCCAGAAGAGCAGTGCAGCCAATGCAGTAAAGCCGAACCCCGCGGTCCAGCATATCCCTGCCGCGATCATCACGATACCGCTGACCGTGCCTGCAGGTCTTCTGCTGACAGGGATCGTCAGAGAAGCTTTCTCTCTTTCACGACGCTTTGAACTTCCGTCCAGATCATTGAAATCAAAGGCGCCCGGTTCATCCCCTGACAGTTTGATGTCATCCATAGAAGGCCCGCCGAACACTGCTTTTTTTACAGTTGAATCGATATCGCGGCTCAGCCTGCCGAAGTCCATAGACCTGACGGCATCATCTATTATTCTGTTTATATCATTTCCAAAATTATTCATACTCATAACATCTTATTATACTACAAACAAGGCCGCGCGGTCTATCCCGCGCGGCCAAATATGTCAGGTCTGTTATTCCGTCTCTGCATCTTCCAGCATCTGTTCGAGATACTCGTTTATATCAAAGAAATCGTCCCACATGTAAAACCTCATTCCTTCATGAGCAAGGTGTCTCGCCAGATCATCGCGTGCAAAGCAGATATCCGAACCCATTGCCATAGCAACATCGGTTATACCGTCGCCTATCGCTATCGCACTGTCATAATCGTATTGACGCATCACATTGTCTTTGCGCATGAGATAACCGTCACCTTCATCAGGAGGCATGAGTTTCATGAATCCATCCGAAGTATCGACTCCCACACAGTGCACTGCCAGGAAACGGTCAAAACGATCGCCGAGAATTTCTTTCACGAATGGTTCAAGCCCGCCTGAAAGAAGCACCACCGGTATGCCTTTTCTGTCAGTCAGATCGAGGAAATCATCGAATCCCTCGCGCAGGGGGACAGAGCGGTAATATTCCAGCATAGGTCCTATTGAATCCGCAGGCATGCTGTCAAATGCCATATGAAGAACTTCATTCAGCTTTAGCCTGCCCGCTCTCATATCACTGTTTACCTTCAGCATCTGCTCTTTCGGGATCACTCTCATAAGTGCTCCGCTCAGTGTTTCTTCCGATGTGACTGTACCGTCAAAGTCAAGAAATATAATGCTTTCGTATTTCAAATGTGCCGCCTTTCTTATTTCATCAGATCAAATGATACATCTGCTCCGAGCAGCTGAGCCATCTGCGCGAGTTCTTTATGTGTCTTGGCATATTCCATGACAGGAACTCCTTCCATAGCCGCATCTATAGCCTGTCTCATCGACTTTGCACCTGCTTCGCTCCCTGCCGGATGACCGTGGATCGCGCCGCCTGCCGCCAGTACGATGTCTGTGCCGAGAGCCTTGATAGCCTTGTCGACCATCATCTGGTTCGTGCCGCCCGATACGAGATAAAGCATAGGTTTTATATTCCACCAAGGCTGTGTGAAGAATCTGAAGCATCTCGACAGAGACTTCATAGGGAACGGGAACTTGCCCCATGGATGTCCGTTTATCTGCATATCGCCGCCGGCGAGTCTTACGAACTTTCCAATTGTCAGAGGCGCGCTCAGTCCGGTATATGTAGCTCCGCAGAATACTCCCGCGAAATCGATATGTGCCAGGATAGGAACATCGATATTCGGGTCTTCAGACAGCATCTGCAGTGTTCCGAATCCTGATGTATATGTATTTATCATCAGACAGTTTGCACCGTACTCGATAGCGCGGTAAGCGTTGTCTCTGACCTTGTCGATTCTATCGGTGATATTGGTTGCATAGAGCGTATGCTCGCCTGTCTCTTCGAATACCTGTTTTTCCTTCTGCATGAACAGTGTGACTCTGTCCTTCTGCGGGCAGAAATCTTCGTTGCACGGCATCAATTCGTCATCCTTGATGATATCGACGCCGCCCCTGGAAGCCTGATAGAACAGATCCGCGCCCTCTTCAGGCGTCCATCCTGTGTTAGGCTTGATCATTGCATTCACCAGTGGTCTGTCGTGTACGCCAAGTCTGTCTCTGATGCCTTCAACACCGAATTTCGGTCCGGTAAACTGCTCGACGTATTTTTTCGGGAATGCGCAGTCAATCATCTTGATCGGTCCGCTGGCAGAGATGTTTCCGAATAATGTCGAAAGGATCATCGGAAAACTCGTTCCCATATTTCTCATTGGATATGCTATCTGAATTACATGCATCGGCGGTGCAGGCGGCTGTACCATATCATTGCCCATATCCGGCAGTTCATATATCGCCACGACCTTGGCGCCGAATATTTTCTTCTTGTCATCAGTCTCGTGCGAAACCTTTATCCAGGTCCCTGTCGTCTGCTCATCGGCAATAGCCATGGCAAGTTTTTCAATATCGCTTGTCGGTACATTGCACTGATATGTGGCAATGATATAGTCATCATCGAATGCTACTTCCGGAAATGCGTACGACATATTGATGTCATCCAATTGTTTGATCATATTATTTCCTCCTTGAAAATCTTGATGTTAAAGAGTTTGGTTCATTTATTTCAGTCCACGACTTTGCCAAATTTTACTTCTTTAGCCATGAACATCATTACAAGTGCCATAACGGTGCATGCTGCCAGTATCCAGAACAGCGCCGTATAGTTTCCGCCGAGCAGCGATGCGCCTCCGACAAATATCGCCCCCGCGACATTTCCTGCCCAGAGCAGAAGCCCTTCGGACGTGCCCTCGCTCGTAGGATAACAGGATTCAGCAGCAAGTGTCAGAAGCACAGGTGCGCTCCCTATAGTAAAGAATCCGTATATCACTGATGCTGTCAGCATCCCGCCGAAACCGTTCAGGAAAGCAAACAGCAGCAGTCCGACTGCTCCGAGAATATTGGCACCCAGTATATAACGAAGTCTGCGTCTCTCCTTGTCCTTGTCGGAAAGCATAGAAATCACGAGACTTCCCACAGTGCCGACCACCAGTATTACCACACCGATGATCCCGACATGCGTCGAGTCTATGCCTTTGCCGCCAAGCGTCTGTATGAGGGCTTCGATATCAGTGAAAAATGTATTGAATACTCCGAGCATCGCGAAGAATATCAGCAGGCATAATATGAAATTTCTCTGTTTGAAAGCATTTTTCATACCTGTACCGAAATCCGAACGTTCAGCTTCTTGTTCTGCACACGGAGGTGTTGCCGGTCTGTCTTTGACAAAAAGAGCGAACAGTACCGCCCCGGCTACAGATATCCATCCGTAAAGCATCAGTATCCCCTTGATGCTCGTAACAGACATCAGAATAGGCGTCACCAGCAGTCCTCCGCACATTCCTACATATCCTGCCAGAAGAGCAACGCTGTTGGCTGTAGCTCTCTCATTTTCAGGGAACCATCTGCCTGCCACCAGGCCCGGTGAATTGAGTATGAACGGCTGAGCGAATGAGAAGCCCACTGTGGCTGCTATCAGTCCTCCGAACGATCCGCCGAGAATGCCGCGCATTATTGCACTGAGCGCCATAAGGACGCATCCGAAACACACTGATTTCTTGAATCCCCATTTTTCGAATGCCCACATGACCGGCACTGACAAAATGACCATCCCGACCATGAATATCACAGAAAGCATACTTATTGCGCTGTTGCCTTTGACTGCATCCGTAAATCCGTAGTAATGCCAGGCATCTGTTGTAATGGAAAAAAATGTAGTCCACATTATCTGTATGAGTACGCAGTTCAATGCGTAGATGCCCAGAACCACCCATCTGTATCCATATACTTTGTAGTTAGAACCCGAATTATCGATGTCATCCATCAGTATCACCCTCATTCTGAAAATATCGTTATAATTTTCTGAATCTTTATTATGGATTAAATTATACCTTTATCTAATTTTAGTGTCAAGTATAGAAAATCCTTGAAAAAAATATACTTTGGTTGTAATATGGAATTGTAATCTAAAAACTACGGTACCCGAGAGGTGAATTATGGTCACTACCAGAAGAGAATCCAACAAAATCAAGTGCAGGCAGCGCATCTTGAAAGCTTCGCGCCGCCTGTTCAACTCAAAAGGATATGAAGGGACAATGATTGAAGATATTGCCGAAAAGGCCGATATCTCAAAAGCAACTTTTTATAACTATTTCCCGAACAAAGAAAGTCTGCTGCTGGGGACAGCAGAAGATGAACTGTCGATAATACAGGATCTGCTCGAAAACGAACTCAAAGACGAGCCGGACAGCGATAAAAAACTTCGTGCAGTCATCGAATTTCTTGTTCTTGACGGTCTTCCGTTCATCAATCTTTCGCGCAGGCTCACATACCTGAACTCATGCAAAGACAGCCCGCTTTACAAAGTGCGTCTCGGCATTATCAGCATTTTCAAGCAGCTGATCAGTGAAGCCATGAGTCAGGGCAAATACAAAGAAAATTTCACCGTTGATGAAATCGAAGATGTTTACATGAGTATTTACCTCGTGACTCAGTTTGAATGGACTCATATCAGCAGCTATTCCGAAGAATTCTGCAAGGAAAAGCTGAACAGACTGATGAACACAGTCCTGGCCGGCGTTTACGCCGAATAACACAAACAGGCAAAAAAACGGCACATTGAAAGATATATTTTTCATGTGCCGTGTTTTTCTGTATTTTTTTGTACGTACGTGCGTATCACATTGATCTGATGACGCCAAGCAGCTGTATCGGATCCTCTATCGCGGAGTCCGGCAGGTCTTCCGGATCGGCGTTTTTCAGAGGATCGGTGACTCCCCAGTCTGCCAGAACAGCCTTTACCCCTGCGTTATGCGCACATCTGATATCATGTATAGTATCGCCCAGCATCACTGCTTCCTGCGGTGTGCTGCCTATGCGCTCAAGCGCTTTCAGCACAGGCTCCGGGTCGGGTTTCGCTTTTTCGCAGTCATCGACCGCGACTATTGTATCGAAGAAATCGTCAATGCCGAATTTCTTCAGGCCCCTCATTGTAGTATGAGCCAGCCGCGATGTAACGACCCCGCTTTTATATCCTTCCGCCTTTATCATCGTAAGCATGATCATTGCATTTCTGCACATTCTGATCCGCGATTCAAAATTTGCGTACTGATATTCACGGTATATCTTTATCGCCGCCTCCGGATCCGGAAACATTCTTGCCATTGAATCCGCCAGCGGTTCTCCGAATGTCGCATATATTTCTTCAACGGGACGCGGCTGTCCTTCGATTTCCGTGAAAGCATGCTGCCATGATTCCACTATCACCTGATTGGTATCCACCAGTGTTCCGTCAAAATCATAAAGTACGGTTGTAATATCGCTCATCAGTTCATGTCCGCATTGACCTGGACATCCTCCTCTTTCATTTCCACAGGCGGGAGATAAAGAGGCTGCATGCCGCAGTTCATCATGATAGCCGCTACAGTAGCTCTTACGAACGGAAAGGCTTCTTTATATGATTCAACATGCATTTTTCTCTGGTCGTCCGTCGGCTCGATCGTGAATCTGCTGAGCACTACGATATCCATATTGAACTTTTCCGGATCGTCCTTATCGCTTATCTTGATAATGTCTCTGCCGATGCAGATGCCGTCATCGTAATTATAGCTGACATTGTGCGTTGAATTTATTCCGAGCTCTATCTTGTCCGCTTTTTCTTCCTGATTGTTGAAGCTCAGGCTTTCAACCTGATATCCCTGAAATTTGATCATTTTTTTCCTCCGTTTCAATTATGCGTCCGGCTGCTTCAGCTTTTCGTTGATGAAGTAATCGATGTCTCCGTCGAGCACCTTGTCGACATTGCCGACTTCAGCGCCTGTCCGGTGGTCTTTTACCATCGTGTAAGGCTGGAACACGTAGGACCTTATCTGACTGCCCCAGGTTATCTGGCTGAAATCGCCGTGAAGTTCCTTGAGGTTTTCCTTATGCTCTTCCTCTTTCAATTCTATAAGACGCGATTTGAGTATCCTCATCGCCATGTCTTTATTCTGAAACTGCGATCTTTCGTTCTGGCAGCTGACGACAATGTTCGTCGGCAGATGCGTGATGCGTATCGCAGAGTCTGTCTTGTTGACCTTCTGGCCGCCCTTTCCGCTTGAACGGAAGGTATCTATCCTGATATCATCCGGATCGATCTCGACCTCGATATCCTCGCCCATTTCCGGCATGACCTCGACCGCCGCAAAAGACGTATGCCTCCTGCCGGAAGAATCAAACGGCGATATTCTGACGAGGCGGTGGACGCCCTTCTCGGTCTTGAGATATCCGTAGGCATTACTGCCTTCCACGATTATCGTCGCGCGCGATATGCCGCCTTCCTCATTGTCCTGTATATCAACGATCTTGATCTTGAATCCTCTGCTTTCTCCCCAGCGCGTATACATGCGGAGCAGAAGCCCTGCCCAGTCCTGAGCGTCGGTCCCGCCTGATCCGGCGTGCACCGTAAGGATGGCATTGTTGATATCATATTCTCCGTTGAGCAGTATTTCTATGCGGAATGCCTCGGCTCCCCGCACGAACTTGTCGTATTCTGCAGTAATTTCCTCGGCCATCTGGTCTCCCTCGGGAGTGCCCGGTGCGGCGCCTTCTTCCTCGGCGAGTGCAATCAGCACTTCGAGGTCTTCAAGCGTCTGCCCGAGAGCTGCGAATCTCTCCATCTTTTCCTCAAGCCGCTTCTTATCCTGCATGACTGTCTGCGCAGTCTCCCGGTCATCCCAGAATCCCGGTGATTCCGACTGTCTGGCCAGTCCTTCTATTTCCTTTGACACCTTGTCCGGGTCAAAGGGACTCACCTGCCTCTTTGAGATCTGCCGTAAGATTCGGCAGATCCATTTTTATTTCTTCTATCTGCATTTTATCTCCTGTTCAAAGCTTTAACGATTTTCTTCTTCGAGATCCGACTCCATGTGGCAGTACTTATATTTCTTGCCGCTGCCGCACCAGCACGGATCGTTTCTGCCGATCTTCGGATGCTCGCGTCTGAAAGGAGTCTGTGTTTTTTCACGTTCCGGTATATCCTGTTCACCCGGCATGCTTGTTGTACCGCTGCCTGTATGAACTTCGCCCTCCATGAGCTCATTCTCATCAAACTCATCCTTGCGCGTCTGTCCCTTGCCGATAACGTTTCTTCTCTCTGCGTTTGTTTCCACTGTAACATTATAGCAGAACATAACGGTTTCTTCCTTGATCGCGTTGATCATCTCTTCGAACATCGCAAATCCCTCTTCAGCATATGCGCCGGCAGGATCCTGTCCGCCGAGTCCTCTGAGTCCGATCCCGTTCTTGAGCTGATCCATCGCATCGATATGATCCATCCACTTGTTGTCGACGACTCTGATGAGGATCATCCTCTCGAGTTCACGCATGGTCTCTTCGCCGACTTCCTGTTCCTTGTCGGAATAAAGCTCGTCGAACAGTTCCATGATATCGTCATGCAGAGTATCCGCATCGACATCGCGCATATCTTCTTCGTCGTAATGCACGCCTTTGAAGCGCGGGCATATCTTTTTGAGATTCTTGTTGAGCGTTTCGAAGTCCCATTCCTCCGGGAACTTGGAAGCAACCGTTATCGGATCGATCGTCGCTTCGATCAGCTCCTGAGCCATATCCATGATATAGCTTCTGAGGTCTTCCCCGAAGAGCACCATGCGGCGCTGTTCGTAAATGACTTCACGCTGTTTGTTCATGACATTATCGTACTGGAGTACGTATTTACGTATCGAGAAGTTGCGTCCTTCGACCTTCTTCTGCGCATTTTCGATGCTCTTCGACACCATTCCCGATTCGATCGGATCGTCTTCGGCCACGCCGAGTTTGTCCACGACCGTCTTCATCCTCTCGCCTCCGAACATCCTCATAAGATCGTCCTCCAGCGATATGCAGAACTGCGTCATGCCCGGGTCTCCCTGACGTCCGGAACGTCCTCTGAGCTGGTTATCGATACGTCTTGACTCATGTCTCTCAGTACCTATGATGCAGAGGCCGCCGTGCTCACGCACGCGTTCCTGCTCTTCCTTACGCTCTTCTTTGAACTGGTCATGCAGTTCGCTGAAACGCTTTCTGGCATCTATGATCTCGGAATCATCCGTCTTTGTAAGTGAATTTGCCTGGTTGACGGCTTCCTCGGAGAAGCCTTCCTTTTCGAGCTGCTTCAGCGCCTCGAACTCAGGATTGCCTCCCAGAATGATATCGGTACCACGGCCTGCCATGTTGGTAGCTATAGTAACAGCTCCTTCACGTCCCGCTTCCGCGATGATCGCCGCTTCTTTTTCATGCTGCTTGGCATTCAGTACGCTGAAATCTCTGATCCCGCGCTTTTGCAGCATTTCGGCGATGACTTCTGATTTTTCTATCGATATCGTACCCACCAGCACAGGCATCCCTGTTTCATGAGCCTGTATTATCTTCTCTATGATCGCGTGATATTTCCCTTTTTCAGTAGCGAATATCGCATCCGGCATATCCTGACGCACCATCGGTTTGTTCGTCGGGACAACTACAACGTCCATGTTGTAAATATCGCGGAACTCATCCTCTTCCGTCTTGGCAGTACCCGTCATGCCTGCAAGTTTTTCATACATACGGAAATAGTTCTGCAGGGTTATCGTCGCCAGCGTCTTGGATTCGCTCCTGACGCTCACGCCTTCTTTCTGCTCGATCGCCTGATGCAGTCCGTCGCTGTATCTTCTTCCGAACATCAGTCTGCCTGTAAACTCGTCTACGATGATGACCTCTCCGTCTTTCACGATGTAGTCGATATCCTTATGCATAAGAGCATGCGCCTTCAGAGCCTGCTGGCAGTGATGGTTGATCTCCATGTTTTCCGGATCCGCAAAGTTGTCGATCCCGAAGAACTGCTCGCATTTGTGAATGCCGGCATCGGTGAAAGCAACCTGCTTGTCCTTTTCGAATACGACATAGTCGCCGTATTTATCATCCGGCTCATCCTTCGGATCGTTCTCATCCTTGATGCCGCCGTGGAGTGTCCTGATGAATCTGTCGGCCTGGGCATAGAGCACCGTGCTCTTGTCGCCCTGTCCGCTGATGATGAGAGGTGTTCTCGCTTCATCGATCAGTATCGAGTCGACCTCGTCGACGATCGCATAATTGAGATCTCTCTGCATCATGTCTTCTTTATAAATGACCATGTTGTCGCGCAGATAATCGAAACCGTATTCATTGTTTGTTCCGTATGTGACGTCCGCCTGATAAGCCGCTCTTCTCTGCTCGTCAGTAATGTCATGTATTACACATCCGACAGTAAGCCCGAGGAATGTGTAGATTTTCCCCATCCATTCCATATCTCGCTTTGCCAGGTAGTCATTGACCGTGACAACATGGACGCCTTTTCCTTCAAGCGCATTCAGATAAACCGGCAGTGTAGCAGCCAGAGTTTTTCCTTCTCCTGTTTTCATCTCCGCAATACGTCCCTGATGCATGACCACGCCGCCCATAAGCTGTACTCTGAATGGTTTCATGCCGAGCACTCTCCAGGCGGCTTCTCTTGCCACTGCGAATGCTTCCGGAAGAAGATCGTCAAGCTCTTCCCCCTCGTCAAGTCTTTCTCTGAATTCCTCTGTCCTGCCTTTGAGTTCTTCATCGCTGAGCTCACTCGTTTCTTCATCGAGAGCTTCGATGCGATCTACGATCTTTCCGACTTTTTTGACCTCTTTTTCATTGAGATCGCCGAAGACCTTTTCCATAAAACTCATATAAATCTTCCTCCTGTATTTTCATGCATGCTCTGCGCATGCCCTGTAACGGGACCTGCTCCGGACATTTTGCGCGCTGTCTCCGCGGCTGCGGAGGTCTGCATTTTAAACATCACGCTTTGTCCTTCCGGAACCGGATCCCCTATTCTTCTTCCTCGTCGTCCGGAACATGTTCCACTACGAGATTGATCTCGAGAGCTTTTTTGTCCGTCGCCTTGGTGACTCTTCCTTTGAAGACCCTGTGCCCGTTTCTGTACTTGAACCTGTCGCCTTTTTCAGGCAGTTTGTCGAGACAGAGTACGACCCAGCCGTTCACAGTGTTCGCATCGACATCATCATCTTCGATCCCGAAGTAGTCGAACACCTTCGGCAGGCTCGCATTGCACATGACCCTGAAAGAACCGTTCTGCAGTTCGGTGACTTCCTGCGACATGATCGCATCATGTTCGTCATAGATTTCGCCAACGAGTTCCTCGATGATATCTTCCATCGTCAGAAGTCCCTCGGTGCCGCCGTACTCATCTATAACGATTGCCATGTGGGTCTTGAGTGACTGCATCTTTTTGAGAAGCAGTGCTATCTTCATCGAACCGGCAACAAACACGACCGGCTTTACAAAATCCGAAATAGTGTTGCCTGTTCCGACTATATAATTGTGGAAATCTTTCTGGTTAAGTACGCCCAGAATAGAATCCATGTCGTCATCATATACCGGGATCCGCGAATAACCCGTATCCTTGAATTTCTTCGCGACTTCCTCTATCGAGAGGTCAAGATCTATAGCGACCATATCCACTCTCGGTACCATGACCTCTTCTGCTTCGAGGTCGTTGAACTCTATGGCATTCTGTATGAGTTCAGACTGGTCCGATTCAATGCCGCCTTCTTTCTCGGCCTCGTCGACAAGCGTTATCAGCTCGTCCTCGGTGATAGTCCTCTCATCACCCACATTGAACACTTTGACAAGAAGTTTTTTCCAGCCTGAAAACAGAATGTTCAACGGAGTCAGAACGATCATGATCCCGTGCGCCAGAGGCTGTGCAAATTTTGCAAAACTCTCCGGAGCTTCCTTAGCAAGCGTTTTCGGCGATATTTCCGCGAATATAAGCACAATGACTGTTATGACTATCGTGGAATACGTCGGGCCTAGCCTGCTTCCGAACAGTCCGATGAACAACGTCGTAGAGATCGCAGTCATCGTTATGTTCGCAATATTATTGCCGATCAGCAATGTGGTCAGCAGTTTATCATAATTATCCGAGAGCTTCAGAACTTTTCCGGCTCTCTCATCGCCGTCTCCTGCGGCATTCTTCATTTTGATCCTGCTCATGCTCGTGTAAGCCGTCTCGGTAGCCGAGAAATATGCGCTCATAACAACGAGCAGAATAATAGAAAATATTGCAGTCAGACTGTGACTGTCCATATAATGGATTCCTCCTTTGCAGCGCACGGCGGAACACGGCTTCTTCCGCGTACTCCAAACCTTGCATACAAAGTCAATTATATATGATACTTCCTTAAAAATAAAGAAATTTCACCGAATCTGCCAATACTGTAATATTCAGATTTTGATCATTCATTCCGCAATGAAGCCGGAGCGCCGAAATCGTGCGCAAACCATCCGCAGGCAAACGCAGTGAACGGCTATCGATATTGCCTGTCGCAGGCTCTGCAGTAATTCGATACCCCGGGTTTACCCATGATGTTTGCTAAATCCGCTCAAGTACTGTAAAATGATATCGTTACGGAGGAAAATAAAATGCCAAGAGACAGTTTCAAATTTGAAGCAGCCGGACCGCAGAACCCGAACTGGGAAAAACTCATCGCCAGAAACAGCGAAATACCAAGCCGTGAACACGATATAAGGAGCGAATTCGAAAGAGATACAACGAGACTCCTTCATTGTTCTGCATTCAGAAGGCTCAAGCACAAAACTCAGGTCTTCCCGAATATTGAAAACGACCATATCTGCACACGAATGGAACATGTGCTTCATGTGGCTTCCGTATCAGGCACCATAGCTAATTATCTCGGTCTCGACCGGGAACTTACGCAGGCGATATCCATCGGGCATGACATAGGACATGCGCCTTTCGGACACGCAGGAGAAAAGATACTTGAAGAACTGTCCCGCTACTGGCTCAGCGGAAGCAGCTTCTGGCACGAAATGAACGGTCTCAGATTTGCCGACAAGATCGAACTGCTCGAGGATTTCAACAGTAATGTAGATAATCTCGGTCTTACTTATGCAGTCAGAGACGGCATCGTTTGCCACTGCGGAGAAGTGGATGACGCTGCGGTCTTCCCGCGCGAACATCTCGGAGACCCTGATTTTGACGGCGGCCCGAATGCAACCGGAGATCCTTTCGGCGATCTTTACAACATCCCGAAACCGGAGCCTGATGTATCGGTCAACGCTGTCACATGGGAAGGATGCATCGTTAAAACAGCAGATAAGATAGCATATCTCGGACGCGATATAGAAGATGCGATCGAGCTCGGGTTCCTTGATCCGGATGAAATAGCCGACCTCAAAACGATGGCGCGCAAGTATGATGAAAATGCTATGAATACAACGGTCATCATGCACAACATGATCATAGATCTCTGTGAAAGCAGCAGCCCCGAGGAAGGAATACGCTTCTCAAACAAATACCGCGAACAGATGAAAGAACTGATGCAGTTCAATTACAGCCATATTTACCTCGACAAGAGACTTGACCCCTACAGCAAATATGCGAGGCTGGCGCTGGAACAGATATTTGAACAGCTGCACGATTATTACGACGGTGAAGACACCATCGCCGATCTTAGCGGTTCCATACACGAATACCCGCTGCTGATCAGTGAATTCATTTCATTCCTGCACACATACAGTGCAGTGGATTCACCGCTGCGTTACAGAAATGCCAAGATATACGGCACGCTGGATACCGAAGAGATATATGATCAGGCTGTCATCGATTTCATTGCCGGCATGACGGACAGATTTGCAGTCAAAGTATATGAAGAACTTTTAAAATATTAAAGGAGATTACATGGAAAACTTGAATTACGAAGAACAGGTCGCAAAGTACGGAAGTTTCTTTTTTCTGCGCACTATAGACGAGAAATTATACGGTCTTGTCCGCGATGTCGAAGTTGCAGCTATGCAGTCGCCTGACACTATGGGCGATCAGGCCAGAGTCGCGCTTGATTATTTCCTGTTTGAAATCGCATTGAAAAACAACAATCTGAAGCGCAAAGAATGTCTCGACTTTTATAACGGCACACATCCGGGGAATCTCGGCGAAACCGAGCTCCATATCGCAATATTCTGTGCCTATGAAGCCAAGCAGATCCCGTTAAACATCTATATCTACCCTGAACAAATCAAAGGATCAGAGAAAAAAACCAAGAATATGAGTTTCATGGATAAATTCTGCGATGACTGGGACACAACAAAGAAATCCAGATTCTACCGGAAAAAATTCGCCAACTCACCTAAAAACATAGTACTGTTCATGCAGTCTTTCTTCTACATAATAAGCGGCTATTATCAGTTCTACAAGAAAGCTCCTCTGGATCTTCCCGACTATGACTACAGGATCTCACTCGGTTCAGTCGGTCAGATCGAGGATGTCGGTGATATGCCGGCGCTCGAAGCCAGGGAACAGTAACCGGCTGCAGCAATACAGTAATCACAAAAATGGCAAAACGGAGCACCTTACCGTCGTGCTCCGTTCTTTTTGTACTATTCATTCTTACTATTCATATTATTGTATTGAGAGGGGTTTGTAGCTGTGTTATTTAAGCTATGGCCTTATAATAGCGCAGCTTCCTTAAAAGAACTTGAAATAATTCATTTATTTTATTCTCTGCACGGAAAAACCGGATCCGCAGATCCGGTTTTCCTGATATTGAGTTCCGGCCTGCCGTTCAGGCCATGTTGTTTTTTATTTATCGTTTCCGCTGTAGTAAAAGTAGTTATATCCGTAAATCTTATTGCTCTTGATATTTTCCTTGTATCTGTACTGGATCATCTCCGATACGGTCACAAACTGATATCCCTTGGCTTCGAGTTTCGGAACGAGCTCTCTCACAGCTCTCACAGTCGAAGGATACAGTGAATGCATCAGAACGACCTTGCCGTCCAGATTTCCCGCTTTTTCGATATTGGCCACAGTTTGAGCCGTGTTCCTGTTCGACCAGTCAAGAGAATCCACCGACCAGAGAATACAAGGAATATTGATGGCATCTTCGACCTTCTGATTTATCTCACCGCCCGGCGGTCTGAAAACAGTAGGCTTCTGCCCCGTTGCTTTTTCGATAGCATCGACGCCTTTCTGAACATTCGCCTTGGCTTTCTTGACGCCTATCGTGCTCAGGAAGTACGGATGATCATATGAATGGGTACCGATTTCACATCCAAGCTCCAGTTCACGTTTCAGCATATCGGACGCGCCCTTGACATTCTCCACATTCTGTCCGAGTTCAAAGAATGTGCCGACCGCATTATATTTTTCAAATATGTCCAGCAGATCATTCGTGTACACCGAAGGTCCGTCGTCAAATGTAAAGCAGACCATCTTTTTCGATGTATCTATGACACGTTTGCCGACATCGTCTCTTACATATCCGCTTAGATCATCATAGCTGATATCACACACAGCTATGCCGTAATCTTTATTATCATATTTGATGACCGAACCATTGTCGAAATAGAACCTGATGCCGTTCTTTGTAAGGACGAAATTGCCGAATGCACCGGAATCCGCACTTACTTTATCTTTCCATCCGTCGCGAAGCTTATCACCGTAACTTTTGTCGAGCTCTTTTGTTACCAGTTTCGATACTGCCGCCGCATAATTCCCTTTGAAAACTCCGGCCGCTCCGATCGACGCACCCGCCTTTGTGGAGAAATTATATGTGTGGACTGTGCCGCTCCTGACTTCCATGTCCGATCCGCTGTTCTGTTCAATGACAGATGTCATGGCCACACTCTGAACCTTATACGGTGTTTCATATGAACTGTATCCAACGAGCAGGCAGGCTTTGTCTTTTGCCTCCGTATTGAGTCCGCTGTAATCAGTCGTGAAATTATCCTTTTCATCCTTGACTTCATCTTTAATGATGGTGTTGGAAATATCCATATCGAGCTTCGGGATCTGGACTCCTGTCGACAGCGGTTCACCGTAGCTTAATGTATCGCTGCCTGTTCCCACTGACTGCTTGTCCGCCGCCGCATCGAAGAACTTGCCCGCATAATTCTGAAAAGATGACTCGTTATGGTATGAACGACTGCCCAGCAGCTTTATGCCGACAACGATTCCTGCAATAACGACCGCCACTGCCGCAAGTACAATAATAAGCCTTGTTGTATTTACTCTGTAATGTTTTTTTGCGCTCCTGCTCATAAAAGATTCCTCTCCACTACAATAACATTTTGCTCTCACCGCTGTTCAGTATAGCACAAAACACATCATTAATAAATCAACATGACAATTCACTAATCAACAAATATTAAGTTTGACCGGCACGGCCTCTCAGGCAGTCTTAACCGGCGGAATCAGCTGAAATGAGCCTTGAGTTCCTTCCCCGATCCTTCGAACGCATCATATATAGAAGCTATTGCCCTTTCAAGATCCTGATTGTTAACGCCGATTATAATGTTCATTTCCGAACTGCCCTGATCTATCATCCTGATATTGATATGCTCTTCGGCCAGCGCAGTAAACACTTTCGCTGAAACACCCGGTCTGAACGACATACCCACACCAACCGTTGCGATCAGCGCAATATCATCGAACACATCTATCGAATCCGGCTGCAGCCTTCTGTCTATCTCATCGAGAACATCTTCGAGTTTATCATCGATATTCGCATTGGCAACAATGACCGAAACAGTATCTATCCCCGTAGGCATATGTTCGATTTCGATTTTCAGATCTTCGAAAATAGCAGACAGCCTTCTCAGAAAGCCGATTTCATCATTCAGTCTGTCCTTATATATAGTAATGACCTTGAAATCCTTGTGACCGGCTATTCCCGTGATGACTCTTTCTCTCGCTTCTTCGCTGACCTCGTCAGTGATCATCGTACCTCTGTCGTCAGGGTCGTTCGTGTTCCTTATATTGATAGGGATCTTCGCGCCCTTGACCGGAAATACCGCAGACTCATGGAGCACATTCGCTCCCATATATGAGAGCTCTCTGAGCTCTTTATATGTAATAGTATGGATAGGTTTCGGATCTTTGACTATCCTCGGATCCGCAGCGAGGAATCCGCTGACATCCGTCCAGTTTTCATATACATCGGCATGTACCGCACGCGCAACCAGAGCGCCGGTAACGTCACTTCCTCCTCTCGAGAAAGTTTTGACTCTGCCGTCCGGTCTCGAACCGAAGAAACCCGGTATTACTGCATATTCATGCTTTGCCAGTTCTGCGGAAAGAATGGCGTTCGTTTCCTTATCCTGGAATTTGCCGTGCTCGTTGAACTTGATGACTTCGGCGCTGTCCACAAAATCGAACCCGAGATATTTCGCTATGAGTTTCGCATTCAGATATTCTCCGCGGCTCGCAACATAATCCGCCGAAGCGTTCGACTGCAGATGTTCAAGAATTACATCGAATTCTTTCTGCAGATCGATATCTATGTTGAGGTTCATCTTGATCGAATTGAAACGGTCACAGATCACCTGAAACAGCTGGTCGATAGGAAGGTTCTGATTTATCTGCTCCCTGCAGCTGTAAAGAAGGTCCGTCACCTTGTTGTCTTTTTCAAAACGCTTTCCCGGTGCAGATACAATAATATAACGTCTTTCAGGATCCGCAACTATGATATCGCGCATCTTCGATATCTGGATCCCGTCGGCGACTGAACTCCCGCCGAACTTTGCAACTTTGATGCCCATTATGATTACCTTTCACTTTCAATATATTAAAAAGGCGCGGCCGACCGGGCCGCGCCCTTCTTAGACTTGTATTATATTTTAGCCGTATGCTGCATTTTTTACAAGTGTTAATTACAGCTCAGTTCTGAGCTCGTCGACTTTATCAAGTCTTTCCCACGGAAGATCTATGTCTGTACGTCCGAAGTGTCCGTATGCAGCTGTCTGTCTGTATATAGGACGTCTGAGGTCAAGATCGTGAATGATAGCGCCCGGGCGAAGGTCAAAATGCTTCTGAACGATCTCAGCGATCTTTTCATCGTCAATCTTTCCTGTCCCGAATGAGTCTGCCATTATGCTGACAGGTTTTGCAACGCCTATAGCATAAGCCAACTGTACCTCGATCCTGTCGGCCAGTCCTGCGGCCACAAGATTTTTAGCGACCCAGCGGGCAGCATATGTTGCAGAACGGTCTACCTTTGTAGGATCTTTTCCGCTGAAGCAGCCGCCGCCGTGGCGTGCGTAGCCGCCGTATGTGTCGACTATGATCTTTCTGCCTGTAAGTCCCGAATCTCCGTGCGGTCCGCCTATTACAAATCTGCCGGAAGGATTGATGAAGAACTTCGTCTCGTCGTCAATGAGCTCTGCCGGAACGACCGCTTTGATCACGTGCTCCCTCAGATCTTTTTCTATCTGTGCGAGTGTTGCGTCAGGATCATGCTGTGTCGAAATAAGGATGGTATCTATTCTCTTCACTTCATCTCCGTCGTACTCTACTGTAACCTGTGTTTTTCCGTCAGGGCGGAGATATGTCAGCGTGCCGTTCTTTCTGACTTCTGTAAGTCTGCGGGCCAGCTTATGCGCGAGGCTGATAGGCATCGGCATATATTCAGGTGTCTCATTGCAGGCATATCCGAACATAAGTCCCTGGTCTCCGGCGCCAAGCTTGTCATAGTCGGTATCTGATGATGCGGTCTTGGCAGTTTTGCCGGCTTCGCCGTCCTGGATGCCTTCGCTGATATCCTGCGACTGCTCGTCAATGGCCGTAAAAATGGCGCAGGTATTGCCGTCATATCCGTAATCGCTCCTGTCATATCCGATATCCAGAATGACCTCTCTGGCGATCTTAGGGATATCGATGTATCCGTCTGTAGTCATTTCCCCCATTACCATGGCATAACCCGTGTTGACAGTAGTTTCACATGCCACTCTGCTGTAAGGATCCTGTCTGAAAGCCTCATCCAGTATTGCGTCGGATATCTGATCGCAAATCTTATCAGGATGTCCTTCGGTAACCGATTCTGATGTAAATAATTTTTTCATTTGTAGATTCTCCTTTCATGCGGAATCCTTCTGTATAAAAAAACTCTTCTCTAATGAGAAGAGTGCATCATACATACATCTCCTCATCTTTCACTTCGTCATGCAGACAAGTGTAGGAATTGGCACCTTCGAATCTGATTCAGGTTGCCGGGCTTCACAGGGCCTAATCCCTCAGCCGCTCTTAATAAGGATCCCATATTTATTGTTTTTGACTTGAGCTATTATACCGCGCCGCCTGCCCGATAGTCAACAGTAATAACGTCGTTCTTATACAACATGGCGATTTTGCCAAAAAATACATGTGCCCGGAACGGCCTCCGGGCGCATGCACAAGTGTTTCAAGTGTTTATCCGAGTCTTTCTCTGATGACTCTGAGGAAATTTCCATGCGTGATTTTTTCAAGATCACCGCCTTTGAATCCGGCTTTTTCCAGCTTATCCACAAACGAGGGAATATCAGTGCAGTTTTCCAGACCGATTGTTTTCTCCGCTTCTTCGCTGTGGAAGTCAGAGGTGCAGTCGGCAGGAAGGAATTCGTCAAAATCGAATCCGAATCCGACATGATCGATGCCTATTTTGTCGGCAATATATACGGCATGCTCCACAAGTCTATCAGCAGTGCGTTTTTCCTTCTCCGTATCGATAAACTCATTGAATGCGTTCAGTCCGACAACACCGTTCAGTTCTGCGATCGCCCTGAGCTGTTCATCTTTCAGATTCCGGGGAACATCACACAGCGCACGTGCATTTGAATGTGAAGCGACCAGCGGAACATCCGCCATATCGATCACATCCCAGAACGATTTCTCATTGAGGTGTGACACATCGAGCATCATATTTTTGCCGAGTATGCGCTTCACAACGTCTTTGCCGATCTCTGTCAGACCGCGGTCTTCAGGTCCGCGCACGCCTGTTGCAAAATCGTTGGCCTCATTCCAGGTGAGGAATATATGCCTTGTGCCGAGTTCATACACACGGTCGATTTCCGAAACGTCAGGAGCCAGTCCGCTTATGCCCTCCATTCCTACTATTATATATAGTCTGCCTTCGGCTTTTGCTTTTTCTATTTCAGCATAGTTTCTGCATATGACAGCTATATCCGCGCAGTCCTCTGCCTCTTTCCTTATCGCCTCGAACGCCTGAGCTGTTCTTTTCTTCGGATCATCCGTATACGGAGGATCCACCCAGACAACAAAGATCGAACCTTCTATTTCACCTTTTCTTAATCTGTCTATATGATATTTCCTGATGATATCTCTTTCGCCTGCCAGCGACTTGATATTTACGTCAGTCCATATATCAGAGTGAGCGTCAAAATTCATTTATGCACATACCTCCTGCGATATCCGTTCTGTTATGGTAATAATTGTGATACTGCGATCCCCAACGGAGTACCGATAACATAACCGAACACTCCTACGAGCATGGCCGGAGCGACCATCTTGGTCCAGCCCTTCGAGATAGCCATAGCCGCTGCTGTCGTCGGGCCTCCGATATTTGCATTCGAGGCGATAATGATCTCCTCCATGTCGAAGTGGAACAATTTTCCGAAGATAAACACCACGAGCATATTGACTGTGACCATGATCAATGTGAGTACAAATACGAGCGGTGCGTTCCTGACGATTTCCATGACAGATGCCGGAACACCTATTACAAAGAAGAACAGATATATGAGATAGGTGCCGATCTCCTGTGCGCCGTTCAGCTTCTCCAGAGGCTTTTCGAAATATGTCGACAGGATCATTGACAATATCGTTATGATCAGATACTGATTGCCGAGAAGAACGTTGAGCAGCTGCAGACCTGTATTTGTTGTAGGAATAACAGCTCCGAGCAGTCCTGCGGTTTTGGATGCGATCATAACGATTATTACCGAAATAGCCAGCAGGATAGCGATATCCTTAAGTGATATTTCTTTGCCGCCCCAGAATGCCGCAGCCTGTGTCTTGGCATTCTCGAGTCCTCTGGCTTCCTGTTCCTCTACCTCGTCGACATGCGGATGAGTATAGTGCTTTCTGAAAAATGCCATCGTCGGGATAGTCATAAGTACGAAGAAGTAAATAGCCATGTTCATGTTATCGGCAACTGTTGTAGCAGCGATCATTCCCTTTGGAACAGCGAATGAATTGGCCAGCGCAGCGAAATTCACGCCTCCGCCGATATACGATCCTGTCATTACCCCGCAGATCTCTTTGCAGTAAGGAATCAGGCGGCCGAGTACGCCGAACGCTGCGAGCGCGCCGAGTACAGTTCCGACTGCCCCTATGCAGAAAATGATAAGAAGCCTGCCGGAATCTCTCCAGATCTTCTTCATGTTGCACTGCAGAAGAAGAAGAGGAATTGCCATCGGTACTGCGTATCCCCAGACTACCGTATCAAAGAAAGGTGCACTTGTAGGAATGATATGCAGGTTAGTCAGAATGAGAGCTCCGAGCAGAGCAATTATAGCTCCGGACAATTTCGATGCCCATTCAAAATTCTGCTCCAGATAAATCGCGAGCGCAACGAAACCGAACGTTATGGCCATCAGGACCCAGGTGTCATCCGCGCTGATCAGTGTGCCGCCGTTAAACATTAAACTACCTCCTTAATAATTACAATAATTACAAAACAATGATTAGACAACATTTTTTTAATTCAATATAGTGATTCAAGATGTTGATTCAATATATTGATGATGTCTTCATAATAGCATGTTTTTTCTGAAAGTCAAGATAATTCCCGGCCCATCCGTAAAAAAATTCATTATCAAATAATTATATTCAAATCATTGAATATCTTGTATAATTACGGTTATAAGGAAGGTATTGTCATGGAAGATGAAATCAAAGTCGGATCGCAGCTCAATAAAATACGAAAAGAAAAGGGATTCAGCATTGCCAAGCTGTCTACATTATCCGGTGTAAGCACCGGACTTATCAGTCAGATAGAACGTGAAATGGTAGTGCCTTCTGTAGTAAGCCTCTGGCGTCTGGCCAAAGCGCTCGATGCAGATATAAGTTACTTTTTTGATGAAGAAACGCACAACGACAGGCAGATCATCCGCTCCGGCGAACACAGAAAGATCATTACTGAGAAAGGCACGGCTTCATATGAAATGCTGGGCTCAAATGCCAATGACAGAATGCTGGACATGTGTATTGTAAGGCTTTCACCGGGTGAAGAATACGACGAGAACGATCTTGCAACACATGAAGGAGAAGAATGCGGTTATGTGGTAGAAGGTGTGCTCACAGTACATTTCCGGGATACTGACTACACTCTCAACAAGGGCGACAGCATTTATTTCAAATCGGCGCAGCCGCATAAATATCTTAACCTGTCTGCAACAGAAGAGTGTGTTTCAGTATGGTCTATGACACCGCACTTTTTCTAATCATCACGTATAACATCAAGAAAATCTTCGAACCTGTCGAAATCCGAATTGATAAATTCGTACAAGACGGGTTCTTTAAATTCAAACTTTTCCGTAGGAATAAGAAAATTACCGAGCGCGCTTCTCATGATCTCGCGTTCCATCTTCTGTATTGCCGGAACTGAATAAGCCGCGGCAATAAACTGCCCCATATCCGTCACATAATACATTCCGAAGATGTCTTCGCTGAGCATAAAAACACGGCGCCCCACATGGTCATTGTTTTCATTGAATGCCAGATACAGTTTTCCGTGTTCATGCATTGTCATCATACTATTGAAATTGAGCTCGAGTTTTTTCTCGTCGATTTCTTCCGGATCGGCAATCAGCTCATACACTGTCACAAATTCAGAACGAGAAAGCATCATTGCCGCCTCACTGGAAGTAACCTTAAATCCGGAAGCGCGTTCATAACGGACGACCCGCATGCTTTCTATCTTTATCTTTGACACAATGATTCTGTATTCACTGTCGGTTTCGACAAGACTCTGACAAATATAGAATCCGTCCTTTTCATCGATAGTATTTTTGCCCATCGTGGCAGGTTCCATATCCGGATAGAGATCCAGCCTCATGTTTTCATCAGGACCGATTTTTGTGCGGGGGCCCGGAATGAGGCCCTCTTCACCGGTGAGATATCTCGCGGCGAAGAAATCACGTGCAAAGCAGCGCATCAGGAAATAATTCACAAGCTGATATTCACTCGTGATTTCGGTGCATTCCTTGGCAAACAAAACAGCCTGCGCGCTGTGCATATCCGCAGGTGTAAAAGGATTGGTGGCACCGTCTCCGTCTGTGCGGATTATTTTGCCGAAATCGCTGTCCTGCACGAGCGCTATCTCCTCGGCATCATCGGCGCCGCTCTCCGCCTGCGGATCAATACCGAGCATAAACCCGTATTCGCGGAGTCCCGACGGCATTTCAATATCGTGCGCCTGATTGAAATCATAATACTCCGTCAGCAGCATACATGCTTCCCTTTCGGCGACAGGTATTTTTCTGCCTCCCAGACAGTCGATCATACTGTGCTCGATCGCTTCAACGGATTTTCTGTCATTGACCCATAAACTTTTATATGTTTCAAAGCCGTATTCTTCCGCATCAAAATAGAAAAACTGGTGAAAGTCATCGGCATCTGTACTGTCTATGACCGCCCAGTGTATGTGCATTCCCATGGCGCCCATCAGCCGCGTATCGGTAACGTATGCAGAAACAAAACGTTTGCTGCATAATTCCTTTGGCTTGATGCCGCCTTCTATAACTTTTAATTTTGTAATGGTACTGTTCTCCATTAGCTGCCTCCAGGTTGTGCTTTATATTTTATTATACTCTGCGCTTTTCTGCAACTGCCGCCGGCAAATCAATAATAAGTTTCTCTGCAGTAAAAATACAATTGTTTTTTTGTGTTTTTTCAACTTTTTTCTCTCAGCATCTTGACAACTCTGATTTAAAATATTTTGTCTAATCAAGCATTAGTCAGGTTTTATGTCAACCTTTGTTCGCGCTCTGCCGGACCAATGATTCACAGCCCCTCAAGCCTTGAATTTTGCGAAGCAGAGGCACTTATACACAACATCCGAAAAATTGTATACCATTTTGTCCACTAACCCCTGTGGAAAAATAGTTGTTTATCGAGTACCTTATTTCAACCTTTTCCGGGATTTTTGCTAATTTTTTCCTAAAGTTATCCACATGCCTTAATAAAAAAGTACAGCTTTGTTCTTTTTTATGGTCTATTATGACAGAACTATCATTTTGCCGTTTTTTTTACCTTACCCGCACTGTTAAACGATGCAAAATATTTTTCGGTGCCGGCAGATTTCAGGACATTCATCCCCATTTCCATGTTTCTCTTGATGAAACCGATGTTGCAGCCGTCTGTATATGTTATAATACCGCATATGAGGATCGGAGGAATAATATGACCGAAAAATTTTTTGAACAAAATGTTTATGCCAGCACCTGCAGCGCCCATGTCGTTTCTGCAGAAATCGTATATTCACCGGAGAAAGGAAAAGCACCGGCAGCAAACTATGTCATGCTCCAGCTTGACCGTACTGTCTTTTTCCCCGAGGGCGGAGGACAAAGCTGTGATACCGGACACATCGACAGTTATCCGGTCGTCGATGTTCAGGAGAAAGACGGTGTGATCATACACAAGCTGCTTGTCGCGGGCAAAGACGCAGCATCGGGAGTATCATACGGACCTGAAGATGCATGTGATTATTTTGACGGCGCGGCAGTAGAAACTGTATTCGCAGAAGATAATACGGTCATCTGTGAAATCGACTGGGACCATCGTTTTGCCAACATGCAGAGACACTGCGGCGAGCATATTCTCAGCGGCACGTTTTTCCGTCTGTTCGGAGGCATCAATCACGGTTTCCATATGGGCGATGATTACATGACGATCGATATTGGTCTTGACACCGAACCAGGCGGTGATATCCCCGGAGAGTCAGGATCGGCCGCGGCATTTTCTGCCAACCACGACATGCGCTGGAAGGGATCCGCGGAAGGCGCTCCCGGGACCTCGGCCAAAGACGGCGTATCATATGCAGGCGGAGAGATGACGCCTGATATGCTCCGCGAAGCAGAGAACTGCGCAAACAGGATCATCCGTGCCGGCCTGCCTGTTCATACAGACCGTTTCAGCACTCACAGTGAAGCTATGGCCTTCCCGCTGCGCAAAGAAATGAAAATACCTTCTGATATATCTGTAGTTACGATAGGAAGCAGAGAAAAGCCCGCCGACTGCTGTGCATGCTGCGGCACTCATCCCCGCTCGTCGGATGCAGTAGGCCTTTTAAAGATATATAAAGCCGAAAAGAACGGCGACTGGTGGCGCATATATTTCGATGCAGGCACCTGCGCCATGAAAGAATATGACCGCACTTTCGATATTGTCACAGATATAAGCAGCCGGTTCACGACAGGGACTGATAAAGTTCTCGATTCCCTGGATGCCTACATGAGGCATGCCGATGAAACACACGCGAGGCTGATGCGCATACTGAAAACAGAAACTGTCAGAAGAGCTGACAATATCATCGAAGCTCTGAGAGGAGGCATCGGGACCGAAGATCACTGCAGAGACCGCCTTCCGACATGGTATTACAGCGACCTCGAAGTAGATGATATACTGCGCATAGGACATGACGTTCAGGAAAGACTCGGCATCGACCCGAAAGGGAAAAAAACAGGCACCGGAAAAGATGCCGCACTGCTTGACAAACCGCTGTGTCTCGTTGAGGAACGCGGTCATATAGTGCTGCTGTTTTCCAGCGGCAAAACAGACTGCGGAAAACTCGTAAAAGAAAACGCCTCCATATACGGCGGCAAAGGCGGAGGAAGCAGAGTATCGGCAAGAGCGATTTTCTCCGACAGCGACTCGGCAGATACATATCTCGATCTTATAGAAAAACACCTGAGATGATTCTCAGGTGTTTTGATTTATTCGACGATATATAGCTTTACAGTCTGTCTGCCCCACTGTTCGCAGATGCTGTTGTTTGCCATCCACAGATCGATACGGTTTCCTATGATATATCCTCCGGTATCCGCTGCAATGGCATATCCGTAACCTTCGACATAAACTCTGGTACCGAGCGGTATCACATCGGGATCGACTGCAATTATTCCGTCTCCGCACGCCGGTCCGCTTGCGGTATTGCCGCTGTCGCAGTATGCCGTAGCCACCATCGTGTATTTCTGCGTGTAGGCAAACGTGCTGCCGTCAACAGTCTTTGTTTTTTTCGTTCCTACTTTTACCACTTCAGTGACCGGTTTAGTGACATACTCTGTCTTTATCGCAGTTCTCGATACCTCTTTTCCGTATCTGAACTTGATCCTGTAAGTAATATTTGCAGTCCCGTCACTGCCTTCAGTAATGACCTTTCTGGTTCCGCGCAGCATGTCGTGATCTTTGATTTTTTTTATTTTGTGCGCGACTTTCTCATATTTTGTAACTGTTTTGGAAGTGATCCGTCCAATGTTGATCGTCATTCCGTCAGTCGCCTCTTCATTGAGTCCCGGCGATATTTCGTCGGCGCTGCTGACAGGGATGCCCTGAAGCTCCAGTACTTCACTTACCTTCATCGGTATTACATGTGCAGTAATGCTCCCTCCATCTACATTGATATGTATCGTCACGGCTCTCGTCACCTTAATGACATCACCGTCGTGCACTCCTGATGTTAATGAAGGACTGACCGTATCGCTGCTCTCTGCCGCGACTCCCGCATCTTCAAGTACTCCTTCAACAGTGCGGGCTTTTGTTTTGACTTCCAGCCTGCTTCCGTCAATATCTATAATGACCGATATAGCCGTTCCGTCCTCTTTTTCGAGCGGCGAACTTTTCACATCCGCATTCGACAGCGCGAATACGTTTTCAGATGCGTCTCTTTCCAGAACCTTCGCATCCGCCGCGACAGCCTCATTTGCCCTGAGAACTCCGACGGCCTTTGTATTGATTTCCGATAATGAGAGTGCTTCGCTGATCTTGTCTCCAACATATTGCTGTGAACCGGCAGCCACCTTAGTCTGATCACCGGCCATCATCTGGGCTACCGCCGCAGTGATGTGTGTTTCAGTCCCGGTGAGGCCTTTAGACTCCTCATAAGATATGTACCCTATGCAGACAGCCGCCAGCAGCAGGATCACTAACGCGCAGATCGTTTTTCTGCATCGTCGGGGTGTTGTTTTCTCCATGATCTCCTGTCTCCTTTCAATATATAAAAAAGAGCGTAACCAAATTTGGTTCGCTCTATGTATATAGAGTATCGGCGAAACCGCACAAAGTCAAGGTTTCAGCCATTTTCAGAATATTGTACAATTGTTTAGATTTTCAGTGTAAACCCCGGAAACCGCATGATTTCAACAAATTTTAAAACCGTCCCCGGCAGCCTGTTCACGATATCTTCACAGGAGCGTGAACCCCCAAATCATGGAAATTACTGCATCATTTTACTCTAAAATGTGGGAATGATAATTCAAAAGTCAGGTCTATTTGCCTTTCTTCATCCACTCTCTTGCGGCGTCTATTATGTGCTCATTCAGGCCGAACATCTGTGCAATATTGATTGCTTCATGAGGTACATTGCCGCAGTTCTCTTCATCATATACGAAGCCGTGGTCCATTATTCCGGCTATTGCATCAGCGACTTCTTTCTGTGAAGAGGCTTTCGCTGCCTCCGACTGCAGCTTCTCTGCCTCGGCCGGATTTATGCCCGCAGTGCGCATATGATGTATCCCTGCAGCGGCATCGCCCGGCCGGCCCACATCATAATGCGTCGTTATTACCGTAATGGCTTTTTTGTCTTTCATGAAATCCATTACGCCTCTGGTGATCGCGCAGCCCTCTTCCGGGTTCGTGGTGCTTGCTATTTCCGCAACCATCAGCAGAGTCCTCGGTGCGCCTCCCGACATGACTCTTGCGAGTTCACTCATTTCTGCTCCGAAGGAAGATAATCCGTGAGCAAGCGACTGCCTGTCATCGGCGATCATTTCGATGCATGACGAAAGTCCGATCTCTGCTTTTTTACACGGCACAAAGAAGCCGTACTGCGCAAGCATTGCCGTCTGAGCCGCCAGCTTGACTGCTACTGTTTTACCGCCCATATTTGCGCCGGTAATATATGTGACCCCCTGACTGAATTCCATTGATACCGGTTTATACACTCTCTCCTGCTTGCGGAGAGCGGACTCCACCATAAGGTTGCGTCCTGACTCGATGATGATTTTCTGCTCCTGCAGGATCACCGGTCTCACGCACCCGTGCGCCCTTGCATAAACGGCTTTTGCCAGCGCAAGATCGAACTGTCCTATCTTGCGGCAGTTCATGAATATAAGTTCGCGGCAGTCGTAGATCTCTTCCGACAGTTTTTCACGCACGGCATTTTCCTCAGCCTCTATCTTATTGCTTATCCGGTCGATTTTTGTTTTGAGCTCAAACGATCGTTCTGTATCTTCCAGTCTGAAGAAAGCGCTCGAAGTATCTGAATCGACCTGCTTCATTATGCCGGAAGCTCTCAGATGCCCTATCATGATGTGATCGGATTTAGCTATCATTGCCTCATATGAAGGCTGCAGTTTCACCCCGTAGAGCTCCATGATCCTGCCGGCCGTTTCCTTCTGCCATTCCCCGAGTTCCGCCTGGAGAGCGCTGCGTTTTGCGCGCAGATCTTTCAGCGTGTCGGAAAACTCATCATAAATATAAAAATCCGGCTTTCTTTCTCCGGACGGATCCAGTTTATCCAGCAGCACGGAAACATCCTCGGGAATATACTCCTCCGGCAGATCTTCATCACCGATAATATTGCTCAGTCTCCACATCTGCAGAAGCAGTCTCTTGATGCGGAACAATTCGAGCATCGACAATACGGAATCCCGGCTGTTTTCAACAGACCGCGATACATCGTTGATATCGTGAAAGACACGTATATATATGTAGCTGACTTTTCTGCCGTCCGATTCCAGAAAATCCTTGACCTTCTGGATGCGCGCCAGCTCCGCCCTCAGCCTGTCCTCGTCTCCGGGCATGAACGGAGTGCCCGACATTAATTCATGAAGAGCATCGCGTCCGAAAGGCGTCCCCATATTCAGGTGTGAGATCACGAACGAAAAACCCGATTCCTCCTGCGTCCTGCGGGAAGCGAGAACTGTCATGTCATGCTTGAACCTGATTGCCATTTCTCTCCTCCTCTCTGACATCTATGACCGGTATGCGCGGTATCGCCCTGACAAGTCTTTCTTTGAATTCCGAAGTGTCGAACGAATAACCGCCCGGCGCATAAGGGTTCATTGTAATAGCGGCAACGTTAATATTTCTGAGCACTTCTACTTTCATCCCTCTCATGGAAAGTTCCGCCCACGATTCGGAATCCATCATAATATCAGTAGGATCGTTCACGACAAATGTGACCTGCGACAGATTGTACATGCTGATATCCCTGACTATTCCCGGTGTGAAAACGCCCGGGAAAAAAATGTACCGCACATTCGCATCCATCACGCTGTCAAGATATTTCACGCCGCCGATGCTCGACTTTAGATACAGTTTTTCAACGTCATAAGCCGGTCCCGCGTTTTCCGCCACACCTCTGTATTTTCTAAGCACCAGAATTCTCCCGTGCTCCTGCGTTCTCTGGATTATGCTTGCCGCATCTTCATCAGCCAGCTGCGGAAGCGTATACATCATTGCCATATGTGCTGTCTCTCTGACAGCCTTGTCAATAAACGGAGAAACCACGGCTCCAGTGCAGATTATAGATGCATCGGAAGTGTCCGCATATACCGCGCCCCGTCCGCTCAGAGAACTGTCTGTCAGTATCAGCCCGGCACCCAGCTCCGCCATTTCGTCGCATACCGCTTTCCGGTATGACGCGGCTATGGGCCCGGCCACTGTCACGTATCCCGGTTCTGCAATGCGGCAGATAAGAATATGCCCCAGGGCTGTCGGATAATTTGTCATGCGCAGGATCTCCAGCCCCGCATCTGATTCATCAAAAAGCTGAGCAGGAACAGTCGCCAGCATCCCCTCAGGCATCCAGTACCTCGGTCTGACAGAAGGATTCTGACTGTCGAGCCTGACTCCGCCCGATCCGGAGGCAGTGACGCCCAGCGTCAGATCGCCGTCAGCCGCAGCGCTGATAAGATGCGACATGGTAGAATACTTCCCCGCCGACCTCATCATCTGCATGATCGAGACATTCATATATTTATCGATCAATTCATTTAATAGCTTCATCAGATATTCCTCAGATACTCGATTTCTTTTTTTGTAAGCTTGCGGTAATGCCCTTCCGCCAGACGTGAAAGGTAAATACTGCCCATCGAAATCCTTTTCAGCTCTCTGACATTGCAGCCTACAGCTTCAAACATTTTTCTGACCTGCCTGTTTTTACCTTCGTGAATGGTGATTTCCACCTCATGATGATGCGGATGCTCTTTGATGATATCGACCTCGGCCGGGCTTGTAACAAAACCTCCTATGTCGACACCATTCCTCAGTTTCCACAGACTGTCCTTCGACAGATTCCCGGTGACCATAGCGCGATAAGTTTTAGTAACCTCGTGGCTCGGATGCATCAGACGGTTCGCGAGCTCTCCGTCATTCGTCATGATAAGCAGGCCCGTCGTGTTATAATCCAGTCTGCCCACCGGATATATACGCTCCGGTATATCAGTAATAAGTTCCATCACTGTGTGACGTCCGCGGTCGTCACTCGTTGTCGTCACATACCCGCGCGGTTTATTCAGCAGAATGTATATAAGGTCAGAAACCGGTTCAACGACTTTCCCGTCGACTTCGACAATATCGCCCTCCGCGACATCATACCCCGGCTCGGACATTACTTTTCCGTTTATCCTGACTTTGCCCGCCAGCGTCAGCTCGTCAGCCCTTCTCCGGCTGGCCGCGCCTGCGTGCGAAATGTATTTATTCAGTCTCATTGCAGTCTCCTCTTCATATCATCGATTCTACCATACCATAGAGCGATTTGGGTGGAAAAATGTGTCCCTATGATATATAATTTATAAATGTCGATAGATAGGAGAAGAAATGGCATATAAAGTCAAACTCAACGCTTTTGAAGGCCCGTTCGATCTGCTTGTATACCTCATAGAAAATGCGCGTATGAGCATATATGACATAAGGGTCTCCGAAATCACAACTCAATATATCGAATATCTTAACGAAATGCAGAGGCTGGACGTAAACATAGCCTCTGAGTTTATGGTTCTGGCAGCCGAGCTCATCGAACTCAAATCGAAGATGCTGCTCCCTCACGCTCCGGTTTCCGAAGACGGCACATATGAAGACGATCCCCGCAGCGAGCTTGTTGCCAGGCTGCTGGAATACAAACGTTTCAAGGCTATCTCCGAAATGCTGCGTTCACGTGAAGAAGAAAACCGCCGGATCTTTACAAAACCGCAGGAAGACATTTCCGAGTTCACTGACAGTCCGGACGAGATCCTGACACTCAACATGCCTCAGTTCGCCGCGGCTTTCAATCTTTTTATAGAAAAGAAGAAAAAAGTTCAGCTTATCCAGGATCACTATCAGCGTCTGGAAAGGCAGAAGATCAGCGCTGAACAGCGCACAGGATTCATCAAATCGCTCTTTGCGCTGAACGGATCCGAGGCAGTCGACATCGACCGCGTCGTGCCGTTCAACGATCTTGTTCCGGATAAAAACGACAAATATGACATGGCATTGTCCTTCACGGCAATGCTCGAAATGATAAAGCAGCGCCGGCTGACAGCGCAGCAGGCGTCACTGTTTGCGGAAATATTCGTAAAAGCCACAGAACGCCTTAACAAAGAGGAGAATGACAATGACCAGCAGACACTCGATTAAATCAGCTTTTGAAGCGATGATGTTCATATGGGGCGAGCCGCTCGAAGCAAAGACTGCCGCAGATGTAGTCAATATCACCGAAAAAGAAGCCCTGGAAGTATTTGCGGAACTCAAAGAAGATTACAATGCGGAAGGCCGCGGCCTTCGCGTAAGACAAATCAACAAAAGCTTCCAGTTTATTACCGCGCCCGAAAACTCGGAATACATCGAAAGACTCTGCACTCCGGTCAAAAAACGCAAACTCAGTCAGTCAGCACTTGAAGTCCTGGCAATAATAGCATATAAGCAGCCGGTGACCAGAGGTCAGATCGAAGCAGTGCGGGGCATAAAATGTGACCGTGTTGTCGAAGGTCTTGCAGAGAAAGGCCTCGTTGAAGAGCAAGGCCGCTCCAACGGCATCGGCCGGCCGATCCTCTACGGAACCACCGACCAGTTTCTTCAGTTCTTCGGTTTCTCTTCACTCAAAGAGCTGCCTGACATAGGTGAGCTCGAAAATGAGATCGAAGTACCGGAAGGCGCTGAAGACAGCGTCAGTCTCAACCAGATCAGCTTTGGCGACATTGCATCCGAAATCAGCAGCGGCGGTCACGCAGCCGTAACAGATAATACAGACGGAGATCCCGGCCGGGAAGAGAACCTCTGATCATTCATCGATCCCTGACCTGATGGCTTCTCTCAGTCCTCCGAATATCCCCAGTTTTGAATGTTCTTTTATCAGCCGCAGCCCCTGATGATACGGCGGTTTCACGACACCCCGTTCGGTTATTACTGCAGTAATAAGAGTATGCGGTGTGACGTCGAACGAAGGGTTGTACGTTTTCACGCCTTCAGGCGCCATCGGTTTTTTGTACCACATCTTGTATATTTCTTCACCGTCACGCTCTTCGATCACGATGTCTTTGCCGGATCTGGTTTTGAGATCTATCGTCGAACACGGGACAAACATGTAGAACGGTATTTCATAATAATTGGCGAGCACCGCGACTGCGCTCGTCCCTATTTTATTTGCTCCGTCGCCGTTTGCCGCCATCCTGTCGCAGCCCACGACTACCGCGTCGATTTTACGCTGCTGCATGAGTGTCGATGCCATATTGTCGCAGATGAGTGTAACATCCGTGCCGGCCTTCTGAAGTTCCCAGGCAGTCAGCCTTGCACCCTGAAGAAGCGGTCTGGTTTCATCAGCATAAACGTGAAAATCATAGCCTTTTTCATTGCCGAGGTATATCGGCGCCAGGCACGTTCCGTACATTGCTGTGGCAAGACTTCCCGCATTGCAGTGAGTCAGGATGTTCATGCCGGGTCTGAGAAGCGTCAGACCGTGTTCGCCCATCGAGCGGCAGGCAGCAATATCTTCTTCCCTTATTCTGACAGCTTCAGCTTTGAGTTTTGCAAGAATGTATCCGGTTTTTTCAGATTCGTTTCCCGAGGCCTCCTGCGCCGCGCTTTCAAGACATTTCTCCATTTTATCAAGCGCCCAGGCGAGATTGACAGCGGTCGGTCTGGCTGAACCTATGATTTTTTTCTGTTCTCCGAAAGCCGCAAAAAGTTCCGATGTCGTTCCGGGGCCCGCCGCATGCAGACAGGCATAAATCCCTATTGCAGCCGCTACTCCTATTGCCGGGGCGCCCCTTACCCTCAGACTTCTGATCGCCTCGCAGACATCTTCTGCTTTGTCGAGTTCGAGGTAATGCTCTTCGCCCGGAAGCAATGTCTGATCCAGTATAATTAATTTATCATTGCCCATCATCACGGGCTCAATGAATGTCATATCTGTCTCCTCTTTCATAATATACGATAATGAAATTATATCACTGCAGAGCAGTGCGGACAATTGACACTTGTCGCAGCCATATGATACAATTTTCTGAGCACCCGGGAATGGCATACAGAAAGGGAATCATGAAGATCGATTTAAGCCGGAAAAAGCAGGCAATGGCCGGGCTCATATTTATCGTGGTCCTCTGGGGCCTCGATTTTGTTATGCTGGACTATATTTTGCGATACGTATCACCGCCGATCGTCACATTCATCCGCATGGCTGTTGCGGCAGTCGTATCAACGGTATACGTCATGGCCGCAGAAAAAGGCTGGCACATAAAAAACAAAACCGATCTGCTCCAGCTCATTCTCTGCGGAGCTCTCGGAATGGGGGTTTATTATACGATTGAATCCGCCGGGATCTCCATGACATCAGGCCCGGTTTCTTCTCTGATAATGTCGACCGTGCCCGTACTCGGCATGATAGCCGACAGAATTATTTACGGCCGGAAAATCACATCTGTTAAAGTAATAGGAATAATCGGTTCGATCGCAGGTGTGGCTATGATCGTTCTGTTCGGATCCGAAGGAGTCAGAGCATCACTGCCGGGGATCTTTGTAATGATTGCCGCCGCGCTCCTGTGGACCGGCTATATTATCGTGATCACTCCTGTCACCAGGAAATGCTCACTTGCCGCTTTTCTTTCCATAGCTTTCACATCAGGTGCAGCGGTCTGCGCCGTCATCTGCCTGATACAGTCACGCACCGCAGGACTTTTGTTCCGTCCCGACTTCACGGTATGGATGATAATGATCCTGTCTTCGCTTTTCTGTATTCTTTTCGGAGAAATCATATATGTCAATGTCATCAAAACTCTGTCGATCACAACGGTAACTCTTGCCAATGACCTTCTGCCGCTCGCCACTATTGTTTTCTCGTTCTTTGTCTTCGGGCAGACTATGTCGCCCCTGCAGCTTGCAGGCGGTCTGATCATAATCGTAAGCGTCTGCATCATTACCGTGAAAGAGTGACACCTGCCACACAAATCATATATTTGCGAGGGCCCTGCACTTAAGAGTGTGGCAAACAGGTCTTCCCGCACACCTGCAAAGAGCATTAAAAAACGGCGCCGGGTCGATCCCGTGCGCCGTTTCAGTTATGTGCTTCTCTAAGGCCTTGCCTGCCGCTGTTTTATAAAGTGTTGATCTTTTTTGTGCCTGCCTCATATATTGTGAGTCTGGTGACAGCTCTGCGCAAAGCAGCTTCTCTTTTCAGCTGCTCTGCCTCATCCTCTTCAGGATTGTCCGCCAGCCATTTTTCGGCACGCTCTTTAGCGATCTGAGCTCTGTTAGCATCTATGTCCTGGGCCCATTCGGCCGCGTCGGTATAGATTACTATCGAGTCTTTGACATCTATAAAACCGCCTGCAACAGCAGCTCTCAGATATTGGTCTTTATCTTCTTCCTTAATCCGGAGCTCTCCGATATCCAACAGCTTTGTAGCCCACTGGTGGCCCGCCATGAAGCCTTCGTCACCTGTCAGTGTACGGCAGATGACCAGCTCGACGTCGCCCTTATAGAAAAGTTTTTCAGGTGTGATGACTTCCACCGACACCAGATTTTGTGCCATTCTTGCCATTGAAACAGCTCTCCTTTACAATGATTTACGCTTCAGCCTGTTCTTCCTCCAGGGCGCTTTCAGCCTTCGGAGCAGCAGACTTTTCAGCCGCAGCCGCAGCCGCCTTCATGCTGTCCTCGTACTTTTCAACAACTTCGTCAATGCCGCCCGCAAAGAGGAACAGATCCTCAGGGATATCGTCGTGCTTGCCGTCAAGAATTTCTCTGAAGCCTCTGACTGTCTCGGCAATAGGTACATATTTACCTTCCATGCCTGTGAACTGCTCAGCAACCGAGAACGGCTGTGACATGAATCTCTGGATCTTTCTGGCTCTGTTTACAACTAATTTATCAGCGTCGGAAAGTTCATCCATACCGAGTATAGCGATGATGTCCTGCAGATCCTGATACTTCTGAAGTACCTGCTGCACGTCTCTGGCTGTCTGATAATGCTCCTCGCCAATAATAAGCGGATCCATGATCCTGGATGTCGACGCCAGCGGATCTACAGCAGGGTAGATGCCGAGCTCTGTAATACTACGCGATAATGTCGTCGTAGCATCCAGATGCGCGAATGTCGTCGCAGGAGCAGGGTCTGTAAGGTCATCGGCAGGTACATATACAGCCTGTATCGATGTTACGGAACCCTTCTTCGTCGATGTGATCCTCTCCTGAAGAGCACCCATCTCTGTAGCCAGTGTAGGCTGATATCCTACGGCTGACGGCATACGGCCGAGCAGCGCGGACACTTCCGAACCGGCCTGCGTGAATCTGAAAATGTTATCTATGAAGAGCAGTACGTCCTGTCCCTCAACATCTCTGAAATATTCAGCCATCGTGAGTCCCGTAAGAGCAACTCTCATACGAGCCCCCGGAGGCTCATTCATCTGTCCGAATACCATGGCAGTCTTAGTAATAACTCCGGATTCGATCATTTCATAATACAGATCGTTTCCTTCACGCGTACGTTCGCCAACGCCCGCAAATACCGAAATGCCGCCGTGCTCTCTCGCAATATTCGAGATAAGCTCCTGAATAAGTACCGTCTTGCCTACTCCGGCACCGCCGAAGAGTCCGACTTTTCCGCCTCTCGTATAAGGAGCGATCAGGTCGATTACTTTGATACCTGTTTCAAATATCTGTGTTGTTGTGTCCTGATCCTCAAATTTAGGAGCAGGTCTGTGTATGGACGCTCTTTCTTTCGTCTCGACAGGTCCCTTGTCATCGATCGTTTCACCTATAACATTGAAGAGTCTTCCGAGCACTTCTTTGCCTACAGGAACGGCGATCGGACCGCCTGTATCGACAGCTTCCATACCTCTTTTGAGTCCGTCTGTCGAGGAAAGCGCAACGCATCTGACGACATCATCGCCTATGTGCTGTGAAACCTCCGCAACGATCTTTCTGCCGCCGAGCATAATCTCGATGGCATTGTCCAACTGAGGCATTTGCTCCGCGTCGAACTTGATGTCTATGACAGGCCCTATAATCTGATGTACTTTACCTGTGTTCACTGTATAACCTCCAAACTAACTAAGTGCTTCCGAACCCGAGACTACTTCTATCAGCTCATTTGTGATAGCGGCCTGTCTCGCTCTGTTATAGTAGAGCGAAAGATCGCCCAGCATCTCCCGCGCATTGTCCGTAGCATTCTCCATGGCCATCCTTCTCGCAGCATGCTCGCATGTTGCGGATTCGATGATAGCGCCATAGAGCATCGTTTCCATATATTTCGGTACGAGATAGTTGAAAACATCTCCCACCGATGGTTCGTATTCGACTTCCTTGTTCTGCTTCATAACTTCCGGATCCAGATCAGCACTGAACGGAAGCAGCTGCACCTTTGTCGCCGCCTGTTCGAGCTGACTCAGATAAGACGTATAGACGAGGACAACTTTATCTATCTCTCCCTTATCGTACATCTCGATGATAGGCGTACTCAGTTCCTGCGAGTCGAGAAACGTGAAATTCTCAGGCGGTGTCACAACATCCTGACAGATGGTATAGCCCCGCTTGGCGAAATGATCGCGTCCCCGCGTGCCGATAGTAAACAGCAGCGGATTTTCATCTTTAGCCATTTCCTCTTCTGCGATCTTGATTATGTTGGAATTGAAACTCCCGCATAATCCTCTGGAACTTGTGATCACGATATAGCAGGTGTTGTGTATTTCCCTGCCTCCCTCGAGATACTTCTCCGGCACCTCACCGGTGTTGTTGAATATCTCGGCGATCGAATCCGTTATGAAATGCAGATACTGATTTGATTTTTCAAAGGAGGTCTTGGCTCTTCTCAGCTTCGCTGCGGAGACCAGTTTCATAGCATTTGTGATGTGCTCCATGCTGGTTACAGATCTGATTCTTCTTTTGACTGCCTGAAGATCACTTGATGCCATAGTCTCACCTCCTCACTTATTTTTCTTCCTGATCGCCCATTGCAGCCAGTACTTCGTCTTCATGTTTGACATAGTCTGACTTTGTGAGTGACTTGAATTCCAATATTGCATCCTTCAGCCTCTCCTCGTTATCCGATGAAAGGGCTCCGGTTTCTTTGATTTCATTTCCTATTTCAGCATGCTGCTCGTCCATGAACTGGTAGAACTCCTGCTCGAAGTCTTTGATCTTGTCGACAGGAATATCAGCAAGATAATTGTTCGTGGCAGCATAAATGATCTCCACCTGATGCCATACAGGAATAGGGTGATACTGACCCTGCTTCAGGATCTCCATGAGTATCGCGCCATGGTCCAGTCTTGCTTTCGTAGCAGCGTCGACATCTGAGCCGAACTGCGAGAAAGAAGCCAGTTCTCTGTACTGAGCGAGCTCCAGCTTGATTTTGCTGGATACTTTCTTCATTGCTTTGATCTGCGCATTTCCTCCTACACGGGATACAGAAATACCGGAATCTATAGCCGGCCTCTGGCCCTGGAAGAACAGATCCGTAACAAGGAATATCTGTCCGTCAGTAATGGAAATTACGTTTGTCGGTATGTATGCCGATACATCGCCTGCCTGCGTTTCGATGATAGGCATTGCGGTAAGTGAACCGCCGCCCTTCTCGTCGGACAGCTTCGCGGCTCTTTCGAGCAGTCTGCTGTGCAGGTAGAATACATCACCCGGATAAGCTTCACGCCCCGGCGGACGTCTCAGAAGCAGAGACATTGCTCTGTAAGCTACCGCGTGCTTTGACAGGTCATCATAGATGATCAGCACGTGGCCTCCCTTATACATGAAGTATTCGCCCATTGCGCATCCCGCGTACGGTGCGATATACTGCAGCGGAGCAGAGTCACTGGCTGTAGCCGATACAACGATCGTATAATCCATAGCGCCTCTGTCTTCGAGTGTTTTTACAAGCTGAGCGACTGTCGACTGTTTCTGTCCGATGGCTACATAAATGCATATGACATCCGTATCCTTCTGATTGAGGATAGTGTCGATAGCGATAGCCGTCTTTCCCGTCTGTCTGTCGCCGATGATCAGCTCACGCTGACCTCTGCCGATAGGAATCATCGAGTCGATACCCTTGAGTCCTGTCTGAAGCGGTTCCTCAACCTTTTTTCTTTCGATAACACTCGGGGCAACCGTTTCGATAGGTCTGCTTTCTGTTGTTTCTATCGGGCCTTTGCCGTCAATAGGCTGACCCAGTGCATTTACGACTCTTCCTACCATTGCATCACCGACCGGCACCGATGTTACAGTTCCTGTCGGTTTTACTATGTCGCCTTCCTTGATTGCTTCGTCTGATCCGAGTATTACGCATCCTACGTTATCTTCTTCAAGGTTCTGGGCGATTCCATATATTCCGCCGGGGAACTCAAGGAGTTCTCCCGACATGCAGTTATCCAATCCATAGACTCTGGCAATGCCGTCTCCGACTTGTATGACTGTACCGAAGTCTGATACTTCCAGTTCGTTCTTATAGTCTTTTATCTGTTGCTTGATGACAGCACTGATTTCTTCAGGTCTTAAGTTCATAAACTGCGCGCCTCCCTTCTCTATCTGTTCAATGTGCTTCCCAAATCTTCAAGACGCTTCCTTATTGATGCGTCTATCACTTTCCCGTCGATCATGACTTTTATGCCTCCAATGAGGGAAGCATCTGTCTCATTTCTGAGCTTGACATTATGGTTGAGAAGTCTTGATGTCTGTTCTTCGATCCTTTCGATGCGTTCATCATTGAGCGCGATGACCGAATATACAACTCCATCGGCAAAGCCCTGTTCCTCGTCGAGCAGTTTTTCATACTCCCGGACTATCCGCGGAAAATTTCGCATCCTGCCTTTATCTATAAGAACATAAAGGAAGTTCTCCATCTCCTGTGATACACGGCCGCCGAAGACATTTTTCACTATGTCTTTTTTTCTCGGCGCGGCAACGGTAGGGTTCACGAGCAGAGTATAAAGTTCGGGGTTCTCGTCGAATACATCGACAATGCCCAGTCCTTCCTCATGTATCGTATCCACCTTGTCTACGTCTTTGGCAGCGCTGAACAAAGCATCGCCATAAGTCATATCTACAGTTATTTCTGCCATCCTGACTTACCTGCCTCTTCTATTACTTGATCAACTATTCTCTCCTGCGCACCGTCAGCATTGATCTGCTGCTCGATGATCTTGCCTGCCGCCATAAGCGCGAGATTCATGATCTCCTGCTTCATATCCGCCATAGCCTTCTGGCGTTCGCGGTCTATCTGCTTCTCGGCCTGGAGAATTATATTGCTTGCTTTTTCATTGGCCTCTTCTATGATGACCTTCGCATTTGCATCGGCACGGAGCTTCGCCTGTTTGACGATCTCTCTGCCCTCTTCTTCCGCGTGCGCGATCTTCTTGTCGTAATTCGCCATCTTTTCATCGGCCTTCGCATTCACGGCCTCGGCGCTGGCGATCGCATCCACGATGTTCTGCTGTCTCTGCAGCATAAACCCTCTGAGCTTTGCCCAGAAGTATTTCCTGATAATAAGGAAGAGTATGAAAATGTTTAAAAGAATCATTACTGAAGACCAGTTAAGTTCTATCAGTCCTGTATGTAATTCAACCATACATCTTTCTCCTTTCCTGTAACTTGCTTCCCGTTGTAATACGGATCCCTCTTTTTTAGAGGAATGGGTTTGCGAATAACAGGATGATAGAGATGATAAGCGCGAAGATACCGGCTGTCTCTGTCAGAGCTACGCCGACCAGCATCGTCTTGAGCAGGGAACCGCCTGCCTCCGGCTGCCTTGCAGTAGCTTCTACTGTCTTACCTGAGTTGTAACCGATTCCGATTCCTACTCCGATCATAGCGACCATCGCTATGCCTGCGCCTATAGCTGACATTGCTGAAATGAAAGCCTTTGCTGTTACTAATGCCATAATTTTGTCCTCCTAATAATATATAATTCCTTTTTGTTATCAACCCTCGTCTCCCGACATTGCATTCGCTGTGAATACCATCGTCAGCATGCAGAACACGAATGTCTGAAGTATCGGTTCGAACATGTCGAAGAAAAAGTTCAACGGCAGCGGTATGAATATCTGGAAAAACGGAATAGATGAGCCCAATTTTGCAGACAGATTCGCCAGACCGTTATAAGTCAGCGACATAACTACCATGCCCGCAAAGATATTGCCGAAGAGTCGGCAGGCCAGTGTTACCGGGAAAACCGCATCTGAAATGCAGTTGAGCGGGAACATGAAAGCGTACGGTGAACCGAGCTTTTTTGCATATCCGCCTGCACCATGTACTCTGTTTCCGTTTCCGTGGATCAATATGAACGTGACAAGCGCGAGAGGCACTGTCGTATTCAGATCAGCCGTTATAGGTCTCAGATCTAAAAGGCCGAGCATGCTGCCCAATCCGAGGAAACAGGCCAGAGTCCCGATATACGGTGCAAATTTGAGATTTTCTTTCCCCATCGCGCCTTCTGTCCAGTTATAGATAAGATCTACCAGCCATTCAGCCACAGCCTGACATCCATGCGGTACAGTCTGAAGATTCCTGACGGATCTCCAGCAGAACAGCAGGATCAGGAGACTGATAATCAAGGCAAAGCAGACTGTCTCAGTAATGTAGACATTTCCGATGGAAAAAATCACTCGAGGTCCTAATTGCATATGTATTATTCCTCCTTGTTCGGCCGGTCATCATCCTTAGGAGGCAGGAACTTGTCGCTTCTGTCCCATGAGGGAGGTACTCCCCAGTCGTCATCTTCATCTTCTTCATCATCCCAGTCATGCGGATTGTTGAATTTGACATCGTCATCCCAGTCCTTGAAAGGATTTGGCCTTTTTCTGATGCCGTAAAGATAAAACATGGCTATCTGGGTCTCAAAAAACGCTATAGCGCATCCCGCCATACAATGCATGCCCACCTGTATGGAAAGAATAAGCCCGACCGCATAGATCGGAAGCCTTACGCCGTATCCCACGATCACGGGGCCGCGTCTTCGTTCCTCGACCGACTTTTTGCCTGAGTAGACCAGAATAAGAAAATTAACAAATGTAACGGCGGTCCCGATAGCGAGCCCCGTAAGAAAGCGCAGGTCCGCGCCCAGGATGAACAGCGAGCCGACGGCTATGATGCCTCCAACTGCCAGACCATACATCATAATTTCTCTTTTAAATCCACTCAAATCAATCATGTCAATGATAGTATTATACTCTCATGTTTTAAAAAGGTAAAGAATTGTTAATTAATAAACGCGAATATTTTGTAATTATTAAACAATTCTGCAGATTATAGCCTAACCTAAGCACGAACTCAGAAATTCTGCTGATTTTTTATATCTTCCAGCATAACAATTTTGAGCCCCGCCTCTTCGAGCATCTCAACTGCCATCTCATCCGGATAACCGTCCCTGACGACGATCCTCCGTATACCTGCATTGATGATCATTTTCGCGCAGATCACGCAGGGCTGATTGGTAATATACATGGTAGCGCCTTCTATCGACTGCGCCAGCGTAGCCGCCTGAATGATCGCATTCTGTTCTGCATGAAGAGCTCTGCAGAGTTCATGCCTCTCTCCGCTCGGGATATGATGATCCTCGCGGTAACATGAACCTTTATCTATGCAATGTTCGATCCCGCGCGGGGCTCCGTTATATCCTGTCGCTATCACATGACGATCCTGGACCACCACTGCTCCCACCTGTCTTCGCAGACACGTCGACCTCTTCGACGCGAGCTCGGCCATTTCCATGAAATACTCATCCCAGCTCATTCTTTCAGCCATAAAGATTACCTCCTATATGCAGACTATTTTGAATCAATTATAACACAGGCAGAACAAGAATCACCTTGAAAATCAATAAAATATCTCCTTTAAATACAGTCCCTGAGGAGGTGCGGTATGACCCGCTTTCGACCTGTCGCCTCCCGCTATTATCCCGCTCATATCCGCAGGACTCATTCTGCCGCATCCGATATCGACAAGCGTCCCCGTGATTATCCTGACCATATTATAAAGGAACCCGTTTCCCGTGATCTCCAGGCTGATTTCGCGCGCGCACGTCCCGTCCGGGAACACCACTTCGCCTTCGCGGATATCCAGCGCCGACACAGTCCTGACCGTCGTTTCTCTTATATTGCCGCCGGCAGCCTGAAAACATGCAAAGTCGTGCGTGCCGCAGACAGCCTTTGCGCCTTCTCTCATTGCTTCGATGTCGAGCCTTTCTTTCACGAAGTAGTAATGATCTCTCATAAACGGATCCGGCCTGCAGTTTTCGGCGATCTTGTAGATGTAGGTCTTGCCCTTCGAATCGAAACGCGCATGAAAACCCGCCGGTTTTTCTTCGACTGCAGTAATGCATATGCTGTCCGGAAGTGCGTTGTTGACCGCGAATTGTATCCGGTCCGTCGGAATGCCGAAATCCCCGCTGAAACTCGCACGCTGCCCGAAGGCATGCACACCCGCGTCAGTCCGGCTCGTTCCGTCGACTGTCACTTTTTTCCCGCAAACCAAAGAAAGGGCCTTCTCGATCTCGCCCTGTACAGTCGGTCTCCCCGGCTGTCTCTGCCAGCCCGAATACGGAGTGCCGTCATATTCTATTGTAAGCAGTATAGTCTTCATTATTTTGGCAGAATGATCTTTCTTTTGTCCGGATCTTTCGCTGTCCTGTAGACAGTAAATCTTCTGCCGATGGACTGGACGTAGTCGCACTTGAGATAATACGCGACTTCATTCGCCGTCGCCTTGCATTCAAGATCCGACCCTTCCTGTATTTTCACTTTTACAAGTTCGCGGTTTTCGAGCGCTCTGTTTATTTCTTCTTTGACTGTCTCGGTGAGACCGGCCCTGCCGATCATAACGATAGGCTCGAGATCATTCGCGAGTCCTCTCAGATAACTTCTCTGTTTTCCGGTAAGCATAATTCTCCTCATTTAAAATCCGAAAACCCGGATATGCAATACAATATATATCATTGCAGCCGCACAGACATAAGTCCCGACAGGCTGCAGATCGCCTTTTTTTGATTTATGCGTAAGAGCACGCACCCCTGTGACGAGTCCCGACGCCAGAATGCCTGCGGCCATTACTGCGACTACTCCCTGCGGACCCATTATGAGCCCCAGCGCGCCGCCGACTGCTATCTCGTTCATGCCCATCAGCGGAGATTTGTGCTGCTCCACCGAATGACGTCCGGATATATAACCGTTCCTGTCATGCCATGTCGCCGAAGAAGCCTCTCGCTGAAGCGCAAACCTGACGATCAGCCATATTACTGCCGCGGCAATGCACCCTGCTGCGACGCCCCATATGATCATACGCCATGTGCTGTGATACGGGATGAATCCGAACCCTGTCGCAAACAGCAGCACTACAAGCTGGTCAGGCATCACGCGGTATTTGCCGCACGATATGGCCAGCTCGAGAAGCAGCCACACCGCACACGCCGCAGGGACCGCATACTGCCAGTCCCTGACCGCCATAAATATCAGAACGATTATAAATGAAGCCGTCATGATATATTTCCACGGATAGCTCGGGATACGCTGACGATCGCGGCTGAGCACTTCCTCGGTAGGTTCGCAGCCGTCCGGCGTAAACCATTCCGCAGGGATATGGTTGAATCCGTATACTGCGCCATTTCCCGCTATGACTCCGACACCGACCGCCGCCAGTATTTCTATTATTGTTTTTATTGCTTCCATATTACCTGCTGATCTTGAAACTGCTCTTCAGCCCCACAATGCTGTTGAATACTTTTTCATCAGCTGCAGTCAGTTTCTCGTCCGCAACGTAATAGCCGTGGCGGAAGAACTGGAATCTCTCTCCCGGCGCAGCATCGAGTATCGAAGGTTCTGCCATACAGATACGCTCCGTGACCGAGTCCTCATTGAACACCTGATCCGTAACATTGCCGTTTTCATCAGCAACATCTCTCATCAGATAGTCATAATCCCTGACCCGGATTTTCGCTGCTGACGCGGCATCGACCCAGTGTATCGTGCCCTTTACCTTGCGCCCTTCGAATCCGCTGCCCGATCTGGTTTCAGGATCATATGTACAGTGCAGTTCCTTTATCGATCCGTCTTCATTCCTGATAACTTCTTCACACTTTATAAAATATGCACCCTTGAGACGTACCTCATTGCCGGGAAAAAGCCGGAAATATTTTTTTACAGGCACCTCCATGAAGTCCTGTCCGTCAACATACAGTTCGCGGCTGAAAGGAACATTTCTCATGCCCATTTCCGGAACATTCCTGTTGTTTTCCATTTCGCATTCTTCGGTTTCATCCTCGGGATAATTCGTGATCACCACTTTGACCGGATCAAAAACCACATTCCTGCTCGGTACTTTTTCCTGCAGATCTTCACGGACGCAGTGTTCGAGCAGCTCGACCTCAACCATTGAATTTGCTTTCGCCACTCCTATGCGCTCGCAGAAATCGCGTACCGCCTCAGGCGTATATCCGCGTCTTCTTATGCCGGCAATGGTCGGCATTCTCGGATCGTCCCATCCATCGACTGAACCGTCGTCGACAAGTTTCTTGAGAAGTCTCTTGCTCATCAGGAAATGCGTAAGATTAAGGCGCGCGAACTCTATCTGCTTAGGCGGGTCCGGCCACCAGCCCACTTCTCTGATCGACCAGTCGTACATCGGACGAAGGTCTTCGAACTCGAGCGTGCATATTGAATGCGTCACACCTTCGATCGCGTCTTCAAGAGGATGCGCAAACGCATACAGCGGATACACGCACCACTTGTCTCCGGTGTTATGATGTGTCGCTCTTTCTATTCTGTAGATGATCGGATCTCTCATATTGATATTCGGCGATGCCATATCAATCTTTGCGCGGAGGACCATCGATCCGTCCGGATATTTTCCATCTCTCATCTCATGGAATATCCGCAGACTTTCTTCTGCCGGACGGTCGCGGTAAGGACTGTTCTGCCCCGGCTCCTTGAGCGTGCCGCGCTGTGACTTTATTTCCTCGTATGTCTGTTCATCGATGAAAGCCCTGCCCTTCTTAATGAGTTCTTCTGCAGCCTCGTACATCTGATCGAAATAGTTCGACGCCCAGCAGATCTTGTCCCATTTAAAGCCGAGCCATTCTATATCGCGTTTGATGGCTTCAACGTATTCCTCGTCTTCCTTCTGCGGGTTTGTATCGTCAAAACGCAGATTGCATTTTCCGCCGTACTTCTCGGCTGTCATGAAATTGAGGCATATCGACTTTGCATGTCCGATGTGCAGATATCCGTTCGGCTCCGGCGGAAATCTGGTCTGTACCTTTCCGCCGTATGTACCTGCTTCTATGTCTTCATCAATAATGTTGTGAATAAAGTTCGATTCCATTTTCTGATCTCCTCGTAAAAATATTTATACTTCGTTATTATAGCATATCTTTCGCATCAGTACATAATAAAGTGCGGCAGGACTCCGTCCCGCCGCCTTGTATCAGTTTTCTCTGCTTTTCTTGCTTGAACATCTGTCTGCGATGTAATCCACGACATCGTCTTCAGATATGCCGAGCGCCAGACTCAGCTCCGAATACAGAGTTTTCTCCGCCTTCTCCATGAAGCGCTTGTCGATCGAACTCTGTGTCTTCCCTGCTCCCGCGTCGCTTTTTCCTTTCGCATAAATGGATTTGATGAGTTTCACAAGGTCTTCACACTCATGTGAATCCATGAACTCTTTATAAAAATCAGAACGTACACGCGGACTCGAAATATAACAAACTTCCCCGTCGATGGTCGGTATGGCTTCGATAAGCTCCTCCGCTTCCTCGCGTCCTATTATAGGGCGCATGAAAATTTTTGTGTCTACCGGGATGTAGATAGTTTCTGTGCTGCCTACAGGACAGAGCGTATAATATGTTTTCCCGCTTTTTTTCAGCGCTGATATCTCAGGAACTCCTACCGCCTCCACACGGCAGACTCCATTGCTGCCATATATAATGTAGTCTCCAACATTGAACATTTCCCACTCTTCTTTCTTCGCGGACTCATAAGCCGCAGAAGTATTATACCACAAAACGGCTTCAAAAGCACGGGCAAATGAAACGGACGGCCACCCGCCTGCTGTCTTAGCTGTCAGCACATATGTTACATTTTGACTTTCAGTTTACAAATGCCTCCGCAGGACCATAGACTCTGGTTTTTTTCAGCATGAGTCCTTTCGAGTCTGTCTCTGCCCGGACATAGTGATCCGGACAATGCTTTGGTTTTCCAGACCGCAGCCTGACTTAAAAATGAGGGAAATCACGAAAAAATATACCAATAATTCCCCCATTTTCAAAACATCAGCCTTCTCACACTCTTTTTCTGTAACATATGTTTTATCACATTACAAATGAAAAGAGCGGCAGCCCGCTGAGGCTACCGCTCATCTCATTTGTGTGTAAGCATTTCTGCTAATTGAGAGGATGAGATATTTATTAGAACGGCATAAACCGTTTCTAAGCTTGTTGTTTATACACTGTTCCGTGTTCTTTTTTCTATATGCTGATTCTACTTCCGTTTTCTTAAATCTTGCTGAAATTTTTTTAAGTTTTATATTGTTTTCTTTCTGCGCGCCGCACGGGATCATGCTTCAAACAATCTTGTAAATCGTCCGATGCGCACTTTGTATCCCCGGCTGTCTATTCTGTATCTGTTGTAGCGCCTGTATCTCAGGATCGTCCTGAAATAAGCAAGCTCTCCTCTGATAGTTCTTTTCATTTTCAGTACTTCTCCTTTCTGTTTCTCCGGAACCGGCCTTTTATTCGTCACGCAATGTGTATCAGCACATCTGCAGATATGACATAAGAAGTATCATATCTTCCTTTCTTACATGCTTTCCCGGATCATTCATGATTCTTCCTAATCTTTCCCATAAAGTCATACTGTTTGCAGCTCTTGTCTGTTTCATTGCTATGTAACTCATAATATGCCTCCTTAATGTCTTTTGACAATATCACGATACCGTCCCAACCTTAAAGCAATCTGAAAGCGCCGCCCATATTACATTTCAGTTATTTTTAAGTCACTGTTTATATATTATAGTGTATAATCGACATAGAAGTGACGGCGGCGTGTTGCTGCCGTGAAAATATACAAGGAGGACTTCTCTATGAGAGTATTGATTGTGGAAGATGAAGTCAGGCTGGCAGATGCCCTGGCGCAGATTCTGTCTGAACAGAAATATATGACCGATGTTGTCAACGACGGACTTGACGGACTTGATTATGCCAGGGCCGGAATTTATGATGTGATCGTACTTGACGTCATGCTTCCGGGCATGAACGGCTTCGATATCGCCAGGGCACTGAGAAAAGAAAAAGACCAGACGCCAATAATTATGCTCACCGCCAGGAGCGAGATCACCGACAAGGTCAAAGGTCTCGACTGCGGGGCAGACGACTATATGACAAAACCTTTTGCGCCGGAAGAACTGCTCGCCCGCGTACGTGCTCTGACAAGACGCCAGGGTGAAGTGCTCATAGATGAGCAGACTTTTGAAGACCTGACGCTCAATCTTTCTACCTGCGATCTTTCCTGCGGGTCAAAATCGATACACCTGAACTTCAAGGAATTTGAAATACTGAAGCTTCTGATGTCCAGTCCCAATTCGGCGGTCACCAAGGAAGACATTATCGTCAAAGTCTGGGGATACGACAGCGATGCTACAGACAACAACGTCGAGGCATACATATCTTTCCTGCGCAAAAAATTCTTATTCCTCGAATCGAAAGCCGGCATTACTGCCCTGCGAAAAGTCGGATACAGGCTGGAGGTGCAGGATCAGTGATCCTGAAAAAAACATATGCTTAAGAAATTACAGCACAGAATCATACTCATCAACATGCTGCTCGTCGGAGTCATCATCATTTCCGTCGTTGCCGCTATTTGCGTGAACACATATCGGGAAGCGGCCAACAATATTACATCTGCACTTTCCGCTTCATATAAATATTATCAGAGCGACGATGATTCGACACCTTATTTCGGCGGCGGAAACGGGATCGGCAACGGCACAGGCAACGGCCACAGTCAATGGGACAAAGATCTCGGCCGCGTGTTTACAGTCACTGTTGTATGCAGTTCCGCCGGTACGATAAAATCCACGGTGACGAAATTCGGCACAATGGACTCGACGAATCTGCAGACTGCAACCGCGCTTGCTTTTTCATCCGATTTGAACAGCGGCCGCATAAAAAGCCTCAATCTCGCATATACCAGGCACACTGACGGCGACAAAACGGTCATCGTCTTCGCCGACACATACACGACATTGTCTGCAGCCAAGGCTCAGATTTCATCGTCTGCATTTATGGGCGGCGCCGCTCTTGTCATCCTCCTGCTGATAAGCATCCTCCTGTCCAAGGTCGTCTGCCGTCCGGTCGAAAAGGCCTGGACACAGCAGCAGCAGTTTGTGGCCGACGCATCGCACGAACTAAAGACACCGCTCACAGTGATCCTGGCGAACAACGATATTCTTCTTTCCAAAGGACATGTCGACAAAACAGTCACCGACCAGAAGCAATGGGTGGAAAGCACACAGATGGAAGCAGTTCACATGAAGAAACTAGTTGACAATCTGCTGTTCCTGGCAAGATCAGATGCGGCAGAAGCGGCCAGCCAGAAAATCATCTTCTCAGAAGTCGTTCTGTCCGATGTAGTAATGGACAGTTATCTTCAGTTTGAGCCTGTCGCGTTCGAAAAAGGTGTGATGATCGATGCGGATATCGAACCTGCCGTCAAAGTCAACGGCGATCCGACGCAGCTCAAGCAGCTTGCACATATACTGATCGATAATGCTATCAAGTATGCCGGCGAAAGCGGACACATCGACATAGCCGTTCACAAGAACGGTTCGGCTGTCAATTTCTCTGTCACCAATACCGGCCCGGCAATACCGAAGGAAGATATACAACACATATTCGAGCGGTTTTACCGCGCAGACAAAGCGCGCACTCAGGGCAGCGGATACGGCCTCGGCCTGGCAATTGCCAGAAGCATAGTCGAAAACCATCAGGGGATCATCAGCTGCGTCAGCAACGAAGCTGACGGAACTACATTCACCGCCTCGATGCCCGAAGCGTCATCCGCCGCCTCAGGAAAGTTCAAACGCCAGCCGAAGATCAAACCGTCAAAGACGATACCGGGCGCAGTCAGCACAGCGGATTCCGCGTCGTTCAGATCGGACCGCGCCACAGACGGACCGCCGGACGGCGTCATAGACGCAGACTATGAAATCAGCAGCCCCGATTCCGCGGATTCCGCGGATGCTGTCTCCGGTCTGAAACTCAGTCCCGGCCAGGCTCCTCTCGACAACAGGAACGCCGGTGAAATAAACAAAAACTAGAAAAAGCCGTACCGGAACCATCTCCGATACGGCTTTAATAATCTGTGTTATATAAATTCTTTTCCCGTCAGCAGTGCAAATGCTTCCTTGTATTTGCCGATCGTCTTCTCGATGATCTCGTCAGGGAGCAGATAGTCGCTGTCCGGATTTGCTGTCAGCCAGTCTCTTACGAACTGCTTGTCGTATGAAGGCTGCGACTGTCCCGGTTTGTAACCGTCAAGCGGCCAGAACCTTGAACTGTCCGGAGTAAGCACCTCATCGCCGAGTACAACATTGCCGCTTCCGTCCAGTCCGAACTCAAACTTGGTGTCTGCAATGATGATCTTTCTTGAACGTGCATAGTCAGCGCACTTCTTATAGATTTCAATTGTCTTATCTCTGAGCTCTGTCGCATAGAACTCGCCTTTGCCCGGATACAGCTTTTCCAGCACTTCGATCGTCTTTTCGTATGATACGTTTTCATCGTGATCGCCGATCTCGGCTTTTGTGCTCGGAGTATAGATCGGTTCAGGCAGCTGATCCGATTCGATCAGGCCTTCCTTCAGTTTGATGCCGCAGACCTCGCCTGTTTTCTGATAGCTTGCCCAGCCGCTTCCTGTAATATATCCGCGGACAATGCACTCTACCGGCAGCATCTCAAGCTTTTTGCACATTGTGCTTCTGCCTTCGAACTCTTCAGTCCGGAAAAACTCCGGCATATCATTTACATCTGTCGAGATGAGATCGTTAGGAATAATATCCTCAGTAAAGTCAAACCAGAACTTTGACATCTGAGTAAGGATCTGTCCTTTCTGCTCGACTTTATTCTTCAGAATATGGTCGAATGCCGAGATCCTGTCAGTTGCAACCATGATAAGACTGTCGCCATTATCGTAGATCTCACGTACTTTTCCTGATTTAACCGGTGTAAATTTTTTCATTTTAATACCTCTATACTTTTATACTATTTGATTACCAATAATACGATAGTGATATATTACCACCGCACGCGTCAAAAATCTACATGCAAAAAAAACTGCGCCCCGGGAATAATATTCCCAGATGCGCAGTGTTTTTCATTACTGTCTTACGTGAGTTTCCACGGTCATGCGGGCTTTATAGCCTGCGCCTTTGCAGACCTCACCTTAAGCCTGTGACTAGTCGCAGAGCTCAACAGCGCAAGCTGTTCCCATGCCGCCGCCTATGCACAGTGTAGCGAGGCCCTTCTTTGCGCCTCTCTTCTGCATTTCATAGATGAGCGTGATAAGGATACGAGCGCCGGATGAACCGATAGGATGTCCGAGTGCGATAGCTCCGCCGTTAACGTTGAGCTTCTCAGGATCCCATCCCATTTCCTTGCCTACTGCTACAGACTGAGCCGCGAAAGCTTCGTTTGCTTCAACGAGGTCAAGGTCATCAACTGTCCAGCCTGCCTTCTCAAGGCATTTCTTTGATGCAGGAACAGGTCCGATTCCCATGATCGAAGGATCAACGCCTGCCGATGCATATGAAACGACCTTGGCGATAGGCTTAAGTCCAAGCTCATCAGCCTTGTCCTTCGACATTACTACGAGAGCAGCTCCCGAATCGTTGATACCGGATGAGTTAGCCGCTGTCACGATGCCGTCCTTCTTGAAAGCAGGTTTGAGTTTGCCGATGCCTTCTGCTGTAACGCCGTCTCTCGGGAATTCATCTGTGTCGAAGATGACAGGATCGCCCTTTCTCTGAGGGATCTCAACAGGAACGATTTCGTCCTTGAATCTGCCTGACTTGATAGCTGCTACTGCCTTCTGCTGTGAAGCTGCTGCAAACTCGTCAAGCTCTTCTCTTGTGAGTCCCCACTGCTCAGCAACGTTCTCTGCAGTAATACCCATGTGGTAGTGATTGAATATATCTGAAAGTCCGTCTTTGATCATGATATCTTCAACTTCATAACCGCCCATACGAGCTCCCCATCTTGCTTTATGATCTACGAAAGGTGCTGTCGACATGCTCTCGGCTCCGCCGGCAACGATGATATCAGCATCGCCTGCTTTGATGATCTGAGCTGCAAGTTCAACTGTCCTGAGACCGGATCCGCAAACCTTATTTATTGTCATAGCAGGAATTTCCTTAGGAATTCCGGCGGCAAGCTCGATCTGTCTGGCCACGTTCTGGCCCTGGCCTGCCTGCAGTACGCATCCAAGTATAACTTCATCGATCGTTTCAGGTTTGATCCCTGCTCTTTCTACTGCTGCCTTAACAGCTGTAGCGCCGAGCGTAACTGCCGAAACATTTTTCAGTGATCCGCCGAAGCTGCCGATAGGAGTTCTAGCTGCTGATACGATTACTACTTCTTTCATGTTTTTCCTCCTCTTGAGACAAAAGTCTCTAATCTACATTATTTTTTTGGTAATCAGACAAAAACAATATACCGTAAAACTGCACTGGTTTCAAGCTAAATCTCGCTTGTTACTGCTTTCCGCCGGCAGCTTCCCACGCTACGGGTGCAATCGGCGCCGCTTTCCGGTCAGACTTGAAATTAACGATATATTTTTCTATCATCCTGCACGGTTTATAGGCCATCTTCGCTTTTCTGAGATTCGGAAGATCCATATCCTCTTCACGGTTTATATATTTTATATACTCCGGCAGATGCGCACAGAATTCCCTGGTTATCGCCGGATAAAGTCCTCGTATCGAGGCGTCCGCCTTTTCCACATGGCAAGTCACAGTTTTCCTGTTCAGCTTTCCTCCGATCGACATAGCCTTCATCTCGCCGCCGATGTAGATCGCGCCGGCAAAATATCCGACTGTCTCCAGATTTCCGAGGACATCGCCCATCGCCTTCTGTTCAAGCTCAAGCATATGCCTTTCGTCCGCCGGAAGATCCGCCTTCCCCTCTTCCCAGGAATCCAGGAATTCAAGCGCCTCTTCCGCATCATCCGAAGAAAGCTCCCTGTATTCATATATATAATTCTTCAGAAAATAATTCAGATGATTTTTCTTCTGATGATATGCTCTGCCCTTCAGCTCCACAAGATCTGTGCGGTGATACATATAATCATAATTCGCGCGGTCTGAAATATACACAAGCTCGTCAGGGAAAGCCGCATACAAAGTGTCCGTCAGATGATACGGGATCAGCCTCATCGTGAAAAGCTGCCCTGCGTCCTCAAAACGCTTTTTACATTCCAGAACGCATTCCCGCAGCTGAACGGAATCATACACTCCCGTCGCGCTGAGCGGCATATTCATAAAATGCACCGTCACGCCCTCTTCCAGCTCAAGGTGACTGATGCCCTCCACACACATATAGCCGTTGATCACTTCCCAGCTGAACTCGTTTATCTCGCGCCACATATACAGTGAAGAAAACGAAAGACCCGAAGTCCTGTGGTCAACGGCATTGAGATACTGCTCCATTTCATCCTTGCTTCCCAGCGTAACTTTATTTTTAAAAATCATATAATCTCTTTCCCTCTTTTCAGGCTATTTCACGATAGCCGATATTTCCTTGAAACCCGGAGTCTTCGATCCGTCCATCATCTCGAACAGCGCAGCTTCGTATGTAGTAATGACCGCTCCGGCGTGAGTCATGCGGCGTTCCGACATCTTCTTGTCGTTCTTGTGTCTCGACTCGATGCAGTCGCTGATAACGAAAACATTATAACCTTCCTGCAGCAGCGCCAGCGCCGTCTGTTCCACGCATACATGCGCCTCAATACCGATAAGGATCACTGTCTCCTTCCCGGATGTCTCAAGCGCGCTTCTGAACTCATCATTCAGCAGTGCGCTGAACGTGTTCTTTTCTATAGGAGTGAACTCCCCGAGCGCCTCTTTGATTGGCTCTACAGTTTCACCGAGCCCCTTTGTATACTGCTGTGTCACCAGCACCGGAACGTTCAGCGCCCTTGCGCCCTTTATAAATTTGACCGCCGTCTCTATCAGCTCGTCGTCGTCGTGCATCGCAGGCACGATATGCTCCTGGAAATCGATAGCAGCTACGATCGCATCGTCTCTTTCTATCATCAGCGCTTTCAGCAATTCGGGTTTTTTCATATTGTTTTCCTCCTTTTAATTCAAATCGATGTTCCACTTTTGCAAAATTTCGATTTTATCATGTGCGGTCGAATCGTACATGATCGGGGTAATGCTGGCATACCCTTCCTGCACGGCGATCACGTCTATAGTAATGTCATCGCTGTCGTACACTATCGGGTCTCCGGCATACCAGTATTCAGTAATACCGTTGTCATTTTTGTGCGGAGTGAACCATTCGTCATACTCTCTCCGGCCGATCCTTGTGACCATCGTTCCCTTTATCTCGTCTTCCTTAAGATTCGGAGTATTGATATTCACTATCATTGACGGATCCATCGCTTCAACGACCCTGGGATAGACCAGTTTTGCCAGTCTGCACGCGGCCTCGAAATGTTCCGGCTTATGTGATGCCACCGACACCGCCACAGAAGGCTTCCCGCAGAGCGCGCCTTCAACAGCAGCTCCGACAGTTCCGCTGTATATCGTATCTGTCCCGAGATTTGATCCCTCGTTGATCCCCGAATATACTATGTCGATATCGATCCCCTGCGAATGGAAATAACGTATGCCCAGCATCACGCAGTCCGCCGGTGTGCCGTTGACCATTACAGCCATTTCCGCACCTTCGTAACTGACCTCCGTGATCTGCATCGGCTTCTCCATGGAAATACTGTGACTTTTGCCGCTCTGCTGCGTCTCCGGAGCACAGATATAGATCTCCGTCCCCTCTATCGAAGCCATGGCTGTTGTCAGTTCGCGTATCCCGCGCGCCTTTATCCCGTCGTCGTTTGAAATCAATATTTTCATTATTCCTCTTCCTTCTCCCTTAAAAATGACTTTGATTATTATATCACATAATGGTATGATTCAAACATCAAAGGAGGTCACACAATGTTTAAATTCACACACTACAATTTCAACGTGCTCGATCTTGACAGGAGCATCGCTTTCTATAAAGAAGCTCTCGGTCTCGAGCCTGCGCGTACAAAGGAAGGACCGAACGGCAGCTTCAAACTCGTATACCTGCACGACCAGGATACTGACTTCGAGCTTGAACTCACATGGCTGGCAGACCGCACAGAACCATACAACCTCGGCGAATGTGAATTCCATCTGGCGATGGCGGTGCGCGACATGGACGCCGCTCACAGGAAGCATGAGGAAATGGGATGCATCTGCTTCGAAAATCCGGCCATGGGAATATACTTCATTACCGATCCTGACGGCTACTGGATCGAAATCGTTCCGTGGAGATGATCTGCGAGTATGCAGTAATATAATTGTCCGCAGCCTGCCTGAATAAGGCAGGTTTTTTCTTGTGCCGAAACTCACATGATTTTTTTGCAGAAAGCTCTTGACACATGCAGGGACGGGCGGTATATTATAGGCGTAATGGTTAGTTAGTCAAGTAACTAACTAATACGCCGATCGGATGCAGCGCGCAGTCATCCGGTCCGGCTGAAAGGAAAAGGATATGAAAATCAATTATGAATCTGAAAAGCCTATCTTCATGCAGTTAGCAGAAGAAATAGAAAACGCCGTCATTTCGGGAGCTTTTCCCGAAGGTGAACAGATACCTTCGATCACCGAACTGTCGGCAACGCTGAAGATCAATCCGGCCACTGCCAACAAAGGTGTGAATATGCTGGTGGATGCGGGGATCGTGTACAAGAAACGCGGGCTCGGCATGTTCGTGCAGGAAGGAGCAGTAAAAATGCTTACCGAAAAGAAAAAGAACGAGTTCATTGAAGAACACATCACAGCCCTGGTGGATGAGGCGAAAAAGCTCGGCCTCACAAAAGCGGATGTGCTTTCGATCATAGAGAAGCAGTTCGATAAATAGAAGGAAGGATGAAGATACGATGTTAGAAGTCAAGAACCTGTGCAAGACATACAGGCGCAATGAAGCACTCACCGATGCGAATATCCGGTTTGAAGAGAACAAGATCTACGGACTGCTCGGCAGGAACGGAGCAGGCAAAACGACGCTCCTGGACTGCATCACCGGACGGATATTCCCGACGAGCGGAGAGTCGCTCCTGGACGGAGAACCGACAATTGAAAACGATGCGGCTTTGTCGCAGATTTATCTCATGGCAGAGCAGACGCTCTTCCCGGAAAGCATGAGAGTGGCGGATGTAATGAAATGGACAAAGAATTTTTATCCGTCGTTCGACATGCAGTATGCACAAACGATCTCGAAAGAGTTCGGGCTGGATCCGCGCAGAAAAGTAAAGGAACTGTCGACCGGATATTCGTCGATACTGAAATGTGTCGTTTCGCTTTCCGTCAACACGAAATACGTGATCTTCGACGAGCCGGTGCTCGGACTGGACGCGAACCACCGCGAACTGTTTTATACATTACTGCTAAAAAAATATGCTGAAACGCCGTTTACGGCAATCATCTCAACTCACCTCATCGACGAAGTGGCCAACCTGATCGAAGATGTCATCATCATCGACAACGGTCATGTCATGACGCAGCAGCCGTGCGAAGAGCTTCTGGCCAGCGGCTACTCGGTCAGCGGCAAGGCGGCGGATGTGGACGCATTCATTCAGGGGCGCAATGTTCTCAGTGCAGACCAGATCGGCGGTCTCAAAACGGCGTGCATCATGGAAAAGCCGGACCGCTCGCAGATACCGCCTGAACTCGAAATCTCGAAACTCGACCTGCAGAAGCTTTTCGTGCAGATGACGAATACAAAGGAGAGTGTGTAACATGAATTTTAGTACAGCTGCAAAATATCAGTTCCATGACGGGAAAAAATCCCTGATCGTTTTCGGGATCGTCATGGCTTCGCTGCTCGTGATATTTATAGCAATATGCCTGATCGTTATGGTATGGATCGATGTTCCGGGCAGCAGCGTCGATTTAGGCGAAGCAACAGACGTCGACATATGGCAGTATATGCAATTCCTCGAAGTAACGTCCGTGATCTTCCTGGCCGTGTTCGGCATGTGCTCCTATAAAGAAAACTTCCTGATGATGACGCAGAACGGCGTATCGAGAAAAACGATATTCCTTTCCCGGGCGGCAGTTTTCGGAGAAGCGGCAGCACTGGTATTCGCGGGATGCGTTGTGTTTTATTACCTCACAATGATCGTTCTGAAAATCATTTCTTCGATCAACGGGGAAAAATACTTATTCCGTCTCGCCTTCTGGCAGCCGGGCACCAACCCGATATCATCGAGCCTGGAAATGATCATTGTGTTTATCGCCGTAATGTTCGTCGGTTATTTCATCACAGTGCTTTTCTACCGCATGAACAAAGCCGGCAAGATCGCTGTCCCGATCGCACTGCTGATACTGCTCAACACCGTTCCTATCGTCGACAGCATGCTTAACGACGGCAGAATTCTGACGATTGCCGGGAACATCATCAGCTGGGCGGCAAGTACGCCGATCAACGGAATCATTTTCGATCTGATCATCATCGCAGTATTCGGCTGCGCATCATGGCTGATCATGAGGAGAGCTCCGGTGAAAAGAGTCAACTAACAGAATACAGGACCGTCCGCGGTCCGGTCATTCCGAACCAATACGGGACCGGTACACTGAAATGCTCAGTGCCGGTCCTTTTGAATCTTCGCGAAAACTGTTCATTTTGAAACCGGTGCGAAAGAGACAAATCACATCACTATATTTAAACTTCCTGCGTACAAACCATCTTATCAGTAGTATAATAATATCAATAAGTTCTATCCAAACTGAGACTCATTCATCGGGGAGGAAACTGCAATGACCTACTGGCATGTGGAAACTGATATAATAGCGCTTATGTTGTTTACCGTAATGCTGATCAGAAACAGGAATGAGAAGCGTGACCGCACGCTCCAGCACAAACTTTTTTACCTGGTATTGATCCTGAGCATCGTCAGCGCAGCCATCGACAGCGCATCAGCACTGGCGCTCAACCTTCACAGCAGCCTGATCTGCTGCGATATTGCTTTGAATCTTTTTATGATGACGATCCCGATGCTTTCTCTGGTGTGGTACTGCTATTCCCTCGCACTTATGGGTAAACAGGACGACAGCCGCAAAATCAGACTCATGAAAACGGCCTCCGTTCCTTTCCTGATATACATGATCATAGCCGCCTCAAATCCATTTAACCGATGGTTCTTCAGCCTGAGTGAAAACCTGATATATACCAGAGGCCCTCTTTATTATTACCTCGGCATCAGCATGATGCTGGTTTATTCGGTAATGACCATCGTCATTCTGATCAGGGGCCGTCATGAATTCAGCTCGCCCTCCGACGGGATCCTGCTGGCAGTAATATTTGTTCTCGCCGCCTCATCGATCTGTGTGGAAGCTCTGATCCCCGGTCTTCTTCTCGTACGCGTTTCCTACGCAGTACTATACGTGTTCTGCAGCATGACAGTCGAAAACGAACACAAAGAAAAACTGTACCGGCAGCTTGACCGGCAGAACGCATCGCTGAAAGAAGCTGTCCTGGAGGCGCAGGAAGCCAGTACTGCCAAAAATGAATTTCTGTCCCGGATGAGCCATGATATCCGGACACCAATGAACGGCATCATAGGCATGACCCGCATCGCCTTGCAGCAGGAAGATCCGGCGAAAAAAGACGAAGCACTGAATAAAATCGATATGTCGTCAAAATTTCTGCTCGGCCTGGTGAACGACATACTCGACATGCAGAAAGTTGACAGCGGCTCCATGACATTACATGAAGAACCATACCTCATGTCCGATTTTGAAGACTATATAGACTCGATCATCAAACCGCTGTATGAAGCAAAACATCAGACCTTCCATGTCGAAACACATGCGGTCGATTCCGTCGTACCTGTCATGGACGAACTGCGCTTCAATCAGATCATGTTCAACCTCCTTTCGAATGCCGTGAAATACACACATGACGGCGGCGATATTTATTTTTCTGTATTCAACGAACTCGTTCCTGATCATAAAGAAAGGATCACCGCCGTCGTCCGGGACAACGGCATGGGAATGAGCAAAGAATTTCAGGCCGTTATCTTCAATCAGTACACCAGAGAGGACCGTAAACAAAGCTCTGAGATCCAGGGCACCGGTCTCGGCCTCTCAATAGTAAAGAAATTAGTCGACCTCATGGGCGGGACGATCACCGTCGACAGCGAATTAAATAAAGGTACTGCTTTTACGGTAGTGCTTGATGTAAACTATATCGAATCAGCCCAGACTGCCTGGAAAGAAAAAAAGGCAAAGCGGATGGACTGCAACGCGCTCAAAAATATGCATATCCTGCTCTGTGAAGACAATGAACTCAACGTGGAAATAGCAAAGGCACTGCTTGAAGACCAAGGTGTAATAACGGATACAGCATTCAACGGGCAGGAAGCAGTCGAGCTGTTCCAGGCTTCCGCACACGGATATTACAGCGCGATACTGATGGATATCCGCATGCCTGTCATGGACGGCTATACTGCGGCCATGACAATCCGCTCGCTCGGCAGGCCTGACGCGCCGAAAATCCCTATAATAGCAATGACCGCAGATGTACTGGCTGACGATGTTCAGAAAAGCGCCGATGCGGGCATGAACGGCCACATCGCGAAACCTGTCGATCCGGACAAAATGTACTCTGCGATCATTGAAGCAGTAATGCCCTGATCCGGCATTACGTATTTTCTGTTAACACACCGGCTTATACGCCGATGACTTCTCCGAGGACCTTGCCAATAGAATCGTGTATCACCAGGTCGGCCTGCGAGTCGTACGGAGTCGCATCTCTGTTAATCAGGACGAGATGCTTGCCGCGGAAATAATTGATGAGTCCGGCCGCAGGATAAACCACCAGCGATGTGCCGCCAACTATCATTACATCGGCATCTGAAATGGCTCTGACCGCTCCCGAGACGATCGTATCGTCAAGCGCCTCTTCATAGAGAACAACTACCGGTTTAACGACACCTCCGCAGGCATCGCACTTAGGAACTGCGCCGTCACAGTTCTGCGGATCCAGTACATAATCGAGATCAAAAGACTTGCCGCAGTCCATGCAGCGGTTCTTGCGCACCGATCCGTGAAGCTCGTAGACCTTTTTCGAACCTGCCACCTGATGCAGACCGTCGATGTTCTGCGTAACGACACCGATCAGCTTTCCTTCCTGCTCCAGCTTTGCCAGTGCCAGATGCGCCTTGTTCGGCTTTGCCTCCGGGAAGATCATATTTTCTTTATAGTATTCGAAGAAGTTCTGCATATGCCCCATGAAATAGCTGTGTGAAATCAGCGCTTCAGGTGACATACCATACTTAGTATTGGCATTATACAATCCGTCAGCCGAACGGAAATCAGGTATGTTGCTCTCCGTCGATACCCCGGCTCCCCCGAAGAAAACTATCTTTTTGCCGTCATCTATTATTTTTTTAAGCTCTTCATACATGATCCGTACCTCCGATCGTTTTTGTGTGCATAAAATATAAAATCAACTTTCCAGATATTCATATATAGAATCTTCAACTTCATGTTTCATCCTATACAGTATATTAACTATATCAAGTTCCTCCCCTTTATCGTTCTTTATTGTTTTTTGTGCGGCTTTTTCATATATTACTTCACCCATGTAATAAAAATCTGTGCCTTCACCGTCGCTCTTTTTTATAAACAGCGGTATACGTAAACCAGATGCTTTGCTGTTTCTTATTGCAATCATTTCTGGTGATTCTAATGTTACTCTGCTTCTTGTCATCCAGCTGAAATAATGGGGATCAATGAACTCGTCTTCATACTTCGTGCTTGACGATATATCTTCTTTTTTATTGTATGTTACAAAGATAGGACATGTATTATGCTTAACTCTGTATCCAAATATCGTTCCTTCTTCATTTTTATCCCAGTTCAATATCCTGCAGGCATCTTTTCTGGAATACTTACTATATAATATAAAACCATTATCGAACAAGTTTACCTCATAATTTTTTCCAAACCGGATAAAATCATATTGAATCATATCATTCAAATACTCATACAGCACCCCTGACGAAATCTCAGAGCGAAAACTGCCGCTCATAACTATTACCCCGTTCTGAAGGGCAACGTTTTCTTTGACACCATATTTCTTCAATGAATCCTTTTTTATGAATGTGCCATTCAGTATATTTGTTATTGAGCAAAATGTCTTTTCATCGATCATGAAACCGAATCTGGCGTCTGTTATATTATTAATGTCATCGATACTCACATGACCTTTCTGTATCAGTAACGCTAATGCAATGCCATCAATACATCTTTTCCCATTAAGTATCTCTTTCGAATAAAATTCCAGAATCTTCTTTTCATCCAGACTCATTTCTCCCGCTGCTCTTTTATCAGCTTTCTGTACAAATCCATAATATGAATTGGCTTTTTCAACAAATGCATATGGCTCTCTTGCACCAATATCAACGAAGTCCCTCATCATAGGTTTTCTTCCCAGTTGATATTTTACCAGCTCATAACTTTTCTTTAAATCATAAAAGCTATTAATACTCGCTGTGTCAATAGCTGCATAAATCTTTTCTTTTGTAATGCTGTCAAAGTCAACTGTCGAACAGCCGGGGATCATACGATTCCCATTATTGACCAGTTTGCGAATCGTGTCTTTATTATATGATCTGTCTCCATATAATGCGATCGGGATCATATAGTTATTAGAGTAATTGCCGATAAAATCAATTACAGTAAGATACTCTTTTTCAATATGTTTCCTCAATCCTCTTCCTAGCTGCTGCACGAAAACAATGGCAGATTGTGTCGGCCGCAGCATTATTACCTGGTTCACAGTTGGAATATCCACGCCTTCATTAAAAATATCGACTGTTAAAATATAATCCAGATGATCTCTGATATCATTCTGTTCCAGCCTGCTGATGGCTGTTTCACGCTCATCTTGAGTCGATCTTCCTGATAATGCAACAGTGCTATATCCCTTTTCATTCAGTTTTTTTGATAATTCTTCAGCTTCTTCTGTCCTGCTGCAGAAAATAAGACCTTTTACTCTTTCCCCATCGTGCCCGTAAAACTCAGCTTTTTCAATTATCTGATGAACTCTTTCATCACAAATCAGCCAGCGGAAATCCGTATTTTCATCGAGCAGTTTTCCGTCGACAACAATCTCGCTGACTCCGAAATAATGAAATGGTACCAGCATGTTTTCTTCCAGCGCCTTATTGAGTCTGATTTCATATGCGACATTATGATCGAACAGTGAAAAAATATCATAATCATCTGTACGCTCTGGAGTCGCAGTCATGCCTAGCATGAACTTCGGCGTAAAATAATCCAATATTTTTTGATATGTCGGTGCGCCAGCGCGATGCACCTCATCAATCAAAATATAATCAAACTCATCTTTATCAAAAGAATATAGCGTATCATTTCTTGCTAATGTCTGGATAGTAGCGAAAACATATTGCGCTTTCGTATCACGTTTCCCGCCGGTGAGAAATCCCGCATCAATATCATATCCCAGAATTTTTCTAAAGCTTGCCATTGAGGCTCTTGCTACATCTTCTCTATGTACTATATACAAAAACTTTCGGGGAGAATATTCTTTTACATCAAAAGCCGACAAATATGTTTTCCCGGTTCCCGTGGCAGAAATCAGCAACGCCTTGTTTTTTCCGTCTTTTCTCAGCGCCTGTATTGCCCTCAATGCTTCAACCTGCATTTTGTTTGGATTGATCCGTCTGAATGGAATAACCTTTTCATTTTCTTCAGCAGATTTCCGGTTGGCCCGTTTTATGCTCCTATATAATCTCTCATAAGTCTCTATCCATGGTTCGTCCACCACAGTCGCATTATCGAAAGTATAATCAAACTCTCGAATAATATTCTGCATTACCGTGCCCTGCTCCAGGGAAGACAGCTTCACATTCCATTCTTTGTTTGAACTCAATGCATTCTGAGTCAAGTTGCTGCTTCCGATAATAAAAGAGTACGAGTCATCATGCCTGAAGATATATCCTTTTGCATGAAAATTGCCTTCTGTTACTATTCGAAGTTCAATGTTTTTAAATTGCAACAGCCGCCTCAAAGCAACAGGCTCAGTAAAATTCTGATACTGAGAAGTGATTATCCTGCCTTTTATACCTTTTTCTTCAAGTTCTGAAAGAACAGACAAAAGACTTGCTATCCCGCTGTTAGTAATAAAAGCAACCGAAAAATAGAATTCCTCGCAGCTGCGCAATTCATTTTCTATGGTTGAAAGGACTTTCATTCCTTTCTTATAGTCATTTACCAGTAACTTTGGATTGTACTTTTCCAGTGATGATAGATTGCAGTCCACAAAGCCGTTGATCAAACTATTCGATAATTGTTCAGAAACATTTTCCGAAATACTCAATTTATAGTACCTCTCTCAATCAGTTCATTTACGATTGGAAAATCCGCCGGAGCCCAATCGACATCGTTCATCTCTTCTGGCAGAAGCCATTTGATATTATTGTGCTCTGTAAGTACTATTTCCTCATTTCCCAGCGGGCAAATGAATGTCTTCATATGGATAATAAAATCAGGATATTCATGTTCGACCTCATCGAAGTAATGCATATCGTCGATACTGATATTGATTTTCATTTCTTCCTTAAGCTCTCTGTGAAGAGCTTCTTCAGGACTTTCTCCAGGCTCGATTTTACCTCCCGGAAATTCATACTTATACGAAACATAATCAAATTTTCCTGCTCCACGCTGCGCACACAGTATTCTATTTCCGCGAAATAATATTGCTCCTACCACATTCAATTTCAACATATATTTGTCTCTCTTATCAGCAGTTTTTCATAGATAATTCTTTGTTCCTCTTAATAATACCATAAAGTCTACTGTTCTTCACACACAATAACCACAGACTCCTTTACTATTAGATCATTTAAAAAGTCTATTACTAAAAACATTTTGCATTATGAAGCAGTCCCTTACTTCCCCGTATCATTCATTTCCGTCAGATAGTTCCTGTATCTCTTCGGCAGGAAATGCGCCTGGCATTGCGGATTCGTGCGCTCGCGGATCGCGATCGTGTCGAAATACATCTTCCAGAGTTCGCGGAACCTTTCTTCATCCGGATCTAGCGGCGGAAGCTTTTCTTTTTCGAAGTCTGAAATATACCATTCGCCGCGCGCGGAAATAACGGCCTTGGCGCGTTTCAGGTCGTGAATGACAAAAGCCTGATCACGGAATCGGTCGCTGAAATGTTCCGCTATAAACTCGATCATATCGTTGTCGGGCTCGACAGGTGCGTAATATATTTTCTTTTCGCCGTCGCCGAGTACTGAGAACCTTACGATGCCGCGGAATTTATCTATTTCCGTCGCCACCTTATTTTCGGCCTGCTGAACATCATAGACAGCCGGTTCTCCGTGCAGGCTGGAAATACGGCTGCCCACTCTGAATCCGAGCACCGCGTATTTCAGGATCATCATCTCGCGCCCATCCACACAGGACCTGAACGCTCTGTATATTCTTCTCAGGTCGAAAGGCGATATCTTGCATTCGATCGCTTCGTATACCTTGCGCGCTTTTACGGGATCAGTTTCGACATCGCAGCAGTCGCACAGCATGCTGCGCTGGTACTCGTCACTGCGGAATATCCCGTCGGCTCTGCCGCTGTAATAATGCTCATAGATGCAGGTAAGCAGGCCCTCGAAAGTGCCGTCATAGAGATAGTCTGTCATTTCGCGGCCGCCTTATCTCTTATATTTATCCGGGAAGACGGATTGGCGATCCAGATCCGCGGTCCGGCTTCCGCGCCGTCCTGAAGTTCAGGCGCACCGGTCCTCCCGCTACTGAACATGGACATCTGCTCACCGTCCTTCATCTGCAGCACATCTCCCCTTATTGCCTCCGGGTCCATCCTCCTGTCGCCGTAAAATTTCCCGCTGCAGGTCAGGAAATGCTTCGCCCGCTTCAGAACTACGCCGATTTTCTTCAGATCCTCATATGTAACTGATTTGTATTTTCGCTGCCGTACTATCCTGAGCGCGGAAAGATTGCCGACTCCCGGAATGCGGAGCAGCTCGTCCATCGTGGCGGTATTCACTTCGATCGGGAATATCTGCATATTGCGAAGCGCCCACGAAATCTTCGGGTCGAGATCCATATCCAGAAACGGATGATCTTCACCCACAATTTCATCGGCATCAAAACCGTAAAATCTGAGCAGCCAGTCCGCCTGGTACAGCCGGTGTTCCCTTCCGAGCGGCGGCGCGGAAAACACATCCGGCAGCAGCGGTGAAGACACCACCGGGACATAGGCGCTGAAATACACCCTCTTCATCTTGAATGTTCTGTATATCTTTTCCGTGGCCGCCAGCACCTGCCGGTCGGTCTCGCCGGCCGCACCGATTATCATCTGCGTCGACTGTCCCGCCGGCGCGAATATTTCTTTCCGGTTCAGTCTGGATCCCACAGCCGTGTGCCCTGTCTGCACAGGTTCTTCTGTTCTGATCAGGTCTCTGCTCGTTTCGGGCTTCTTCACTTTAACAGCATCACCGCTGAGTATATCATCCGCTGCTGACTTCACGGCGATCTTCGCATCAATATTTCTGCGGATGTTTCTGATCTGCGGCGATGACGCGCTGAGATAATTATCCGCATTGTTGAGATCCTGTCCCTTGAACATGAGGCCCGGACCTTTAAGCGCTTTATGCTCTATAAGCTGATTCGTGATCTGCCGCATAGGTTCAAAAACATTCCGCGGATCCTTCTGCGGCGTCAGGAGTCTGAACCCCTTCATCGTCGGGAATTCAGCATTTATACTCAATCTGTCCGCTTCCAGTCCGATGGCATAAACCAGTTCCGGAGATACCTGCGGCAATATCTTCGCATGTATGTATCCGGCAAATCCGTATTTTTTTCTCAGCATTCTCAGACACTCGAGAATCTTCTCGGCCGTGCTGTCGGGACTCCCGATCACTGCAGAACTGAGGAAAAGGCCCTCGATATAATTGCGTCTGTAAAATTCGATAGTAAGTTTTGCCAGCTCTTCCGGTTCGAAAGTCGCGCGCGCGCAGTCAGCTGTGCGGCGGTTCACACAGTACTGACAGTCATAGCAGCAGTCATTTGAGAAAAGGACTTTAAGCAGCGACACACAGCGTCCGTCGGCTGTCCATGTATGACATACGCCGGCAGATGCGGCGCTTCCGACGCTCCCGTTATTCCGTCTTGTCACACCGCTCGAAGTACATGAAACATCGAACTTCGCGCTGTCGGCAAGCACTTTAAGTTTTTCATATACATCCATGAATCTGCCTCCTGTATTGTATTCTGTCTGCCATGATTATATCAGCTCCCGCCCTTCAGAACAAGTGTTCCGAACATATTTTCGCATATAAAAAAGACGCGCTGCTGAGCGCGTCTGAATATGCCCCTGTTTTGCCTCAGCCGGCAGTCAGATTGGAAATAACCGCGTAAAGCTTTTCTGCAACCAGAGGTTTCGATATATGTGCATCCATGCCGGCATCGAGGCTGGCCTGGATATCATCGTCGAATGCATCAGCAGACAGAGCTATTATCGGTATTCCGGCCGCATCCGCGCGGTCCATTCGGCGTATAGTCATTGCTGCAGTACGCCCGTCCATTACCGGCATCCTTACATCCATCAGGATCGCATCAAACTCATTCGTCTCCGAACATCTGAAGATCTCGCAGGCTTCCCTGCCATTTTCAGCGCATACGACTGTCATTTTCTGTGTTTCCAGCACGACCTTCGCCAGCTCGATGTTCATCTCATTATCATCCGCAAGAAGAATTTTTCTGCCGTACAGATCTTCCCGTCCGTATCCAATTTCTTCCGCTGCATCATCAGGTTCGTCAGCCCGTTCGAAATCGAACCATAAGGTGAACTCCGTCCCCCGGCCCGGCTCGCTCATTACTTCTATTTTTCCGTTCATGAGATCGACCAGTCTCTTGACGATCGACAGGCCGAGTCCTGATCCCGCAGTGTCTTCTATCTGACGTTCCTGTGCAAAAGGCTCGAACATCTTCGGAACGAACTCCGATTTCATGCCGCAGCCGGTATCGCTTATTGTGATTTTATCACGGACCGTTTTTTCATCTGTCTCAATGCATTCAAGCCTGAATGTGACACGCCCGTTCTCAGGCGTGAATTTGATCGCATTAGACAAAAGATTGATCAGTATCTCCTGCATTCTCAGTTTATCGATCATTATCGGAACTTTTTCCGCCCGGCTGTCATCGATAATCAGCTCAATATGCTTCGCTTCCGCGGCAGGCGCAACAGTGGTAAAGACTTTTTTAATTATTTCGCCGTAATGCATAGGCTCCGGCTTTAGTCTGATGCTGCTCTGCTCAATTTTCGAAAGATCAAGAGTATCATTTATAAGCGACAGCAGGATCTTCCCCGCACGGTCGATCTTGCCGATGTAATTTCTGATTTCTTCCGGATCATCAGACCTCATGGCCAGGTCGACATATCCCAGCACAGAATTCAGCGGTGTACGTATGTCATGACTGACATTTGAGAGAAATTCGGTTTTCATGGCATCGGCATGTCTTGCTTCCACAAGCGCTTTCCTCAGAACGTCGGCACGCTTTCTCTCCTGTTTGATTTCCTCCGTTATGTCACTTCTGAAGAACAGGATCTCATCATGTTTCTCATCAAGATAAAGATATGTCAGACGTTTATACAGTATCTTTCCCGACGGCAGTGTATATGAAAAAATAAAATTATATTCATCCATCTGGTCAAGCGCGTCTTTGACAGCATCAAATGATATTTTTGCAGAGTCATATTCATCCGGCACATTCATGTCAACAAATGACTTCTTCACTACTTCATCATAATCGCCCGTTTTGAAAGCTGCGGACACACCGTCCTTTGACGGCGAGTAGCGGTAATGTATCTTCCTTGTTTCAGCATCTATAAGCATAATATAATCATACTCGCGGTCTGTTAACGCAAATATTACACGTTCTTCTTTGTCTGCTCTGTCGATGTCCGCGGAATAGGCAATCGCTTCAATATCTCCGCTTCTCGGGTTCTTCAGGATGCCGACATATGATTTCACGAGATGAGTTTCGCCGCTGTCGATCCTCCGGTGATACTTCAGCGAAAACTGCATGCGGCTGTTTTCATACTCATTTATCATCGTTTCCCGGCAGAAAAGTTTCCTGAATTCCGCCGCTTCATCCGGATCTCTGATGACAGTCGTAAAAGCCTCGAAAAGATCATCGATCGAATCGCCCCGGCAATGTTCCATTATCCCCTCGGGGATGCCGCGTTCCCCGCTGTGTGTATCCTGCGTGATATTAAGGCGGAAAACGCAGAGAGCATCCGCACTTGCGGTAAGCAGATTTTCCAGAGATCTCTCATATTCATCCGTTGCATCCTGAAGATGTGCCATTTCCACAGCATGCTGCGCTGTCGTGCGCTGCTGAAATGAAACATAGACCGCAACAAGAGCGACGGCCTCAGTAATGCCCATCAGCGGAATATTCGGAAATACATACTGCGCTATCGGGCCCACGACCGGAAACAGAAAGAAAAACAGGAATTTCCTGAAGCTTTCCTTCCTCACACCGTCATTCGTCGCGGCTGAGCTTACCGCCATTATTATTATTGCCATGATCAGATATAAATAACAGAATGCCACAAAAAAGCCGAAAAAGGCGCCCCGGAAATAAACGCCTTCTGAATCCACGTAATAGATTTTCCCGCTGAAGATATTGATTATCAGCATGATAAGCTCCAGTACCGGACCTGCGGCCAGTCCGGCTAAAACCCTGCCGGCCGGACGGCGTCCGCTGAACCAGAAATATGAATACACGGTCCAGCAGAAGCACAGTACGGAAAGAAGCGTATAGAAAATATACAGCACCGCTTTCACAGCGATGATATCATTGCCGGAAGAATTGCCTTCCAGAATAAACTGTACAGCTTCTGTCACAAGAACAAGAGCACAACTGTGCAGCATAGCGATATATATCGTCCTCGAGTAATCCCTGGCCGTCCCTACATAAGTTGCAATATAAAGCGGCAAAAGCACGCACAATCCAAGGACCGCGATCACCACATCCGCGATAATCAAATTTGAAACCGTCATATGTTTCGCTCCGTTTCAGATAACGAATCGGAAATAATTATTTTATGTGATTGGTCAGTGTTCCGATCCCCTCGATTTCACACTCGATAGTATCTCCGTGCTCCATATAAGTCGGCGGATCCATGCCCATGCCGACTCCCGCCGGTGTGCCAGTGGCAATGATGTCGCCCGGCTCAAGCGTGAGTCCCGCTGATATCGTTGAAATCAGCGTTGGAATGTCATTTATCAGAAGGTCCGTATTCGAATCCTGACGGGCTTCTCCGTTCAGCCTGCTGCAGATATGCAGTGCCGGCGGGAAGGCAACATCGCTCTTATATACTATGCACGGTCCCATAGCAGTATATGTATCGAGGCTCTTTCCGCGCATCCACTGGACATGCTGTCTCTGCAGCTTTCTGGAGGAATAGTCGTTGAATACCGAATAGCCGAAGATCACTGACTCAGCATCCTCCTTCGCGACATCCTTGCAGCGTTTGCCGATTATTACTGCCAGCTCCGCCTCATAATCGAGCTCCGGGTCGATATCGCTGCGGAAATCCACTTCATCCCCGCTGCCGAGTATGCGGATAGCGCGCTTGCCGAAAAATATCGGGTCAGGCTGGTCGAACTTTGCCTCGCGGATCACACCGGTTTCCTCGCCGTGGGCCCTGTAATTCACTCCGATGCAGATAACGTCATGTACAGGTTTTTCGATCGGCGCCAGGACCCGGACATTTTCGAGCTTTTCCACCGGATATTTGTCATAGCCGTCCGGCACGAGCTGCAGTAATGTCAGTTCGTCGCCGCGTATTTCTTCGATCATCCGTGTCATATCCGCGAATGCCTTGTTCGGCAAAACATCGCGCAGGCTCACTACTCCGCTTTCGTCACGCGTCATCACCCCGAGATCAGTACCTCTTTTTCCTTCATATCTGATAAATTTCATGTCGTTCCCCTTTCTAACGTTGGTTTTTCTGTATTTTACTCTCCGAGCAGTCCCTTTTCAACTATATATTTCGCTGTCCGGACTTCATCCTTCATCAGTTTTTCAGTATTCCGCCCCGCATATATGCTGTCTTCGCCGAAAGCTTTCAGACTGCCTGCAATATATACAGCAAGTGCTTCCGACGGGCATTCGGCTTTCAGAAGCTGCAGCTTTCTGAGCGCCTCCGACGGCTTTATCTTATCCGACGGCGCCGCCGGCTCTATGCCTCTTTCAGCCAGCATTTTCTGAGCTTCGGCAACATTCTTTTTCAATTCGTTTTTCAATGTTGTGCGCGTATATACCTTTTCCGGGTCAAGTCTGAACAGATATGCCGCATCATCGGCTTTCATTATTTCATCGGCTTTGAACGCGCCCTTTTTAAAGGCAAAGCGGTCTCCGTCCAGGAGCCCGAGCGCTTTCATGCCGTCCAGATATCCAAGCCGCAGATTCCTCGCGGCGACATCCGGTTCAAAGACCAGAAAGTTCCCCAGATCCCATTTCGGTTCAACGGTAATATAGTTCGGATGCCTCTTTTCCACTTCATCCAGCAGTTTTTTATCAACTGTCCCCACTGCTTTCAGATTGACCGACACGATCCTTTCGACTCCGCGGAACAGCGCCATCTTCACAGGGAGATTGTCTCCATAGCCGCCGTCCACATATTTCTTGTCCCCGATCATGGAATACCTTGCCGCCGGGAAACAGGATGCGCTGGCGGCGATATGTTCATGCAGCATATCATGAGGGATGTCTTCTTTGTAAAAGTATTCTTCGCGGAATGATGGATACTCGCAGGTGATCATTCCGTAGTCAACTTTTGATTTAAAGAACTTGCCTGCAGGAATGTATTTTTTCAGGACATTCAGCATGCCAGAGCTGCCCGCCCCGTGTTCTTTGATTATTTCTTTGGAATATATGATCGCATCATCGACTGTCATGCCCGCTTTTCTGGCAAAGGCATCATTAAGTTCGCGTCCCTTTTCACCTATGACACCGCCGAGCGTTTCAAATGCGCTTCCCACTTTCGTATACTTATCACTGAGCTCGTCAATGCTCCTGACTATCGAATCAAGTCTGTCAAAATACGGCTTGGCATCGGTGTCCCTGTCGAATATCATATCTGTTTCCAGCGTTTTCCAGAGTTCCCCTGCACGGGCTGCATCGCCCAGCACCACCATCGCCGCATTGATCGCACCGACCGAAGTGCCGCATGCCATGTCGATATCAATGCCCGCATCGCAGAGTGCCTGCCAGACTCCTACTTCATAGCTGCCCCGGCTGCCGCCTCCGCTCAGCACGAGCGCCGTCTTCATTTTTTTCATGGCCCGCCCCCTTACTGCTTTTTCTGCATATATTATAATAATAACATGCAGCGGCCGTGAATAAAAGGGCGCCCGGCTCCGGACGCCCTTTGTTTTTCTGATTTATATGATCTTATATCGACATTTTATGCCGCACTTCTTTTCGCCTTGCCGACAGGCACTACTTTATAGGCGAATTTCGCTCCTACCGGAGTCTTTGCCAGCGCATTCACCAGCGCGATCGCCAGCACCATGCCGACTGCGAACTGAGTCGTATTGAGAGGTATCTCTATTAGAGGCACTCCCCAGTTTCCATACATGACGACTTCAGCGAAGTAATATCCTGTGACCATTGTGATGCCGCCCAGCGCCATGCCGACGATCTGCATAACACGGTTTCTGCTTTCATGCTCCGGCGATATGGCCCTGGCCAGAAACAAGCCCATAACGACCGCCATAAGCGCTTTGATGCCCAGCGTCCACGGAGCAAAGTACATATACCCGCTGATCGCATCAGCCATGGCCGAACCGACTCCCGCCGCCACTGCGCCGTATTTCCAGCCCAGCATGATGACCGACAGGAAAATAGCCGCATCTCCGAGATTGATATATCCCTTGGTAGTAGGGCTCGGAATTCTGATGAGCATTGTCAGCACCATAATGACTCCCATCATCAGCGCTGTCACAACCAGCAATGTTGTTTTGTTTTCTACCTTCAATGAATTCTGCATTTTGCTGCGCCTCCTTATTTCTGTTGCCGCGTTCTTGCTTGTGTATTATAATAGCACTATAGTGTTACTAGTTAAATATACATTTTCAATTATTTTCATATATACAGTTTGAGGTGAAAAATGAAAGCAATAATACCTGATTTCAGTCATGAATCCGATAAACCTCTGTATCAGCAGCTTTATGAATATATACGTGACGGAATCATTGAAAAAGAAATTGTTACCTCTGAAAAGCTTCCTTCTTTGCGAAATCTGTCAGAGAGTCTTGGAATATCTCTGACAACTGTCGAGCTGGCATACAATCAGCTCCTCGTCGAAGGCTATATTTACAGCCGTCCTCACAGCGGATATTATGTCGGCGAGATGTACTGGCCGGACGACGGCGGCATCTCCGGAGCCGCTTCGGAAATAAAACATAACGCATATATGTCGGAGATGAAACCGCCTGCTCTTTACTGCGATCCGTCGTCATTCGACTTCAACAAATGGAAAAAATGCATGTCGAATGTCCTGAACGACCACCGCGATCTTCTTCTGTTTGAGTCTGATACTCAGGGCGAGGAATCACTTCGTTATGAAATTTCGAAATATGTCTACAGCTCCCGCGGTGTGAAATGCGATCCCGATCAGATCGTCATCGCCGCAGGAACACAGCAGATCACTTCGCACCTCGCACGAATATTACAGCAGATGGGGATCAGCCATGTGGCTTCGGAAGATCCCGGCTATCTCCCTGTTATCAACATATTCCGTGACAGAGGTTTTACCGTGACTCCTGTTGAGGTCAGGAGCGACGGCATCGACATCGGCAAGCTGCCTGTCAACATTCGTTCGGTCGCTTATGTCAATCCTTCAAATCAGTTCCCGACAGGCGCCGTCATGCCGGCGGGCCGCAGGTATCAGCTCATCGACTGGGCTTCGAAAAACAGTTCATTTATTATTGAAGATGATTATGACAGCGAACTGCGTTATTTCGGAAAGCCGGTCCCCGCGCTTCAGGGGCTGGACAGGCACGGATGCGTAATATATCTCGGGTCTTTCAGTTCGACATTGCTGCAGTCGATCAGGCTCAGCTATATGGTCCTGCCTGAAGATATGGCCGGAGTATTCAACGATATCAGCGGCGGCTACGATCAGACATGCTCAAAAGCGGAACAGCTCACGCTTGCACTGTTTATGGAAGCCGGGTATTATCGCGCCGGGATCAGAAAACTGCGCCAGCTTTATGCTAAGAAACTCCGGGCGACACTTGATGCCTTCCGGAAATATTCCGGTATAGCCGAGCCGATCAACACGGAATCAGGGCTGAATCTGATTGTCCGCGTGCGCACTGAAAAACCGATGTCTGTGCTTTCGGACGAGGCGCGCAGCGTCGGAGTCGTCGCAAACCCGATGGTGCCGGTAACTTCCGGGCCGCACAAAAACTCACTTATTTTTTATTACAGTCTCATCCCGCTCGGCAGCATCGAAAAGGCTATAGGCGATATGGTGCAGCTGTGGAAATCATGATATAATGTTTGCATATTGTTCATAACAGGAGGAAATAAGCATGGAATTACAAACAGCAATAGACAACAGACAAAGTATCAGACGTTTTAAAGAAGGTACTATTCCTGATGAAGATATCAGAGAAATAATCGATGCTGCGAGGAAGGCTCCGTCGGGACACAACCTTCAGCCGTGGTATTTTGTCGCCATAAAAGATAAGGCTCTCAAAGATAAGATCGCAGATGCAATGGAAGCCAAAGCTGCCGAGGCGGCTGATATTATCAGGGAAATTTATGTGGACGGCACACGCGAGGAAACGAGCACTCCTTTCTCACACGGCGATCTGCCGAAGGCGGCAACCGATCCCGAGAAATTCATGAAGTTCACTGAACGTTTCATTTCATTTTCCCGCAACGCGCCTGTTCTGATCCTCGTTCTTTCGACCGAACCGGCTGAAGTGTTTTTTGCCGATGCAGTCATGCGCACCGAAAAGATCCCGGAGGATTTCATCGGCCAGGTCCTCTACAAGTTCAACCCGACAATGCAGTCGATCGGCGCTGCTGTCGAGAATATGATGCTCAAAGCAGTTGAACTCGGATACGGCGCCTGCTGGCAGTCGGGCCCGAATGCCTGCTGGAAAGAAATCACCGCCGTCATGAAAGAAGCCGGTTTCGAAAAGGAAGGCTATACTATCTGCGCATACGTTCCTATGGGCATTCCGGAAGACGGCCAGAAAAGTCCGAACAAACTCCCGCTGGAAGATGTAATGACTATAATAGGCTAGGGATCGATTCCCGAAAAATAAAAAAGCGGCGTAAATTTCATTGATTTGAAACTTTACGCCGTTTTCTGCTCATCCGTTATTTATTCAGATACTCTGTAATGGTCTGATCCCAGACTTTGCGTTCTTTCACACCCGCCTGATCCCGTCCGACCTGCCTGCCGTTCGAGTCGACAAAAATCGTCACCGGTATGACCTCGAGTGCTTTCTGCATTTTACTCACCATTTTCTGCGAAGGGATAATATTCATATATGTCACATTATGCTCGTCGAGACTGTTCTCCGCGCGGGCCAGTTTTTTTTCGACCACGCCCTTGTTTTTTTCGCGGACATTCGCTATGACACCGATGACCTGCATATCGTCCTCATATTCTTTGCTGATGTCTTCGATCGTATCGAACTGCCTGATGCCTGCGCTGTCGTAGGTGCCCCAGAAATACAGCATCGTAAGCTTGTGCCCCTTGAAAATACTGCTGTCCACTTTCTTGCCGGAAATCGTCTTTCCCGAAAAAGTATCCATGAACTTTGATGCGCTCCTGACATTGTCCGCGCCTTTATTCGTATACCCGGCCATCCAGCAGCCGCTCATCATCACAGTTACGCACAGCAGCATGACCGCCAGAGTAATTTTCTTTTTCATCCTCGGAACATCCTTTCTTTCATCTGTACCATTATACCCGACAGCGGCGGAAAAGGCACCCCTTTTCATTATCTATATTGCATTCACATAACAGAAGGAGTATAATTTTTTTCAGGAATACGATTAAACGATTGTTTAATCGTTTAATCAACGGGTATCTATGTCCGGAAGAATACGGGCCTTCGATCCCGCAGAGTTTTTAAACATACAGGAGATCAGATATATGACTAAGATAATCAACGGCATCGAGCTGCCTCACAAGCATCATGATGCAACAGAAAAATTACTGCAGGAACGTCCTGACGCGGAAACGTTCACCGATGTCTCGGGCGTATTTGCACTCATCAGCGATGCGACCAGACTCAGGATACTGTGGCTGCTCTGCCATACCGAAGAATGCGTGATCAACATTGCCGCAGCCACGGAAATGAGTTCACCGGCGGTCTCACACCACCTCAGGCTGCTGCGTCAGGCCGGACTCATAAAATCACGCAAAGAAGGCAAAGAAGTTTATTATACGCTGGCTGACAGTGAGGAAGCTCAGCTGGTCCACACGATCATCGACGCGACATTCGATATGAACTGCAGAAAGTAGGCGGCATTATGGATAAAGAACAAAAAAGCACTCTGGCGCGTGTGATCATCGCGGCAGTAATATTCACAGCGGGCGAGCTGCTTCATTATTTTGCCGGGAACATTGACAGCGCATTTTTCAGCGGGCTTCCATGGCTGACTGTTTCCACAGCATGCTTCCTGGCGGCATATATCATTGCCGGTGCCGGCGTACTGGCCGAAGCTGTCGAGCACATTGTGCACGGTAATGTTTTCGATGAAGATTTTCTGATGAGCATAGCGACGATCGGCGCGATCTGCCTGCAGCAATTCGATGAAGCGGCCGGCGTAATGGTCTTTTTCCTGGTCGGTGAGCTGTTCGAAGAATTTGCCGAAGGACGTTCCCGTGATTCGATTTCAGAGCTTATGGATATACGTCCTGATTTTGCCACGCTTCTCACAGGCACCATCAGCGGCGAGGGCATCGTCGGCGGCATCGAACAGCAGGTCGACCCTTCCGCTGTACATATCGGTGATGTCATTATTGTGAAACCCGGTGAAAAAGTTCCGCTGGACGGCACTGTCATAAGCGGCCGCGCCTCGCTCGATACCTCGGCGCTCACAGGCGAATCTCTGCCGGCTGAAATCGAAGAAGGATCACATATCGTCAGCGGATGCATAGACCTTGACGGCGTGATACGCATCAAAGTTGAAAGTGAATTCGGAGAATCAACAGTCTCGAAGATCCTCGATCTCGTTGAAAATGCCGGTTCCAAAAAGGCGCACATTGAGAAATTCATCACGAGATTCGCCCGCATCTACACCCCGGCGGTCGTCGGCGCGGCAGCTCTTCTCGCAGTTATACCTCCGCTCTTTGTTCCTGGACAGATGTGGCACACATGGATCTACCGGGCGCTGCTGTTTCTTGTCATTTCGTGTCCCTGCGCGCTGGTTATCAGTGTTCCGCTCAGTTTCTTCGGCGGGATCGGCGCAGCCTCTAAATCCGGAGTCCTCGTCAAGGGTTCCAACTACCTTGAAGCTCTCGGAAAAGTTGATACAGTAATATTCGACAAGACCGGAACTATCACTACAGGTTCGTTCACCGTTACAGATGTAGTCGGTCCTGATGATCTCCTCGAGACCGCTGCGCATGCCGAATATTACTCGAACCACCCGATCTCGAAATCGATCACCGAAGCATACGCGGCAGTAGGCGGCCATGCAGATCCTGCACGTGTTTCCGATATTGAAGAAATTGCCGGCAAGGGACTCAGCGCCAATGTCGACGGACGCAAAGTGTATGCCGGAAACGCCAGACTCATGGATGACCTGAACATCAGCGGCCTCAACAGTGACGATGCGGCTACGCTCGTGCATGTCGCAGTCGAAGACCGGGGAGGCATCAGATATTACGGCAGCATCTCTATTGAAGACACCATAAAACCGTGCAGCATCGCAGCTGTTTCGCGGCTCGCGGCGGCAGGCGTGAAGAGAACCGTTATGCTGACAGGAGACAGGAAAGTCATCGCGGATAAAATCGCGCGCATCGTCGGCATTAGCGAAGTTCACAGTGAACTTCTGCCTGCGGACAAAGTCGCGATCGCAGAAGGTATCATCGGCGGCAAGGCACTGAACGGAAACGGCAGCGGCAGCGGCGGCAACACAGGCTTCAGCCGCAGCGGCAAAGTCGCTTTCGTCGGCGACGGAATAAATGACGCGCCGGTCCTCGCGAGGGCGGATGTCGGCATCGCCATGGGCGCTCTCGGAAGCCAGGCGGCAATCGAAGCCGCAGACGTGGTCATCATGGATGATGATCTCGAAAAAATCGGCAAAGTAATAGATATCGCCCGTAAAACCGCCTCAATAGCCAGACAGAATGTGACAATAGCTCTTGCGATCAAAGGCATGATCCTCATTCTCGGTGCAATAGGCCTGGCAAATATGTGGGCGGCCGTATTCGCTGATGTAGGCGTGACTATTATCGCGATCATCAATGCTATGCGTACACTTCTTATTAAATAATGTGAACGCTGTGTGAAAATCGCTCCATCTTCATTGACATGACACTTTTGTCATGTAGGATAGAGCACATGATGAATATTAAAAAGACATTAACAACTATGGCATTAGCCTTTATGACATTTACCGCATTCACGCTGACCCCGCAGGTCGCGCTGGCGGACACAGGCAGTACGATCGCTGCACCGGCGGGCATTACCGCATCTGCATCCGCTGAAGATTATGACACGATAGATGTCTCATGGGCATCGGTCGACGGTGCGGAACAGTATCTCGTATACATGGCCTGCGGAAACGGATTCGCATATGAATCACAGACAAGCAGCACCGGATATACCAGGGATGCAGTACCGGGCGTGACCTACAAATTCGTGATCGTGGCAGTTTCGTCCACAGCATCGTATGCGCAGACTACATTGAAAGACGCAAAGGCAGATGCGCTCGGCGTATCGGAAATCACTCCGGTCAGGGCCGGCCTCGGGCAGAGCACTCTTTCGAAGACAGATACAGCATGCACAACCGTCGATCTCTCATGGACGCCGGTAGACGGAGCAACGAGCTACCAGGTCTACAAGAAGAGTACGGGATCGTTCAGAAAAGTCACGACGACAACTGACACTTCTTATGAATGCACGAACCTCAGAGAGGGCATTTCCTACAAATTCGTAGTCAAGGCTGTCAGAACGGCAGACACATATACAGTTTCAAAAAACTCCAACATCATCTCCGCAAGAACGGATATGAAATCGGGCCGTGCCAGACTCATGAGCCTGGCAAAGAAAAAGCTCGGATGCTCATACGTCAGCGGCGCGGCAGGTCCGACAAGATTCGACTGCAGCGGATACGTATACTACTGCTATAAGAAATCCAACGCGAGCACGAAGAAGTTCCACCGTACATCGGCGCAGGGCCTCTACAGCCAGCTCAGGAAATATAACATCGGAACTGACCTGAGCAAGGCTTCGAAAGGTGACATAGTTCTCTGCGGATCGAGCAGGAGCAGCATATCACATGCAGCCATGGCTTACAGCAGCACGAAGATCATCAACGCTGCCAATCCGAGAAGGGGAGTCTGCATTATGCCGGCGAGATATTTCCACATCGTAGCTATCATACATATGCCGTCAAACAACTGATAAGACTAAATTGAAATATAATGAAAAAGCACTCGGACAACCGGGTGCTTTTTTCATATGCTTGTTGTGAAATCACGCGGCCTGCGTGCGCGGCGAGGGCCGTGCTGCGTTTCTGCCGCTGTATTTTAGAAGTAATAATTGAGATCTGCTTTGTCGGTGCTTGCTCTCAGCGCCGTTTCTTTGGTGATCCTGCCGACTTTCACAAGCCGCGCGAGATCTCCGTTCAGTGTATGCATTCCGAGCGGTGCCGATGACGCCATTGTCGACGGCAGCTGATGGCATTTGTTCTCGCGGATCAGATTGGCAACAGCGTCATTGCCGATCAGTATCTCCGTCGCCGCGACACGTCCGTCCAGCTCCGCCACAGGAAGCAGCTGCTGCGTTATGACGCCCCGCAGAACCATCGAAAGCTGACTCCTCATCTGTCCCTGTATCCCCGACGGGCAGGTGTCTATTATCCTGTCTATCGTCTGCGCCGCACCGGTCGTATGCAGAGTCGAAAGCACAAGATGGCCGGTCTCGGCCGCCGTTACTGCGGTCTGTATCGTTTCATAATCGCGCATCTCGCCGACCAGTATGACATCGGGATCTTCCCTGAGAGCAGATTTAAGAGCCGCCGCGAACGACTCGACTGTCTCGCCGACCTCGCGCTGATGCACTACAGAAAGATTCTGCTCAAACACATATTCTATAGGATCTTCAACTGTAAGGATGTGCTCCGAACGCGTTCTCGAAATATAATCGATCATCGCCGCCAGCGTCGTCGATTTTCCGCTTCCCGTAGGCCCTGTCAGCAGTATCAGTCCGCGCGGCTCGTCCGCCAGCGTCTTCATGACCTGCGGCAGCTGCAGTTCATCCAGTGTCGGAATCGTATTTCTGATGATCCTGACCGCAGCCGTCAGACCGTTGATCTGACTGTATACGTTGACTCTGTGACGTTCTCCGGTCGGAAGCGCATAGGCGAAATCTTCGTCATGCCCCGCCGCCAGCGAAGCTCTCTGTCTGTCATTGCACATATCAAGTATCAGCTGCCTGACATCGTCATCCGCCATCTTCAGCTGTTCTTTTGTAAGTATTCCATTTTTTCTTGTCACTATAGGCGCGTCTCCGCCTACTGTGATGTGCACGTCTGAGCAGCCTTCTTCACGTGCTTTCTGCAGTAATGTATTAATATCCAGCATTTGTACGCCTCCATTCGGTGTGCGTTCATTATTCGGCATATCGTGCGATCTTGTGATACTCTTCTACTGTAGTAATACCTGCAAGAACGCATTCTCTGGCCTCTTCCTGAAGTGAAGTAAAAAGTCCCTCTCCCCTCAGATATTCTTCCATGTCGGCCTGACTCGCACCTTCAGTTATCATCCTTCTGATTTTTCTGTCGATAACTACGACTTCATGCAGCGCAGTCCGGCCCCTGTATCCGCTTTGATTGCATACAGGACAGCCCTTCCCGCGCCGCAGCTTTGTTCCGGCTTCGACGCCGAGCGCCATGCATTCGTCTGCGGTCGCAATGTACTCCTCACTGCAGTGCGGGCACACCTTTCTGACCAGTCTCTGTGCAACAACGCCCGCAAGCGAGCTCGCGACCATGTACGGAGGTATTTCCATATCCTCCAGTCTTACTATAGCAGAAAGTGCGTCGTTTGTGTGGATTGTAGAAAAAACAACATGACCCGTTATAGCCGCTCTGACCGCGATCGAAGCAGTTTCCGCATCACGCGTCTCTCCGATCATGATCACGTCAGGGTCCTGCCTCAGCAGCGCTCTCAGTCCTCGTTCGAATGTCAGGCCCGCAGTATTGTTCACCTGCATCTGATTTATCCCTGTGAGATTTCTTTCCACGGGATCTTCTATCGTGGAAATATTTATCGGGCGCGTTACCATCTCATCGAGAACCATGTAAAGCGTAGTTGTCTTGCCGCTTCCCGTAGGTCCGGTAATATAGATCATTCCATTCGGCGCCCCGAGGATCTTCCTGAACTTCAAATAGTTCGCATCATTCATGCCGAACTGTCCCTGATAATCGACCACGATGTCCGCGAAAAGGAAACGTATTACCGCCTTCTCGCCGTAAACCGTCGGAATGATCGATACTCTGGCGTTGATGTCTTTCCCCTCTATTGTTGCCTTGAAGTGTCCGTCCTGCGGAAGACGCCTCTCCGCTATGTCCATGTCGGACATTATCTTTATTCTGGCAATGAGCGGAAGCTGTATCGATGAAGCCAGACGCGCAGTCTCGGTCATTACTCCGTCGACTCTCACTCTGACATCGACATATTCCTCAAAAGGCTCAATATGGATATCCGAAGCGCCCATATTGTATCCGTGTATCAGCAGCTTGTTCAGCGCATCCACAACCGGCGCATCTACGCCGATCTCCTCGACTCCAGTTTCTGCCACAGGCGGCGCGGCAGATTCGCTTGCCTTTTTCAGCGCATTCCTCGCAGTCACTTCGCTGTATGCCTGCACGATCGCCCTGCGTATCCTTTCCTTCGGCGCAAGCACAAGTATCAGGTTCATCTCGGTCAGCTGCCTGATATCCTCTATGCCGTAGAAATTCAGCGGGTCATCTATCGCCACTGTAAGATCCGTTCCGTCCAGCTTATATGCAAGCATATTATAACGCTCAGCCAGATGCTTCGGTATCATTTCGACAGCCTTCATATCCAGCGTTATCCTGTCCAGATCAACGATTTCCATGTTCAGTTTTCTCGCCATAGCTTCGAGCACGTTATCATCGCTCACAAAGCCCAGGTCGACTAGTATTTCCCCGAAACGCTTCTTTACCTCCGGGTTGTCTTTCTGCCACTGCAGTCCCTGTTCTATCTGCTCTTCGGTGATATATCCGTATTCTTTCAATACTTCGCCGATACGAATATTCTTCATTTATTTGCTCCTTGACATGTGCACTTCCGCTGTAATGGTTATGCTGTACGACGCTGTTGTTTTCGCCGCAGTCCCCGCAGCCGCGCTCCCGGCCGCTGCAGTGCTGCCGCCTCCGCTTATCTGAAAACTGACTACTCTGATGCCTTTGCCGATCCTGAGCTTATCCGCAAGTGCGGTACAGTCCGGCAGACTGCCGTATGCAGTAATGACCGCATACCTTACTTTGACATATGATGTTGATGTCATGGCGCCTGACGCATCACCGCCCGATGCTGTGCTGCCCGATGCGCCTGCAGTACTGTCCGATGTCCCCGACGTACGGTCCGCTGTGCTCCCCGAAGGTTCATTCTCTATTACCAGAGATTCCGGCGTCAGTCCGCATCCTGTGACATATCCGGTCAGCAGCATATCGATCTGATAATCAGCGATCACTTTCCGGAACGACTGGTTCATGATTTTCGTCTTCTTCGTATACTCTTCTGCTGTCTGAACATTCTCGTCCTCGGCATCGATCGTATTCTTCATCTGATCATACTGCAATTTCGCCGCCGCGTAATTTTCCTGCGCCGTACTGTAACGGTCCAGCGAAGGCATTATAACGAAGCGCCACCCCACGGCGACTATTATAATGAGTGCGAGGCAGAAAATCATGATCTTCTCTCGTTTCGTCATGCCCGCAAAGCCGCTTTTCAATTTTGTCCTGAACTTATCCATCGGACCTCCCCGCTGAACTATTTATTATATGTACACTTGATGACGGCAGTATAGTCATTGCCGTTCCCGCTGTATCCGTCATAGCTGACTTTGTCAAAAGCCGCGATTTTTTTCAGATCTCTTACCATTGATGCCACCTGCGAAGCCGTCTTTGATGTAACAGATACGGTCATCACGCCATTGCCCGAGTCAAACGTAAGTCCGGTCACCGTTCCCGCTGAAACACAGGCCTCGACTTCACTGATAAGCGACGCTGACGCCTGCGGGTATGAATCCGCCTGTGTTTTAAAATCCTGCAGACCGTTATACTGTTCAAACGCGCTGTCTCTATCCGCCTTGATAGCTTTGGCTTCCTGATACTGTATCTGATTGGCATTGCTGCCTGTATATTCTCTGAAGTTCGCCGCCTGATGATTTCTCATCAGAGTCATTCCCGTTATTATCAGGAATGCCAGCAGGATCACGCCAAGAAGCGAACACAGCGGCACCAGCGCTTTGCGTCTTGCAAGTCTGGCCGCCTCCGCCTCCGGATCGTAAAGGAACCTTTCATAGAAATTTATTTCCTTTCTGTTCTCACTCATGATCTCTCCCCATCACTCTCTGATAAGATTGCCCGCAGCGCAGATATGCGCATCCAGACTGAAAGCGGGATCGGCAATAGTCACGACTTCCGCTCCGTCTTCGTTTATATCTCTGATCTTCAGACTGCTGTCACGGTTCATAAAAGCCTTCTGTCTGTCCGAAAAGCCTAGGAGATACAGAAATTCGATCGGGTCAGGATTTTTTTCCGTATAATTGAACTGTATCATTCTCGATTCCATCTGACTGATTTCCGCAGCTTCGCTTTCCGAGTCCGGATCTGACAGCAGACGTGACCGCGAGTACATCCTGTACACGCCGTTGACAAAAAGCGTTCCGGTAAGGAGACTCCCGTCTATATCCAGGGCCATTACTGTCTTATTTTCTGTAGCCGGCAGCCAGTGTATCATTTTTATCATGCTGGACATACCCGAATCGATACAGGAGATCGTGATATTCAGCTCATCAAATATTCTTATATACTGACCGATAAGTTCGCGCGGCACAGCAGCAATAAGCGCCAGATCGCCCTCTTCGCCTTTGTCCAGTATCGAATAGTCCGTCAGGTAATCTTCCATGGATTCACCTTCACCGATCTCATCTGTGAATTCTCCTTCGAGCCATTTCCATACGAGCCGCGGTTTGATCCTCGGAATTTCCTTCGTTTTCAGTATCCCCGGAGATGATCCTATAGTAATGCGCACATCTTTCAGATCAGGTCTGGCCGACTGCGTGACGATCTTCTCTATGGCTCCCCTGAACGCTGTTTCATCCGTCACTATCCCGTTCAGGAATGCCTGAGGAGGCATTGCAACTTCCGTTGATTCCGCCACCTCGACGTGTGACCCTTTCACCTGACCGTAGACCAGCTGTATTCTTTTGTTACTGACATACAGTGATGCATCCATACTCACGTCTCTCCTTTATCACATTCCGCCTGCCTGCCCGACAGCATTGTACATCGTCGGCAGCGGCAGAATGACAGACACCATGATCGTGCCGATTATCAGCGCCATCAGAACTATCATTATTGGCTGAAGCATATCCGTCATTCTGGCGACTGAAAGATCTGCCTCAAAATCAAAATTATCTGCAGTGCTCTCCAGCATCGCATCCAGGCGCCCTGTTTCCTCTCCTATAAGCACGCTTGCTGCAAGCTTCGGGTCGAATCCCCTGACTTTGGCCAGCGACGCCGACAGCGATTCGCCGTTCCGGACATCATGGATCACCATGTCGAACTGCGATTCCAGATACAGATTGCCCACTGTATTCTTAGTATTCTGCAGTGAATTTATCATCGATATCCCGCTCGTATAGCAGGAACAGAGTGTCCGGCAGAAACGTGCGGTATATATTGTCCTCATCAATTTGCCTATCCCCGGCAGTCTGAGAATAAAACGATCCCAGTATATCCTCGTTCTCTTCCATGCCAGAAGCGCTTTCACGGCAATAATTATCGCCGCGATCCAGAAGATGACCCAGACCCAGTTCTGCTGCAGCCCGTTCGACAGATTCAGCATGAACTGCGTGATCCCCGGCAGCGGCGTATTCATCTGATCGAACAGCTTGAAAAACTTCGGCAGGATGAGCAGGAATATCAGCATCACCACTGCGATCGTGACGACCACCAGAATGACCGGATACACCATCGCACCCTTCACTTTGCCTTTGAGTTTATTGGTTTTGTCATAATGCTCCGCCATCCTCATGCATGTTTCTTCCATGGAACCGGAAGCCTCCGCCGCGCGGAACATATTGATGAGCAGCATAGGAAACACGCCCGGCTGAGCTGCCATGGCGTCAGAAAGCATAAACCCCCTCTGAAGATCCTGATGAAGTTTTGTGTACACCTGTCTGAGTCTCGGATGTATGTCGCGCTGCACCATAATATTCAGCGCTCTTATGAGAGGGACGCCGGAGCCGAGCATCATACCGAGCTCGCGGCAAAAATCGGCCAGCATTTTAGGCTTTATCGGTTTGCCTTTTTTCGCTTCCGCTTCTTTGCAGTCGATCATGAATACATTTTCGGTCTCCAGCTTTGTTCTGAGATCCTTCTTGCTGTCCGCGAACTTCCTGCCTTTTACTGTTTTTCCGTTCAGCCTCGCTGCCTGATATTCATATAACGGCACGCGTCCACCCCCTTTCTCTCTCAATCACTGCTGCAGGTCCTTACAGCTTTGCGTCTTGTCTGAATTACAGCCCGAAAGCCGCCAGATACGCATACCATACCGTATCTCCTGCGAGCAGTCCCACAGCCATTCCCAGCGCCAGAAACGGGCCGAATGCGAAATGGGCTTTCCGGCCTTTCCTTTTAGTCGCCAGCAGGAAGACGCCGTATATGCCTCCTCCGATTATGGCTATAAATGTACCGACCAGCAGTGCTCTCCATCCGAGCAGAAATCCGCAGGCCGCACACAGTTTTATATCTCCTCCGCCGAAGCTTCCCCTGACGATAAGATCCAGTAATATCATCGGTACGGATACGGCGAATATTCCTATGACCCTTGATGTAAGCGCAACTTCCGGCATTACGAATACTGCGCATATTCCGAGTCCCAGGAGAACTATGTGCATCCTGTCCGGGATCTCCTGCGTATCGATATCGATAAACGCGACTACAGTCAGCACGCATAATGCCGCAAACACTATAAGCGCCTTCAGAGTCAGTCCGTATACGCTCACTGCCAGCAAAGCCTCGATCCCGCCGATCGTCTCCACCAGCGGATACCTCGGAGAGATCCTGCAGCCGCAAAAACGACAACGCCCTCTCAGCATTATAAAGCTAAAGAGAGGGACCAGATCTCTTGGAAGTAATTTATTGTGACAATTCGGGCAAAAGCTCCTGCCTTCGGCCGGATTTAAATTCAACGGTATTCGGTAAATAAGCACGTTCAGAAAGCTGCCGATGCAGATGCCAAATATAAAAACAAACCCATATATAACTGCATAAGCAACAACCAGCATGCCTTTTACCCCACTATATTTTCGTATAGAGTTATTTTACCAATAATTTACACAAAAATCAATATTTTCTCTACTTGCGCCCGATAAAGTGATTAGGTCTCTACCTGCAGCCGGAAAGGCTAAAGTGCCAGAAGCAGAGCCGGCGCCGGAATCATGTGAACGGCTCTAACCCGGATGTACCTTTTTGCCTGCCGTCCGGCGGCCCGGACATGCCTTTATAAAACAAGACCGCGCATCTCTGCGCGGTCCTGTTTTCCTTCTTTTAATCTTGATTTCTTCTGCTATGCACCCGCCCCGCGGCGGTGTCCACTCAATCCGAAATATTAATAGCACATCTCCCAGACAGCTGCCATAGCCGGGCCGCCGCCTACGCACAGTGAAGCACATCCGTACTTCTCGTGTCTTCTCATCATCTCGTAGAACAGTGATACCTGGATCCTTACGCCTGTGCATCCTACCGGATGTCCGATAGCGATTCCTGATCCGTTGATGTTTACGATATCTCTCGGGAGCTGGAGCGATCTTTCGCAGGCGATGAACTGTGCTGCGAATGCTTCATTGATTTCCCAGTAAGCTATGTCATCCATCTTCAGTCCTGCATAATCCAGTACCTTAGGAATAGCTACTGCAGGTCCGAATCCCATTCTCTGAGCCTCAACGCCTGCCGATGCTGTAGCAACGAGTCTGGCAATCGGCTTGAGATTGAATTTCTCTACCATTTCTCCGCTTACGAGAACCATAGCAGCTGCGCCGTCATTGATTCCGGAAGCGTTTCCTGCTGTAACAGTACCGTCTTTCTTGAAAGCCGGTCTGAGCTTTGCCAGCTGTTCCATATCTGTATGTCTAGGGTGCTCATCTCTGTCTACGATGACGTCGCCCTTTCTCTTTTTAATTGTAACAGGGATGATTTCGTCTTTGAACTTTCCTGCATCGATAGCGTCTGCAGCTCTGTTCTGCGACTGCATAGCAAGCTCATCCTGCTCTTCTCTTGAGATGTTGAATTCTTCAGCCAGATTCTCAGCTGTAACACCCATGTGATATCCGCTGATAGGGCAGTTGAGTCCGTCATATGTAATACCGTCGCAGAGAGCCTTGTCGCCCATTCTGATCGTTCTTGCGTCGTTCAGGATGTATGGAGCCTTACTCATGCTCTCAGTTCCGATAACCATGCCGACGTTTGTCTTGCCGAGCATGATCTGCTGTGAAAGAATTTCTGTAGCTCTCATAGCCGATCCGCAGAGCTGGTCGATAGTGCATGCATAACCTGTATAAGGAAGGCCCACTGCATACTGGATCTGCCTTGCAGGGTTTCCGTGCGATCCGCCCTTATAAATCATTCCACATGTAACTTCCTCAAAAGCTTCCTTCTCGATCCCTGATCTTTTAACAGCTTCTTCAGCTACGATAGTTCCGAGTTCAACGTTTGTCAATGAAGAAAGACTTCCAAGAAAATCGCCGATAGGTGTTCTGCATGCAGATACTGCATAAACTTCATGTAGTTCGCTCATAACATTTCTCCTCTTTGTATTTCAGTTTGTTGTTAAATAATTAACTTATCTTCATTGTAACACGCTTTGGACTAAAGTCAACTATTATTTGTTAATTTTCTATCATGAATTTGGGTAATAAAAGGATGTCAGTTTATCTTTTTTATCGAACAATAAATTATACTGCACTGTCCGATACTGCTGCACATACCGGAAGACATCGGAACTGCTGTTGTCAATAGCATAATGCCTGCCGTTTTTCGTCCAGTATCCCTGCGCAGTAATGGCAGGAATACGATCGTGCAGATCAAGGAGATACTTCTCATATTTCGACAGCGACAGCCCCGCGTTTTCAAAAAGAACCGGCGCGGCAAACTCCAGCGACATGTTGTTCAGGGAAGCCGACGTTCCGCCCGATTTCATATCATCTTTTTCCGCAATATCATAATTCGCCCACATTACATAAGGCACGTAATATTTGCTGAGCGTCTGAAGCTCCGCCGAATCCCGGGCAGGATGCAGCGCAAGCTGCCTTTTAGCCGTGTCGTCGAATGACGGCTGATGATCTCCGTACATCAGAATTATCGTCGGCTCTTTCTGCTGCGAAAAATATTCTGTAAGCTCTCTGAACGCTTTGTCAGACTCCCGGATAAGCGACAGATATGTATTTATCGAATCAGCCGCATCGAAATTAGTGACGCGCACAGGCTCGTCGAAATCATAAGTATTCCTGGTATATCCTCCGTGATTCTGTATCGTGACATTGAATATAAACAGCGGTCCGCTGCTGCTTCCTCCGGCCTTGTTCTTTTCATACATTTTTTCAATATCTCTATAATCCTGACTGTCGCTCACCATTCCGCGGATCTTTTCTTTTCCGCGTGTTTCACTGGTCTTATCATAGAAAACTGCCTTGTCGAATCCGAGCAGACTGTAAACGCTCCTGCGCGTGTATCCGCTGCTGTAATATGGATGGAATCCGACAGTTTCATACTTTTTGTTCTGACTCTCAAGTGTCGTAACGATATCCGGCACCGCGGATTTAAGATACTGCGTGAAAGGCACACTGCCGTATGGCATGAAAGCCATCGTGCTCTGAGTGAGCGTCTCGAATTCAGAATTGGCAGTCGGTCCGCCGGTTATCGAGAGATTCATATATCCCTTCTGCGTATTCTTTTTCAGACTGCGGATGAACGGCATGTAATCTCTATTCGTTTTTATGTCGGCCGTAACAGCCAGATCGCTGAACGCTTCATTCTGTATGATAATAATATTCGGCCCGGTCTTTGCAGACGATGATGTCTTATGCTTCCTGTCATACCTGGCCGCACCTTTTTCTATAGCGCTCTTTGCTTTCGTAGCGCTGTATCCCTCCGCTTCGACATTGTTTATCGAATTGGCATTACTCATGAAATACGGAAGATACCCGTTATACGTAACGTTCGTATTATAATCCCAGGCGACACCGAAAATCTTTCCGTAGAGAAGACCTGTCGAAAAAAGAAATATTACCGCAGCGATAAGAACACCTTCGAGAACGGCTGAAGTAATGATGCGGCGCGCGCGCGGCGGCACCGCAGTGAATACCTGTCCGGTCCTGCCCGCTGACCCGGCAGCTGCCGCGGAATGAACATTTTTCATCATGAGAACGAAAACGATACCGGCCGCTGAGACGGCCAGTGATATATAAAAATATTTATCGAGTGTCAGCTTGTAATTATCCGCGACTCTGAGTGCCGTGCGCACAACCGTGAGATCTCCGAACATTATGTAATTGCCTCTGAACTGCATCACGACATAATTTGCAAAGCCGATGAACCACGCGGCGGCAATGCTTATCACAGCGCCCGGTTTCACCGACCGGAAGATGATATAGAAAAACAGCTGAACAATGATCCAGTATAAAATATTGAATCCCTTCATGTTTTCGATCACATTTGTCTTGGAACCGCACTGATATTCAAGCACAAAAAAGCACAGAACTGAAACCAGTATTATTACTGCAGGCCTGACGAACCACTGATATCGGTCAAGTACCCGGTGACGCCGCCAGCGCATAAATTTTCTATAGTCTGTGACTGCAGCGGCCAGCAGTATCCATGCTGCGGTCCACTGTATGAATGCTCCTCTGATCCCGTTGAAATAATCCTGCACAACGATATCCGGCGGTCCGCCATAACGCATGAGGACGCCTGCAAAAATGGCAGTGCCTGCGGCCAGACGGATGATCTCCGCGGCCTTCGTACCCGCTGATGCGGATCTTCCCGGTATGACTGCAAACATCGACATCCATCCTGTAGTGCAGAATACAGGAAGCCACAGGAATACAAATCCCCAGACGGCATTCATCAGCAGATCCGCATAATTTGTCGCTGTGTTTTTCCCCAGTGCTCCCGCTATGTGAGATGTACGTTCGGTAAGTGTGCCGAAAAGCGGATTACCGGCAAACAGATCCGGTTCGGCCGCAAGAGTCCGCGCTGAGAAAAGCGCTGCTGCCGCGAGGGAGATAATAAGGACTATAACAACGCGGCGCCAGTGCATCTTTAAATAACAGCGGAGCGAAACCTGCTCCGCCGTATATATCTTTTTCTCTTTTCCCGCTGCTCCTTTTCTCATTTAACAATTACCTCTTTAAAGCGTAAATGTCCTGATCTCACAAGGTTCCGGCGGTGTCCACGGCGTGTTGATATCCCGGTTCTTCAAAGTGTTTTCTATGACACGCATGACCGCTTCATGCGATACCAGAATAAAATCCATGTATTTGTCATCTTTAAGGATGCGCTTCAGCGCAGACAGAACCCTGTACTGTACATCGTAATAATTTTCGCTGGAATCATCAACACGGTATTTGAAAAGGTTGTTTTCACGTCTTGCGAATTCAGCCGGAAAACGCTCTTTCACCACGGAGACCAGCTTGCTGTCCCATTGTCCGCGGCTTATCTCTCGGAAAGCCTTGTCATAAATGACCGCGCGGAATACCGGACTGATCTCGCGTATGATCTCTGCCGTGTCGACTGCACGCGACAGATTGCTCGAATAGATATGATCTGTACGGTACTGACCTTTCTGCATCTGTACTCCCAGCTTCACCGCCTGTTCGATGCCCTTTGCGCTCAGCTGGAAATCAGCCTGACCGAAAAACACTTTCTCGATAGGCCTCTCTACAAGCGCATGTCTTATGAGAATAAATCTGTGTCCCCTGGCCAGCTCGTGTATGTCTTCATCGACCGATCCGGTTTCACAGTAGTTCCTGACTTTTTTGTAGTCCTTATCCGTATCGATGTTCATGATCGTGCTTTCGCTCTGAGTCTCTATATAATGAATATTTTCGATATTTTCCGCTGTGATCTGCTTCAGCTCGCGGTCGCGTTCGATCTGTACCGCCTGCTCTTTGTACGCGTTAGGTATATACACCGGAAATCCCGGTTTGCCGTAATACATCGGGACCAGAATGGCTTTTCCCTCCTGAGCGAACTGCTTCTCGATGATCGGTTTTCTGGCGAGGAGCAGCCTGATGTTTTCCGCTTTTATTGCCGGCCAGTCTGATGGAAAGAGAAAAAATCCTTCGACATTGTCAGCTGCTATCGCATCGACACCCGCATTCACATATGAGAAGACTCCGCGCGCATAGCCGCGGTCATACGCCTCCCTGAGATGATATTTTTCAATTACTTCTGCCAGCCGCTCGCGGCGGTATCCCGTCACTACCACAATGTCATCGATGCCCGCTTCGCGCACAGTTTTTATGACCCGCTCTATGGCAGGCTCTCCGCATATCGGTTTCATGGCCTTGAGCTCTCCGCTCCTTGCCGTATAACCGGCAGCCAGTATGACAGCACCAATCATTTGCTTCTTCCTTTCTTCATATAGGCCTCCATGCCAAAAAGCAGGACGGCAGCAACCGCGGATATTACAGCCAGCATAATGAATGTCGAACGATAACCGCCGTTTGCATTTTCAATAAGCTTCGCCGAGATCAGCGGCCCGAGGAATGCCGCGGGAATGATCGTACAGTACATGAGGCTCAGATTGATCGTAAAATGATCCGGTCCGTACTGCGCGTTCACGAATGCAGATGCTATGCACGGCTGTCCTCCGTAAGCCAGCCCGGTCACTATAAGTCCGGCGATAATCAGAGGAAGCGACTTTGCGCTGTCCCCTATTATAAACACCCCGGCTGCTGCGGCCATGCAGACGACGCTGCACAGCATCACGCTCTTCCTGCCGAATCTGTCGAACACCACACCCATCAGGAATCTGCTTGCGCAGTTCCCCAGGGCGATCGTCAGCCCCAGTACCGCAGGCGCTCCGTATGCGGCCGCCATCGGCGATGCGCAGTTGATTGCCAGAAATCCGGCACTGTCGATCACGACCTGCCAGATAAAGAAAATCCAGAAGTCCGGTCTGCGCAGCATCTCCTGCGGCGTAAGCCGGTCACCCGAAGCATTGGGATTGATCTTTGCTTCCATTGCCTTTTTATCCGGCGGTATCATGGCGAACGAACAGATAAACAGTACCAGTGTCTCGCATATGGCTATAATGGCAAATGTCCTGAACAGACCATATCTGCCCATCATCGCAGAAGCCGCACCGCCGATTATCAGCGAACCGAGTCCGTAAAGCATGATCAGCACCCCGCTCGCGAACCCCTGCCGTTCCTGGAACCACAGACTTATCACTGAAACCGATATCATATATCCTATGCCGATCGCGACGCCGTTCACAGCGCCATAGAGTATCCACAGCATAATGATGCTCATTTCCGGATCTGTCGTATCAAGATGCGACAGGCCGAACCAGCCGATAAACATCATAAACGCCGCAAAGATCATGATCATTCGCGGCGTGTATTTTTTCCTTAAGTACGCGCATATGAACCCTCCGGCTGCAAAGCCGAGTTCAGTGAGCGACAATGTTACAGACAGCTGTGTCAGGCTCCAGCCCGGAAACTTGTGTTCAAGCGGCAGTATGAAAATCGACCAGCCTTCCACAAGCCCCATAAACATCATGGCTGCGGCGGCGAAAATCAGGTAGATCCATCTACGCATTTACCGATTTCACCTTCTCGAATTCGTCGACGATCTCCTGCGGAACCTTTGTTGCAAGGCTCACAACAACGATAACGACCGAAGCGATCACGAACCCCGGTATGATCTCATATATATCGAAAATGCCTCCGCTGAGATTGTACCAGATAAGGTCCGAAACTCCGCCGGCTATCATACCGAACAGAGCGCCCTGTCTCGTCATTCTTTTCCAGAATATCGAGAACAGAATGAGCGGTCCGAAAGCAGCGCCGAATCCGCCCCACGCGCATGACACGAGGCCGAACACCGAACTGTTCGGATTGAGCGCCATGAAAATCGCGATAATCGATATTACTACTACCGTGATCCTCGATGCCCAGACGATCTGCGGGCCTTCGACATCCTTCTTAAAGAGCGTCGCATAGATATCTCTCGACACCGAAGCCGATGTCACGAGAAGCTGTGAACTCGCAGTGGACATTATCGCGGCCAGAATAGCCGTCATAAGGATACCGGATACCACCGGATTGAACATCCTGTTGATCATTTCCATATAGACCGTTTCGCCGTCCGCAAGGTTCGGAAGATATGCTTTGCCGATTATGCCGATGACAATGGCTGCGGACAGAGTGACCGTGACCCAGATCATGGCGATGACTCTTGATTTCTGTATCTGATCAGGCGACTCGATCGCCATGAATCTTGCCAGTATATGCGGCTGTCCGAAATAGCCGAGTCCCCACCCCAGCGACGATGCAAGCAGTAATGTATTGACTGTACCGTCCGTTCCTTTCGGCAGGAACCCGAGGGTTTCCGGCGTGAGCTGAGCAAGCCTGTGCGAAACAGCGTCCCATCCGCCCATGTGTACGGTCGTTATTATAGGTACGATAACGAGTGCGAAGAACATTATTGTTCCCTGTATCGTATCCGTCCAGCATACTGCCGTAAAACCGCCGAGCGCAGTATAGAGCAGTATTATGACCGCACCTATGAGAAGACCCGTAACATAATTCATGCCGAATATCGTCTTGAAAAGTTTTCCGCCCGCAGCGAACTGTGAAGACGTGTAGACAAGGAAAAATATTACTATGAATATGCCGGATACAAGACGCAGTATGTGCGACTTGTCGCGGAATCTGTTTTCGAAAAAGTCAGGGAGCGTTATGGCGTTCCCTGAAATATATGTGTATTTCCTCAGTCTTTTTGCTACGAAAAGCCAGTTGAGGTATGTGCCGAGCCAGAGCCCTATGGCAGTCCAGATCGCTTCGGACGTGCCCGTATAAATGACATAGGCAGTACCAGGAAGTCCGATAAGGAGCCATCCGCTCATATCGCTTGCCTGCGCTGACATCGCAGTTACCCAGCTGCCGAGTTTTCTGCCGCCGAGTACGAATTCCGAAAGGTTGTCAGTTTTATTGTAGTATTTAAATCCTATCCCTACCATAAGTCCCAGGTAAAGGATAAAGATTATTGCAATGATAACCATCTATTAATTTACTCTCCTATTTGATCACGTCTGTGCCCATAAATCCTCTGAGGACCTCAGGCACTGTGATGCTTCCGTCTGCATTCTGATAATTTTCCAGAATCGCCGCCACTGTTCTGCCTACTGCCAGTCCGGATCCGTTCAGCGTATGTACAAACTCCGGTTTAGTATCGGCATCCCTCTTAAATCTGAGATTTCCGCGCCTTGCCTGGAAATCAAGGCAGTTCGAGCACGAAGATATCTCAACGTATCTTCCATAGCTTGGCATCCAGACCTCAATGTCGTATGTTTTTGCCGACGAGAAACCTACATCTCCTGTGCAGAGTACTATTACTCTGTATGGCAGGCCAAGCCTTCTCAGCACCTCTTCAGCGCAGTCAGTCAGCGATTCAAGCTCGTCATACGATGTCTCAGGTGTACAGAGCTTTACCATCTCGACCTTCTGGAACTGATGCTGTCTAACGATCCCTCTTGTATCTCTGCCGGCGCTCCCCGCTTCTCTTCTGAAGCACGGAGTATATGCCGTATAGTAAATCGGCAATTCTTCGGCAGCTATCATTTCCCCGTCTCTCAGGTTCGTCAGCGGGACTTCCGCAGTAGGAACCAGGAAGAAATCATCGGCCGGCATACCGTACATGTCGTCTTCAAATTTCGGAAGCTGACCGGTACCCGTCATAATATCCCTGTTCGCGATGAAAGGCGGAAGTATTTCCTGAAAGCCCTGTTCGTCCACATGGAGATTCAGCATGAAATTGATGCAGGATCTTTCAAGTCGCGCGCCCAGTCCCTTATATACAGTGAATCTCGCGCCTGCAAGTTTTGCTCCTCTGTCAAAATCCAGGATATCGAGATCTGTACCAATATCCCAGTGAGCCTTGGGATCGAAATCAAATTTTGTAGGTTCTCCCCACTTTCTGATTTCAACATTTTCACTGTCATCCTTTCCGAAAGGAACACTGTCGTCAGGAATATTAGGAATGTCAAGCATGACTTCCTTAAGCTCAGCCTCGACAGCGGAAACCTGCGAATCGAGTTCTTTGATTTTCTCCGAAAGCACTTTCAGTTCCGCCATGAGATCGTCCGTATTTTCACCGGCTTTTTTCATCTTCGGAATATCAGCGGATTTAACACTCTGTTCATGTTTCATCTGCTCAACTTCGGCCAGGATATCTCTTCTTTTCTGATCCAGGTCATAAGCCTCATCAACAGGAAATTCTCCGCCTCTTGCGAATACTTTTTCCTTGACCAGGTCTTTTTCTTCTCTGATTTTCTTAATGTCTAACATTTCTCTCTCCTAAAATAAATTCCTTCTATATATGCTGTAAAGCTCCTGGAGCTCTTCAATCATTTGCTGCATTTCCAGCTGCAGCTGAGATGCTTTTTCATATTCGTCCGAATGGAGAGCCACGCTTATCTTCGACAGAAGACACTGTTTATTCAGCGTATCCTGCCCGAGCTTCTTCCTGATCGCGTCTATCTTTGCCCAGTAAGTGACGTCGTAATCGACACAGTCTGCATCATTGTGAGCTTTCACCGTTTTCCTGATAAGGTTTCTGGTGTTTGGCATTATCCTCTCGAGAAGGTCCGTCTGCCATTTGTTCAGTGTGGCGATGCGGTAAGATTCGAGCGATATTGCGGTCATCACTTCTCCCCTCATAAGAACTTTCGTCTTCTCCGGGAAATCATCGAATGCGCAGAGATTCTCGAACACCGTGCGCGGCGCTCTGCCGAAGAGATGATCCCTTTCGGCTGCGTCGTATTCAGTGAATACATTTTTCTCGCTTCGGTATGCCCTGTTCGTATCGAGATAGAAATCCTCGTCGCCGACATTCTTCGAAATAGACTTTTCCAGTTCGGCCGATGTCTTCTCAGCTGACAGCGCTGCATCGATACCGTCCAGCATCGCCATATATGAAGCTGCCAGTACAATGTATGTATCGCTGTGCGCGTTAGGCGATCTGAGTTCGAATCTTGTCGCCAGCGGATTGTTCACATCCCTGACAACTCCCGCCAGCACCGTCCGGTTCCTGGACGGGCTTGTCTTGGATATCCCGAGCGAAGTAACGGCTGATACCGGAGCTTCGTAGCCCGGCTTCAGTCTGTTGAACGCATCATTTGTCGCCGAGACGAACGGATTGATGACTTCATAGTTGTTCAGAAGTCCCATGATTGCGCCGTATCCTATCGGACTCAGATAATCTTTTGTGAGATCCTTCGGGCTGAACAGGCTTGCATGTCTTCCGTCCTTCAGAGTAACTGCTACGCCGAGATGTGTATGCTCGCCGCTTCCCGCGACTCCTTCAATAGGTTTTGCTCTGTATGTGACATCAAGTCCGTACATCCTGAATACATCGCGCACTACATACTTGACCTGATTTTCGTTGTCTGCTGCCTGTATAGCATTCGTATATTTCCAGTCTATCTCCAGCTGCTCCATTACATGGTCGTAATGTCCCGTCTTCTCGAGGTGCGCCTTAACGCCTCCGACTTCCTTATGTCCCATCTCTACGCCGAAGCCGTAATGATCGAGCATTACCAGCGCGTCTTCCAGAGATGACCTGACTGCTCCTATCGTTCTCTTCCAGTACTGTTCCTTAAGCGTCTGTGCCGTCGAAAGCTGTTCAGACGATACCTCTTCATCCGGAGTCTTGACCCAGAACTCGAGTTCTGTTGCACTCGTGATATCTATCGAAGCGATGTCATCAGCGCTGTCGAAGGTCAGATTGTCAAACACATAAGGATGATCCTTCATGAGCTGCAGAAGGTCTCTCTTGAAGACGTCTATACTGTCTCTCAGGATCGTCCTTACTCCTACCTTCTCCGTCTTGTTATGTACCAGCACCGAAGGTATCCTCAGAGTTCCGACAGGCAGCTTTGTCGCAAAATCAATATTCTTAAGATTATGATCCACATACCAGTTATATCCGGCGTCGGGAATAATATCTACTCTTGCGTCATTGAGTTCCGCTATCTTCGGCAGAATGGCCGAAGATCCGTCCGTCTGCACTCCATGGCTCATGATGCCTCTGAAATCATGAATGAAGGTTGCTGCAGGTATTTTCTCGTCTGTGTCGTGCCCCCCGATATCCACTCCTACAAGTGAAACAAATCTTACCTCAGGATGCTCTCCGAGCACCTTTTTCACACTCTCCTCGTCATGCTCCCCGGGGGGAATGCAGAACAACATTTTGTCTAAGTCGAAGTCAAACATACTTCTTTGTCCTTTCTTGATGTGTAATTATTTTATCTCTATCCCAGTTTGTCCAGCATATTCTTGAGCTTCTTCATGTATTTGCCGTAATCAGCCCAATTACCTGATTTGGCAGCTGACTGAGCTTTGTCATAATAATCCTGAGCGTTCTGGATGATTTCCGCTCTGGTCATCGCCTTGCTGTTTGAAGCAGTTGACGACTTGCCGCTGTTGCTGCTGGCTGTGCCTGCTCCGTCGCCGAACAGCGATTCGAGCGCTGCACCGAGCGTTGATTCATACGCGATCTGATCGTGATAAGCAACAACGACTCTCTTGACCTCAGGTATCGATGAATTAGTAGCTTCAAGGTAGATAGGCTCTACATAAAGCAGTGAATCATTGATAGGCACCACAAACAGATTGCCCCTGCTGTAAGTGGATCCCGATGAATTCCAAAGTGAGAATTCCTTGGATATCTCAGTGCTCTGGTCTATCTGAGCTTCTATCTGCATCGGCCCGTAAACGACCTTGTCTTTTGGCAGTTTATACAGGACAAGCTGCCCGTAATTCTTGCCGTCGTTCCGTGCTATCAGCAGACCAGTGAGGTTCTTTTTGTCTTTCGGCGTATAAGGTATCGAGTTGACAAATTCGACCGAATCCTCATCCTTGCCCGGAAGACTCAGCGTGTAGTAATTCGGCTCCATTTCCTGCTCGTCAGTACCGTATATCTCATCCGAAATAGCCCACATATCCTCTTTCTGATAGAATACCTTGACGTCATTCATGTGATATTTCTCATAAACTCTCGCCTGTATGTCAAACAGTGTATTCGGATATCTGATGTGAGCCTGCAGTGCCGCCGGCATCTCATTGAAATCCTTGAACAGCTTTGGATATATCTTCTTATATGTCTGCGCGATCGGATCCGTCGAATCTATGATGTAATAATCCGTATCGCCGCTGTAAGCGTCAATGACCACCTTGATCGAGTTTCTGATGTAATTCGTCGACGTGCCCGTCGAATAAGGCTCCGAATACGGATAATTGCTCGACTGCGTGTAAGCATCGATGATCCAGTAAAGTTTTCCTTTTACTGTGACCATGTACGGGTCCTTGTCGTATCTCAGATACGGCATGATCGTCTGTACTCTCTTCTTGATGTTCCTGTTGATGACGATCTTCGACTGGCTGTCGATGTTCGATGACACCAGAAGCTTGAGACTGTGCTCTCTCATAGCAAACAGCACTCTGTTCAGCGGAGTCATATTGATGCCCGCAGAACCTTCATAACGCGTGTACTTGTTCGCATCGCCGTCAGGATAATTGAATTCGTCCTCATCCGTGCCGACCACCAGATAATCATTCGTCATCTGGCCGAAATAAACTTCAGGTCTTGTGATCTTGAATATATTGATATCCGAAACCGGCGGAATATCCTGAAGCAGCATATCAGGCTGTCCGGAAGCCGTGATCTTGTCGACTCTCGATATTGTCAGTCCGTATCCGTGCGTATACTTCAGATGCTTGTTCAGCCATGTATCGGAAATTTTATCTTCATTTATTTCACGCGGAGACAGGAAGACCTGAGTCTTCTTTCCATTGATAATATATCTGTCTACATCTATATCGGCAAAGTCATAATACTGTCTGATACTCTGAGTCTGATTATAAAATTTCTCTGCCGGCTTGTAATCATTGATCCTGATATTCTGTATCGTCTGATCATTGGCCTTAATATCCGCCGCAGTCAGCGACCCGGTTGCCGAGAATGACTTCACATCCACATTGTTCAGCCCGTACGCGGCCTGCGTATATTCTATATTTCTCTCCAGATACTTGCTTTCTTTGGAAATTTCGTCAGGAGATACGACAAAATTCTGAACGACAGCCGATGCAACGACACCGATAAGTCCGACACAGATCATAATTACAGGGACGGTTAGTATCTGTCTCGGTTTTTTCTTCACGATTCCATAGATCACACCCAGCGCGCCGACAAATGAGAGAACCATGAGGATCCTGTAAACATTCAGCGTAATATGAACATCTGTCCACCCTGCACCGTAAACGGCACCTGTGTGAGCACTAAGCAGTGTGTATGATTTCAGAAGGAAATGAACACCCAGCATTATGAAAAAGATCACGCCTACAATGATAAGCTGCTTTTTGGCCACTTCAAAGAGTTCCTTGAACTCATCCTCACCCATAGCCGATTTTTCACGTGTTTTTTTAGGCGCCGGCCTGGACTTCTGATTATTCCCGAACGGATTGAAAGCTCCTCCGAACGCACCTGAGAACATATCGCCGACATTTCCGAATTTGCCTCCCGTGCCATGTGTGCGGTTAAACGGATTGTCATCACCGATATTCTGCGTGAACGGATCCGAGTTCTTTTCTCTGTCGAAGTCGCTGAAATCGGCCCCTGCGTTCTCGCCCGGCTTGTATTCGCGGAGCTTCGGTCCTTTGTCGTTCATCAGCATCAGATAGTAGATGAGCGTCATGATTATAAATACTACAAGCACGACAATGATCAGCGAAACGACTTCAGATATGAAATCAAGCCTGAACACGTAAAACGAAATATCGTGTCCGAACATAGGATCGGTTTTTCCGAAGCTTGAACTGTTGCTGAACTGCAGCATCTTGAACCACAGCTGCGACGCGGCAAAATACGTAATAATGCAGCCGAATATCGCTGCCAGTCCTCCCGAAATCAGATTGATCTTCTTTACAGTTTCAAAATCTGTCGTCGCAATACTCTTGTAATAATTCTTTCTGATATGCTTGAAATATATGTAGGACAGACCCGTCATAATGATGAACGTCGGGACGCCTATTTCCAGTATCGTGATCAGCTTCTTCAGGAACACGCTCAGATATCCGAGTTCATCGAACCACAGCAGATCCGTAAAGAATGTGACAAGACTGATAAACAGAAGTATCACAACTACAACAATGAGCGCGATGATCTTCCCGCTCAGCTTTTTCTTGTCCTTCTTCGGTTTTTTCTCTTTAGGTTTCTTTTCCCTCTTCGGTTTGTCTTTCTTCCCGAACTGGAAAACGTTGTCTTTGTTATTGTTATCCACTTAAATCTTCCTCCTGTCGCAACACACTATATCCTCTCGATCATAGCCGTAACTGTCTGCGTTTGTGTGCTCGATGTATCGTCTCCTTTTATCATCATAACTATCTTGTCCGCTATGCTGTCCATCCTGACTGCAATGCTGCTTTCCGGCGCAAGAAATCTGATTCCCAGAAACGCGAGTTCCGCCAATATAACTACTATCAAAATTCCTACGACGATCCTGCCTGCCCGGCCGCTGCGATGATCTTCTTCATCATCATCGCCGTATTCTTCATTGTCATCATCTTCTGCTTCGGCTTCCCGTTCGGGTTCTTCTGCCGTTTCAGGTTCCTGTACCGCTGCTGCCTCAGGTTCACCGGTCTCTTCCGGCTCCTCTTCGGCTTCCGTTTCCTCAGGCTCCCCGGTCTCTTCCGGCTCCTCTTCGGCTTCCGTTTCCTCAGGCTCCCCGGCTTCTTCCGGCTCCTCTTCAGCTTCCGTTTCCTCAGGCTCCCCGGTCTTTTCCGGCTCCTCTTCGCCTTCTGTCTCTGATTCATCATCAGTTTCCGGCTCATCATCAGTGATCATCTGATCAGGCTGCATCGCTGCAAACGAAGTATCTGTCGATGATTCCGAAATAGTTTCCGAAAAGGTTTTGTCCGGGAACAGTTCAAGCCCGGCTGCTGCAGCCATGCCCGCGGTTTCGATGCCCGAAAAATCTTCTTCCTTATTATTCTCCCGGCTTTGATTGTCCAGTCCGAGTTCAGCATCCATATCATCTGCGAAAAACACTGCCCGCGCGCGTTCCATTTCTCTTACATGTTCAGGCTTTTCTGCACCTGTTTCTTCAACAGCAGCATCAGCTGCTCTGTCTGTAGCTGAAACAGAAACAACGCTCTGCTCGAATTCCTTATCATCTATAACAGTGCGTCCATTGCTGAATTTTTCGTATTCCTTATCAAGAAGCTTCTGGAACTCCTCATTTTTCTTATTGAATGTATAGAACTTGTCAATGTTTCCGTCAGTCTTCTCTGAAGCGCGCATGTCGCTGAACAAAGCTTCTTCAAGTTCTTTTCCTTTTATGATATCCTCCGGCTCATCTTTAGCCGCAACAGCTTCCGGCTGTACTGCAGCCGTTCTCCGTGCTTCAGCCGCAGCCTCTGCCGCCGCACTTTCAGCAGCAGCTCTGGCCGCTTCTTCAGCAGCTCTTCTCTCCGCTTCGATCTTGGCTCTGGCTTCGATCTCGAGCCTGCGCTGTATTTCCTCTTCCTCGGCCCTGAGCCTCTCTTTTTCCGCTTCCGCTTCTGCTGCCGCACGTTTTTCTGCTGCGGCGCGTTCTTCAGCTTCTATATCTTCGGCAGCTTTGCGCTGCTGTGCATCTGCCTCTTCCTCGGCAGCCTTCGCCGCCGCAGCAGCTCTTTCAGCCGCTTCTCTTTCAAGTCTTATTGTTTCGTCGCTTTTAAATCCGCGAAACTCTTCCTTTTTTCTGAGGTACGGCGCAAACGCTACTTCATCCATTCCGGGTTTGCCGCGAAACTCGCTTTTGTCAGTCTGCCAGTCAAATTCGACCGACTTTTTCTGCTGTTCCCCGCTCTGCTCTTCATCAGGAGTTTCTTCTGCATGCTCCGGGAATTGATGGACGTTCCAGCCGAATTCATCTGCCGGAGCCTTTTCAGACTCTTCTGCGCGCCTGATCATAGCTCCGCAATTTTCACAGAACTTATCACCTTCGTATACTTCATGTCCGCAATTTCTGCAATACATATACACTGCCCCTTATCAGTTCTTGATGAGCGCTTCGAGTTCCTCTTTCGAGTAAACCTTTCCGCTTTTACCTACATTATACATACGGCTCCGCTTTTCACGCGCTTTTTCCTCCCGCAGTTCTTCCGCGCGGCGCGCGTCTTCAGCGGCCTTAGCCGCCAGCTCCTCGATCGACATATCCGCGGACGCATCATCCGCAGAAGCATCCTGCACGGCCGCCGTCTCTGCGATTTCCGCCATTCCCGCTTCCGCTGTTTCCGAAGCCGCCGGCACTGCCGGCATTGACACACCATCAGCAATATGCTTGTCGATGCTCCTTAGAGTACGCGTCTGTATATTCGTCTTATGACTGTAAACAATAAGTATTATCACAACAAAAAGCACCAGAACAGCAAGCGCTGCGGCGATGAATACAGGGTCTTTCATGATTTCAGCAAGTCGATACATTCCCGATTTCCTTCCCTCTCCGAGCCATATGCTCCCGGCTGTGAATAAACATATATCATTATACAATATAATCTCACGCTCGTCCATTGCAGCAATTGGATTTACTGACGTTTTTTTGTCCGGCCGGCACAATCATACGGTCACGCAAAATAAATATCTCCAAGCCGCCGCATCAGTCCGCTTAGAGATATTATAAAACCTTTTACAGCTTATCAGCAAAGAATCATGTGCACCATCTCGCTATTTCCGAATACAGGCGTCTCGGATCGAACGGCTTCGAAATAAAGCTGTTCATTCCAGCATCCATACACTTTCTAATATCTTCTGAATACGCATTCGCCGTAACGGCAATGATCGGTATCGTTTTAGCCTGAGGATGGCCGCATGACCTTATTGCCGCAGTCGACACACATCCGTCCATTACCGGCATCTGCATATCCATTAGAATCGCATCGTAAGTACCTTCCTCCGAAGCGGAGAATTTTTCATAAGCTATCTGTCCGTTTTCCGCGATGTCCGACCTGATATCCGCAGCAGCGAGCAGCTGGGTCGCGATTTCTCTGTTGATTTCATTATCCTCTGCCAGAAGTACTCGAAGACCCCCGAACATATATTGCTGCCTGTCGTTATATGCAGGCACATCAGCGCTATCACGCGCCGTGTCTACCGTAAACGGCAGTTCCGCCGTGAAAATAGTGCCTTCATTCTTTCTGCTATTTACCGCTATTGTGCCGCCCATCAGTTCTGTCAGACGCTTGGCAATCGAAAGACCGAGCCCGCTCCCGCCGCGCTCGCGCGCTGTCTCCGGGCTTTCCTGCTCGAACGGCTGGAACAGACGCCCCATCAGCTCATCCGACATGCCGCAGCCGGTATCGGCAACAACGAACCTGATCATTACCGCGTCATCTCCCGACATCTGTTCGGTTACTGTCAGGTTCACGCTGCCTTCATCTGTGAATTTATACGCATTGGAAATAAGATTCACCAATATCTGATTAAGCCGCAGCGGATCGCCTTTGAGCGATTTATGCACTGTGAAATCATCAACGGAAAAAGCAACATCTTTTTCAGCGAACTGCACCCCGTATATCGATGTGATCATATCAATAGTTTCCGACAGGTCAAACGGTACGCAGCCGATCTGGATCTTATCGCTTTCTATTGCCGACATGTCAAGAACATCATTTATGATGCTGATCAGCACATGCGATGAATTGGCTATCTTACCGAGATATTCCTTCATCTTCTCCGGTTCTTCCGTATGGTCCTCCGCTATCGAAGCTATACCGACAATAGCATTCATCGGCGTCCTTATCTCATGGCTCACTCGTGACAGGAATTCGCTCTTGGCCGCATTTGCTCTGTCAGCCGCTTCCACTGCAGCCGCGAGCTCATCGTTTTTTCTGCTGATTGTCGTAAGATTGCGCTTGCGGTATCCTGCCAGCAATCCGAGAGCTGCCAATGCCGCCAGCATGATCATGAGTCCGATGGCTGCCAGAGGATGTGCATATATAAACCCAATAATAGAAGTGTTTGCATTGTCTTCCTGCGTGTTTTTCTGAACCGCCTGTTCGGCATAATCACCCTGTACGCTGTTCACGGCTTTATTCAATATTGTAAGCAGTAATGTCGGCTCTCTCTCCGATACTCCGACGGCAAACTTGACCGTGTACTGCGGCATGATGGTCGCAGTCAGACGGTTCCTGACATCACTGTCTGCAAGTGTTCTCGCACTGTAGGCGTAGTAATACGCAGCATCTGCTTTTCCGGCGGCTACTGCATCCGCACATTCTTTTATAGTGTCGAAGGTTATGATACGAGCAGCCTCATCGATACTTTTCCGGTAAAACTTCTCACTGTTGCTCAGCTTCAGCACCGCAACTGTTTTATTGCTCCATTTTGTATTCTTGCGGGTAATTTTTGAAATAGGCGTAGAAAGATAATAATCAGTCAGCTTATAGCCGTTCTTTTCCGCGCTGTAATAATCGAAAATCGCGTCTATCTGCACATCAGCGTCCCCGTTCTTCACGCACTGAAAATAATCCGCCCTGCTTTCAGTATTTAGAATTTTGAATTTGAGGCCCGTCCGTTTTTCTATTTCTTTGAAAATATCCGGCATTATGCCCTTCGCCACGCCATTTTCAAAATAAGAATACGGATTTCTGTCCGGATTCACGATAGCCGTATATACCTTGCCTTTTTTCTGAGAATTCTTAATGAATTTTCTTTCCGCCGCCGTAAATGATATTTCATCGCCGGTATCCGCTTTATAGTACTCATTCCTCAGCTCGACCCTCCAGCCCGGAGAGTTTTCATCCATCTGCCTGATAGCTCTGTTCACCTGTTTCAGCAGTTTCGTATCACTTTTGCGTACCATTACATAAAAATCCGAAGACCCGAACTGATCATATATCCATTCGTTTTTGGTCTGCCTCAGATTGCTCGTAACCAGCGCATCAACTTTCTTCCCTTTTTGAAGAGCCCGCGTCATCGAGTCAGTATTGTCGAAATATACAGCCTTATAGGAAAAGCCTTTTTTCGCGGCATATTTTTTAAAGGTCTCATTTCTGCTGCTCCCGCGCAGAAGACCCACGCGTATGCCGTCATATGTCGAATATTCGCCCGCAATGATCTTATCATTTCCGCTTTTGACAGTCAGAATAATTGAACTCGTACCTATCGGCTTGCTGGAAAAAGCAAAATATTTTTCACGCTCGGGAGTTTTCTGCGCCGATGTCAGCAGATCTATCCTGCCGTCCTTCAGCATCTCCTGCATTTCTGCCCAGCTTTTGTTATATCCTACATACTTATATTTCCAGTTGGTATAACGGCCCATATTCTGCAGAAAATCATAACCGTATCCGCTTTTCGTACCATCTTTTGCAATCATATGATATCCCGAGAATTCAAAAAAGCCGATGCGCACAGTCTTCGCATCTGACGCCGCATCAGCATGCACCGGTATCAATAAACACATTATCAGTATGGCAAGCAGACTTGCACACGCGATATCCGCACATCGTCTGATTCTCATGTTCACAGCTGTTTCCTCCCCGTAAACCCTGTTATAAATTGATTATAGCATCGGGTGTTTTTTTGTAAATAGTTAAAATAACCCCGCATAAAAGATAATATTATTCCGATTTTCCGGTTGACATACACCTTTCTTAATGATATTATTTTTAATGCGCTGAAACGAGAAAAACCCCGTTCCGCGCCGGCAATATGCACCAATAGCTCAGCTGGCAGAGCACCTGACTCTTAATCAGGGTGTCCAGGGTTCGAACCCCTGTTGGTGTACCAAATAAGAAACCTTAGAATATCAATCTTCTAGGGTTTTTTTTTGTTTGCTATCATCACAATCTAGAAACACTTTATCTAAATGAGAAACACGTTGACGAGTTGCGATATATTGTTTAACAAAATGGACATATCTATCAGTAGTAGAGATTTCTTCATGCCCTAGTAATATCATGAGCGTGTACGTATCAAAATACCCGTATTTTTCATAGTGATCTAGCAGATAATTAGTTGCATAATTGTGCCGTAACTTGTGGGAAGATAACTCAAAGCCTAGATTGTTGAAATTTCATTCCAGAAAAAGCAAGTTTGTCACGCAGGAAATATATGCCGGAATAATAATGTACAATATGACAATCGTGATATCAGGTTGCATTACAATAAAGAAAAAAAGTATAAAATATGAATATCAAATACAGATTTCTACGGCTGCAAATATTGTTAAAAAACTCTTGACTGGAGGGGTTGACCCTCCATCTGTAGAAATTCTGCTGGCGAGAAACATATCACCTATTCGCCCCAATAGGCATTATCCTCGCAAAAAGAAATCTGTAAAAGCACCAGTGAATTTCATGTATAGAACATCATAAAAATCAAGAAAAATAAAGTCAGGCAACAGCTTGCTGTCTATTTTGTCGTACAATGAAATCTGCTAAAATGAGCAAATTAACGAAAAGCCTCTCTTATGATAATTAATACGAGAGACTTTCTTCGATTGGTTTCTTAACTTAACAACATTGCCGCATAGCGGGTGGGTTTTGTTTCGCGCACTTCGCGCGCTCAATAGGCTTATAAGCCATACGAAAAAAGACGCCGTGTGGCGTCTGCCCATCTATACAAAGTATATATCATCTTCTAGTGGAAATGGATTGTCTGCTGCAATCTTCTCGTTAAGCTCTTCTTGCATTTCTTCCATTATTGAATATTTTTCTTCAGATCCTTTTCTGTTCCATTCGTCAAATACTTTATACGCTGCTTCTCCGTCTACCGGATTCTCATGTCCGAAATAAACCGCCTGTGATATCTTTTGCCGTTCGATTGCATTCAGCTTGTTGTATGCGTCCTCATATTTCATTCTTATCGTCCCCTTTTTCAAAACAATAATGTGACTATTTTGTGTAAAAGTCAACGGTTTTGTCTAAATGAATTATTTTTGGTAGTTAGCTTTCCCCAAAAATTCCTTATAAAGTTTCGGATCGAGTATTTTCAATTTTCCGTCCTTTGCTGCTGCGATGGCCTTTGGAGTATTCTGCCCATCATTATACAAACGCTCACTGTTCAGGAGTCATGCGAACTTCTGAACAGTGAGCGGCCCGATTTATATTCCCCGCCTTATCAACAGAATCGATTCTCATTATTACTTCATTACAGTTTATCTTATTATTGTATTGACACGGCGGTGCAAAGCCTCCGCGGGCCGGACTTTGACATTATTACTTGTTTATCGGCTATTAATGATATATAATCTGACGTATGAAATTGCGAATTATATAAGAAAAGGAAGTGCAAATAATGTTTGAAAACTTAATCGAAGTACTTAAAAACGACCCAAGAAAGATCGTATTTACAGAAGGCCCGGATCCAAGGATCCTGTCAGCAGCTGACAGACTTAAAAAAGGTGGATTCCTTACACCTATCCTGGTAGGAAACGTTGACGAAGTAAACAAAGCTGCCAAAGAAGGCGGTTTCGATATCGAAGGTCTTGACATCCTCGATCCGGAAACATATCCGAAGATGGACGAAATGGTCAGCCAGATGGTTGAACTCAGAAAAGGGAAAATGACCGAGGAACAGTGCAGAGATGCTCTTAAGAAGGGCAATTATTTCGGAACAATGCTCGTAAAAATAGGCGTTGCCGATGCACTGCTTGGAGGTGCAACATACTCCACAGCAGATACAGTTAGACCGGCTCTGCAGCTTATCAAAACTAAGCCGGGCAACAACATCGTATCATCCTGCTTTATTATGATAAGAGAAAAAGACGGAAAAGAAGAAATACTCGCTATGGGCGACTGCGCTATCAACATCGATCCCGATGAAGATGCAATCGTAGAAACGGCCATTGAATCCGCAAAGACAGCGAAAATATTCGGCCTGGATCCAAAAGTTGCCCTGCTTTCATATTCAACAAAGGGATCCGGCAAAGGCGACTCGGTTGACAAAATGAGAAATGCCACAGAAAAGATCAAAAAGGCGGCTCCTGATCTCGCAGTAGACGGAGAGCTCCAGTTCGATGCTTCTGTTTCCCCAGTCGTTGCAGAGACAAAATGTAAGGGATCAAAAGTTGCCGGCCAGGCAAACACATTCATATTCCCTGACATCAACGCAGGAAATATCGGCTACAAAATTGCCCAGAGATTAGGCGGATTTGATGCATTCGGACCTGTTCTTCAGGGCCTGAACGCTCCGATCAACGACCTCTCAAGAGGCTGCAATGCCGAGGAAGTTTACTCGATGGCGATCATCACAGCGGCACTCAAATAATAATCTGAACCGATACCCTCCATGCAGGCGGGCGTAAAAGCTCGTCTGCATGAGGGTTTTTTAGTACGCCCAAACATGCAACATTCGACTTCACTCATTCCATCAAGCATCCCGGAGTCCCCGGATTGCTGCGCGATCTGATTCATCCGGCTAAAAACGTACCTGCGATTCCTTGCTGCCTTAGGCTCGCGCCAATCGGATGCGTTATTCAAATTCTATTGTTACAGCCACTATATTGCCGTATTTCGTCAAAGCTTTACTTTTATAATATTCATTGATTATACCGCTGTCCGTGCCCGCATCGCTGCCCGTGAACATCATCAACGCGATCTTTCTGCCCTTCTTTATCCTGCAGGTCTGATCCTGAACCAGGCGGAACCCTTTTCCGGATGTGCCGCGGACAGGGAAATCGAAACGCTGCCCGACCTTCTTCGTTTTCATTTTAAAGAACCCGCCTTTGCCCGGCGTGTATCCCACGTAGAAATCGGCATTCCCTTCACCTTTTTTTATTTTCCACTCAGCCTGATCCTGTACCTGCCACTTGCCCTTGCCGGACAATACTTCCAGAGCTATTATGCCCCTGCTGATCGTTTTCGTATCTGCGGAATAAGAGTAAATACCGGAATCATTATATCCTGAGGAAAGATCGAAAACAGTCTGCTCAGAATTACTCAGCTTGATCGGCTTGACAACATTATCCTTCCCGGCAGTAAACGCCAGGACGACTGCAATGCAAATAATAATCAAGGGGATAAGAATCAAAAGTCTCCGTTTCATCGCCATCTCCCTGCCGCTGCGGATTCACTTATGAACGCTCTTCGCAGGTCATCAGACATAGGCTTCTCTTCCTGCAGTCTCCTCTCCGAAAATTTAGGTTCCGGGAAATCCGGATCCTTGCAGCTTATAATGTATGCCGCCATAAGATCATCCATCATCGGACACTTGATTTTATCGTCGCACTTTATTGTATTGCGGTCTGTGATCAGGCAGTAATGGTATTCTTTTTCCGCAGGATCGAATACTGCGCGCAAAGCATATGCCCGTCCGCCTGTCATCTTCATCAGTTCTCCGGAGAGAACCTCAGGTACGGCAACATCGCAGATCACCGTTCCGTTTTCCATGCGTGCATCGCGGAACGATTTGATCGACATGCTCTGTATAGCTTTAGTTATTTTCTTGGACATTTTGCCCTCACCTCATTTCGTTGTACGATAATCCACCTGCCTGACGACAGGTTCTTTGTCAGACAAAATATCCGGATCCATACATGCTTTCATCGGCTGGACCCCTGTCACGCTCGGCGGCAGATCCTTTAATACAGAATTACTCATAATATCCGCTGCTGTTTCAGATTTGCCATGATCCTCATTTACGTATTCATTGAATCCGTATTTCTTGTTCTGCCTGTGCATCTTAATGCGCTGTACTACGCATATCACCAGGGCAATAGCCAGGATCACACCCAGAAGAATACTGCTGACATTATCGATCAGAAAATCTTTCATCTCATCACCGGCCTTTCTCAACAATCAATTTTCTCATTAACAGAGCACCACTTATCTCTGCGGGCTGCGATGCGGCAGCCGCGTCAGATCCGAAAACAGGAAAGCAACGGCTATCACCGTCATGACAGCCATTATGATACTTCCTTTCCTGCATCTAATACTCATCTCATTCCTCTCAATGATTTAAATACCCCGAACATATATAAAACACCCTGTATATAGTCTATCACTGAACAGTAAACGGGTGTGCACGTGAAAACAGAAATACCAGTATTTACTTATTTATCCTTTTGGGCAGATTCATACTCCTGCATTAGCTGCACAATGCATTTGAGGAATGCGTTTTCACCGAGCGTATTAATTTTGTACCAGATCGCCTGACTGCCTCCGGAAGTGATAGCCGATAAATGAACAGGTTTATCGCCGTCCTGGAACAGCGTAACATTCATGCTTACTCTGTTCCCGCCGACAGCACTGTATCTTTCGAATACACGAACGCTGCAGCGTGTGTTTCCTTCGACAAAATCGCTGTGATCTTCCAGCGAAGCCGATGTACTTCCTGCTACGATTCCGTCCTCTATTATTTTTATCAGCGTATCAAAATCGCCGGTTATAGTTTGCTCAAGTTTTGCCATGTTTGTTTCTTCCTCTCTCTATAAACTGCTGCCGCAATATTTATTAACCTCTTCTGCAGGCTCTCACCCGAAACATCATAACACATCACCTCTCATCGCGTATAAGCTTTTGTACCTGAAGAATAGATTAAATGCTCCGACAGGGAAAAGGCTGCCGCCGAAGAAAAAGAAAATCAACATCTTAATGATCTTTGAGTGACGATATTGTTACTCTAATATTTCAAGTACGTCATTTCACTGAACAATCATTGTGATAGACTGGTTTTACCATGCAAAATAAGTCATTACATAATAATTGGGAGGTAAAGAAATGGTTCATACCAGAACTTCAGTCACCAGACGCACTCTTGCCATAATTCTGGCAGTCGCCTGCACGATCGCATTTACGCCTGCACTGGCGTATACTCAGGCTGCAAATGCTGCAGCATTTACAATTACGCCGGCCAAAGCCACGGTTTATGTCGGATCAGCAAAAGTCATCAAGGCAAACAAAAAAGTACAATGGTCTACAAGCAACAGCAAAATCGCTTCGATTTCCAAAACCAAAGGCAAAAAAACTGTCGTTACAGCAATACGCCCCGGCAAAGCAGTTATTCAGGCCACGTACGGGAAGCAATTGAAAAAAGTAAAGATCACTGTTAAAAACGCTGCCGCCGTGACAGCACTCACATCAGTTTCCGTAAACAATTTTTCGACCGGCGTAAACACTAAAATACAGACCGGCGATATTCTCAAAGCGCAGGTCAAACCTGCGGGAGCCACGGTCAAATACCAGTGGTACCTTCTTTCCGGAACGACTCAGACTGCAATCAGCGGTGCAGACGAAAATGTCTACAAAGTTGACGGTGCCCTGGCAGCAGGCAGACATATCATCGTCAAGGCAACCGGAACCGGATCATATTCCGGTACAGTAACATCAGCGGCCACTGTTGCAGTAACGCAAAAAATCGTTTCTGAAGTTACGGTTTCCGGCATGAGCGGCAGGACATCTGCTGAAAATGACACACCTGTAGTCGGCGACACACTGACTGCGGATGTGAACGGCGCTTCAGTCACTTATCAGTGGAACGCGAACGGCACAGCTATCAGCAAAGCCACCTCCGCTTCATACACTCTGACCTCAGCTGAAGCAGGCAAGATCATTACCTGCACAGTCACAGGCACAAAAGGCTATGCCGGCACAGTCACCAGTCCGGCAGCCAGAGCTGTCAAAAACGGCATCAGCATTTTTATCAGGAATTCTGACACTGCGGCTCTCGGCGATACGCTGACTGCTGTAGTCGAGCCTTCGGCAGCTTCCGGAGATGTTACTTACCAGTGGTTCAAAAACGGCACGGCGCTGACCGGAAGCACATCCGCTTCATACACCCCTTCCGCTGCCGGAACATACAAAGTCACCGCGACTGTAAAATCAGGCGTCACAAAATATTCTGCAAGAGAAGCGTCTGCTTCAGTTAATATAGGCAGAAAAATCACAAGCGCATCTCTGACAGGAAGCGCAGGATCAGTTTATGCGGCGAACGATACGCTCACTGTCACAGCATGGAACTCGGGCACTAAACTCACATATGGTACAGCGAACGATTACACAGTACAGTGGTACAGGAACGGTTCAGCTATCGCCGGTGAGACAGGAAACACTTACACACTGCAGACAGCTGATGCCGGTGCTTCGGTATATGCGGTAATAACAGGCGTCCGGACATATTCCGGAAATGTAACGACCAACACGATCAGCGGCATTACTGCACCAGTAAAATCCGTAGCGATCCTTATCGACGGCAAAGCGGTCGTCGGCAAAGCTGCGATCGGCAGCACACTTTCCGCATCGGTCACTCCTGCGGACGCATCTAATTCAGTTTCATATCAATGGTATGAAAACGGAACGCCGATCAGCGGCGCAACATCCGGTTCTTACAAAGTAACTTCGTCTAATGCAGGACACAAAATTACTGTCAAAGTTACTGCTTCGGGATACTTCACAGGCAGCCAGACATCAGCAGAAGTCACTGCCGCATCCGTCTAGAAACAGTTCACATATTTCCGGCAGGAAAAAGCAAAGGGCTGCCGCATTAAGGAATAGTTCATTCCTTAATGCAGCAGCCCCGATTATATCATGTATGTTCCGCTTTACAGCGGTATTTTCTGCCCGCCGATCACTCAGCCGACGGCAGATTATAATTCTTTCCGTACTTGACGCGATTGTAGATCACACGGAGAACCATGACGATCGTTACACCCAGGCCGACCCAGCCGGAGATGACCCATACATAGTTCATGATGACATCGTACGGAACCACCATCGCGACGACAAATCCGATCACAGTGCCGACAACGATGAGTATTTTGTATTTTTTCGTACCGTCTTTAGCGAACGGTGTGATCGAGGACCAGAGCAGCGGGCAAGTCGTAGTAAACAACGCCATGAAGATCATGATTGCATAGATCGCGCCGAATCCGCTGAATATCTGGCTGGCGATATAAAGGAACGGAACATTCAATTTTGCTACCACCGCGATATTCGCGATCATTGCCAGAGCCATGAGAATTTCAGCTCCGCCGACCAGGCCGTTGCCGATGATCTGTCCGATCATCAGGTCTTTCATTTTGTTTTCCTGCTTGAGCTCTACGGCGAAGTTCGGATACCAGAGGATCGTGCTTGTGGCCAAGATGACGCCGGCGATGAGCCAGCTGTTTGAAGCCTGCATGTGCTTGATCTTGCCTTCGGCAACTATTCTCGCGCCTTCGATAAGGCTTCCGCTGGTGATGCCCTGTACGACCGTTATAAGGGAGACGACGAGGGCGATGAGGATCAGGACAGGACCGATTTTACTGATGACGTTGACGATATTCTTCAGACCGAACAGGCTTGTCAGGCAGCAGAGGCCCGCGATGATCGCCGCGCCGACCCACGTCGGAGCTCCGTACTGCTCATTGAGTGAAGAGGCAGCGCCGGAATACATGACGATGACGCACATATAGAGATAGAAGATGTAGAAATAATTGATGATAGTGCCGACCGTATTGCCCAGATAATATTTCAGAACTGCTTCGCCTGTCGTAAGATTGAATCTCTCAGACGCATAAGCGAAGCAGTAGATCCCGTATGCCATGGTGACGACAAATGCGGCGCCGGTCAGGATCGACCACCAGCCGAAGACCGAGAAGTACTGCATTACTTCCTGTCCGGTAGCAAAACCGGTACCAATGTTAAAGGCGAGTACCGCCCCCATTACGGTAAAAACGGATTTCCAGTTGATCTTATTTTTCATATGATACTCCTTCTGTTTAATAACAATGAAATGGCAGTAATCTTCATACCCCTGTTATTGCGGCAACAGCCGCAGTACTCTTTTGAATCGATCAAATAGTCAGTCTGTCATTGCTCTCAGGCATCCATGGCGGCGAGTGCCTGCGTAAAGTCTGCGATCAGGTCACGGCTGTCCTCTGCCCCTACAGAGATCCGGATAAGTCCTTCAGCCAGACCCATACGGTCCAGTTCTTCGCCTGAGAAATTGTTTACGAAAGCAGTCCTTGGATGAGTGAACGTAGTACGCATTCCGCCCAGGGTCCCCAGGTAGCAGATAAGCTTCAGGCTCTTCATGAATTTGGCGACCTTTTCATGGTCATCCTCCAGGCAGAAACTCAGCATTGCCCCATATCCATAATCTGTATCGAAAATTCTGGAAGCCAGCTCATGATGAGGATGATCCGGCAGACTCGGATGGTAGACAGCTTTCACATGCGGATCCTGCGCCAGAGCCTGTGCGATTTTGACAGCATTCTGATTTTGAGTCCTGACCCTCATGCTCATGGTCTTAATAGAACGCAGGGTCATCCAGGAACTGACAGGATCCAGACAGCAGCCCAGCAACAGATATTTAGGATAGATTCTGTCGATCAGCTCTGTGGAGGCAGTAATGCATCCGCCGGTAATATCGCTGTGCCCGCCGAAATACTTGGTCATGCTGTGCAGGACCAGATCGGCTCCATGCTCCAGCGGCCGGTAGACAAACGGTGTGGTAAAAGTGCTGTCAACGATCGTGAGAATATTGTTTTCTCCGGCGATCGCCGCAATTGCGTCCAGGTCAGTAATCAGAGTCAGCGGATTGGCAATGATCTCGGTATAGAACATTTTCGTGTTCGCCTTTACTGCCTTTTTCACCTCTTCAGGATCAGTAAAATCCGCAAAAGTGACTTCGATGTCGAATCCCGTAATGATCATCTGGACGAGTTCGATCGTCTCGCCGTAGATGGCTTTGCTCATTACGACATGATCTCCGCTCTTCAGCAGAGAAAGCAGAACAGTTGAAATTGCTGCCATGCCGGAGGAGCAGATCAGGGTTTTCTCCCCCTTCTCCAGAAATGAAATCGCTGCACCGAGCTCATCCCGGTTCGGATTGGCCGATCTGTTGTAATAGTATCTGCCGCCATTGTCCGCGAAGACATAATCCTCCATATCGTCAAGGATGTATGCAGTCGACGGATAGATCGCCGGTGTTTCCGGATTTCTGATGATACCCTGCGGGGAAGTTCCCTGATAGAGTACCTCTGTGTCAGTTCTGTAAGTCATGTATTACATCTCCTTCTATATATTTTGATCCTTTTATTTTTTTCAGTGTAAATCTTATACTTAGAATAATGTCAATAACCCAATTTAAATAAAAATTTGTATTATTTTGAACATGAAAAGCCGTATTTTCCTCTTAAAAATGCAGTACCTGAACATGACATCGCGCTCCCGTTCCTGTATAATATTAACGTCAGACTGTGCTCAATGAATCGCTGACAGATGAGGGAGGATCGGCATGAAAGAGTACTACACAATAGGAGAAACTGCGAAGCTTCTCGGAATCTCAACCCAGACTCTGCGTTACTATGACAGGATCGGGCTGCTTAATCCGGTCCGGATCGATGAGAACAACGGCTACCGCTATTACAGCTACCGCCAGTTCCACACCATTGACCGGATACGGTATATGCAGGACATGGGGATGTCGCTGGATGATATCACTGAGGTGATCCGCAGCGGGCAGAATGAGAAAATGTTTGAAAGCCTGCTGGTCCGGAAGGAAGAACTGACCGGCCAGATCGCAGAACTTAAACGTCAGATGAAGACGGTCGACTGGACTATCAACTATCTTACCTATATCAACAACGCCGGCGACGATCCCCTCATCGAGAAGAGCCGCCTCTACACCCTGCACCAGCCCGAACGTTATATCGTAAGGATCCGCTGCAAAGATGGAGAGTCGCTGGAGGATATGGAGATCCGGCTGGCTGATCTTAAAGGCAGTAACGAATGCAGCGACCTGCACTTTTACCGTCAGTACGGATATATTCTGGATGTCGATGCTTTGTTCGACGGAGCCTTTATACCTGAATATTATTTTATCTATCTGGACAAAAAGCATAAACTTGACCGGGAGTTTTACACTGTGCTTCCTGAGGCAGATTATATCTGTTTTCAGACACAGCTTCTGCATGAGAACTGGGATTTCAACATCCTGCAAAAATCGTTCGCGCATCCGGAACGTCCTTCCTTCGCCCTGGCCCTGGAATACGAAGACAACCTGGTGGACTGGTCTGACGCCTGGTATGAAGTTCAGATGCTGCTGACTCCTTAATAGAAGTTCTCATTATTTCTGCAGCAGGTTACGCCGGTCCGAAACCTGCGCAGACACGTCACTGACATCAATAGAAAAGTCCCTCTTCAGCGCCGAAGAAGGACTTTTCCGCATTATCATTTTATTATATTATCTGAAGTTCTCTGGTGTAATGTGTCAGGACTTCACATCCGTCTTCTGTCACTATCACCAGATCTTCGATCCTGACACCGGTTTTTCCCGGCAGGTATATTCCCGGCTCGATCGAAAAGCACATGCCGGCTCTGCATATCTCATCTGAATCAGGCGCGCACATAGGAGGTTCATGGATCGAAAGACCCACGCCGTGCCCTGTCCTGGTAATGAAGTACTGGCCGAAGCCCGCGTCTTCGATGACTTTGCGGGCCGCCGCATCGATATCTCTCATAGCCGTTCCCGGTCTGACTGCGGCAATGCCGGCAGTCTGCGACTTCAGCACCGTATCATAGACTAAACGATTCTCATCGCTTACGCTCCCGTAAAACACTGTACGCGTCATGTCGCACCAGTAACCGTTGATAAGACCCACGAGATCCAGAAGGACCGCGCCGCCTTTTTCTGCAGTCGTACTGTCAGGCACATGGTGAGGATCAGCGGCGTTTGCTCCGAAGCAGACCACCTGATACTGTCCCACATTGACCCCGCCGTTCCGGCAGAAATGTTCTTCGATCATGCCGGCCAGTTCAGTCTCGGTCACGTCCGCGCCGAAACAGGAAAAACCGTATGATACCGCATCATCGTTTATTGCTGCGGCTGTCCTGAGCAGCGTCTGCTCCTCGGCGTCTTTTATTTTCCGCGCCTCATTGACAGGCCATGACCCGAGCACCGGCGTGATATCATTCCTTTTCATCAGCAAAGATATCGTGTGCTTCGATTCCCACGTATCGTCGAAACCGACTTCTCCCGGATCAAGACATTCCGCGATCAGACTGTACGGGTCCTCGCCGTCTCTGTAGTAATGTGTTGTTGCCCCGCTTATTTCGGGAAAGCGGAAGAGTACATTCATGAAAGAATGTATCTCCCCGCTGCTTTTGATCAGCAGTACGCCGACACGTTCCATGCTGTTCGCCCTGTGTCCCGTAAGATATGAAAGCGCCCTGTCCTCCGATACGATTATCTGCTTCAGAGAACGCCTTTTCATGCTGTCGATAACCTGCTGTATCCTTGGCGAATTCACCATATTATTCCGCCGCGTCGAGTGCTTTGCATTCTGTTTCACGAGCTTCCCATTCATCATATGGCACTTTCAGTTCCGCAAAGAGATTTCTGCCGTTTTTCTTCAGATAGAAAATTCTGATGATGAAGTAAACTACAGCGCAGGCCATGAATCCGAAGATGAGCATGTAGACGCTTGCGCCCAGCGATTTGAACGCTGCAACTGCCAGCCATACGGCAACTCCCGCCGCAAAGACAGCCATGATCGAAACAAAGATAAAGTTGAACTTGATGCCGGCATAATTACATGCATGCGGATATTTCTTCTTCAGGAAGAACGGCACGATGCATGTCGGGATATCCGAAAGAGCATTGACTGCCGAGAATACCGTCATGAGCACGCCGAACGACGAACCTGTGGCCGCACAGACGATGGCAAACACCATTACATATACAAGTATCCATGTGGATACGCCGTGCTTGTTCTTCTTCGCGAGGAACTTCGGGAATACTTCACATTCGGCAGCAGCCTGTATCTGAGCGCATGTGAGCATGATGACAGGCACCATTGAAGTCAGTACTCCGCAGATAGGTCCGCCGACTATGAAGAATACAACGAGTCCGTGCGGCAGGAACTCAGAAGCAACCTCAGAAAGAGTCGTGACCGTAGGGCCGCTCATGCATCCGAGAGTAACTACCGCCATAAGAATATATATTACTGCGACGATGACCGGCGCAAGAATAAGTGCGAGAGGAATATCTCTTCTTGGATTTCTGACGTCATCCGCGATCTGCGATACTGACGAACCTCCTGACAGGCAGGAAGCAAAGACGGAAACCGCCGCTCCTATCGAGCTGAACTTGATGCCGTTGCCGAAAGCTTCCGACACGGTGATCTGTCCGGCATTCATGTGAGGCAGTCCGACTACTATGTACAGGAATACCGCCACGAGCATCACTATTACTATGATCGTATTGATAGATGCGAACAAGTAATTCCCCATATATGCCATTACTGCATAAACGAGAAGTATGATGACCGCGACCATTCTCTCTCTGCCTGCAAGTCCCGGGAACAGCGAGCAGAAATAATCTGCGAACAGTACCGCGAATACTGAGATCAGTACAGGCTGCAGCAGATTCTGGATCGCCATGTAAAGTCCCACCACCGGATGGATCAGTTTCGTCGGCATCAGGAAGAAACTTCCCGAGGCCGGAATGATCGACGATGAATACACAGCAGGAAACATTTTGGCCAGCGTGTATATCGTTGCCAGAATAAAAGCAAGTACTACCGCTCCGTCGATCTCATTTATCTCTGCCGGAAGTGATCCGAATATGCCGGATCCTATAATTGCGCCTATGCCTGTTGCTATACAGGCGATCAGGCCTAATTTTTTCTTATTTTCCTTAGTCATTTTGTCTCCTTATTCGACATCTGAAGGCGCAGGTATCGCCTCGACAAATTTCGTTCTGTTCATCAGCGGATGTTCCAGCCTTATTGCTCCCTCTACAGGACACTGGAGTACGCACGCTCCGCAGTAATAACATTCACCCGGCCACGCGACGATCGGCGGCTGTCCCTTTTCTGTGTTTGGAAGCAGCACGTCACACTGACACATCTGCGTACATATATTACAGCCGATGCATCTGGAATCATCGTAAATGATCGGATCTGCACTGCAGGGCACTATCGATACCCTGATCTCGTTCATTTTTTTCATTACTTCCTCCCTCCTTCGATATAATCCTGATTGTGCTTTTCATACTCCGTTTTCAGATCTCCGAAGTAATCGAGTTCCACATCTCCTCTGACTATCTTTCCGTTCTCCCTGCGGATAGTGATGAAATGATGGTCTTCAGCAGGATCCATTTCAGGATAATCGCTTCTCGTGAAGCAGAGAGTTTTTGAGCTTGATTTGCGCAGGCGGCATGATTCCATAACCATTTCCGCCACATCCATGATGTCCAGGACCTCATGCGTACGCATCAGATCATGCGGATTCGATGCACTTAGCTGCGGAACGACTTCTTCCCTGTAACTTTTCAGCAGATCAAGTCCCTGCAGCAGCAGAGCCTCGTTCTTGATCGCCCCGCAGTAATTTTTCATGCATTTCGCCAGTGCAAAATTCAGTTCTTTCCAGCCGTAGCCTTTTTCCACATACATCGGCGCGTATAATCTTTCGATCTCCTCGTCGACCTGGCTGCGGTCATAATCTATCAGCGATTCATTCTTCGCCCATTCCGCAGATTTGCGTCCGGCGTAATATCCCGTTGCTGCCGCAAAACCCGCGCAGTCGGAACCGAACAGCTGATCTCCCGAAGCGTATATGCCTTCTATATTGGTTTTGAGATCCCAGTCGTGCATGATCCCGCCGGGTGCGCCGAACAGCTGTCTTTCGTCATCGCTGAATGATGCCGAAGTCCATCCTGTTCCGTATACCTGCATGGCATGCTTTGCCGGATCGAATCCTCTGTTTTCGTAATAATCAAGGACCGGCACTTTTGTCTTGCCTTCATTCCCGATCATCATTCCCCAGATAACACGTCTTTCCTCTTCAGGCATTCGGCTGAGGTCAGCATAGAACGGCAGTTTATATCCCCGCTTCATCAGTTCGTCAAACGGCATTGTCTCCGGGCCCCTGTATTCATATTTAGGTTCGTCAATGACGCCGCCCTTGAGGAAAAACTTCTGCCCTTTGACAGGATGATATCTCTCGGAAACGGTCTTGAGGATGTTTCCGTCTCTGTCGAGATAAGGGATCTCCACTCCGCGGGAATCGACCATTGTCGCTGCATACCAGGTGTTATGGTTGTTGCCCGTGCTGTAAGGAGGGAAGCTTGACCCTGCGGCAGAAAATTCCGCCCTGACGCTCTTCTCCATCATCGTGAATTCCATGCCGGCTCTCCAGCCCATGGAATGTCCCGAACCTATCGACTGCATCGGCCTGAACTCGCAAAGTCCCGTCAGATCCGGATTGAACAGCCACAGCCTTGCCGGCCTCGACATTGCGAGGACCGTGGATTTCGCATGAAAGACTGTTATTTTCCCTGTATGGACATTCATTCCTATCGCGCCGGCACCGCGCTTTTTTCCTTCAGCTTCCGCCGTCAGAAGAGATGTCGCTTCTGTGTAATCACATATCTTTATGCCGAGGCGTTCCATCTCGTCATGCATCGCCGGCTTGAACGTTTTGCCCCACACGCGGAGTGTGAATTTGTTTTCGTAATCATATGCGAACATCAGCTTTGTCGCTTCATCACGGAATTCGGCACCTTTGAACTCATCTTCTGTATCTCTGATTTTCCCGCCGAACTCTTCCATATCGGCAAGTCTGTCCCAGCCTTCTTCACAGCAGATATAGTGCGCGATCCCGTTGGACAGATGGTCCTGCTCGTCGACATACGCTTCCGCTATTTCTTTTGCGGTGACTTTGGAGCACGGATTTGTGCATGCTGATTCCCAGTGGTCTACTCCCGTGCCTGCTGCACCGCTTCGTTTAACGGCACCTTTTTCCACTACCACGACTTTAAGTCCTCTCCTCGCCGCCGCGATAGCCGCGAAACAGCCTGCCATTCCGCCTCCGAGCACCAGAACGTCGCATTCGATATTCTCCTCTTTGCCGAATTCATTGGCATAAGGCCATTTGATTTCGCTCATATAGATCGTTCCCCTTTCTGAAATTTTTCATTTTGCTTTTTTTCATAACATAAGTTATAAATTATACTATGCGTAAATTTCGTAAAACGCAATATGTATTTTGCAAAATGTAAGATTTTGTTATACATATATTATTTTGCATTTCATATAATGTTTAAGTATAATCAAATCGGATCATATATAGAATTATCAGGAGGATCATCGTATGGCCGGATTAAAAACAATAAGTGAACAGGTATATCAGACATTGTATGAGGAAATTACTTCCGGGCAGCTGCAGCAGGGTGAAAAGCTGACTCTGAAAATGATACAGAACAGACTCGGTGTCAGTTCTTCTCCGATAAGAGAAGCTCTGACACGTCTCAGTGACGACGGACTGATCTCATATCAGCCGAATATCGGCATGACCGTCATCAGTCTTTCTAAAAATGATGCCTCCGAAATATTCGCCCTTGCCAGGGAGTTCGACTCCATGGCTCTCAGATTTGCCTGGGCTGCAGGCGCAAGGGACGATCTCATTGCCCAGCTGAAACATGTCCAGCAGGATGCCGCCGCGGCGCTGGAATCAGGCAGACAGGATGAATGGCTGCTTCTTTCAGACGAATTCCACAATGTTATCTTCAGACACTGCGGCAATTCCCGGCTCATGGACGCTGCTGAAAAAAGCCGCAAACAGATCAGCGTGCTTTCTCATCTCTACCAGCAGGACGCTGTCAATATGCGCGAAATACAGAAAGAGCATGATGAAATACTGGCTGCACTTGAAGAAGGAGATATCCGGCATGCCGATAAACTCATGCGCGCCCATCTTGATTCATCCGGCAGAAAAGGACTGGCATTATTTGATTGAAAAAATGGCAAATGATATAATCATTTGCCATCATCTCTTTCTCAGCGCAGCATCGCTGCCCGATATTTTTATTCTTTATACAGCGGTCTTTCATGGTACTTCGTATGAAGCAGTTCATGTGCTCTGCTGCCTCCCGGCATACCGAGATAGTCTTTATACAACGCCTTGATCGCCGGATTGTTGTGCGATTTCCGGATGAACATTTTCCGGTCTTCGCTGTAAAGCGCTTTGGCGCGTTCTGCTTTGATGTCCCGCCAGTTGCGCACGTTGGCCTGCTGTATAGGCTGGCCTCCTCCATTGACGCACCCGCCCGGACAGGCCATGATCTCGATGAAGTCAAGATCCAGTTCTCTGCTGCGCACCTGCTCCAGGAGCTTCCTCGCATTGCCGAGACCGTGCGCGCATGCCGCGCGCAGAGTAATGCCCGCCACTTTTATTGAGGCGATTTTTATTCCTTCCTGCCCGCGGATCGCTTCATACTCTATGTTGTCTGCGCTGGTGCCGGTGAGTATGTCGGCCGCTGTACGGAGAGCCGCCTCCATCACGCCGCCGGTAGCCCCGAATATTACTGCCGCACCTGTAGCGCCGCCGAACGGATCATCGAAGTCGCTGTCTTCCAGGCTTGGAAAATCTATGCCTACATCATATATCATTTTGGCGAGTTCTCTTGTTGTCAGCACTACATCGACGTTCGGATATCCGCCGTTCTGCATTTCCGGCCTTTTGGCCTCGAATTTTTTGGCTGTGCACGGCATCACTGACACAACGACGATGTCTTTTGGATCTATGCCTTCTTTTTCCGCATAATAACTTTTCAGTATCGCTCCGAACATGGTATGTGGTGATTTGCACGAGGAAAGATTATCCAGCATATCCGGGAAATTATGTTCACAGAACTTGATCCAGCCCGGCGAGCATGATGTTATCAGCGGCAGCCTGCCGCCTCCTCTTATTCTGTCAATAAGCTCCGTGGCTTCTTCCATTATCGTCAGGTCCGCGCCGGTATCCGTATCGAACACTTTATCAAAGCCGAGTATTCTCAGGGCCGATACCATACGTCCTGTTACCGGTGTCCCGATAGGCAGCTGAAATTCTTCGCCCAGCGCTGCTCTGACAGCCGGCGCAGTCTGCACCACAACATGTTTTGCCGGATCATATATTGCATTCCAAACTTCATCGATATCGCTTTTTTCATGAAGTGCGCCGACCGGGCACACGTTGATGCATTGTCCGCAGTTTACGCACGAAGTATCAGCCAGCTTCATTCCGAAAGCCGCTCCGATTTCTGTATTGAATCCTCTGTTCATAGTGTCTATGACACTGACGGTCTGAACATTTTTACAGACGCTGATGCATCTTCTGCACAGTATGCACTTATTCGGATCCCTTACTATCGACACTCCTATATCCAGCGGTTTCTTTTTTGTTTCACCTTCGAATCGTATGGTGTCTACAGAGAGCTTGTTGGCCAGAGTCTGCAGCTCACAGTTCATCCAGCTTCTGGTGCAGGTCTGGCAGCTGGAATTATGGTTGGAAAGGATCAGTTCTATATTCACCCTTCTGGCCTCCATTACTTTCGGCGTATGTGTCAGTACTTCCATGCCTTCCGCCACCGGATGCACGCATGCTGCCTGGAGGGCTTTTGCGCCCTTTACTTCCACTATACACATACGGCAGCAGCCCATCTCATTGATATCTTTAAGATAACAGAGTGTCGGTATCTGTATGTTTACTTCCTTTGCCGCTTCCAGTATCGTATAGTCTGCCGGAACGTAAAGGCTTATGCCGTCTATTTTCATATTTACTTTGTTCATAGTTTACGCTCCTTTCTCAAGCATTGTTGAATATCGACTTGAACGGACATTTCGCCAGACATGTACCGCATTTGATGCAGTTATCCTGATCAATGACATAGCCGTTCTCCTTGTCGCCGTGTATGCATTCTGCCGGACAGTTCTTCGCGCAGATGCCGCACTTCCTGCATGTTTCGCTGTCGATAATATATCTGATCATTGATTTGCACACTCCCGCAGGACATTTCTTGTCTACGACATGCGCAATATATTCGTCTTTGAAATATCTCATCGTCGACAATATCGGATTCGGCGAAGTCTGACCCAGTCCGCACAACGCGCTGGCCTTGATATTCCTTGCCAGTACTTCCAGTTTGTCCAGATCTTCAGGCTCGCCCTGGCCTTCTGTTATCCTGGTGAGTATTTCCAGCATTCTCTTGGTGCCGATCCTGCACGGAGGACATTTGCCGCACGATTCATCTACTGTGAATTCCAGGAAAAACTTTGCCAGATCAACCATACAGGTATCTTCGTCCATTACTATAAGCCCGCCTGAGCCCATCATCGAACCCATATCTACAAGTGAGTCGTAGTCTATAGGCGTGTCCAGTCTGCTCGCAGGAATGCATCCGCCCGAAGGTCCGCCGGTCTGAGCAGCTTTGAATTCCTTGCCGTTCGGTATGCCTCCGCCTATGTCATAAATGATTTCTCTGAGTGTCATCCCCATCGGAACTTCCACCAGTCCGGTATTATTGATTTTCCCGACAAGCGAGAATACTTTTGTTCCTTTGGATTTTTCTGTGCCTATACTCGAAAACCAGTCCGCGCCGTTGAGAATTATCAGCGGTATATTCGCATATGTTTCAACATTGTTCAGTATTGTCGGCTTGCCGAATACTCCCTTCACTGCCGGGAACGGCGGTCTCGGATGAGGTTCGCCTCTTTTTCCTTCTACAGACGTCAGGAGTCCGGTTTCTTCTCCGCACACGAACGCTCCGGCGCCGAGCCTGATTTCCAGATGAAAATTGAATCCTTTGCCGAATATATCATTCCCCAGCAGGCCGTATTCTTCAGCCTGTTTTATTGCCAGCCCGAGTCTTTCGACTGCCACCGGATATTCCGCTCTCACATATATATAGCCCTGATCTGCTCCTATCGCGTAACCGGCTATGATCATAGCCTCTATAACCGAATGCGGATCGCCTTCCAGCACCGACCTGTCCATAAATGCCCCAGGATCGCCTTCATCGGCATTGCAGCATACATATTTCTGTTTCACCTGCTGGCTCGCCGCGAAGCCCCATTTTACTCCCGTCGGGAAGCCTGCGCCGCCTCTGCCTCTGATCTGCGAATCTTTTACGGTCTGCACGACATCCTCGGGGCTCATTTCCGTAAGGACTTTTTCCAGCGCCCTGTATCCGTCCATGGCTATGTATTCATCGATATTTTCCGGATCGATACAGCCGCAGTTCCTGAGGGCATTTTTTTTCTGCAACTTGAAAAATGTCAGATCGCGGAGGGCATTCATGATCTTTTTTCCGTTTCCGTCATCTGCCAGCAGCCTCTCTACCGGCTGGCCTCCTTTTATATGCGATTCTGCTATTTCCCGCACATCTTCCGGTTTCACTCTGACGTATGTTATCTGATCCGGGTATGTGATCATTATCGGCCCCTGGGCGCACAGGCCGAAGCAGCCGGTTTTCACGACTTTCACTTCTTTTTCCAGACCGCCTGTCCTGATCTGCTTTTCCAGTTCTTTGATGATCTCAAGAGAATCCGAGGACTGACATCCCGCCACTCCGCAAACCAGGATCTGCATCCTGTATCCTTCTTTTACAGGTGTCTGCGGCGTCAGTCTGACTGCCATGTCCGCGCGTGTCTTTTCCCGGATGTCATGTATGTCAAAAATGCTTTTTATCATTATGTACACGCTCCCTTCTTCTGTTCCGAATACTCCGCAATAATATCGTCTACCTGATCCGGCGTTACTTTAGCGTAAACTTTTCCATTTACCATTACTACGGGAGCCAGTCCGCACGAACCTAAGCAGCGGCAGGAATCCAGTGAAAACTTGCCGTCATCAGTGCATTCGCCCACATCTATCGAAAGTTTCATCCTGAATTTGTCCAGTATGTCTCCGGCCCCTTTTACATAACATGCAGTGCCTATACATACTTTGATCTGATATTCCCCTTTCGGGTAAATAGAGAACGCCGTGTAGAAACTCACTACTCCGTAAATTTCCGCCAGCGGGATATCCATTTTCTTCGAGATATACACCTGTACCTCGAACGGCAGATATCCATACAATTCCTGTGCCTCGTGCAGTACCTGTATCAGCGAACCCCTGGTATCCTTATACCTGGTGATTATTTCATCGAGCTTCGCAGTCCTGTCGTCATGCGCCCGGCACTCGTTACAGCATTTTGTCATCGCCTGACTCTCCTTTCCTGAATTGTTCACTTTATTTTTCTGATGGCTGCGGTTTTGAATTTTGATTGTATATAGAAAGATACAAATAATGCAAAATCCACGCCATTCCATTCTGATCATGCCAATATTTTTATTTCGTCAGAGTATTCTTCAACACCCCGACAGCCCGATATATTCAGTTTATTATGCAAATGCTGGTTCATCGCCCGGAAAGACACACCTGAAGTACTGCGTATGGACGACATCGTGATTTTTTTAACAATTTTTCTTAAGTATACTATTTTTTTATCGAATAGTCAAGAGGCGCGCGCCAGACGATGGAATATGCAGTTTCAGGGATCACGGCCGTTTGTATGTCCTATTCAGTGATTCGATGCGGCCTGCAGACCTCAAACCACCTATCCTGTGCAGCCCGTAAATTTACTCTTCTCGTCCAATTTTCAAAATCTTCCGATATCATATTGATATTCTCATCCGCCTAAGGTAGAGTTGAATCAACAGCAAAGGCTGCAGGAAGGAGACCAATCATGAAAACCGACAAAATAGTTCAGACACTCGTCGACGGCTACGGAAACTGGATGGAAAACCCTAAGACAGAAAACGGGAAAGGTTCATGTGCAAAAATGACTCAGGAACTTTATCCTTATGATAATATTTTTTCACCGATCAGAGTCAACCGTACGGTCATCAAAAACCGCGTGGTGATGGCTCCAATGGGAAATCTTCAGATGGCTGAGGAAACAGGCCGCCCGAATCAAAAAATGCTTTCTTACTTTTTCGAAAGAGCGAAAGGCGGAACAGGTCTCCTGACGACGGGACTCATCCCGATCAGCCACGGCATCGACAATACCGTCACCGAACCCGGGAATCTTTCATATTTCCCGCGCATAGACCGCAGCAGGACAGTATTCTCCGGCTGGCGCGATCTCGCCCAGGGCGTCCACGCGTACGGAAGCAGGATATTTGTTCAGGTCACCGCGGGAATGGGCCGCGTCGGTGCTCCGACATGTCTGCTCAGTATGCACAAACTGCCGGGATCCGCATCATTCAATCCTAACTTCTACATTCCGGAAATGCCCTGCCTGCGGCTGACCGACAGGCAGCTCGATAGAATAGTCAAAAACATGGGGCAGGCCGCAGCAGACAGCATGACCATCGGGCTTGACGGCATCTACCTGCACGGACATGAAGGATACCTGCTCGAACAGATGACAAACACCGCCTTCAACCGCCGCGTCCTCGGAAAGTATTCTGACTGGCAGAAGTTCGGCATTGACTGCGTACTCGAAATGAGGAAGCGCGTCGGTCCTTCCTTCCCGATAATGTACAGGATCGATCTTTCGCTGGCGCTCAACGAAACATACGGCGAAAAGATGGACGAAGTTAAATCTCTCAGCAAGTTCAAAAACGGGAGAACAATCGCCGAAACACTTGAATACATGGACAGCCTCGTAAGAGCCGGCGTCGACATGTTCGACGTAGACCTCGGCTGCTACGACAACTGGTGGCTCCCGCATCCTCCTGCAGGAATGCCGGCAGGCTGCTTCCTCGATATTTCACGCATTGTCAAGGAGCACTTCGCGGAGTGCGGCATCAAGTCGAACGCCGGCATCGATGTCCCGGTTGTTGCCGTCGGCAAACTCGGCTACCCGGACCTGGCCGAAAAAGCGCTGCGCGACGGTGACTGTGATATGGTAATGCTCGGACGTCCTCTGCTCGCAGATCCGCACTGGTGCCGAAAAGCATACGAAGGCCGGGTCCGCGACATCAGGCCGTGCATCGGCTGCCAGGAAGGATGCGTCAATGAATTCGTTGAGGGCGGTCACATTCAGTGCACAGTCAATCCGCGCACCGGATTCGAGGATATATTCCCGCAGACGCCGCATCCGGCGGAAAAACCGAAAAAAATCGCTGTCATCGGAGGAGGCCCTGCAGGAATGGCATTTGCCCTAACTGCCCGGGAACGCGGCCATTCAGTCGAAATACTTGAAAAGTCCGCTCATCTTGGGGGAAGAGTCGTCCCGGGTTCCACGCCGAAGATCAAATTTGATTTTGCCAATTATCTGGAATACCTGCAGAACCGCTGCGCAGATGCGGTGGAGTCGGCAGACGGCAGGTTCACGATAAAGCTCAATACTGCCGCTGATCCCGGTACTGTCAAATCGGGTAATTACAATGCAGTAATATTCGCCAACGGTTCAGCGAATATCGACCCGCCTTTCCTCGGCAGAGACAGGATCAGATGCGTTCAGGCAACCGATGTTCTTGTCGATCCTTCACTTCTCGGCGACGCTGAAAAAGTCGTCGTAGTCGGAGGCGGCATCGTCGGCTGCGAGACCGCTTACTGGCTCGCCTATGAACAGAACCGCAGCGTCACCATAGTGGAAATGGTAAGTCAGATGATGGACGGCGCCTGTACGGCCAACCGCGGGCACCTGCTGCATTATATGGAAAAGAAAGGCGTACTGCTGTACAACTGCGCCGAAGTGCTCTGCTTTGATACCGGCAAAGTCATCGTTGAATGCAATACAGAAAACGTGCCTGATCCGTACAATACATGGCAGCCGATACTGCCTAAGAATATCGGGAATCCTTTGGCAAAAAAAATCGGCAGCGCCAAAACGGAGAAGGAGATACCTGCCGATCTCGTAGTGCTTGCCATGGGCGGACGCGGCGACGATGCCATGTATTTCGAAGCTCTGAAAGCACACGCCGCGCCGGAGATATATCTCATCGGCGACAGTTTCAAAGCAGCCCGTGTGCTCGAAGCCACGCGTGCAGCATACAGGCTTGCGTTGACTATATGACAGCACACTTGATATCGGTCCGTGCAATGTCGGAATGTAAAAATAAAGCTCTGAAAAATGCTCATCGCTGCGATGGGCATTTTATTATATGCGGCCGGTCCGGCTCATCCTTTGTGTCCGGCGAAAAAAGACAACGTAATACTCCCAAGCTCTTCCGGCGTTTCCCGGAAACCGTTTTCAGTCCATATCCGTAAAACACAGGAGACCGTGGACGCGACGAATCCTATATTATATTTATCGTATTCCGGCTGCCCCATCAGATGGGTGAACGGCATCGTTTTCGATAAAATTTCCGAAGTATCGAGGCAGGTTTTTTCCACGATATAAAACATCCCGCTGCGGTCAAGCAGGGACAGGACGTTTTTGGGTATCGGGAAATGAATGAAAAGGTTCCTGATATTGCTTTCCATATCTTCCGGTGCCTTCACATATTTTTTGTTCAGATCCATCCACATCCTGACAAGATATCTTTCGAGAACTTCTTCTTTCGTCATGTAATTCCTGTAAAAAGTCTGGCGCGTCACCTGCGCCTCCTGGCATATCTGCGTCACCGTAATCTCGCGGAAGACATTACTGCCCATGAGATCTAAAAGCGCACGCGTTATCATTTCCTGCGACACCATTGCCTGCGGGGCGCTGCTTACGTGGTACATGTTACAAAACCTCCGAATTTGTATAACTTCTCCGCACTTTATTGTAATAAAGATTCTTCAGTAATATTATCATATCGAAAAAAGTGTTACAAGTGTAACACAAACAGAAAGGATGGTAAGCCATGAGTATTCTCGAAGGAAAAAGAGCTATTGTCACAGGTGCAAGTTCCGGAGTCGGCTATGGAGCGGCACTTCGTTTTGCCCAGGAAGGTGCGGATGTAATAGCCGCGGCCAGGAGACTGGAAAAGCTGAATGAATTGAAAGATGATGCGGAATCGCGCGGGTTCAAGGGAAAAATATTTCCTGTGCAGTGCGATATACTCAATGAAGATGATCTCAGCGCTCTTGTCCAAACTGCCGCTGATACAATGGGCGGAATTGACATTCTTGCGTGCATTGCGCAGGCAGGGCTGAATGATCAGCGTTTCACAATGGAAACAGATCCGGACAATGCGCGCGTGTTCTTCAACGGCGGTCCGATATACACAATGCTTCTGATTCAAAAATGCATGCCGTATTTCCAGGAGCAGAATTACGGCAGAATAATAACCTGCGCATCCGGCGCCGGCGTTTCCGCGACTCCGGGCTTCACCGGCTACAGCATGGCCAAAGCCGGGATCGTGGCACTTACCAGACTGTGCGCCAAAGAATTCGCCAAATATGGAGTTGTCACAAACTGCTTCCTTCCGGTTATAAAAGCCGCCGGATTTGATACCAGCGATCAGGGGCGCCAGGCAATGGAAATGCTCAAACAGATGATCCCTGTCGGCTATGTCGGAGACGCATACGAAGACGGCTCGCCGATCCTTGCTTTCCTCGCGAGCGAAGGAGCAAAATATATCAATGGACAGTTCGTCTGCATAGACGGAGGTCTTAACCTTATAGTTTGATTCAGACGCGCCGGACAGCATTCCGGCATGATAATCAATTCCACCGTGCGGATATGCCGTATCACGGCTCTCAGCCGCCTTCATATCTGCGCGATGGAATTTTCTTATAATATCTGATCTTTATCCTCATGATCGATCATGCCCAGTGCGCCGTTTTCCAGTACATACATCACCGTGCCGTACGCTTCTTCGCCGATTTTGTCATAAAGCCGGCCTGCGCTCATGCTTTCTCCCGCTATCGTATACGGACTGTTGGCGACATAGCCGATATGACCGAGCCCATCGATCTCGACCTTTATCGCTTCACTGTCAAAATTATTGTCCGGTTCTTTTACCAGCCTGACCTTCATGCCCCGTTCCAGAAATTTCTGCCCGTATCTGTAGTTCATACCTGTAATTGTAAAATACATCCTGTCCATAATAGATGAGCCCCCTTCTTTGATATTCATGTATTCTATAATCAAAGTATATCGAACGGTGACGGCAAGTATGGGTAAAATAATCCCCTGCTGAAGATTTACTGTATTTTTTTATTTGCAGCAGAAAATGTGATACAATGGAAAACAGCCGCGCCGCTGCGGGGCTTTAAACTTTCAGAGGGGCACAGAGGTGAAGAAGAATACCGCACTATATTTAATATTGCTTTATATGATCTGGGGCTTTAACTGGGTCGTCATGACTACAGCGAACCGTTATTTCCCGCCGATTCTTTTTGTTGCCCTGCGCTTCACGTTCGGAGCAATATGTCTTCTTATATTTTGCCGTATCAGAAAAATACCGTTCCCAGAGACCAGATACTTGCCCTGGATCGCCCTGAGCGGACTTCTTCTCATGGCCGTCGGCAATATTCTCGTACAGATCTCGACGCAATATCTCGGTGCCGGCATGGTGGCGGTCCTGGACTATACGATGGCTGTATGGATGACCATACTCGCGGTGATTTTCCTCCGCGAAAAAATCACTCTGCGGAAAGCTGCCGGAATCGCGCTCAGCGTTGCCGGTCTGTTTATTCTGATGCAGGTGGATATACACGGGAAACTGTGGGCTATCGGCTTGACGATTCTTGCCGCAGTCACCTGGGCAATAGCGAACCTGATAGTCAAAACAAAACTAAGCGACTGTGCAATGATTCCCGTAACGGCATGGCAGATGACTTTCGCCGCCGCCGTGCTCGATATATATGTAGGGATTTTTCCTCAGGGCACAGTAAACTGGTGTCTGCCTGCAGTCAACGCATTGCTGTATAATGGGATCTTCGCGTCAGCACTTGCATTTGTTCTCTGGAGTATTATCCTTGACCGCATGGAAGCCGGCAAAGCGTCGGTCGCAGTAATGGCGGTTCCTGCCATCGGTGTTCTGTCCGGTGTGATCTTTCTCCATGAACCCATGACTCCGGGAATCGCAATCGGTATGGCGATTCTGTTTGCAGGCATTCTGACAGTTCTCAGTATTAAGACGGCTGCGGAATAATTACCGGGTCGGAATCAATACACAGTCTGAACCAATACCCGATTAGTAATACATCCAATCAGTTGTACGGCCTCGTCGACATGTAAACACCCGCGGCCCAGATCAGAAACAGCACTATCGGCACGAATTTGAATCTGACCATTATCGCCGCATACTCACGGATGAAGGCGTTCGGATAATAATAGCCCGACGTCCTGCTTCCCACGCCCTCGCCCTTCAGTCCGACACGCCGCGCATATGTCCCGGTGCGGAAGACATGATAATCGCTCGTCACGAAAATGCAGCGGTAATCCGTGCGCTCCTCGGCGTCGGTGATCTGATCGATCAGTTCTTTGCAGTACAGCATGTTTTCATAGGTAGTCGTTGAGCGGTCTTCCATCAGTATGCAATGCTCCGGTATTCCTTTCTCCAGCAGATACTTTTTCATAGCAAACGCTTCGGATACGACTTCGTCCGCCCCCTGCCCGCCGGAAACGATTATCCTCGCCCTGTCTCCGGATTTATGGAATACATCTATTCCCTTATCGAGACGTCCTGCCAGAAGCGGCGTGACATCCCCGCTTTTCAGAAGGCCCGCGCCGTGAACGATGATAAAATCACAGTCCATGTTTTTAGGCATATATCTGTACAGCAGCGAATAAATGAAAAGCGCCGTGAACGTGAACCCCAGATAACAAAGCATGATTATTACCAGCACTGCAAGATATGCCCATATTGTATTGATATAGGGATTGCTTATGGCATACAGCGAAAAAAAGCTTCCGCCCCACACAGCCAGGACCAGCAGGATCGACAGGCAGTTCGGCAGCCGCAGCCCCTCGCGCCGTATCGACTGCACACCCGCAGCAATAAACAGAATCGACACCGCCAGTATCCCCAGCGGGACAAGCAGAAGCAGCAATGCGGACATTATTGTTGTCGCAGCGGCATTCCTGGTGCAGTACAGCACCGCGATCACCGCCGAGCACAGAAAGGACAGCAGATAGACAGCATTCCTGAATCTGCGCTTTTCTCTGATAAAAGAAATAATAAATACTATGCCGAAAAACAGCGGAAAAAATTTTATAACCATAATACCTTGCTGACCGCAGCAGCTGTTATGCCCGTCAGCCGGACGGGATCCGGCGGTTTAATGATATAACTGATATTACGATATAATTATAATCTGCTTTGATGTATTAATCAAATCGGTGCGGTAATACCAACGGCCTGCTTTGTCAGATCCGTTTGCAAAATTTTCTCCGATGACATGGCAGATGAAAAAGTATATCCCATTGGCTGGAAATCAGTATTGCTGTCCTCATCTCATTGCGAAACAGGGCATACAAACAGCCGCATCCGGCTCGCCGCAGGAAACAACAAAGCGGGCATGCATTTTATACATGTCCGCCGTGCTGTGCGTTATACGCGTGTTTAGTTATATGTTATCAGGAAAAAATTCGTAAAATGTGCCGGTTCCTTTGGCCATGGCCGCTTTATAAAGCATTCCCGACATGGCGATGTCCTGTATGGCCATGCCGACTGTATCGAAAATTGTTATTTCCTCATCATTTTCTCTGCCCGGTTTATTGCCGAGTATGATCTCACCGATTTCTCCGTATACGTCTTCAGCTTTGATCACGCCTTCTTCTATAGCATGGTGTGTCTCTCCGTTTTTAGCGCAGAGCAGTCTGTTGTCGTTCACGATCTTGGCGCCTTTGAATACGTCGGCGAACATTTCCTGCTTATATGGCATGTCTGCGCCGATGCATGTGATATGTGTGCCCGGTCTGATCCAGTCGCGCTGTATTACTTTTTCCAGTCCGCGGGTAACGGTAACAATGACGTCGGCTCCTTTTACAGCCTCTTCAGGAGTCTCACAGGCGATAATGTTAAGGCCGAGTTCTTCCTTCATTTCCTTAACGTAAGTTTCCAGTTCTTCCGGGAAGATGTTCCAGACGCGGACTTCTTTGAAATCACGGACTCTGGAGATGGCGCGGAGCTGTCTGCGCGCCTGGTTGCCGGCTCCGATGACGCAGAGGACAGAAGAATCCTTGCGCGAAAGATACTTTACGGATATCGCACCCGCCGCGCCTGTACGGCAGCCTGTGATCCAGGTACCGTCCATGACTGCGAGAAGAGCGCTCGTGTTCGCATCGAAAAGCATTACTGTATTCATCCCCGTCGGCAGACCGATTTCCGGGTTTTTGTCGTAGCCGCCGGATGAAGCCTTGATCAGCATGTATCCGCTCTGCAGATCCATGCCGCTTTTGAAATCTACGCCTTCATGTGTTCCTGGTTTGACTACCGACATAAAATCCGGTATTACTGTCTGCCCGCTGTTGAACGCCCGGTAGCCGTCCTCGACAGCTTCCTGTATTTTGTCCAGGTCGATCAGTTCGCCGACCTCGTCTTTGTTGAGTAATAAAGTTTTCATGGTGTTCTCCTTCCTTTCCGGTTTTGTTTCTGTTTTCTATTTACTTCCGTTCAGAAACACTCCCCCGACTTCATTGCCGCTGAAAAGTTCCCCGAATTTATCTACATCCCAGTTTCCGGATGTGAGCACTGCGCAGACTTTTTCATCGCTGCGTACATCTATTTTCTTTTCCTGCAGGGCGGCGACAACGACGGACGATGTCGGCTCTGCCAGAAGCTTGGCCTTATCGGCGATCAGATTCACCGCCTCGATTATGCCGGCTTCGGAAACCGTTACGATATCATCTACATATTTTTCAATGATCGGATAGGGATTGTCGCCTGTGCTTCCGCAGGTGATCCCGTCTGCGATCGTCGGCTGACTTTCCATTGATGTTTTTCTGCCCTGACGGCGGCTTTCGTAATACGCGCAGCTCGCTGCGGCCTGTACTCCGATCACTCTTATTTCCGGCTTTGTTTCCTTGACGGCTGTTGCTATACCTGAAATCAGTCCGCCGCCGCCGATCGGCACGACGATAGTATCAACATCTTCAAGGTCGTTCATGATTTCTGTCGCGATGGTGCCCTGTCCGGCCATTACATCATAATCTTCATATCCGTGAACGATCGTGAAGCCGTATTTATCCACTTCCTCTTCAACTTTCTTCCAGCGCTCCGCATATCTGCGATCCCAGAGGATGACTTCGGCGCCCATATTTTTTGCATTTCGTATCTTTATCTCAGGTGCATCTTCCGGGATTATTACCACTACCCTCACACCGAGCATTCTGCCCGCATAGGCGCAAGCCTGCGCATGGTTTCCCGATGAACTCGTTATTATGCCTCTGTTCAGTTCTTCTTCCGACAGCGACAGCATTTTGTTCAGTGCTCCTCTTAATTTAAAGGCCCCTGTTATCTGCAGCATCTCAGGTTTCAGATAAACGCTGCATCCGAGCGCATCATCCATATTTTCTTCCCTTAACAAGGGTGTATGCCTGATATAGCTGCCGATCCTCTGCTCAGCATCATGTATGTCTCCAATCGATACCGTCGTTTTTCCCATAATAAAACTCCTTCGTAATAGTGCATCTTGTTTACACTTTTAGTATACGAAGGAGCATGCTATATAACAACTTCCAAGTTATATGCATATACCCATAACTATTTGTTATATCACTTATTGGAACAGTTCTGTCAGGTCCGCGATAAGTTCATGCGCTGTATCAGACATGGTGTTGTCGCTTTCCATTACATAACCGAGTGTGAGATCCGCATCTTCACCTTCTATTTTCAGTGAATGGATCCCCCGGTCATCCGCTTCCGAGTAACTCACATCTATTCCCAGCACTGCCAGATCGGTTTCCAGCAGCATATCATCAGTAAGGTGTTCGCTGTTTGTATGGATCTTGGTCATTTTTATCTGGTTCGGTAATATACCTACATTTATTTCATTGAGATGATGCTCGATGGAGAAAAAATCATTGACGCCGCCGACAAATTTCAGTTCCCGCAGCTGATCCGCCGTTACAGAACCGCTGTTGTACATTGGATGCTCAGGTCCCACGAAAATGCAGGCCTTTCTTTTGGCTATTTCATTGAAGCAGAGATTTTTATGTGAAATAATATGCCGGAAAGCCTTGATCTGTTTCTGGGAAATGAAAAGTATGCCGATTTCGGAAATGCCGTGAGAAACATTTTCAGTTATTTCTTCAACGGTCCCCTGGAAATATTCAATAGTTATATCCGGATTCCGATCATATATTTTGGTCAGAAGATGTGACATGACATGACTTTGATATGTCGAAATACTGAACATCTTGTCTTTGATATTCATTTCTTCTTCAGTTATCAGACTGGCATTTTTCAGTATGGTAACAGCATATTCGTGTACGGTTTTCCCGTAATCGGTAAGTCGCAGTCCCTTGCTGGTTCTTTCAAATAACTCCTTGCCGAGTTCATTTTCAAAACCGCGTATGACTTTGCTCACGTTCGGCTGCGAAGTATAAAGCGCTTCCGCCGCCTTGCTCAGACTCCCGCATTCGCAGGCTGCAATAAAAAACTCTATTTGCTTCAGTTCCATAATTACACCTTCTGTCCGGCACCGCAGATCCGCATAGCCGCCAGCGCATATATTTTCGCCGCCTCGACCATGTCATCTATATTGCAGTACTCATTCGCTTTATGGATAACGGCCGGAGAACCCGGCCCGAAAACCAGCGCCGGGATGCCCTGCCTGTGGAAAACACCGTTGTCTCCCGCTGCCAGAAACCCGCACTGTTCTCCATCATGCCCTGTCGCTTCTCTGATGCTCTGTGACAGCACTTCGACAAGTTCCGCATCCGCCGGGAATCTGACCGCGTTCGTACATCTGCTGATTATCTCCACTTCCGCATCCAGATCAGGATCGGCCGCCGACATTTCGGCGATCTTCCCGCGTATCACATTTATTACTTCATTATAATCCTGTCCCGGAACAAATCTGCAGTCAACAGTAAACGAGCATTCATCCGGCACTGCATTCACAGCCTGTCCTCCTGAAATACAGCTGATATTCATACTGAATCCATTGAGGAACGGATCGCGTTTATACGTTATCTCACGCCCGTCGAGCGAACCGAGCATCCTGATGATCTCCGCCGCCTTTACAACTGCATTGACCCCTGTTTCCGGCCTGCCGCCGTGCGCGCTCCTGCCGCGGACTTTAACGCGCAGCCATGCGCATCCCTTGAACGCCGTCACGATTTTCATTTCTGTCTGTTCCGCGTTAATGAACATATCCGGTACGCACTTGCCCGTTGCCGCGATGTAATCTATTCCGTACGGTCCTCCGGTCTCCTCGTCCACTGACGCGATAAACTGTACATCGCCCTGCAGGCTGACGCCGCACTCAGCCAGCGCTTTCATGGCCATGAAACATACCGCCAGCCCGCCTTTCATATCGGCTGCGCCGCGTCCGAAAAGGCAGCCGTTCCTGACCTCGGCTTTGAACGGATCGGTTTCCCATTCCGGTTCATCGGCCGGCACCACATCATAATGCCCGCCCATCGCCAGAGTCCTGCCATGGCCGCATCCTTGCAGAGAAGCTATGAAATTAGTTCCTCCCGGAGGCAGCGACAGCTTTTCGCCTTTGATCCCGATCTTCGCGAATTCCCCGTCAAGATAATCCGCCATCTGCTCATAGTACTTTCCGGCGCCCGGCTTCCCTGACACCGACGGAACAGCGATCAGATCAGATGCGATACGTATCAGGTCATCTCTGCCAGCGTCTATTATTTCCATTACTTTTTTTTCTGCATCATTCATAGCCTTATCTCCTGTTACGAGAAATATTATATCATTATATTCCTGTCCGATATATCGCAATTTATCGACAGCTGATATGCTGCCGATAAATTGTTTTATGTGATTTATAAATGTAATATACATATCTGAACTTTATAATCCGTATGCTGCATTTAATGCGTATTGAAAATCTTTAATAAGATCTTCCGTATTTTCTATTCCGGCAGAGATTCTCAGAAGTCCGTCGGAAATTCCTATTGCCATTCTTTCCTCTTTGGTCATGTCGCTGTGCGAACTCATCGGAGGATAAGACATCGTCGTTCTGTAACCGCCGAGCGTCATCGCGTAATGACAGAGATGCATGTTGTCCATGAACTTGTTCATTTGTTCTCTGTCCTCAGGAAGTTCGATGCTCAGCATGCCGCCGAAATATTTTCCGAACTCTTTGACNGCGAGCTCATGCTGAGGATGACTTGCCAGTGAAGGATGATAAACTGCCTTTACATATGCCGATTTCTCGAACATTTCCGCCAGAGCAGCGGCGTTCTCAGCCTGCTTCCTGACTCTGAGGTTCAGCGTTCTCATGCCTCTGCATACGAGCCATGAGGAAAACGGATCGCTCTGTGTGCCGAGAAGCACCTGGAGTTCATAGGCCTTGTCAACATATTTAGCCGCTCCCGTAACTGCTCCGCAGACCGCATCACTGTGTCCACTGGCAAACTTCGTCAGACTGTTGACCACCAGATCAGCACCCATTTCCAAAGGCCTTGCCAGCGCGCCGGTCATGAATGTATTGTCAATGATAAGGATCGCGTCATTCGCATGGGCGATATCCGCGATCCCGGCTATATCAGGAACCGAAATCAGAGGATTGGAAACTGTCTCTGTGTAGAGGATCGTCGTGTTCGGTCTTACACTTTTTTTAACTGCTTCCAGATCAGTGAAATCAACGAATGTCGTCTCGACTCCATACTTCGCCAGGATCTTGGTAAATATCTCGATCGTTTCTCCGTACAGTGTCTGATCTGAAAGGACATGGTCTCCGGCTTTTGTATTAGCAATTATAGCTGTCGAGATCGCAGCCATGCCGGATGAACAGGCAATGGATGTTTCTCCGCCTTCAACATAGCTCATCAGCTCGGCCAGAGCAGTCCTGTTCGGGTTGCGGTTTCTGTTGTAGCAGAATCCGTGCTCGTCATAGCGCTTCTGAAGATCGTCCAGATCCTTAACATTATGCGCAGTCGACATGTGTATCGGCAGAGCCTCGGGATGCGAGGCGGAATTCAGGAAATACGCTCCTTCTTCAAGTATTCCTGTCCCGAAATCATAGTCGTCGTTTATTGTTGTCATTATTGTCTTCCTTTCAGGCATTTTTTCGTTTAGCTTCACGTTTAGCATATGCCGCTTCTTTTGCCAGTCTTATTTTCTCATTCGTTTCAGCCGCGATAGCTGCTACTTCAGGTTTTTCCTCATAGAACAGTGCAAAATCCGGATCCACTTTGCCCTTGCCCATATAACGCGCTTTATAGTCCTTGAAAATATCGAAGAATTTGTTGCGCATTATGAGCAGTCCGAGCAGATTTACAAAGACCGGGATCGCGAGCGAAATATCCACGATTGCCCAGAAAGTATCCGGTCCGTTGCCTGTAAGTGAAATCGATGTAACTATCACGATATTCGGGATAGGGAACAGGAACTTCCAGGCATTAACAAGTCTGTCTCTTGCTATCGGATGATATCTGAGCAGATATCTGATATTCGTGCAGTCATATGTATACCATCCCGTTGTAGTGGTGATCCCGAAAAGGAATGCCATAAGGCCGATGAAGTATTTGCCCCATACGCCGAAGTTGGCGCTGTAAGCCATCATTGTGAGCGTAACGCCCGGTGTACCTGTTGTCCATACTCCTGTGCACAGAACAGCAAGCGCTGTGATAGAACAAACGATGATCGTATCGATAAATACTTCAAATGCTCCCCAGAGGCCCTGTCTCATCGGATGTTCACAGTCAGCCGAACCGTGAATGAACGGGGATGAACCCTGTCCTGCTTCGTTCGAGTTCATCGAACGCGCGATGCCGTATCTCATGCAGGCAGCTACTGTGCATCCTGCAAATCCTCCGACCTGTGCTCTTGTACCCATAAATGCATCATGGAAGATCATGTAGAATACATGCGGCACACTTGAGAGATTCAGGGCGATCAGTGCAAACCCTCCGACGATAAATGCTATACACATGAACGGCACAGCCTTTGTCGCAAACTTGACAACTCCCGGAACTCCTTTAACTGTGATATAGAATACAAATGCTGAATAAATCAGCGTTACAACGATCATATTCCAGTGGAATGACTGATTCAGCGCCTCAGCGATAGTATATGCCTGGCTGCCGCCCAGCCATGAAACCAGCAGTGCTATCGAAAATGCCACTGCGAGCGGGCCGCCTATCTTCAGGCCCATGTCCCACTGTATTCCCTTTTCGATCGTATATGTCGATCCGCCGAAATAATTGCCGTTTTCATCCTTGTTGCGGTAATAGCATCCCAGCGTTACTTCAACGCATTTGATTATCATACCGAAGAATGCCCATATCCACATCCAGAATACAGCTCCCGGACCGCCTGTCGCGATAGCCGTCGCCACGCCTGCGATATTACCGCAGCCGACCGTACTTCCGACTGCTACTGCAACCGCCTCGAACGGCGAAACTGTTCCTTCTTTTTTCTCGTTAGCTTCCTGACCTCTCATGCTTCCGATAGTGTTCTTCATAACGTGGTGAAGATGTACGAGCGGAAATGCCTTTGATCTGATAAAATAATATGCTCCAACGACAAGAACGAAGATAACAAACGGCAGACCCCATAAGAAGCTGTCTATATTTTGTATAACTGTGTTCATTATTGCCTCCTGCTTATAAGAATAATAAGTAATAAGATGATTAATAATGATGTAAAGCTGTCGACATTCTTCAATCATTCTTTTTATAAACAGATTATATGTGTAAACCCTGCTCATAACAACTATCGAATTAGAGGTGCAAAGCCATAACAACACATTATATCTTTCACGATATCTTGCACGCAAAAAGCCCTGAACAGCCGCGCTTGACTCTATTCCAGCGACAGAGTTTATAATTCATTTATTAGGGGATAATGTCTATGAGCGGCGGAAAATTAAAACTCAACAGAACGACAGCGTCATTACTGCTGATAGTCGCCTCGTTTTTCTGGGGCAGCAGTTTTGTTGCCTCCAAGATCTGTCTCAACAGCGGACTCAATCAATTCGAGATAGTATTTTACCGCTTCGCGCTCGGCGCGCTGCTCACTCTGATTATTTTCCATAAACAAATGAAGGGAATATCAAAAGCGGCAGTCAGAACGGGATTCTTTCTGGGCCTGATAACATCATGCACTTTCACAGTGGAAATGTTCGGGCTCACGCTCACGCAGACTACAAAAGCAGCGTTCCTGACATCGACCAATCTGGTAATAATGCCGTTCCTGTACTGGCTCTTCTGCCGTGTGCGTCCGGGGAAAAACTCGATCATTGCCGCGTTCATCACGCTCATCGGCGTAGGATTTCTCACACTCACCCACGGTTTCGGATCGTTCCAGCTGGGCGACGGACTCATGCTCTTCGACGCATGCACTTACTGCTTCAATACTATAGTAATGCTCAAGACCGGCGAGACTTCATCGCGTGTGCAGATATCTTTCTTCCAGTTCGCGACGACAGCGGCAGTAATGGGCGTTCTCACGCTGTTTCAGGGCACGAGCGGGACAATGCCTCACCCTGCGCTTATAGCGATCTTATACATGGCTCTGCTGCCTACTACCATATGCTTTATCATCAAGAACGTTTCTCTTGATTATGTCAATCCTATACAGGTCAATCTCATACTTGCGACGGAAAGCACGTTCTGCGCCATCGTGTCAGTCATACTTCTGCACGACGTCATCACGCCCCGCATGCTCATCGGGATCATTATTATTATAACCGGCATCCTGATCGAGATACTTCATCCGACATGGAAGCGCGGCAAGGGCATAAAATTCACTACCGAGAGCTCCACATATGCGGAAAGCATGGAAGCTCAGAAAGATACCGAATAACGATACATGTTAGAAATACAAATAAAAGGAACGGCCGGATATGATCAATAATCACATCCGGCCGTTCCTTTTATTTGTTATTATCTATCATGACCCCTTTTGATTTTAAAGCACGCCGTCTTCGCCGAGCTTTTCGACTTCTTCAGCCGAATAGCCGAGCAGCCTTCCCAGTACGTCTTCGTTGTCTGCTCCCAGCAGCGGCGCCGGTCTGAATTCGTCTATCTTGTGATTCGTCAGCTTGATCTGGTTGCCGGTGATCTTCATATGTCCGGCAGTCGGATGATCGACTTCGACGAACATCTCTCTGTCTCCCGCTATCTGCGGATCTGCAGCTACCTGATCTATCGTATTGATAGGGCCTGCCGGGCATCCCGCCTCCAGCAGCGCGTCCACAGCTTCCTTCACCGTCACGTCTTTCAGCCAGTCTTCGATGATCGGCTTCAGCTCCGCATGGTGCATGACTCTGTCATTGTTGTGTACGAACCTCTCGTCCGTCCTGAGAGCCTCAAGTCCCATGACACCGCACATCAGTCCGAACAGCTTGTCGTTTCCTGCTCCGATGACCATGCTGCCGTCTTTCGCGTGGAACGAATCGTACGGATAGAGCGATTCATATCTGTTGCCTATCCTCTCCGGCACCCTGCCGGTGCAGAGATAGATTATGTTGATTATCTCCAGCGATGATACCATCGAGTCCACAAGCGCGACATCGACTTTCTCGCCTTCCCCGGTCTTCGCCTTGTTGTAGAGCGCAGCCAGGATGCCTGTGCAGCAGCTTATGCCGCCCATGACGTCTCCTATCGCTGTACCCGTCCTCGTAGGCTCTCCGCCCGGCCAGCCGGTCGTGCTCATGAGCCCGCTCATCGCCTGCCCTATGATGTCGTAGCCCGCGCGTTTGCTGTACGGGCCCGTGTGTCCGAAGCCCGAGACCGATCCGTAGATGATCCCCGGGTTTATCTTCTTCAGTTCGTCATATCCGAGGCCGAGCTTCTCCATGACTCCCGGCCTGTAATTCTCTACTACTATGTCGCTCTGCTTCACGAGTCCGCGGAATATCTCCTTGCCCTTTTCCGACTTCAGATTCAGCGTAAGACTCTGCTTGTTCCTGTTCAGATTCATGAAGTATGCGCTCTCGCCGTTTACGAGCGGCATGTTCGTGCGCGAATCGTCTCCGCGGCCCGGAAGTTCTATCTTTATCACTTCCGCTCCCATGTCTGCCAGCATCATACAGCAGTACGGTCCTGCCAGCACGCGGGAAAGATCGAGCACTCTTACGCCGTCAAGCAATCCTCTGCTCATTGGCTTCTCCTTCCGTTTATCCCCAGATCTCTTTGTCCGAAGGCATGCTGCTGTTCGGCTTCACATAAGCGATCCTGCTCTTGTTGAACAGATAGTTCCAGTTGAGGTTCTCGCTGATCGAGTTGTTCCCCCAGCTGCCGCAGCCGAGCGTCGTCGTTCCGCGCAGTCCGTTGAAGAAGCTGCCGCCGTTGTTCGTCGAGCATACCTGGTTGATGAGGAATCTGGATGCATGCAGCTGCATAGCTGCCGCCTCTATATGTTCTTCATTGTTCGAATGGATCGATACGCTGTGTCCTTCGCCCATGACGTCAAGGTTCGCTTCCGCGATGTCGATGGCCTTCTGCCAGGTGTCATACAGATAAAGTGTCTGTACAGGCGCCATCTTCTCTTTCGAGAGATAATCGTCTGCTCCGTATGTGTCCGCTTTGACGAGCAGCATCTTGGTCGTTTCCTTCACGTTGATCCCTGCTGCGTTCGCAACTTCGATCGCGCTTCTGCCCACGAGGTCCTTGTTCATGACTCCGCCCGGGAACAGCGCGTCGCGTACGGCCTTTACTTCCGCTGCGTCCTTTACGAAATATGTATCGTTCTTCTCATATATCGCTGCAGCTTCGTCGAGCTTGCCTTCAGGCATGATCGCTGTCTGCTCGCCTGAGCAGATGATGCCGTTGTCGAAGCATCTTCCTTCGATGATCATCGGGATGACCTTTTCAAGATCCACATCGTCGTCGATTATCGTCTGTACATTGCCCGGGCCTACGCCGAATGCCGGCTTGCCGGATGCATATGCCGCCTTGACCATTCCCGCTCCGCCTGTGCTGATGCATACGTCGCATTCCTTCATTACGAGGCCCGAAAGCTCCATCGTAGGCTCGGCGATGCACTGGATCAGGTTCTCAGGAGCACCGATCTTAGCCAGCGCTTCGTTGATCAGCACTACTGTCTCTGTGCTGCACTTCTTCGAACGTGGATGCGGGCAGATGATGACTGCGTTTCTTCCCTTGGCCGCGAACATCGCGTTGCACATAGGTGTGACGATCGGGTTCGTTGTCGGCGTGATGCAGCCGATGACTCCCATCGGCTTGGCAACTACTACGAGTCCTTCTTCCGGGATCCTCTCGATGATGCCGACGCTCTTGCCGCCCTTGCAGTCTTCCCAGATGACTCTGGCCTTGCCCATGTTCTTCTTTACTTTGTCTTCATAGACTCCCATGCCTGTCTCGTCGACAGCCATCCTGGCCAGCTTTTCAGCGTTGTCGAATACAGTTTTAGCAATAGTCCTGACGACCTCGTCTACCTGTTCCTGATTGTATTTCTCAAATTCCTTCTGTGCTTTCTTAGCTTTCTGCATCATGGAATCCATGATTTCCTGATCTGTCATTTTATGTTCTCCTTCCTTTGTATCCTGTATTATTTATCTATATCCTGGCGACGCCCGATCTCTTTGCGGCCTCGGCGACTGCCTTCGCAACTGCCGGACCCACTCTCGGGTCGAATGCTTTCGGTATTATGTAATCAGCATCAAGTTCGTCTTCGCTGATGAGTCCGGCCAGCGCTTCCGCCGCCGCCAGCTTCATCTCGTCGTTTATCTCGCTCGCTCTTACGTCGAACGTCCCTCTGAATATGCCCGGGAATGCGAGCACGTTGTTGATCTGGTTCGGGAAGTCCGAACGTCCCGTCGATATCACCGCAGCTCCCGCTTCCTTGGCGTCATCCGGGAATATCTCCGGTGTCGGGTTCGCGCAGGCGAAGATGATCGGATCTTTGGCCATACTCTTTACCATATCTTTGGTAACAGCTCCCGGTGCCGAAACGCCTATGAATACGTCTGCGCCCTTCATGCTGTCTTTGAGTGTTCCCCTGACCATCCTCGGATTCGTGACCTCGGCCATCTCTTCCTTGATCGGGTTCATTCCTTTTTCTCTGCCCTTGTATATGAGTCCCGTGCGGTCGCAGAGGATGATGTCCTTCACGCCTGCCGAGAGCAGGATCTTCGCTATCGCGATCGCCGCCGCTCCCGCGCCGTTCATCGCGATCCTGATATCCTTCATGTCTTTTCCCACGACTTTGAGAGCATTCTTCAGGCCCGCAAGAGTGATGACTGCAGTCCCGTGCTGGTCATCATGGAAGATAGGGATATCGCATTTTTCCTTCAGCTTCTTTTCGATCTCGAAGCATCTCGGCGCGGAGATGTCCTCGAGGTTCACTCCGCCGAAGCTGCCGGAGATCATGTAGACCGTGTTCACGATCTCGTCCACGTCATTGCTCTTTATGCAGAGCGGGAAGGCATCGACGTCGCCGAACGACTTGAACAGCACGCACTTTCCTTCCATTACCGGCATTCCCGCCTCAGGACCGATGTTGCCGAGTCCGAGCACCGCGGAACCGTCTGTGACTACCAGGCACATGTTCCATCTTCTTGTGAGCTCGTAACTCTTCGATATATCTTTCTGTATCTCCAGGCACGGCTGTGCCACGCCCGGTGTATATGCAAGCGACAGATCGTCTTCGTTTTCGACAGGCACCGTCGCCGTGACTTCTATTTTGCCCTTCCACTCCTCATGGAGCCTCAGGGATTCTTTCGCATAATCCATATATATATATTACCTTTCCTTCTATTTCGCCTCTGTCGGCAGGACCGATCCTCCGTGAGGCATCACCAGTACCTTCGCATCATCTCCCCGGCATGCCAGCGCTGCCTCGAATGCTTCCTGCACTGTGCTGAACGGTTTGAAAAACATGCTTTCCGCGAAAGCCGGATCGAGCTCGCTCACGAGATAGATCTCCGCGTTCTGCATGACCATCGCGATCGCCGCCGCCTTATGCCCGCCGAGCACGAAGTCTTCTCTGATCCTTGTTATCATTGATTCNGGACTGGCCGATTTCGTCATCCATTCCTCGAACACTTTGTTCCCGAGGCCTTCCCTGCACGAGCCGATAAGGATGATCGTGCCGCCCTTTTTAACTGCATGCCTGGAATTATCCAGCGCCTTCTGCAGCTGATAGAGGTTGAGGTCCTTCGGCGCTCCGCCCTGCGAGACGATGACGATATCCGCACGCTCCGGGATCGTTACGCGATAGAGTCCGTCGAGGAACCTGCATCCCTCTCTGTGAGCCTTCGTTACGTCTCCCGCAGCAGCCTTTATGATATTCTTGTCCTCGTCCAGGACCACGTTGAGGATGAAATCCACTCCCGTGATGCCCGCGGCTTCCTCGATATCCTCCCTGACAGGATTCCCCTCCAGCCGGCCGGCATATGAAGTGTCCTCGACCATGAATCTGTGATTCATCTGTATCGCTTCTGGAGTTGACGCTCCCGGCATGATCGCTTTCGCTCCGCCGGAATATCCCGCGAAGTAATGATATTCGATGTTCCCGAGACAGATCCTTCTGTCCGCTTCCGCGACTGTCCGCGTGATGTCGACAGGCGTGCCTCTTTTTGTTGTCCCGAGACTTACGCAGTCGTCCGGATCACTGTCCGTACATTTTATCTCCCTGTACGCGCGCTCTCCCGCCAGATGTTTTTTCTCTTCTTCTGTATGTTTCCTGTGGCTTCCCAGTGCGAACACAAGAGTTATGTCATCTGCCGGTATTCCGGCTGAATAAAGTTCATCCAGCACTGCCGGCATGATGGACCATGTCGGACAGGGGCGCGTGATGTCACTTGTTATTACAGCTATTTTCTCACCCGGCTTCACGATGTCTCTGAGCCTCGGCGAGCCGATCGGTTCACGCAATGCTCTTTTGACTTCATCCTCTCCGGTCAGATCTGTACTGACCGGATTCGCTTTTAATGTCCCTGCATAGTTTGCGCAAGGCACATCGACTGTCTGAGTTCCGTTTCCGAATCCGAGTTCGATTTTCATATTCCGCTCCTGTCCAAAATCAATCCATTAAACTTACTTATTCATGCATTTTTTTATTGCTGCCTCAAATATGTCGAGGCCTGCTTTCGTCTGTTCATCTGTCATCACCAGCGGTGCCAGGAATCTTACGGAATTGCCCGCTGTTCCTGCTGCTTCTATGATGAGTCCGGTGTTTGCGCATTCCGCTACGATGTCTTTTACGAGTTCGCCGTCAGGCTCTTTCGTCTTTCTGTCCTTGACGAATTCGATGCCGATCATTGCTCCGAGGACTCTCACGTCGCCGATGCAGTCGTATTTATCCATCATGGCTCTCAGACCTGCTCCTGCCTGCTCACCGATATGCATCGCCTTGCCGCAGAAGTCGTCTCTTTCCATTACTTCGATCACCTTGAGAGCCGCTGCACATGCTACGGCATTGCCGCAGAATGTTCCGCCGATGACTCCTGCCGGTACTGACTCGATGATTTCTTCACGCGCAACGATCGCCGAAAGAGGAAGTCCTCCCGCTATCGATTTTGCCGTAACAAGGATATCAGGCGCAGCGCCCGCATCTTTCCAGTACTGGCTGGTGAACATCTTGCCGGATCTTGCGTTGCCGCACTGGATCTCGTCTGCCATGAGCATGATCCCGTACTTGTCGCAGAGTGCTCTGACCTTTTTTACCCAGCCTGTCGGCGCTGCCGTGAAACCGCCGTTTCCGAGTACTGGCTCGATGACTATTGCTGCTGTATATTCAGGAAGCGTATCGTTCACAAGTACTGTCTCCAGATCCTTGATGAAGTAATCTATCTGCTCCTCTTCTGTCATATCTGCCGGTGCATGATACATGTAAGGATATTCCGCACGGTATACTCCCTGCGGGAATGGTCCCATGCCTCTTGCCGCCATCTTTTCCCAGGACATTTCCATCGTCAGACTTGTTCTGCCGTGAAATGCCGAGGAGAATACGATCACGTTCGGTCTTCCCGTGAAGGCCTTGGCGAGTTTGACTCCGTTTTCGACAGCTTCCGCACCGCTGTTGGCAAAGAATGCTCTTTTCTTATCTCCCTTTACAGGTACTATCTCTCCGAGCTTTTCCGCCAGTGCTACATACGGTTCATGTGTCCCGATGTTGAACATGCAGTGAGTGAATTTCTTCGCCTGTTCATTCATGGCTTCGATAACTTCTTCGTTCCCGTAGCCTAAATTCATGACGCCTACTCCGCCGACCCAGTCCAGGAATATGTTTCCGTCCGGATCTTCGACCATGGCTCCTTCAGCCTTGTCGAAGACTATCGGATATCCGCAGCCGATCGCCGACGGTACAGCGTTCTTTCTGCGTTCTATCAGGACCTTGGATTTAGGTCCCGGAAGTTCTGTTTTGATTTCAGGTAATGCGTCTCTAAGCATGATTATGCAACTCCTTCTTCTATTGCTAATAATTTAATGACCATAGCGAGTGTCTTAAGATCTCCTACCATGAATGTTTCCCATACGTCGAGAGGTCTTGATTCTCCCTGACGGTTGACCCAGCATGTGTCATATCCGAGCTCTGTTGCCGGTACTACATCATATTTGAATCCGAATCCTGCATGAAGTATGTCCTTCTCAGTGAGTCCGAGTCTCTTCTGCGAGAGATAGAATCCCTTATGACTTGGCTTGTATGCTCCTGCCATCTCAGCTGTTACTATATCATCGAACTCAACGCCGATCTGCTTAACAGATTCCTTGATGATGTCGTTGTCTGTGTTCGTGATAAGTGTAACTTTTGTGTATTTCTTGAGTTCAAGCAGTGCGTCATGCGAATCAGCAAATGGCTGCCAGTGTCCCATGCCGTCAGCGAACTCTTCACAGTCCTGATTTGTGAACGAAATGCCGTATTCGTCGCATGTCATTCCCATTGTATCTTTGAGCACCTGGAAATATGGTTTATATTCCTGCTGAATATACTCGAACTGGATCTCTTCCCATCTGTGCTGGATTTCTTTAGGTGCTATTGTGTCTACACCTTTCTTTTTCATGAATCCTTCGAAGTATTTCTGGATTTCACCTTCCCAGTCAATAATCGTTCCGAAATTGTCAAATGATATGGCTTTAGGTAATTTCATAATTGGTCTCCTTTCAGTACTTTCTGCGTACTTGCGATCATGTTTTATATCTTGACATAAGAATAGCATCGTAGTATCTTTAAGTAAATATCCAAGTAGTATTGTTTATTTGTACAAATCGTACAAGACTGGGGAAACCAATGGACACACAAAAATACCGCGCTTTCATAAGATCTGTCGATCTGGGCAGCTTCTCCGCAGCGGCGGAAGAAATGAGATTCACTCCGTCAGGCATCAGTCACATGGTGTCTGCAGTAGAAAACGAAGTCGGCTGTGAACTTCTTAAACGCGGAAGAAACGGAGTCTCGCTGAATCCGAGCGGAGAAATCATGATGCCGGCGATACGGGCATTAATAAATGCGGAGACTGCAATCGAGCAGGAATCCTCCGCACTCACCGGTCTGGCCAAGGGAAGCATTACCATAGGAGCATATTCCAGCATCGCAGCACAATGGCTGCCTCAGATACTGCGGAATTTTCAGGATGATTATCCCGGCATTTCCGTTCAGCTGATGGAAGGCGTCCACGAGGAGCTTGACGACTGGATGGCCGCGGACCGCATGGATTTCTGTCTGTTCAGTTACAGAAAAGGTCTCGAGTTCGAATGGATACCGCTGCGCGACGACCAGATGTTTTTGGTCGTATCCCCTGATCATCCCTTTGCCTCCAAGGCAAAAATCAAACCGGAAGAATGTGAGGGCCAGCCGTTTATCATGCCGGGACGCGACCACGATATAGATGTAGTCGATCTGCTGAACAAATTCGACGTCTCACTTGATATCAAATATACTACAATAGAGAATTATTCTGCCATATCCATGGTTGAATGCGGGCTCGGAGTAAGTATCATGAACGAGCTCATTACCAAGGGACGAACAAATCATGTAGTAATGATACCTTTCGACCCACCGCAGAAAATAAATTTAGGCATTGCCATATCGTCAATAAAAACCGCCTCACCGGCCGCGCGCAAGATGATAGAATACATAAAAAACTTTTTTTCTGCATAATCACTCACTTGATTATTCTGAATATTAGTGTATTATAGAGGCGTCAATTTTTAAGTATGCATAAACCCTATAACGATTCGAGGCGACAATTATGAAAGAAATGTTTCAAATAGGCGAAGTTGCAGAGATGATGGGTATTTCAGTGCAGACACTGAGGTATTACAGCAAGAGGGATCTGATCCAGCCTGCGCACATCAATGAAGCTACAGGTTACAGATATTATTCTGCTGACCAGATACATTTTATTGACAGAATCCGATATCTCCAGAAACTCGGCCTGACTCTCGACGAGATAAAAGTGATACTCGACAAAAATGATATCGGTCTTCTCGTCGAAACACTCGACAAACGAAAAGAATATTTCAAGGAACAACTGGAAGACATCAAAAACACGATCGATAATATCGAGTGGTACAAGAAATATTTTACTTATCTCGATCCTTCGACTGATAAAGACTTTGCGGATCTTAAAGAGATGCCGCAGCGCTACATGATAGCTGTCAAGTGCGATCCCGATGTACCAAAGGCGGAATGGCATATCGATCTTCACAAAATCGTTCACAGTCCCGAAAACACTACTCTGCAGCTGAGGCGGCAGTATTCCTATATTCTTGACTATGACGCGTTCCTGCAGGGTCATCTGAAGCCGAAATATCTCGGGCTCTTCATACAGGAACTGCCGGGATACATCTCGGAAAATATAATAACTCTTCCGGGCGGAAAATATTTCTGCTTCCAGGCGCAGCTGCTCCAGAACGACTGGAATCCTTATCCTGCCAGTATGTATTTCCACGATAAGGAAAAACCGTCGTTTGTAATAGCAAGCGAATTCGAAGACAATCTTTATGAGTATTCAAAATGCGTCTATGAGATCCAGATCCTCTCCTCGGGCGAAAAATAATAAATGCAGTGTATCGAAAAGCGCACCTGATTATCTCAGCTGCGCTTTTCTTTCGCACTTATTCAAGTCCTGAGTTGTGTTACTCAAGTTTTCCGTCAAAATTCTCCGCCTCAAATGTCAGATCCGGAAGTTCAATTTCCGGCATGCCGGACATTTTGGTGAATCCTTCAATATAATCCTGCATCCATCCGTACATCTCGGCCAGCATAAATGCCTTGGCATCTTTGATATCTTCCGGATCTTCCAGCGGTTCTGTAGACACGAAGATACCCATGATCATCATGTCTATGCTGAAGCATTTTCTCTTGCTTTTGTCCCGCATCTGCACTCTAATCTCATTGACATATGTCCCGTGCTTGCTGTCATATCCAAAACCGACATTGGGCTTAAAAGAAAGGATCGGCTCTGTTTTGTATTCGTAGTCGTAGACCATTTTCATCTTGGTGACAGCAGCTTCAACCATGCTGAGTTCCTGTTCCATCGTTTTTCTCCCTTTTCAGCCGCAATGTGTCACTGTGTGACCTTGCACTTTTCGAGTTCCTGCTCGTCAATTACGAGTTCAGGCGGTTCAACCGGATATTCGAATGCTATCGATGTCAGAGAAATAATAAACTCCTTCAGCTCCGGATATACCATCTCGACCATTTGTTTTTTGACATCGTTCGGGACAGCCACACCGTCCATTTTGAAGATCCCTGTGATAGACACTTCCATCCGTATCGTTCTGTTGGCGCCTTTGTCGCGTATCTTCATATTGATCTGACAGAAATGATATTTGAATTCCGCGTCGTATGAGAATCCGTAAGTCTGTGAAAACTCAAGACCTTCTTCATCTATCTGTTTCAGATTATATGACGCTTTGATATCACTTATTGCTGTTCTGATAAGTTCAGTACCCTCTGCTGTACATGGCCCTTCATCTTTTGAATTTGCCTCTACACCATTCATTGAATTGCGGAAGTTGTTGATTAAACTCATAGTAATACACCTCTCTCGGCCCGGAGGGCCGCTCATGCTATGCTCCGTAAGCAGCTTCCAGTGCCTGCTCGAAATCTTTTACGAGATCTTCTGTGTTCTCTATTCCTACAGATATCCTCAGAAGACCGTCGGAAATGCCTATTGCCATTCGTTCTTCCTTTGTCATGTCGCTGTGCGAACTCATCGGAGGATACGACATCGTCGTCCTGTATCCGCCGAGCGTCATCGCGTAATGGCATAGATGCATGTTGTCCATGAACTTGTTCATTTTTTCTCTGTCCTCAGGAAGTTCGATGCTCAGCATGCCGCCGAAATATTTTCCGAACTCTTTGACTGCGAGCTCATGCTGAGGATGACTTGCCAGTGAAGGATGATAAACTGCCTTTACATATGCCGATTTCTCAAACATTTCCGCCAGAGCAGCGGCGTTTTCAGCCTGCTTCCTGACTCTGAGATTCAGTGTCCTTATGCCTCTGCATACGAGCCATGAGGAGAACGGATCGCTCTGCGTGCCGAGAAGCACCTGGAGTTCATAGGCCTTGTCAACATATTTAGCCGATCCCGTAACTGCTCCGCATACAGCATCGCTGTGTCCGTTGGCAAACTTAGTCAGACTGTTGACTACCAGGTCGGCTCCCATCTTGAGAGGCCTTGCCAGCGCGCCGGTCATGAATGTATTGTCAATGATAAGGATCGCGTCATTCGCATGAGCGATCTCCGAAATTTCAGCTATATCAGGCACTGAGATCAGAGGATTGGAAACTGTCTCAGTGTAAAGGATAGTCGTATTCGGTCTTACATTGCTTCTGACAGCTTCGAGATCCGTGAAATCAACGAATGTAGTCTCGACTCCGTACTTCGCCAGGATCTTTGTAAATATTTCGATCGTTTCTCCGTACAGTGTCTGATCTGAAAGGACATGGTCTCCGGCTTTTGTATTAGCAATTATAGCTGTCGAGATAGCAGCCATGCCGGATGAACAGGCAATGGATGTTTCTCCGCCTTCAACATAGCTCATCAGTTCAGCCAGAGCAGTCCTGTTCGGGTTGCGGTTTCTGTTGTAGCAGAATCCGTGCTCGTCATAGCGCTTCTGAAGATCGTCCAGATCCTTAACATTATGCGCAGTCGACATATGTATCGGCAGGGCTTCAGGATCTGATGCAGGGTATGAGAAATATGCTCCTGCTTCAAGGATGTTGCTTTCAAAATCGAAATTATCATCAAAATCTTTAAACATTTTTTCTCCTTCTTCTATTTGTAATAATCATTTTACCACATATCCCCGCACGATAGGCGGGGATATGTAAAAGTAATATTATATCATTAAGCGATCATGCTCGTTTTTCACGTTTTGCCATTGCCGCTTCTTTAGCTGCACGTATCTTGGCATTTGTCTCTTCAACTCTTGCAGCTACTTCTGGTTTGTCCTCATAGAACAGGGCGAAGTTCGGATCGACCTTTCCTATGCCGAGATATCTTGCTTTGTAATCCTTGAATATCTCGAAGAACTTGTTGCCCATTATCAGCAATGCAAGCAGGTTCGTGAATACCGGTATTACAAGGGTTATATCTACAATTGCCCAGAATGTATCAGGGCCGCTTCCTGTCAGTACGATCGATGTAACGATCACGATGTTCGGGATAGGGAATATGAATCTGAATGCAGATATGAGCTTATCCCTGACGATCGGATGATACCTGAGAAGGTGTCTTGCGCATGAGCAGTAGTATGTGAACCATCCTGTTGTTGTCGTTACTCCGAAGAGGAATGCGAGGAATCCGATGAAGTATTTACCGAATACGCCGAATCCGCTGTAGTAAGCCATCATTGTCAGTGTAACACCCGGTGTACCTGTTGTCCAAACGCCTGTGCTCAGTACAGCAAGAGCTGTGATGGAGCATACGAGCAGTGTGTCAACGAATACTTCGAATGATCCCCAGAGACCCTGTCTCATAGGATGTTCGCAGTCAGCCGAACCGTGGATGAACGGGGATGAACCCTGTCCTGCTTCGTTCGAGTTCATCGAACGGGCAATTCCGAATCTCATAGCCATGGATACTGTTGCTCCGGCGAAGCCGCCGACCTGAGCCGATGTGCCTGTGAAAGCATCATGGAATATCAGATAGAACATATGAGGAACAGCTGAATAGTTCATGCAGATCAGTACGAGTCCGCCGACGATGAATGCGCAGCACATGAAAGGAACTGCTTTTGTTGCGAATGCAGCTACTCTCGGTACTCCTCTGAAGATTACATAGAATACTATCAGGGAATAAACCAGTGTTACTGCGATCATGTTCCAGTTGAATGCCTGGTTCAGTGCTTCAGCGATCGTGTATGCCTGGCTGCCGCCGAGGAACTGTGCAATAAAGCCGATTCCGAAAGCTACTGCCAGAGGGCCGCCGATCTTAAGACCGAGATCCCATTTGATTCCTTTTTCTATAGTATATGTTGATCCGCCGAAATAGTTTCCGTTTTCGTCCTTTGAACGATAGTAGCATCCTAATGTAGCTTCTACGCATTTGATCATCATTCCGAAGAATGCCCAGAGCCACATCCAGAATACTGCTCCCGGACCGCCTGTCGCGATAGCCGTAGCTACGCCTGCGATATTACCGCATCCTACCGTTCCGCCTATGGCGATGGCAACCGCCTCGAACGGCGATACATGTCCTTTTTCCTTTTTCTTGGCTTCGGCACTCATCATATGTCCTGCCGTATTCTTCATTATATGATGGAAATGTCTCAGTGGAAACGCTCCCGATCTGATGAAGTAGTATGCACCAACGATGAGTACGAAGAATACAAACGGCAGACCCCACAGGAAACTGTCTATATTGGCTATTACTGTGCTCATTTTGCCCTCCTATTACATTTATAAATCACATTTCAGTAAATTGTTACCAATCCGGTCAATCTGACCTCTGAATCTCTCTCGCGTAAATTACTAATGATGCCTTGCTCACGAAGTTCCGGCCGCTAGCCTGCCGTATCCGTACAGCTTATGTTATAGGGATGATTCCGGATGACTTGAAGTGATAACTGATAACTGCATAATCAAATAAGTTCATTTTGAATTGTTGCATTTTTGTCATCCTGATTGGTGACTTCAATATAAACCGTATTCTTACTATAGAGTCAATATAATTTTCTCACTATTTTGACACCTCGAATTTCGAGCTGTTTTTTGCGCAGAACCGTTGAAATTCAGCCATTTCTATTTTTTGATACAGATTTTTTGGCCGATTTTATTGACTCTATTCCTAGATTAGAGATTAGACTTTAGGGCGAATCAAAGACTGATTAACCAAAAGATTCATAATTTCCAATAAAATTAAAGTACACATCAAACCACTTCATTTAAGGAGGAACTCAAATGTCAGAAAAACAGTATAAAGACGAATCAGAAATGCTATATCAGGGCAGAGTTGTCAAAGGTATGGACTTTGGAAAACCGGAAGCAATGCCGCTTTTCACAACAGCTGCTTTCACAATGAACAGCATGACCGAAGTCAAGAACGCTTATGCAAACGGCTTTACTTATGTAAGAACATCAAATCCTAACAGAGAAGCTCTTGCACAGGTTGTATCATTCCTCGAGGGCGGAGAAAAATCACTGATCTTCTCATCCGGAATGGGCGCAATCTCCACAACACTTATGACACTTGTCGGCCCTGGGGACCACATCATCTGCAACAGCAATATCTATGGTGAAACATTTGACGTTATGGGCAAGCTGCTGAGAAAGTTCGGCGTTGAAACTGAGCTGGTCAACTTCGATGATATGGACAATGTCAAGAATGCTGTTAAGCCTAATACAAAAGTTATCTACTCAGAAGTATGCGCTAACCCTACACTTAATATGTGCGACATCCCTGCAGCAGCAAAGATCGCTCACGACAACGGCGCACTTCTCATGATCGATAATACATTTACAACACCGATCGCAATCAAGCCTATCCAGTTAGGCGCTGACGTTGTTATCAACAGTCTGACAAAGTTCATGAACGGACACAGCGATTCACTCGGCGGCTCGATCACATCGACTGCAGAGATCATCGACGCTATCCACCCGGTAAGAATGCTCACAGGTACTCCTGGAGATCCTAATGCTTCATACAACATGTTCAAGAACTTCGAAACAATGTACTTAAGAGTATCGAGAGAACAGGCCAGCGCAGCTAAGCTTGCCAAGGCTCTCGAAGATCATCCACATGTATCGAAGGTCAACCACCCTTCACTCGTATCATTCCCTCAGCACGAGCTCGCAACAAAGCTCTTCAGATCAAACGAGGAAATGAGCGGCATGATGAGCTTCATCGTTCCTGAGCAGGAAGACAGATTCGACGACTTCCTCAGCAGACTTCACTTTGCACACTATGCAATGACACTTGGAACAATGAGAACAACACTTGTACATCCTTGCACATCATCGCATTCACACATGCCTGATGCAGACAGAAGAAAAATGGGAATCACACCGGGAATGTTCAGACTTTCAACAGGTATCGAAAACGTTGACGATCTGATCGAAGACTTCTATCAGGCACTGAAAGCATTTGACTGATCCTGATAAAATCAAGAACTTACTTAGGTCAGGCAGCAAGTACATGCTCCTCTAAATAATATTAGACAATACATCAAAATAGCGGCTTCCGGCCGCTATTTTGGTTGCATGTTTTTATAATAAGGCGGCTGCCCCGCAGAGAAATTCATTGCGAAACTGTGGCAGGTGACAACGCAGAAAGATGCATGCCGCTGCGGCTCATCATGGAACCGCAGCGACATGCATCTTTCTGCGTTGTAATTATTAATGTGGAGAGTTTGCTTACTACGCTATTTCATTTTCCCTTTCGGAGATGTGACTTCCGGCGAGTTCTCCGCTTCCGTTCTTTGCACGGAGTTTTCTGTCGCTGTATTCACGGCAGGCAATGAAGCCGAACAGCATGATGCCTATATAACCGCTGAAAGGATAGATAATGTTGACCAGAACTTTAAAGCTTGTCATGCCGAGCCCAAGTCCGATGATCGTAAGTCCAAGTGCGATAAGCACGAACTTTTTAGATTTGTCCTCTGCGAAATGTCTGACTACGCCCCAGAGCATTGGTACAGTTGTGGTGTAGATTCCACAGCAGATGATAACTGAGAAGATGATCCCGAACACAGGTCCGAGTCTGCCTGCCAGTACAAGTGTAGGTACGGATTTCGAATATACATCCGCTATATTTACCAGGATACCCAGATTCACGCACAATATTGCTGCTCCGAACAGAACGCCGCCGAGCATGCCGCCGAGGAATGCTTCTTTCGAACTGTTGGCCTGCCTGCCCATGCTGCAGGTCAGGATCATAACTACCATTGCATTGAATCCCGGATACAGGATGCTGGACCACAGCCATCCTCCCTGAGTTTTAGTTATTTCCAGTGTAGGTATTATATTCGCTGCAGCAGCGAGACCGTCAGCATTGGCAAGGAAACTGTAAAGACCGACACCCACTGAAAACAGTATGATGACTGTGCCGAGGCTGCCCAGAATATCGGTAAGCTTTGTAAGCCCGAGAATAACCGTGACAAAAGCCAGAACTGCCATTCCCACACGTCCGATGGCCGGATCAAGACCAAAATACTCTGCCAGAGTCGCTCCGGCGCCTGCGATCATGATCACGTATACGCCGTAAAGGAAAATCTGGAAAAGAATCTCAAAGGCTTTTCCAATTCTGACTCCCAGATAAAACTGGACAATTTCTCCCGGTGATTCGAGCTGATGCTCATAACCGTGCTTCATAAACATGCCGCCGCACCATGAGAAAATCACTGTCGTCACCAGTGTCCCGATTATGCTCATCACGCCCTGCGCGGAGAAAAACTGCATTACTTCCTGACCTGTCGCGAATCCCGACCCAATTGCACATGCTACGAATGCACCCGCAAATTTCAGGACATTTGATACACTTACTTTGTTCCCTTCCATAATAATTGCTCCTCGTTCAACAAAACCAATAATTATCCTGCCTGTTCATTCTTTATGAGGAGTATAAATGTCCGGTTTCGCAAAGAGACATCCGGTTTCAGAAAGTTTCAAAAAATTAGTCACTGCATGCTGAAATAAGCGCCAGAAGGAAACGTTTGATCTTCACATATCCATGCTGATCGCTTTTGCCTCTGCAGAAATTCATTTCCCGGCGCACCTGTTCAAAGCTGTACAGACTGCCGGAATAAATAAGGAAAAAATCGTTGTCATAATCCTCGAGACCCATATTCGCCAGATTATTCATGCCGGCTGCCGCCGCCCGTCTGATGCGCTGCTCGACAGTTTTCGGATTGTCGGAAAATTTTCCGCACACATCCTTCAGCGGCAATGCTGCGAATTCTTCGGGGTCATCAATGTAATGTTCAACGATCGTCACGATATCCTGATATCCGGACTCTCCTGCTATTCCGAGCTGACGGAGAATCGTCTGCAGCTTTTTGCTGCCGCTGCCGGATTTTTTTTTCGCCGCCGCTGCGGGTGCGTCGTGCGGTGTGTCGCCGAAAAGCGACTGTATCTGATCCATTTTCTGCTGAAGCGAGCGCAGTCTGAAAATATTATTCAGGACATTAGTGACCTCTATGCCGTTCACCGGTTTCTGCAGAAAGAACTCGACACCGGCATCATACGCCCTGGCAATCATTTCCTTCGCTGAAACCTGCGAAAGCATTACAAAGGAAGCATCCGGATACATGGCTGCTGCTTTCTTCACAAAAGAAATCCCGTCTATTTTTGGCATAAGCAGATCGACGATCACGATGTCGGGTTTCAAATAGACGATATCCTCCAGAGCATCTTCGGGAGACTGCGATGAACCGCAGACGGTTCCGAGATTTTTTTCTTCGATTATTATTTTCAGAATATCGATGACTGAGCTGTCATCGTCTACAATCATTATTTTTCTCATTGTTCCGTCTCCGTCAGTTCCTCTGCAGGTATTGCAATTTCAAACGATGTTCCTTTTTCACACGGCAGCAGACTTATTGTGCCGTGCAGATTTTCTTCGATCATGCCCTTTATTATAGGGAGCCCGAGGCCACGGTTCACAACGCCTGTCTCATAATCAATTTTGGTGGAAAAGCGCGGCCTGAATATGCTTTCTCTGTATTTATCGGCTATCCCCGCTCCGTCATCATGGAAAAGGAAAACATACTCATCCCCTCGTCTGTGCTCCTCTATGCTCATAAAGATCCCGTTTTCTCCGGAAGCCTCGACAGCATTCGTCATCAGATTATGAAAAACCGACAGGAAGATGTACGTCTCTTTTGTAAACAGCCGGTCTTCGCTGTTGACGTTTACCGTGATCTTTTTCCCGGTGCCTGCGAATTCGTCATTCACGGCATTGATCAGAATAGTGTAAATTTCATCGACCGCCATTCCCTCTTCATTCACTTCTTCCTCGAGGGCTTCAGAAAGGCCGCGCATGATGAGGTAATATTCTTTTTTCACTTCGTGGATGTCCTTGGCGACCGTCAGCGCATCTTCCGCCGCAGGATTTCCCTGTTCCTGCAGATTGTCATACAGCCCGTATGACGTCGACATGGTCGATTCGATACCGGCAATATTCTTTTTCATCCACAGTACTTCTCCGCTGAGTCTTGACATCAGTATCAGCAGCCGCTGATATCTTTCCGCATGGGCTCTTGACAGCAGTGTCAGCCGATACCGGCCGAATCCTTCCAGTATCACCCATAAGATGACCGCCCTGGAAACTGCGACCGCAACGATGACAAACTGCGCATCGGGCCTGAACGCCGCCATATGTATGCGTATGCTGAGTTCCAGCGTATTGCAGAAATAATCTATTACTGCCACTGCGGGGATAAAATATTTCAGCTCATATTTATGTTCCGACGCACTGTCATACACCAGAAGGAGCAGACCGTAAGTGCAGTAAAAAATCGTCTCCGGCAGATACGAATAAATCTCCAGGCCGGTCCCTCCGGTCAAAATAAGATGTCCCAGTATTCTGGCCCCGAGGATAGCAAACGCTGATACAAAAGTCAGCTGTATTATTGAGATCCCCTCTATCAGGTAAACAAACAGAGGGATAACTATTGCCGCGATCGTCACTTTGAAATCATCTGTGAAAATGTGGATGTTCACCTGCGACATTATAACTACAACAAAAACCAGGAACATTGTCCTGCTCAGATTTTTCTGTTCAGCCGGTGCAGAATTCATGGGGATTTACGGTTCCTCTCTTTCTTCATTTGGTCTGACATCATTCAGATGACATTATTACACCTTTTGGCAGGATTGTCTATTACAGTATTCCACCTGTTATAAACAGATATCCGTGCATCAATAAGAAATTTCTATCGACCCATTAATTTTTTCTGTTTTACACGCAATTTTATTTTCTGTATGATTGTATTATCAGCAATGATACTTCGTTATCACTTGCCTATGTGTTCTGAAAGGAGACACGGATGCTAAGCAATTAACACCCATAGTAGACAGGAGGAGAAGTAACACTATGACAAAAAAGACTAAAATAGCCTGCATCGCAGGCTGGCTTATTTTCAACATCGTTGGCTTTGGTTCATTTATTATGCTCCATTGACATAAAAGTGACACATCAATAAATCGATAAAGTATCTCCAGTCATTCAGCCGGCCGGAGATATTTTTGTATTCTGATTCTCCCATTGATCATATACTGCTATCGCCACCGCGAGGTCCAGTACACATGATCCTATGCTTTCGTAAATCGTGATTCCTTTTTCGTCTGTGCGGCCTTGCACTGATCCTGACAAAACATCTCCGACACTGAAGCGCACTTTATCTTTGCCGATCATTCCCTTATTGAACGGAATGAGGATATCACCGGCCGTCTGCCATACAGCATCGACGTGTTCCGTTGTAATAAACGATGCTCTCGCAACGGTTTCTTCCTGAATTTCATGTGCATCCGGCGTGAATGAACCGATGGCATTGATGTGTGTCCCCGGTCTGACCGATGCGTCAGCAAGTACAGGTTCACGTGAAGGCGTTACTGTACAGATAATGTCCGACTCCGCTGCACACTCATCGGCGCTGCCGCACATAATGATTTCATAATCACGGTTCGCAGCTTTTGCTGCTTTTTCCGCGAACGCCTCCAGCCGGTCTGCATGCCTGTTGAACAGGCGAAGCTGCTTCAGCTCTCTGATTTCCTGTATCGCCAGGACCTGCGCATATGCCTGAAATCCTGTCCCGATTATTCCCAGAGTGCAGGCATCTTTTCTCGCCAGCAGATCTGTTGCCACACCTGCTCCGGCTCCCGTTTTCAAGGCAGTAAGATAATTCGCGCCGATCAGCGCAAGCTGTTCTCCGTTTACATTGGAATACAGACTGATCGTCGACTGGTCCACCGGCATACCGTACTCTTTATTTCCCGGGAAAACAGCGGAAAACTTTGAACCGAAATACGGCATATTTCTGCATACCGCAGTCAGCCACTGGCCGTTGTTATGTTCACCGCTTATCGGCAGCGCGATCCGCCCGCCCGGATACATATCGCCCGCGCTGCAGGCGCGGAATGCACCTGTTACAGCATCCATGGTCTGTCTGATATCTATGGCTTCTGCAGCCTGCTCCTCCGGTATTATTATCATCTTCTCCGCCTTTCACAACGTGTATTATGTTTGAGACAATTATCAGACGGGAAAAACGTAAAATCAACGCAAAAGTTTTTGCGTCATCCCAGACGCCTCTTCTATACAGCAGCAAAAACCGGCTTCAGCAGCCGGCTCTTGTTGTGCATTATTCACCTTCTCAGTATATTATAAAAAAGTGGATCCTATTTATGAAGTCCTCTGTAGACTTTCGGCAGACGCTGTCCAAAAACTGTAAACAGTTCGTTGACTATCGTCCCTTCAGCTGCGGCAATTTCTTCTCCCGTTATTGTATTGATCCCGTCAGTACCCATAATGATCACTTCATCTCCGGTCCTGACACCGGGTACATCCGTTACATCGACCATAAACTGGTCCATGCAAATGTTGCCCGCAGCAGGAGCTGTCATGCCGCCGACTATCACTCTGGCATGCTCTGAATATGATCTTGACAGCCCGTCTGCATATCCTATTTCTATCGTCGCGATCCTGCTGTCTCTCATTGCTATAAACTTTCTGTTGTAACCTACTGATGTTCCCCGGGGAACATCTTTAAGCTTGACAATGGATGCTTTGATCTGCTTGATCGGTTTTATATCCAGTACGCGTCTGTCGACTTCATTGGAAGGATAGTGACCATACATGAATATCCCCGGTCTCACCATTTCATAATCTGCTTCAGGGAGTTCCATTATTCCGGCACTGTTTGACGCTGTTCTCGGAAGCCCTTTTACTCCGCGCTTTTCTATTTCCGCATAAAATGCGTCGAATTTTTTCTGCTGCAAATGCGCGTAACCTTTGTCATACCAGTCCGCAGTCGAGAAATGTGTCGATACAGCTTCTATCGTCAGATTCGGCAGATCCGCTATCCGCCTGACTACATCCGCCTGTTCATGATCGTCTGCAATAAGCCCGATCCTGCCCATGCCGCTGTCTACTGCAACGAAGCACCCCGTCTGTCTGTCCGCCTGCACGGCGGCATCCGAAAACGCTTTCGCATTACTGTAAGAATCTACTGTAGGCGTCAGGTCATATTCCACGGCTTTTTCAGCGAACTTATCCGGCAGTAATCCCAGGACGACTATCATGACGTCTTTGATGCCGCGCCGGAGTTTTATTCCTTCTTCCAGCGTTGCAACCGCAAAACGTTTTACGCCTTCTTCCATCAGGACCTTCGCAATAACCACGGAGTCACATCCATATCCGTCTGCTTTCACAACGCCGATCATTTCAACACCCGGCTTGATCAGTTTTTTGATATTTTCAATATTATACCTTAATGCATCCAGGTCGATCTCGGCCCACGCTGCTCTTAACAATTCATTCTGCATTATTTCTGCCTTCTCTCTCAGCCGATTCTGCTTTTTTTGATATCCGAATATCCGAGTTGAGGATTTTCATAGTCTCCGCGTGCTTTCTTTTTTTCAACATACTTTGTCCATATCCCGTTCTTGTCTTCAAGACCGACAGTTGCCGGATCATACATTGGATCCAGGCCGAGTTTTTTCTGTCTGTCATAATCTTTGATCGCCTTCAGCGCTACAGGTGAAAGCAGTACGATAGCAATAAGATTGAACCATGCCATGAGTCCGGCGCCTGTATCACCCATCGACCAGATGACTTGCCCATTGACCATTACTCCGAGGAAATTGGCAAACAGATAAATGACCTGGAACACTCTGACGATTTTTTTGTTTTCACCGAACAGGAATCTGAGATTTGACTCCATCTGATAGTAATATGACATTAATGTGGTGAAGACGAATACTGCGATCAATACCGCAAGTATTATCCCGCCGATATTTCCTCCGAGATTCCTTATCATGCACTGCTGCATATAATTCACACCGTATTCATATCCCGGCAGTCCCTCGGTGATGAGTTTTGTTCCTGCCGCGTTAGCAGATACATTGTATAAGCCTGTTACAATAAGCGACACAGCTGTTACAGAACATACTATTATTGTATCGATATATACAGACAGTCCCTGAACCAGGCCCTGCTTTACAGGATGTGAACATTCCGCAGTAGATGAAAGGATCGGGCCCATTCCATCGCCAGCATCATTTGAATACAAGCCTCTTTTTACGCCCCATGCTATCATCGAACCCGTAATGCCCGCATACATGGAACTTTTTGCGAATGCACAGCGGAACATGAGCGCGAATGCACCCGGAACAGCTGAAGCATGTGTTATCATTATTATTAATCCGCAGACAAGATATACGATGCACATTACCGGTGCCAGCAGTTCCGCAACTTTCCCGATTCTCTGAATGCCGCCCACTACGACCAGTCCGAGACAGATGCAGATCAGTATTCCTGACACATACATCGGCAATCCGAACGACGCTTTCAGGGCAATAGCTGTAGATTGTGTCTGCAGAGCAGGCATCAGCAGCCCCGGTCCTATCAGTGTAGCTATGGCGAAGGCAATTCCGAACGCCCGGCAGTGTAGTCCTTTTTCCATATAGTACTGTGGTCCGCCGATAAGTTCTCCCATGTTTTTATCTTTATACATCTGGCCGATCGTAGATTCGATGCATGCTGTGCATGCGCCGATAAGAGCTGTGATCCACATCCATACAACTGCTCCCGGCCCGCCGAAGAATATTGCCGTCGCTACTCCTGCAATATTGCCCATGCCTACCCTCGAGCCTACAGTTGCGGCAAACGCCTGAAATGACGACAGTCCTTCCGCCTCAGATTCTTCTTTATGCTCACCCAGAAGTCTGCACATGTCCGCAATGCGTCTGAACTGGAAGCCTTTTGTTCTGAATGTGAAATAAATACCCACACATACCAGAAATACTACAAGTGCCGTACTCCAGATGACACTGTTGATGCTGTTAATGGCATTATTGAATAATTCCATTTTTTCTCCTCCCTATCAAAGGTTTTTTTAAAGGTTTATTAAGAGATATAATTTGTTCTATCCATAATTGCGCGCATATAGATCTGTTGGATATTATCTGCTATAAAAAACATCTTCAGTTCATTCCTTCAATGGCCTAATGGAATGAGCAGAAGATGTCTACCCGGCGGCAGATACAAAAGCTGTCTTTGTAAATACTTATGATTTTTTATTACAGCCAGTGTATCACCCGCCCGAGATGATGTAAAAGTATAAAAAATATCTTATTGGATGAGAATTTGTTCAATAATCAGTATCTGTATGATGTCATTTCACCAGTGTCACGGTCATGCGCACCGGATTGTGATCGGAATTTTCGAAGCCCTCGTCCAGCGTTCTGACTGTCTTCAGTCTGACATTCGGCGAAAGTATGAAACCGTCAATGACGTAATACTGCGTGTTTTCTGTGTCGGACGCATCGTAAGGCTGATTGTTCAGACGGCACGAAGGCGACGATGTATCGTAGGCAAAAGAGAAGCCGTCCGGTATTGCCGACTGATCGAGCATGCCTACTTTCCAGAGATCGGTATGTGTGTTCGGATAAATATCGGTCACACCGGGGAATTCCTGATTGAAGTCTCCGCCGGCAATGACATAATTACCCTTTTTATACTCTTGCAGCAGAAACTTTTTCAGTACCTTAGTCTGAGCCGCCTTGCCGGAACCGTTGTCATATGCTTCCAGATGCAGGTCTGCCACTACCAGATATTTGTCCGAGCCCTTTATCGGAATATAGTTTACGAGCAGACAGCGCTTGAGATTCGCCAGGCGCACCGGCCATTTGAACGGACACGGCAGCGCTATCCTTTCGGCAGATTCAACCTGGTATTGTGAATCTACAAGAAGACCGCCGTTCACTTTGCCGATAGGCGGCAGCGGATAAGGAACAAAACGCACGGAAAAGTTAAGCGCAAATGATGCGCTCCCGCGTTTCAGAATATTGCTCTCATTGATATTATATGAACGTGAAGATTCTACGTCCACTTCCTGTAACATTGTGATATCGGCTTTGTTTTTTCCTGAAAAAGCATCAGATCCAATACCTTTAAGATACTTTTTCACAGTCGCTTTGTCGGCGTCCGCAACGCCCTTTCCGCCGTCCATGAAAAAATCCGATCCCGCGCCGAGGCCCGCGTATCCAATATTCCACGACAGCAGTGAAATATCATCGCCTTCTCTGAGGACGGATGTGCCTTTTGCAGACAGGATCGCCGCATCCTCTTTATCCGCCGGCCGGTATTCCGTGACCGTCAGATACAGAAGCAGCATCGCCGCGGCTATTATTACCGCCGCAAGAATCAGTAAAATTACGCGAAAAGCTTTTTTTGCCATATTCTTATCCTCCAGCACTTATATTATCATACCTAAGCCTCTCTGAAAATAATTCTATGGCAAAGTCGTATTGATGTGATATAATTTTCTCAATACACGAGGAGGTGGCATTATGCATAAACTGCCTTTTGAATTTGCAGCCGTGAGAAGCTCCGGCGAAAAGTGTACTTTTACTGTCAGATGCTGCGTGCCTGAAGATCTCGAAGAAATAGTCGGACTTCAGGATAAAGTCAGCGCATCCATCGCACAGAAAGATCTGTTTGTCATGACAAAAAAAGAAGAATTCCTGGAATCGCTGAAAATAGATTATTGTATTTGCGCAGACTGCGGCGGAATAATGACCGCGTTTTCGCTCATGGTGCTGCCGCGCGATTCGTACAGGAATTACGGGACATATCTCGATTACAGCAAAGAAAGAATGGCGTCATGCGTATCGTTCGACACCACTTTTGTTCTTCCTGATTTTCGCGGATTCAGACTGCAGAAACTGTTCTTTGATCTGAGAGAGGAATACGCCCGTGAAATCGGAGCCGGAGAAGAGCTGTCGACGATCTCGCCGGACAATTCATACAGCCTCAGCAACGCAAGAGCTTCCGGCTTCGAAACAGTTATGACACATACGATATATCACGGCCTCGACAGATGCATCATGCGTAAGATCATCAGCTGACAAATATCATATTACCGCCTGTTCGCGACCGCTTCGGCAATCGTCCTGAACATATTTTCGGGATCGATCGGTTTTGAAATGTGCCCATCCATGCCGGCATCAAGACATTTTTTCACATCATCGGCAAAGGCATCTGCTGTCATGGCAATGATTACTGTGGTTCCCGCATCCGGCCTGTCCATTTTCCTTATTGCTCCGGCGGCCTCGTAGCCGTTCATGACAGGCATCCTGATATCCATGAGGATCACATCATAGTATCTTACCGGAGATCGTCCGAACATTTCCGTTCCCTGCCTGCCGTCTTCCGCAACATCGAACAGCATCTTCTTTTCTGCGAGCAGCGTCTTAACTATTTCCTGATTGAGCATATGGTCTTCACAAACCAGAACATGTAGTCCTTCGAGCACATCCGCATCCGGCGCAGGGTCATTTTTACTGAGCTCCCATACGGCCTGATCGGCTTCCACATAATCGAAGAGAAGATCCACTGTGAATAACGATCCCTCTCCCGGCCTGCTTTCTACGCTGATTGTTCCTCCCATCAGATCGACTAGTTTTTTTACTATAGCAAGTCCCAGACCTGTCCCTCTGCTTTCAGACACATCGTTCCTGCCTTCCTGTGAAAAAGGATCGAACAGCACCTCCTGAAACTTTTTGCTTATTCCTATCCCGTTGTCTCTGACTGACGCAGCAATGCGCTCTCTGTGGCCGGGAACGAGCTCATTCATGACTTCCAGTTCTATACTCCCGCCTTCCGGCGTATATTTCACAGCATTGGAAAGCAGATTGAACATTATCTGATTGAAACGGAGGATATCCATGATAGGTATCACGGACTTCACGGGAACTGTCTTTACTGTCAGCTTCTGATTTTTCTCATTGCAGAGAGGGCGTATTACAGAATCGATATATCTGTCGAAGTCCGACATGAGATATGGTTCCTCATGCAGCTCGATCATGCCGCTCTCAGCTTTCGACATGTCAAGGACATCGTTGATCAGTCCCAGGAGAAATGATGAAGAAACATCTATTTTATCCAGACAGTCTGCTGTTTTCCGATCGTGTTCTCCCTGTCTGGCTATCCTCGTCATCCCCATTATTCCGTTCAGCGGTGTACGCATATCGTGACTGATCCTGGACAGAAATTCATCTTTGGACTTATTTGCCATTTCCAGCCGGCGGTTCTGTTCACGCAGAAGCTCTTCATCTTTTTTCTTTCTGCGCGATTTATATACCATAATTATGACCGCGGCCGCCAGCAGCGCCACAAAGAATACCAGCAGTACTATCTCAACTGTATGGTAATGAATAAAATTACGCAGTGAAAAATCCGTCTGATCGGCAGCAGTATTATCGATCACCGCCTGTTCGATTTCCTCGTCAGTCAGCCCCGCGATTGCCTTGTTTATTTTTGAAACCGCTGTTTTATCCGCTTTATTGCTGATGCCGAGGTGCAGCGGCAGCGAATTCTGCAGCTCCGACAGAAGCGTCAGATTATCATATTCGAAAACAGTGGACGATTTCTGCAGCTGTACTACACTAATAAATGTGAGATCCGCCCTGCCTTTTGAAACCAGTTTCAAACAGCCGTCAAAGGTTGGAGCTGTGACCTGAGTCCAGTTCGGATGTGTTTTCCCGAGGTATTTCTGCAGACCGATAAATGATTCATTGACCGCCACCGTCAGTGCACTCGCAGGTTTGATTTTGCTTCCGGTCCTCACAACGGCAATGCTGTCCTCGGTCGTATATTGTTTTGATGCTGTAATATTATATTTTTCGGCCAGCGTATCATCGATATATACACCCGCAATAATATCACCATCGCCCTTACCGATCGCTTCCCAGGCCGACTTCAGCGTATCCATATGAACATAATTGAATTTTATCCCGCTTTTCGCGGAAATCAGTTCCAGAATATCTACATCTATTCCCTTATATGTATTTTCCGACTGATCATACCATTCAAAAGGATAATTATTGCTGTCGCAAAGAACATCCATAGAAGATGCGTCTGACGCAGCCGACACAGAAACAGGGGTCAGACACGCCAGGATTGCCAGCAGACATATGCAGATCGTCATTCCTGCATTTTCAAGTCTTTTCTTCATTGTCCGACCCATGTACAAATACCTCTGAATGTTTATTCTATATTACGCGTAAATTCAAACTATATAGTTATTATAGCTGTTTCAGCGCAGGCTGTCCATTACTCCGTCAGACTTTTTCCGAGTTCATACGCCTTTTCCGGGAAATCAGTCTTCATCATCGCGTCTATGTCGCCGCAGTCGAGCGCAAGCACGCGTCCTCTGTCAGTCCAGCCGAGGTAATGCAGCATCGCTTCGTAATGCGATGTCACTCCCTTCATCACCCATTTGTACGGAAGATCCGCTGTCACGAGCAGCACTGTGTCGCATTTTCTGCCGCGCATCTGTATATTATAGCCGTGGAATCTGTCAATGGCGGTTTTGATCTGCGCCGACATATCGAAGTAATATAAAGGCGTAATAAATGCTATCAGATCCGTCTCGAGAAGGTGCGGTGCAAGTTCCCTCATATCGTCCGGAAACGCGCACGCCGCTGTCCCTTTTCCGCATGTTTCACAGCCGATGCAGGGATGAATCGTTTTGAAAGCGCAGTCGAATCTGAACACTTCATTTCCGGCTTCCTCCGCGCCGCGTATAAAATTATCCGCTAATAAGAAAGAAGTCCCCTGTTTATGAGGACTTCCCGTCATTACTGTTATTTTCATATCTGCCCCCAGTCTTGTTAATGATCTTTTTACTCTATTATCCGGCCGGGGGAAGGTATATTCAACGCAAAACTTTTTGCGGTACCCGCTGTTTACTTTGTGATTTCGAGGCAGTAAAGGTGATCGAGCGGACCGCTTCCCGATCCGAGATCGAGGCCTGCCCTCAACGCGCCGGTAATGTATTCTTTGGCCGCGGCAACAGCATCGAAAAGTTCCCTGCCCTCTGCGAGCCCGCAGGCGATCGCCGACGAAAGCGTACAGCCTGTTCCATGCGTATTATCATTGTCTACGCGTTCTCCCTTCAGCCAGCGGATCTGTCCGCCGGTGTACAGCAGATCATTCGCATTATCAGCAAGATGTCCGCCTTTGATCAGTATGCCGCCGTTTATCGGCACACCGGCGATCCCGTTTCCCGAAGCGATCTTTTCCGCGGCGCGCACCATATCATCTTCACTCGCTATCTTCATGTCCGCCAGCACCTCCGCCTCGCGCAGATTCGGAGTGATAACATCTGCCAGCGGCAGAAGCCTGTTCATAAGCGCTTCCGCCGCATCATCCCGGAGCAGTCTGCTTCCTGATGTAGAAACCATAACCGGATCGGCCACGATGTTTTCGGCCTTCCATTCAGTCAGCCTGCCGGCAATAGCCTCTATTATTTCTGATGATGATACCATGCCGATTTTCACAGCATCCGGACGGATGTCTTTAAAGACGCAGTCGATCTCGCTCGCCACAAATTCGGCAGGAGCATCGAATACTCCGTATACACCTGTTGTATTCTGCGCGGTGAGCGATGTGACCGCGCTCATTCCGTACATTTTATGTGCCGCTATAGTTTTCAGATCAGCCTGTATGCCAGCTCCGCCGCTGCTGTCTGATCCCGCGACAGTCAATACTTTTTTCATTTTCTTTACCTTTCGTTTTCTGTTTTTCCGGCTCTGACGCGGCAATTATAAAGCCGTGATCATTTTTTCAGAAAGACTGCGCAGCTTCATTGTCGCTCCTTTAATATCTTCTTTACCGAATATCGCCGATATTATCGACACGCCGCTGCAGTGCGTGCCGGCCAGCTGCATAATATTTGTTTCATCTATCCCTCCGATCGCGACAACCGGGATGCTGACTGCCTCGCAGATGTCTCTCAGCATGTCGAATGAAACCGCCGCGGCATCGTCCTTGGTAGCAGTCGCGAACATCGCACCCACGCCTAGATAATCCGCACCGCGCTTTTCCGCCAGCAGCGCCTGTTCCACAGTCTGCGCGGAAACTCCGAGCACCATATCATCACCGATGAGCTTCCTGACATTGCCGGCTTCCATATCCTCCTGACCTACATGTATACAGTCCGCGCCGCATCTGATCGCGGCCTCCACATCATCGTCGATCGCGAGCGGAACATGGTACCTTGCACATAGCGGTTTTATCTCCAGTGCTTCTTTAAGAAGCTCGCTGCTGCTCATTTCCTTCTCACGGATCTGCAGCATCGTCGCGCCTCCTTTCAGACACTCCTCCGCGTCGTGCACCAGCGTCCTGCCGTTCAGCCAGTGACGGTCCGTGATCGCATACATCAGCATGGCGCTGCGGATCTCATCCCCGCTCATCTTATCTGATCTCATATTTCGCACCTCTTTCCAGAGCCTCTCCGTTCATTTTATACATCTCATCTATCAGGTGCGTCCTGAACGATGCGTTGCCTTCCGACCTCGACGAAGTAATGGCTTCCGCGAGTTCGCCCGCATAGCCCTCCGATATTACTGCCGCCGCAGCCGCTTCGAGCGCATTGCCCGGATTCGCTGTCACATATGCAGCGATCACTGCGGAGAGCATGCATCCAGAGCCTGTAATGGACGACATGATCGGATGACCGTTGCTGATTATCCAGGCCTTCTCGCTGTCCGCAACTATGTCCGTCGCCCCGGTAATGGCTATGACTGTGTCATGCGCAGCTGCCAGTTTTTTTGCCAGGCCGATCACACTTTCAATATTTTCCGCATTGACTGCGTCAGCTTCAGCTGCATCGACTCCCCGGGTCGTGTTCGTATCCATCGCAATGGCTTTTATCTCGGATATGTTCCCTCTTATAACTGTAAAATGCACTTCCTTCATAAGTCTTTCGACAGTTTCTTTTCTTTCGCGCGAAGCGCCGACACCTACCGGATCGAGGACGACCGGATGTCCGAGTTCATTGGCCTTTTTGCCGGCCAGGATCATCGCTTCTGTCATTCCCAGTGTACCGATATTGATGCACAGTCCTCCGCAGATCGTCTGTATATCTTCGACCTCTTTTATTTCCTGCGCCATGATCGGCGCACCGCCGCAGGCCAGAAGAACGTTCGCCACATCATTGACTGTTACGTAATTCGTCATATTATGTATCAGCGGATTGCCGGTACGTACATTATCAAGACATTCTTTTAACATTATTGTTTCCTCCTTATTTGCTGTGCTGATTGGCTGTGTTTCTCAGCGATGAAATGTTGTATATTTTATGAGCTGCATAACATAATACTATCGTTGCCGCCATTACCGGCGCTGTGTACCCCACCGGTGTGTCGACGGACATGCACAGTCTGTACAGAACAAAGCCGACGACCCATATGACCATGTCTATCACGTTTATCTTTGCTCCGGAATGATCTTCCTTCAGGATAAATGCATCGGTGATCATGATCGCTATCATCGGAGCGAACACTGACCCGATCAGATACAGAAAGTTGGTGATCTGAGTAATAGGCGTCAGTATCGCGAGTGCTGTGCCCATGACGGTCACTATTATCGCCGATTTCTTTTCGTTGATTTTTCTGTTGATGCTGACCGAGCTCACGCCGGCGGAATACGCATCCAGGAAGGTAGTCGTAACTGTGGAAAAGATTATTATTATTAATCCGGCGATCCCCAGTCCCGCCTGGACCATTATCACGGCGATATCGTTCTGTCCTGTCAGTATCGTCCCGCCGAGTCCTATGAGGAACATCCAGCAGCTGGTAAGTCCATAGACGATAACGCTTGCCGCTGCTGAGGCGTTTTTCTTTTCCGCGAATCTCGTATAGTCTGCTATGAGCGGGAGCCACGAAAGAGGCATGGCCGCCGCGAGTTCAACTCCCGAGCCGAAAGACATGCCGCCGGCTGCCGGAACTGCGAAATTGCCCGATCTGATGATCACTGCGCTCAGCACTATCGTCAGTATGAAAAGTCCCGCCATGGCAATGGTGTTTACCGGTCCGAGGTTTTTCACGCCGATGACTAGCCAGACGATTATCAGCGCGCCGATGATGAGGCACCACACCCACGATCCAGTCGCGATCACCGCGTTCGCCGCCGCGGCTCCGCTCACGATCATTACTGCTGTCCAGCCGATGAGCTGCAGAACGTTAAGCGATGAAAACAGCAGTGAGCCTCTTTCTCCAAAGGCCAGCTTGACGGTTTCCATGGCGCTGATTTCTTTTTTTGCTCCGATGAGTCCGGCGAAAAAAAGCGGTATGCATCCGATCAGATGTCCCAGCAGTATTGCCAGTATACCGTTTTTAAAGCCCAGCGGCGCCATCTGCATGCCGGTGATTATTTCCGCCATCGATACGGCCGCTCCGAACCAGATCAGTCCGTTTTCGAACACGGATGTTTTTTTATTTTCCATTTAGTCCTCTCTTTCCCCTGATGCCAATAAAAAAGGGAGAGACCTCATCTGGTCTCTCCGAATAGAAAACTTCTCGTCTCCCTACGTTGGCATTATCCAAATCAGGTTAAAGGGTAGAAGTTGATTACTTCCTCTCAGCCCGCATACGAGCTCCCCTGTCATATTATTCGATCTGCACTTCTACGGTATCACCGGACGCCTGCCTTGTCAACAATTACCCGCATAAAGCGAGACAGGCCCGCGGGCGGCGGATCTTTTCTGTCCATGATGCCGGGCGGCGGATCTTTTCTGTCTATGATGCCGGGCGGCGGATCTTTTCTGTCCATGATGCCGGTTTTACAAATCAACACCTGCCCGCAGCTATGGGCGCAGTATAAAACAAGCTTCAAAATCCGGATATCAGAGAGAGATTTTCAAATAAGGTACCAATATTGCATTTCTTCCTTAATTGGTACCTTGTCCAGTGGACTGCAGCGATTGTGCGATTACTCAGATTGCAAAAAGGCTTTAATTTGCGCAAGTTAGCCATACATAACCGTCACAAACCCATTGCATATGGTACCATTTCTGAGAAAAAATCCATATTGGTACCTTTTTTTCAAATGCCCTTTTTTACTGACTCATAACCGGATTCTTTCCTGCTCAGAACCGAATTTTCGTCAGCCCCAGGCCGGATCCCCACTGCCTCAGAACCGGATCCCCACTGCCTCAGAACCGGATTTTTCATCTGTAATTCTGAAAGTTTATTTCAATTACCCGCATAAAGCGAGACAGGCCCGCGGGCGGCGGGGACTCGGTTAACGACGTCCCCGCTGCGTGCAGACCTTATGTCGATAGTATATGAACACCAAAATCATTACTATGTCAGTTCGGCATGTGTATCGTTCTCTTTTCGGCAGCCAGCGCTGCTTCATGCACGGATTCGTTTACAGTTGGATGTCCGTGTATCATGGAGATCATTTCTTCGTCTGTTGCTTCAAGGCCTATGGCCATGCCGCATTCAGCGATTATTTCAGTTGCCCTCGGCCCCAGGATGTGTGCGCCGATGAGCTGTCCGTAAGGTTCGCCGAACATCAGCTTCACTGTCCCGACTCCGCCGTTCTCAATGATCGACTTGCCGTTCGCCGCGAGAGGGAATGTTCCGACCCTGTATTCGAGTCCCTGTTCCTTAGCCTGCTCTTCTGTAAGGCCGACTCCTGCAAACTCAGGATTCGTATATACGCATGACGGATTTGTCGTTCCGTCGTAAACAGCTTCTTTTCCCATAGCGTTTTCTGCTGCGACCATCCCCTGATCTGAAGCAACATGCGCCAGCATCACTTTTCCGAGGCAGTCGCCGATGGCATAGATCCCCGGCACACTCGTCTCCTGTTTTTCATTTACTTCGATCCTGCCGCGGTCATTTCTGATGCCGGCATCATCGAGTCTGAGCGCCGCCGTATCAGTTCTTCTGCCGACTGCCACGAGGACTTTTTCAGCTTCGTAGGCGATCGTCTGTCCGTCGGCTTCAACATTTACTTTGGCTCCGACTTCGCTGTCTTCAACAGACATTACCTTGGACTCAGTCTTTATTACTATGCCTTCTCCTTCAAGAATGCTTCTGAGCTGAGCAGTCAGCTCGCCGTCCATCATCGGAAGCAGCTTCGGCAGTGCTTCTATTATAGTGACTTCCGTGCCGAATGCCTTGTATGCCGATCCGAGTTCTATGCCGATGACTCCGCCGCCGATTATCAGCAGCGACTTAGGCAGCTTCTTGAGCGAAAGAGCTCCGGTCGAATCGATGCAGTTCTTGTTTTCTTTCACGCCCGGAATAGGAGGTATCGCCGGGATAGAACCGGCCGCGATAATGACTTTGTCGCCTTCGACGATTTTTTTCGCTCCGTCAGCTCCGGTCACTTCTACCTTCCCGGCTGACAGCGGTCTTCCGACGCCCTCGATGACTTTGACTCCGTTCGCTTTCAGAAGTCCGTCGACGCCGCCGACAAGTCTGTTGACTATCTCGCCCTTTTTCTCCATTACCTTTTTCCAGTTGAGCTTCCTGACCGTTACCTCAACGCCGTAATCAGCGGCCTCTCTGGCCGCGTCTTCAAATGATGACGCATGCAGCAGCGCCTTGGTCGGTATGCAGCCGACATTCAGGCACGTTCCGCCCAGATGCTCTTTTTCAATAACGGTGACTTCGCCGCCGAGCTGTGCAGCCCTGATTGCCGCAACATATCCGCCCGGGCCGCCGCCTATTACTGTGATCCTGTTTCCGCTTCCGGATGAAGCCGCAGGCGCAGCACTGTCCGCTGCCGGTTTTTCTTCAGCTCCGCCTTCCGCTTTCGCGAGTATCGCGCTGATGTCCTCGCCTTCTTCGCCGAGTACTCCAACAGGTGCCAGTACAGGCGCGCTGCCGCCTTCAGGAAGAATTACCTTCAGCAGTATTCCGTCAGCCGGCGACTGGATCGTATTCGTCAGCTTTTCATTTTCTACATCAAATATATTGTCTCCGCTCGCGACCTTATCGCCTTCTTTGACATACCATTTGACGATTTTTCCTATTTTCATGGTCAGCCCGAGTTTAGGCATCACAAGTTCTCTTGCCATTATTGCCGCCTCCTATATAAGCAGAAGCAAAGGTGTTTCCATCCTGCTCTTCAGATACTGTAAGAATTCCGCCGCCTTCGAACCGTCTACCGCTCTGTGATCAGCTGTCAGTGAAAGCGACATCATAGGCCTGACTGTGATCTCCCCGTTTATTACTACAGGAGTGTCGACCATCGCATTTACTCCGAGTATCGCCACCTGCGGCTGATTGATTATCGGCGTGAATGTCTCTATGCCGTACATTCCGAGATTCGATATCGTAAATGTTCCGCCCTGCAGACGGTCCGGATTCAGTTTGCCTTCGCGCGCATCTGCAGCCATCTGCTTCACTTCCGCGGAAACCTCTTCCAGGCTTCTGGTGTCAGCGTTGTCGACTACCGGCACGATCAGTCCGTCAGGCAGTGCAACAGCTACGCCCATGTTCACGTAATTGTGATAAATGATCTCTTCTCCTTCTATGCTGCAGTTGACAAGCGGAAATTCCAGGAGCGCTTTCGATACCATCTTGACCAGAAGATCCGTATACGACACTTTGATTCCCTTCTTCTTCAGCGCATCCTTGGCAGCCTTCATCTGCGTCATATCAACTGAATTGTTATATGTGACAGTAGGAGAAATATCCTGACTTTCTCTCATTCTCTGAGCTATGACTTTCCTCATTCCGCTCATAGGTTCTCTCGTTTCGCGAGGCACCGCTGCGGCACCCGCAGGTGCAGCAATGTTTCCCGCCGCGAATGCAGCGACTTCCGCCGCAGTTATACGGCCATCCGCGCTGATCTGCGAAAGATCGATTCCCTTGTCCTGCGCCATCTTCTCAGCCAGCGGAGTAGCTCTCACGCCGCCTTTGTCAGCCGGTGCTTCAGCCGGAGCCGGAGCACCTCCTTCTGCCAGGTATTTTTCTACGTCCGCTTCGACGATCCTGCCCTTCGGTCCCGAGCCTGTTACGAGTGAAAGATCAACGCCTTTTTCCTTAGCCAGCTTCTTGGCGGCCGGCGCGGCGATGATCCTGCCGGCAGCAGGCTTTTCAGCAGCCGCCGCTTTTGTTGCGGCAGGAGATGCGGCGGCCGCTGCAGGTTCGGTTTCTCCGCCGCTTTTACCCGCTTTTGCTATTATTGAGCTGATGTCTTCGCCTTCTTCTCCGAGTACTCCGACGATGTCGAGAACAGGAGCGCTTCCTCCTTCCGGAAGAATGATCTTCAGAAGAGTTCCGTCGGCAGGCGACTGGATCGTGTTTGTGAGTTTTTCGTTTTCAACGTCAAAAATATTTTCGCCGCTTGCTATCTTGTCTCCCTCTTTGACATACCATTTAACGATCTTGCCCGTTTTCATCGTAAGCCCGAGTTTAGGCATCAGTAATTCTCTTGCCATTTTTTCCTCCTTGTTAATCAGTCAGATACAGTCCCATGGACTGAGCTTTTTCTATTGTTTGACGCGTCAGTACCCTGAAAGGCCCGTTGCGCATTATTTTAAATGTGATCTTCTCTCCCGGTTTCACTTTGACTTCCCTCTCGCCGTCCAGAGCGATCATACATGTTTCTTCGAAAGTCATTTCTTTTTCACCGCCGACCGGAATGATCTCCGGTTCCGTGAGTTTCATTCTTTCCAGTGTTCCGGCCGCGATCGCCGCCATTACGCCGGTCCCGTCCGCTGACTGCTCGACCATTACTCCGAAATCGTCGGTATCCTTCACGATCGTCAGCGCTCCCGGCACCGCCGAAAAACCTATGCTTGCCGGATGGCAGCGGGTCGCGATAATTGCTTTGATTTTCTCCGCCTGCCAGATCGCTTTCGCACCGATGTACGAATCGATCGAGACCGTGGCATCCACAAGCGCTATATCACGCAGCGCGCCGTTCACGTATATCTCTATCTTTTTATCACGGATGCAGCAGTCGTCTATGTTATCCATCCTGGTCAGAGCTGATGCGGCCATACCCGCGACTGTTCCTTCTATCAGTGTCGGATAAACATTATTGGTGCCTGTCGAAATCGGGAGCATCGGCGTCTTCCGTATTCCTTTTGCAACCGCGCGGCTGGTTCCGTCGCCTCCCAGAACTATGATGCAGCCTGTTCCGAGCTGCTCCATTATTTCTCCGGCGTAAACACTGTCATGCAGCGAACCCGAAACCGGCATGCTTATGACTTCCAGCCCGGAAACGTCTTCCTTATCAGCTTTGAGGGCATCAATGACCATGAATCCGATGTCGAACGTGTCCGGCATGAAATATATCTTGTCTTCCCCGAGCGACATTACCGTTTTAGTGATACGTTTGACTATATTGACTTTTTCATTGTTGTCGATCGTCGTCGCACATGAAACAAGTCTTCTGATATCCTTGCCCGAAGCAGGATTAGCAATGATTCCTATCGACATAAGCTTCTTCCTTTCGGTACTCCCATGAACAGCCTCCCCGGCAGATCCGGGGAGGCCATTCTAAAAGGATCGTGAAAACTACGGCTTATCCCTGTGATCTGGCTGCTTTGACTATGTCTTCAGCATTCGGCAGGTAAATAGGCTCGAGTCCCGGCGAGAACGGAACAGGAGTGTTGAGTGCTCCGATCCTTACTACCGGCGCATCCAGTGAATCAAAGAGATTCTCTGAGATCTGCGCTGAGATTTCTCCCATGTAGCCGCCGCGTTTTACTTCTTCACTTACTACTATTGCTTTATGTGTCTTGTCGATCGAATTCGCCACCATATCGAAATCGAACGGGTAAAGAGTACGAGGATCGATGATCTCGCAATCGATGCCGTCTTTTTCCAGTGTCTCTGCTGCAGCAAGTGCCTGATGCACCATGTTGCCGACTGCGACGATAGTTACGTCACTGCCCGGACGGACGACTTTGCCTACTCCGAGAGGAATAGGTCCCTCGTCGAGATCTACTTCGCTCTCCATTGCCAGCATTGCTTTATGTTCTTCGTATACAACAGGGTTGTCATCAGCTACAGCCGACAGCATCAGTCCGTACGCATCCTGTGCATTCGAAGGGAATACCATTTTAAGTCCCGGTACATGCGTTACCCACGCCTCAAGCGACTGTGAGTGCTGTGCCGCCGCGTTTACTCCTGCGCCTCCTGCGGTCCTGATGACCATTGGGAAGTGAAGAGCTCCGCCTGTCATAAATCTCAGCTTGGCAGCGTTGTTGCACATCTGGTCCATGGCTACTGTGAGGAAGTCCATCATCATGATTTCTGCAATAGGTCTGAGTCCCGTTGAAGCAGCTCCTACCGCGCAGCCGATGATAGCTGACTCTGAAATAGGTGTATCTCTGACACGTTCCGGTCCGAACTCGTCGAACATTCCCGCGGATACTCCGAAGCATCCTCCGAACATTCCTACATCTTCGCCGAACAATACGACGTCAGGATCCTTACGCATTGCTGCGCTCATTCCTTCGCGAATACCTTCGCTGTATGTCATCATCTTTTTCATCGATCCCTTACCTCCTCAACTATGTCTGAATATACATCTTCGACGCCGGACTCCGGTGTTGGATATGGACTGTCTTCTGCGAACTTGACTGCTTCCGCAACTTCGGCCTTGACCTGATCGTCGATAGCTTTGACTTCGGCAGCGGAGAATCCGCCTTCGTCTGTCATCCACTTGGTCATCTTATCTAAAGGATCTTTCTTGAGCCATGCTTCCTGTTCTTCTTTAGGTTTGTATATAGCAGGGTCTCCCTCGAAGTGACCTCTCTGTCTGTATGTCTTGCACTCTACGAGCGTCGGGCCTTTGCCTTCTCTTGCTCTCTTGATTGCTTCCGCTGAAGTCTCTCTGACTGCGAAAACATCATTGCCGTCGCACACTACGCCCGGAATACCATAAGCAACTGCTCTGTCTGCAACATCTTTTATTTTCTGATGTTTTGTCTGCGGGTTGGATATTCCGTATCCGTTGTTTTCACAGACGAATACTATAGGAAGATTCCAGACGGCTGCAAGATTCAGCGACTCATGGAAGGTTGCCTGGTTTGTCGAGCCGTCGCCGAAGAAGCAAACGCATACCTGATCGGTTTTATGCAGAAGGATCTGCAGACCTACGCCTGTCGAAATGCTCTGTCCTGCGCCGACTATTCCGTTAGCACCTATGATGCCTCTGGTACCGTCTGCGATATGCATCGATCCGCCCTTTCCTTTGCAGTATCCTGTAGCTTTGCCGAAAAGCTCCGCCATCATGAACTTAAGATCTCCGCCTTTGGCGATGATATGTCCGTGTCCGCGGTGAGTACTTGTGATGTAGTCATCCTCTCTGAGGTTAGAGCATACACCTGATGCTACAGCTTCCTCGCCGAGATATAGATGAACAAATCCCGGGATTTTGCCTTCCGCGAACAGATTCATAGCATTTGTCTCGAATTCACGGATGCGTCTCATAGTCAGATATAAATCTTTAACCATGTCTTTGTTATCTGCCATTGTTTTGCCGTCCTTTCAATCATTGGATTAGGTTTTGAGTTCAACACTTGTTAAACAAACACTTCGATAAATGCAACCGCAGCTTCCACGGATTCATCGGAGTCTCCGAATTTCGGAAAATACATTCCTGATACCCTCATGCCTCCTTTCACCGCTTTCACAGTTACTCTGCCGACAGGCAGACAGGCTGCAATTTCTTCGGGGATTATTTCCTCCGGTCTCGAGACTGCTACCGTTGCACAGATGTCGACTTCTTTATCGATATCTGTTATGCCCAGCACTTCGCTGAGTCCGCACAGACAACTTTGCGATACGGCATCTTTCACCGCTTTTTTTGCGGCTTCATTGACATCCTGTCCGTGCAGATCGACGCCGAGGCCGAATTCAAGAACGAAACGTTTTCCCATACATGTCCCTCCTTTCTCTCGTATAGTATTGCTGTTTAAAGATCAAGTGCGATTTTAGAATTAAGCATAATTATAAATTTAATTTTGTTTTTTGTTTAAGTGTTGCTTAACTTTTAAGCACATAATATCACAATATTCCGACAAGTCAAGCCCTTAAACCAAAACTTCATAATATTTTTTGTTCTCAGACACTATTGATTTTTGCAGATGTTGTCATATATACTATATTCATTGTGATATGGCACTTAATTTTTAAGGAGGACGTTATGAATTTACAGGCAGCATTTATTTACATCGGACCTGATCTTGAAAAAGACAAGGCCAGAGCAGTAATAGACAACGGAGGCATCTGTCTCAATGTATGCGGAGTCAGTGATTACGCGGAGGCAGAAGAAGTTGCAGCGGAAATGGCGGCAAAAGGAGTCGGAGCCATAGAACTCTGCGGAGGCTTCGGCAACGACGGCATCGCGAGAATACAGAAAGCCGCAGGACCGGGAGTAGCTGTGGGAGCTGTCAAGTTCCCGTTCCATCCGGGTCTCGGTTTTAAATCCGGCGACGACATATTCGAATAAATTTTTCGTTCAAAATCAACCGGTCCGCGGTTTTTCGCGGGCCGGTTTTTTAAGGCCGATTTTATGACTATATTGACATTGTGTTTTTTTCTGTCTAAAATGTATAAGGAGTTGCTTAATTATTAAATAACTTTAAGAGAGATGGGAAGGTTTTTATTTTGGCACTTGAAAACATTGTACTTGGAAAAAAGCTAAAAGCTTTTAGAAAAGATGCCGGAATGTCGCTTTCTGAAGTCGCCGGACAGGCGGGCCTCAGCAGCGCATTTATCAGCATGGTCGAAAACGGGAAAAGCGGAATCAGCTATACCCGTCTTCATGTATTACTAAGAATTTATAATCGAAATCTGATAGAACTTGACGAAACAGACCGTTCCGACGGCAGCGTTGTCAAAGCAGGCAACGCGTGCACTGTTGTTACGGATAACCATACGATACTGCAGGCGATGAGCAGCATAAACAACGAAGAATATATCGGCGGTTTCCGCATGTTCATAGAACCGGGATACCATAACAGCTTCGATCAGCACGTCGGCCACGAATTCACCTACGTGATCCACGGTGACATCCAGGTCGTGCTCAGGCATCCTGACGGTACCGAAGAACGCCGGGATCTGACGACGGGCGACACAACTATACACGATTCCATGCTGAAACACAGCTGGTACAACGTCGGCGACGATGTCGCAACCGTCCTGATAATCGAAATCAAAAATCAGCACCAGGACGAATCATGCGCGGACAGATATGAGCGGCTCGCCAAGGAGAACGATGTCTGATCTCCCCCTGCTGACGCGTTCATAATGGCTGATCGCCATTTTTCTGTACATGTATTCATCCTTGTCCTCGGACGGGACATGATAAATAAAAAGCTTCGACAGTCCCAGATCGTCGACTGCGTCGAACCATTTTTTTCGGCCGACAGCAATAGGATTAAAAAAACCGACAGTCTTCTCAGGCATACCCTGCAGAAGACTTTTTTTAATGTCCCCGATATATTCAAGATCGATGTCGGCAGTCACCAGCACTCCTTCATCGCCGCATGAAATCAGCAGGCAGTAATGATAGTGGCAGTAATACGTCACATGCTCGCATCGCGCATAGGCGATCTTCATATCCCCTGCCGTGACCGACGGAGCTGCACCCGGCGTTTCACCGAGAAAGACCGTTCTCTCCCCCGCAAGCTCCGATATTGCCGCATCCTCTTTTTCACGCCCGCCGACCGCGGTCGGAAGCAGTAATATCGTTTCCCGGTGATTTTTCATAAATTCGAGAGTCTTGCCGTAATCGAAATGATCATCATGGCGGTGCGTATAGGCGATCGCCGTAATGTCCGACCATTCTCCCGTTCCCTCAATCATCGCGCGCTCCGTCTCCCTGTCGATCATATCAAACAGGCTGTTGTCATTGTTGAGCGCATCTATCAGAACGCTGCTCTTTCCGCTTTTAACAAGCAGTCCGCAGTTTGCCAGATATTTTATTTGCAGATTTGTCATTTAGCCGTTTCCTCTTTTCCCGCCCTCCATAATACACGAAGTGCGGGAACGCAGTCAAGCGGCTGCCGTGCGGTCATCCCGCACGGCAGATAAACAGGCATATTATTCAATTGCCGTTTTTCATCCTATAAACACTTTGCCAGCGCTTTCAGGAATTCCTTGCAGTCGTCAGTATAAATCTCTCCCATATTGGCGACCTGGAACATTCCCATGTCATAGAATATTCCCTTGCCGGCATATACCGTATAACCGGCATCGCTCATTTTGGCTATAAACTCTTCCAGATCGTCGCCTTCGGGAAGAAAGACAGATGTAACCGTATTGGACATCTGTTCATCCGGAAGCAGGAATTTCAGTCCCAGTTCCGCCATGCCTTCTCTCAGGACCCGGGCGCACTCTCTGTATCTCGCGATCTGGTTGTCAAGTCCTTCATCCAGGATATTGGTGAGGGCAGTGTTAAGCGCCCAGAACAGATTTACATTCGGAGTATTCGGCGTCTGATTATTTTTCGCAGCGGCCTGATAATGCCTGGCAAGATTCAGATATACATTCCTGCCCATTTCCGGCGTGAGTGTTTTCAGTACATTTTCTTTAGCGCACACATAAGCAGAGCCCGGATAAGCACCTACGCATTTCCCGCCGACCGAAGTGGCGAACGTGATATGCATATCGTTCACATTGATGTCCTGTCCGCCCGCCGCTGACACACAGTCCACCATATACATCTTTCCGTATTTGTCCGCAAGATCACCTGCTGCTTTGACAGGATTGATCATGCACGAGGACGTTTCCTGGAAAACCATGCAGATGACCCTGACGGCTTTATCCGCTGCCAGCGCTTTTTCCACTGCCTTTAGATCCGGAAGCTGCCCCCATTCAAACGAACAGTCCACATAATCGATCTTATACTGATCCAGTATCTGCTTCAGCCTGTTGCCGAATTCACCGTTTCTGATCAGAAGCGCCTTTTCACCGTCTTTGAATATCGAGGAAAGCACGGTTTCATTGGCCGCCGTTCCCGATCCGGAAACAATAACCGATCTGTACGAATCATCAGCTTTGAACAATTTATTGATCTTGTCCGTCGTATCTTTATACAGCTCTTCAAATTCAGGGCTTCTGTGACAGATGTCATAATGGGTGAGTGATTGTCTCACATTTTCCCCGACCATTACAGGTCCGGGGCTAAAAAGATATGTTTTACTCATTTGTGGTTTCTCCTTTCAGGAATTCATTAATCTTCGATCCAGTTCTTTGATCTTTCAACAGCCTTATGCCATTTATACAAAAGTGTATTTCGCTCGTCTTCGCCCATATGAGGCTCATATGTCCTGTCGAGCTGCCATTTATTTTCCAGCTCGTCCGTCGAATCAAACTCTTTGATGCCCAGAGCAGCAAGATAGGCCGCGCCGAGCGCCGTCGTCTCGTTGATCACAGGCACATCTACGGGGATCCCCAATATATCCGCCTGGAACTGCATCAGGAATTTATTCACTACCGCGCCTCCGTCGACCCTCATTTTTGTGATAGGAATACTTGCATCCAGATTCATTACATCCAGATTGTCCTTGACCTGATAAGCAGTAGCTTCGAGAGTCGCACGCACGATCTGCTCTCTCGTTGTTCCGCCGGTGATGCCGACGATCGTTCCCCGGGCATAAGAATCCCAGTGAGGAGCGGCCAGTCCCGCAAACGCCGGAACGAAATATACATCTCCGTTCGAGCCCGCTTCAATAGCCATCTGCTCTGTCTGCGAAGCATCGTCGATCAGTTTGAGCTTATCACGCAGCCATTGTGTAGCCGCCCCTGCAACATATATTCCTCCATCGAGCGCAAAAGTATCTTTCCCGTGCAGTCTCCAGGCTATTGTCGTCAATATGCCGTTTTGTGAATACACAGGCTGGTCACCGGTATTCATCAGCATAAAGCAGCCTGTCCCGTACGTGCATTTTATCGACCCCGGTTTGAAGCATCCCTGTCCAAACAGCGCAGCCTGCTGATCCACAGCAGAACCCGAGATCGGGATGCTGACTCCCAGAAAATCCAGCGGATCCGTATGCCCGTAAACCATCGAGCTGTCACATATATCAGGGAACATTCTCCTGTCAAATCCGAATGCATCCAGCACATCCTGATCCCAGTCTCCGGTATGGATGTTCAGGAGCATCGTTCTGCTCGCCGTTGAAGCGTCAGTAATATGCACATGGCCATGCGTCATTTTCCAGATGATCCATGCATCCATATTTCCTGCAAGTATCCTGCCATCATTGATTTTTTCCTGAACGCCTTCAACATGATCTATTATCCATTTTATTTTTGTCGCGGAAAAATACGCGTCGATCATCAGTCCGGTTTTATCACGTATCATTTCCCCGTATTTTTCCTGCAGCGAATCCGCATACCTTGCCGTACGCCTGTCCTGCCATACGATCGCATTATATACCGGTACTCCGGTGACCTTGTCCCACAGCATGACCGTTTCACCCTCGTTATCGATGCCTATGCATCTGATCTGCGACGGATCGGCGCCTACCTGCTTGCACGCGTCCATTACTGCATACTGCACGCCTCCCCACACTTCCATAGGATCGTGCTCGACCCATCCGGGCTGCGGGAATATCTGACTATGTTCTCTGTATCCGCGCGCTGCCACATTCCATTTCTCATCCAGCAAAAGAGCAGTAGTACCCGTAGTGCCTTCATCCAGGCCCAGGAAATATTTCTCTGCCATTTTGTCTCCTTTCGTTTCAGTACTGTATATTTGATATATATGGATCCACCTTGTTGTAATCAATGGCGGAAAACCCTTCTTTCCTTAAAGTCCCTGCCGGACAGGAAAGGAATTTATTATAGTTCCTGTTCATATGCGCATGGTCGAAATAGCCGCTGTCGAGCGCAATATCCAACAGCGAATTGTGCGGATCGCCCTCAAAAAGTATATGAAGCGAATTCTGTATTTTGATTATCTCCGCATATGTCTTAGGCGAAATACCGATATGCTTTTCAAAGACCTTTCCGAGATACCTTTCCGAAAATCCCGATTCGAATGCCAGTTCCGATACCGTCACGGAACCGTCGCACGACTGGATCCTTTCGATGCAGTACCGAATAATATAATCCGTTTCCTTATCCGCCTTCGCGACGCGCAGCACGCGTGACATCAGCAGCGCTTTTTCCATCACCGACAAATCCTTTTCAGCGATCGAAAGCAGTCTGCTGCCGTTTTTTACTCCTGCGCATACATCTACCGACCCGTCGGTGACAGCACTGATTTCGCAGTCCACAAACGAAGCTGTAGCTCCGGGCATAAACTTGAAAAACAAGTATTGATATCCCGGCATAAGTATCAGTTTCTTGATCCTGTCTGTCGCGCCGCAGAGCATACCGTGATCCAGGATCCCGCGCCCGTAAAACACGATGGAAATACAGCCGTCAGGGAGAATCGGATGAGTCAGCGGATAATCAGTCAGACATTCAACAATGCCCACGCTGCACACAGAAACATAAAGAGGATGTCCGTAGCTGATCTGCGCCGGAGTATATCTGCAGCCCTTATTCACCACTATCCAGGGCTCATATTTCGTTCGTTCCTTGCCGGCAGCAAGATGCTGTCTGTCGCTGATAAAATACGCCATACGGTGTCATGCTCCTCCCCGGGGAAGCGTCGGATTTTTCTGATAATAGTACAAATCGGAACAACCGCCCATTTCAGTTTTATGCTAGCACTCCCAAATAGTCGTGTCAATTTCTGATTTGTACTATCTTCTTTTTGAAGCAGAGTCTAGAATCAATTGTGTATTAGTTCAGAATATTCAGGCTGTATTTATATATCATCACATTATTCATTATTTACTATTACGAATGGAGGATTATTATGAACGAGGACAGAAGTCTTGTCCGTGAGCTGGGACTGGCCGAATGCGTCACGATCACTGCCGGTGCAGTAATAGGCGTAGGTCTTTTCACAGTCGGATCGTCTCAGGTCGGCATTATGGGAAGCTCGGTTATCGTAGCTTCGATCATCGCATTTATTCTGGTATTATGGCCGTCGGCTATTTACGGAGAACTGGGAGCAACGCTTCCGCTGGCAGGAGGTACATATTCATACGCCAAGAGAGCTATCAACTGGCCTGTGGCTATTTTCTGCAGCTGGCATTACACATTGGCACAAATTGGTATTGCCGGCGGCGAAGCACTTGCTTTCGCAAACTATTTCAACTATCTCATTCAGGCATTCGGTTCGCATGTAATGATAGACACAAGAATATCCGCTACTGCGCTGATGCTGTTCTTTACTTTTATCAACTACAGAGGCATCAAAATTTCCGGCAAGCTGCAGAACGCGTTTATGTTCTGGTTCTGGGGCGCATCGATGGTATGGTTCATAATGGAACTGAAAAACATCAATTTTGCAAACTATGTCTCAGTTGTCGGCGGACTGCCTCCTGAATTCAATGCTTTTGCAAAATGTATCGTAATGGTATGGTGGTGCTTCGCAGGATTCGAAACATGTGCAGGAATGGGCGCCGAGGTCAAGTATCCGCAGATCACTCTTCCTCGAGCTCTTACCATAGCGCCTTTCGGTGTATTCGCAGTAAACGCCCTCTGGCAGTTCTTCCTGGTAGGGATCACACCGCTTGCGAGCCAGTCAGCTCTGATCGCTTCCAATGCACCTTTCATCGAAGGTATGAAAGCGGCCGGAATAGCCGGATTCCCTATTATACTCCTCTGCCTCGCAGTTACACTCGGCGGAGACTTCTCAACAATGATCCCATGCACAGGCGGAGCCGCAAGGTATCTGTACATCATGGCTCTTGACGGATGCTTCCCTAAAGTATTCTCGAAAGTACATCCGAAATACAGAAGTCCTCACGTCGCCTGCCTGACAGTCGGAATCGTGGGAGTTGTATTTATTCTTACGAATTCCATTGTCATCGTATCCGCAATGTGCGCATTCAGTCAGATGCTCTGCTACATTATCGGCTACATCTCCTATCTGATGCTTTACAAGAAAGAGCCTGATCTGGAGAGGCCGTATCATGTACCGGCCGGCAAATTCGGCGCATGGTTCAGTATCGTCACATATGCCGCACTCGCTATCCTGGCAATTGACTGGAGCGCGATCTGGTACAACATCGGTCTGTCCGTACTCTGCATTTTATACATAATTTTCGGAGTAATCATTCCTAAGAAGCCTATTCCGCAGGAAGCTATAGACGAAGAGCTCCTCGCTATGAAAACAGCGAAGCCGTCGCCTGAAGAAATGGCTGAACTGGACAGACAGTATAAGAGATGGAGAATATTGTCGACATTGGCCTTCCTGCTCGGATGTGTTATGTTCGCTATCGGCTTCATCATGCATTAAGACCTGAAATAATAATATAAATCTGAACAAAAGAAAGAGGCCGTCTCCGTGACGGTCTCTTTTCACGCATGAAACATTTTGATATAATAATAAAGTTATCACAAGAGAATCGAGGTGAGTCCCATCAAAAAAGCGGACGATGATCATGTAAAGAAAATCTTTGCCGTATTTATGGCGGCAGCCATTGCGCTGTGTCCGCTCTTTGCGGCGGCTGCGGGATCAGACGGCGCATCAGCAACGTCTGACGCGTATGCTGCGGCAGCCGGAACAGTATCGGACCCTGCGGGCGCCGATGCGCTGAGATCCGGCGAGGCTGATTACATATGTTCACTCGCAGTTAAAAACGGTCAAATGGCCGGAGCCATTCCCGAAAGCACAGCCGACAATACTGTCAATCCGTATTTTGATGACTTCGCCTGTCTGGGACTAGTTTCGTACGGCCGCGCCGCCGACCGGCAGACAGTGCTCAACTATATCAACTGGCATATTGCACATATGAACACAGCGGCGCAGGACAAGTACGGCCTCGCCGGCACGATATACGATTACGCGGACGGCGTATCCACGGGCGCCTATGATTCAACGGACTCTTACGCGGCCACATTCATTATGCTCCTGGATAATTACTGCCGGGTTTATGACAGCGATTTCCTGCAGGGACGCGAAGATCTTCTAGACACTCTGGTCGGCGTCATGAAGTCGACTTACATTGAAAAGATCAGTCTGTCCCGGGCGACGCCGGGTTACGACGAATGCATCCTTATGGACAACTGCGAAGTTTTCAGAGGATTCAAAAGCGCCTCGCACATATATTCATCGTATTTAAACGATACATCAAAAGCCGCCGATATGCAGACCTGTGCCTCGCGTACCAAAGCTGCGATCAGGAAAAAATTCTGGTCGTCCGCGGATAACTGCTTCCGTCCGGCAGTGGACATCAGCGGGAGACCCGAGTCACGGACGCGTCTCAGTGTTTTTTATCCCGACGCATCGTGCCAGCTGTTCCCCGTAATTTACGGAGTAATAAAACCGACAGGCTCCATGGCGAAACATTCATATGCGGCATTCAAAAAATACTATCTCCGGAAAGGTGTCAGCGGACGCGACTGGGCGGCCGTCAGCGTCAAAGGCAGTGAAGGTTATCCGTGGTGCATACTTCTGAGCGGTGTCATCAAAATGAACGACAGCAAAACAGCTCGGCGGTATGAAAAGAACCTGCAGAAAAAATTCATCACGCCGGGCCATCCTTACCCGTATTACTGCGGCGAGGCAGGCTGGTATCTGATGTCGCTTTCGTCATGATATCAGGCAGGAAATTGCACGCCGTCATCTCGAAATGTATAATAACGATATACGCTGATTCAGTCTGAAAGGAATATACAATGGAAAAAGCACTGATAAATAATGCTCGCGCCCTGCTTCAAAACGGTGAAGACATAGTAACAGCAAGAATCGTAAGAACTACCGGCTCTTCCCCGCGGCACAAGGATGCATACATGATCATTTCCTCCGGCGGCAGCAAATCCGGCACCGTCGGCGGCGGCATTCTCGAAGTCAAAACAGAAGAAATATGCCGCAGAACTCTCGAGGACCGGACGGTTTCTCATAAATATCATTTCAACCTCAACACCGAAGGCAAAGATGCTCTCGGCATGGCGTGCGGAGGCGAAGCCGATATTCTGATAGAGTTCTGGGACGGAGCTCATCCGGAAAAATATATCGCACCGCCTGTTCGCGAATGCACGGCCTTCATTTTCGGAGGCGGCCATGTGTCGCAGGCGCTCGACCCCGTACTTCGTTCAGTAGATTTCCGCACTGTCATCCTTGACGACCGCGCGGAATTTGCCGGCCGCGGACTATTCCCGGCAGCAGACGAAGTCATCCGCATCGATTCGTACGAAGATGCCTTCGCGGATATCTCCGTCGACGAAGAAAGCTATATCGTTATAGTCACTCACGGCCACATGGGAGATTATGCTGTCCTGCACCGGGCGGTGGATCTGCCGCACGCATATATCGGCATGATCGGCAGCCGCAGAAAGACCGCGGTCCTTTTCGACAGACTCAGAGAAGACGGCATTCCGGAAGATGTCATCAGTAAAATATATGCTCCGGTCGGAGAGAAAATCTACGCGGAAACGCCTGCGGAAATAGCTGTCAGCATCGCTGCGGAAATGATCAAAGTGCGCTCCGGCCACGGAACGAGGCAGTGATGGATCATCTCTTTCTCGAAGGTCCGGTCAGGACCGGCAAGTCCACACTTTTGCTGGAATGTATATTCAGCTGCAGAGAATATGCCGGCGGTTTCTGCTGCATCCGGTTAACGGATACAGACGGAAATATCAGGGGATTTCGTCTGGCCCCGCCGGATACTGATTACCGCGAGCAGCTTTACGACGGTTCACTGCCCGATATCTTTCTCGAATCCGGACCGGACGGCATGAAAAAACATCCCGAAGTCTTTGAGACCTCGGGCATAGATTATCTGCGAAAAAGTGCAGGGAAAAAATTCATCCTCCTCGATGAGATAGGCGGTTTCGAACTCATGAGCAGTCCGGTGCGCAGCGAATATTACAGCATCCTCGGCAGCGGCATCCCCTGCATCGGCGTGATAAAATCCGCTGCTAATACCGGTACAATGATACGGCGCTCCGGTTTTGCTGCAGAAATAGCCGCGGCGAACGCGCAGTTCCGCAGGGATCTGATCGCCGATTTTCAGGCTGAAATCATCGAGTACAGTTCCGCCGCAGCCGCTTCAATCCGTTCAAAAATCAACAGCTTTATGGATTCCGTCACTGCACGGTAAATTCATCGACCTTTTTCCCGTCGGCGTCATAAGCCGTCACCTGCATATTATCCGCCCCGACTTTATAGATCTCATACGTACTGTTCACTGTTGAAAGTTTCTGCACATATGAAGGGATGCTGTCTCCGGAGCGGTAATATCTGCTGATCTTCTGTCCGGAATCCGCAGTCATGTAGATGATCCCGCTGATTTTTTTTGTTCTCATATATACATGCTGATGTCCGTTCAGCACCAGCTTCACGCCGGTATCCTCAAAAATCGGGACCCAGTTTTTCCGTATATTCCGGTACAGCTTAACATTGGGTTTGTCTTCCGCGACCGGATATGACGGATGATGCATATAGACGATCTTGTACTTCGCAGTGCTTTTCTGCAGATCGTTCGCCAGCCAGGCGTCGGTCTTTCTGATCATGGCATTCCACGATTTATCCCCCATGGCCAGACGCCGTTCATCCATGAACATCCCGCTGTTCAGTGAAACGAAGTGACATGATCCGTAATCAAACGAATACACTTCTTCCTTCAGCCCGGAAGGCCCGTTCTCCGGCAGATCGAACATCTGCTTATAAGTATAAGGCGTGACCGAAATTTCATGATTCCCGGAAGTCGGCATCAGCGGGATCCCGGCGAATACATCATCAGCATTCCTGAAAAACGCCTTCCAGTCCCGGATGTCGGCATTTTTGTCGACCATGTCCCCCATTGAAAGAGCAAATCTGATATCGCCGTTCTTTTTATATGCCGAGCTGATCATGTCACCCCATAGGCCGTAATCGCGGTCCCTCAGCTGATACTGCACATCGCCGAGCGACATGAAGCTGAACGTCCCGCCGGTTTCCGTCCTGAACGAATGACGGCCGCTCCATCTGCCGCCCGCCCCGACCGAATACACATATTCCGTATCTTTTTTCAATCCGGTCAGTTCAGCGTTGTACCTGTAATAATCTCCGCTCGTGATTTTTACGGCTTTGCCTTTTGTTTCAGATGTGAATTTTCCGTACGCTCTGAAAGCCGTCACGGACGCATATCTAACATATTCATCTCCGCCGCTTCCCTGCCAGTTTACCGTCTGTGTTGAAGCGGGATCGCCGGTCCACGTCAGAATGATCCCTGACGGAACATTGCCGGGAGACGCCGCAGCTGCCGACGGGGCACGCGAAAATGCTCCGCAGCCGGCGGCGATGAACGCAGCACAGAGCAACGGGAAAACGATCATCAGTATTTTATCAGCCCGTCTCAGAACCAGCTTCCGCATATATGTCCTGTGGCTGAAAGCGCGGAACCTTCTCGTTTCCATGGAGATCGACATATCCTTCGTCCGGCTCAGCGCACCCGCCAGGACCGGGAAGCATATTCTGGCATATAGCCTGAGCTTCTCAGGCAGCGGCGCTTTCCTGACCTCGACGCCTCTCAGCTGGATGCTGTAATACACGTCCATTGCTTCTTCCTTCAGAAGCGGGAAAAAATGCAGGCCGATCAATACCATATAGGCGATTTCATAAGGTATCTTCATCTGAACAAGACCGAGCAGATAATCACGCACCTCTCCGGTCATCAGGATCAGCGCCGACATGATCACTGTCAGCAGCCTGATGCAGAGCATTGCCCCGAGGATCCACCTCCCGAACAGCGCCTGCAGAACGAACAGAAAAACAACTATCCCGACCGCGCCCCTGGCCTGTCTGATCTGCGCCGCCAGACCTATCCCGCCCAGCAGCATCAGCAGCTCCGTAAAAACAAACAGTCCGGCCAGGAATAATATATTACCGACGGCCATTGCCGCCGTCGAAACAGCGATGACGATCACAATTTTCGTCCGCGGATCGAGCGAAGAAAGCTTATACATTGCGTCCTCCTCCCGGCATGACGATCTCACGGTCCGCCGCCAGCGCGGCAAACGCGCGGTCATGCGTGATCAGGATCGTCCCGCAGCCGTTTTCTTCTTTTATCCGCAGTAATGTTTCATATAATGCGGTCTTTCTTTTTTTGTCCAGTGACGACGTCGGCTCGTCCAGTATCAGGAACGACGGCCTCAGCGCCATCACAGCTGCCAGAACGACACGCTGCCGTTCCCCGGCAGATAATGACAGCGGAAATTCATCTCTGTATCGTTCCAGCTCAAAAGTTTTCACTGCGTCTTCGCTTCCGGCCAGAGCTTCCTCTGCAGTCAGCAGACCTTTTTTCACTTTATTATCCAGTCCGAATCTGATCTCTTCCGATACTGTCGCCGAAAAAAGCTGCCGGGAAGGCTCCTGCATGACATAACCTATCCGTGCACCGCGTTCCGCCAGAGACAGAGCTCCGAGATCCTCTTCTCCGAGTTTCACTGAGCCGCCGTCCGGCACGAGTATTCCCATTATTATCCTGGCCAGCGTCGTTTTCCCGCAGCCGTTCTTCCCTGTCAGCGCAGTTATTTCACCGCCTGTGAAATCCGCCGAGAAATCCTCCAGCACAGGCTTCCCCGCGCCGTAATGAAAAGATATATTCTCCGCTCTCAGTGATATGCCGTCCTTCCCCGGCACAGCCCGGCAGACCCGGCCGCTCATATCTCCGCCTCCGGTCTGTCGATGGAAATATAACTGTCAGCGTAATCTATCTCATCGCAGTCATGCTCGGCTATCACCACTGTCGTGCCTGTTTCACGCAGCATTTTGATGACCCCGTTCACGTCAGCCTTACCCTCTTCATCCAGATGTGAAAGAGGCTCGTCCATAAGAATAATATCCGGTTTGAACGCCAGGACCGACCCTATACACACCAGCTGCTTCTGGCCGCCGGAAAGCCGCGATGGATCCGCTTCCGCCAGATCGGAAATGTGCAGGAGCTCCATGACCTCATCGACCCTCTGCCTGATGTCCGCCGGATCCAGGCAGATATTCTCCGGTCCGAAAGCGATCTCGTCCTCCACAGTCGTCGCTATTATCTGCCGGTCCGGATCCTGCATGACATACCCGACCGTCCCGCCGACTTTTATTTCACCTGTGAGAACGCCGCCGGTATATTTCGGCACCGCTCCGGCTATGATCCCCAGTACAGTCGATTTGCCGCAGCCCGAAAGCCCCGTGATTACCGTGGCCGTATTTTTTTCCACACAGAAAGACAGACCGTCTATTACATGGCCGCGGTCTTTTTCATAAGCAAATGTCAGATTGTCCGCCTCTATCACTTTCTGCATTCTATACCGACCAGATACATGACGCTCCTGGTCCCGTAACTGTCTGTAGTCACGAGGAGCCTCATCGGTCCGGTCCCTCCGTCGTTGTAATGTTCGAGCAGCCTGCCGTTCTTTCTGTAGGCGATCATGATGCCGCTGCCGTTTTTTATTTCCTTTGCCGAAAGAGCCGCCGAATAACCGTCTCCCGCCTTGAAAATGAACGTCCTGTATTCCCCGAGAATATCTTTGTCGGCACTGTTCAGTACATCTCTGACGCAGACCCCCGTGAAACTCCCCTTTTCATTTCCTTTCGATGACGAGGCTATTTCCGCCTCGGCTGTTTCAGCCTTCAGTCTTTCTATATCGCGAAGCGACATAACTATATCGCTTTGCCCGCTCCTGCTTATCGTCAGCGAATATCCGGCAGCCGCCGTACCCGCACCGCTGAAATGCACTGCTCCCGCAGCAGCTCCTGCCGCGACGATGACTGCAGTAATGATCAGAATGGTTTTCCGTCCCATACTCCTCTGCGGAAGTTCGCCTTCATCCGGCGTCCTCACGATTTTATACTTCGCAAGAGCAGTGAGCAGTCCCCACGATATCGCTCCGCCGATGCCTCCCGATATCGCCGCGATCGCCAGGATCAGCACCAGATATGCGCCCGGCGCCCTGAAGAACACTATGTTCACACAGGCCGTACCGGTCAGATTAGCGATCGCGCAGGCGGTGATGCAGCATCCCCGGCAGCACGCGCGGTGGCCCGACGCCAGGAAGAACAGATCCGCCGCCAGTCCCGGAGTCACATAGGTGAACAGGCTCATTATTCCATGCGAGCCCACGATCCCCGTCAGCATTACCAGGAGCGCCTGAACTATCGAAATGATCACCGCGGTCCACGGTTTCCTTGTGATGCCGCATCCTGTCACCAGCCACATCATGTAGAGTCCGCCGGCAAATGCGCCGCTCGGTATCATCAGCGGTCCGCTGATGATATGCACGAGAGGCACCACCACGGGTTTGACCGCGATCCCCAGAGCAGCCATTACCGCCATTACTACCAGATCATATGTTGTAAATTTCCGCAGCACTCTGTTCATGTCACTCTATCTCTTCGATCGTACATATGCCGCGCGCCCAGTTCTGCATATTGAAATCTTTGGTGTCTTCGCCGTCGTAATCCGCCTGACCGATTATCAGCTGTCTGTCCTTCAGCGTTATGATCGGCGGGACTTTTGTTTTCGCCGGGCCCGTTTCGTTTTTGAACGCGTAAAGATCATACAGGTCGCTGACTTCATATTCCTTCGTATATTCATCATCGCAGACGACTTTGATTTCCTTCGCGCCGCTTATGCCCGCTTCCTGCAGAAAATATCTAAGCTCTGCACCTGTATACTTTTTTATTTCGCGTTTATTGTTGTCTTTTTTGCTGCGTCCGCTGTAAGTATGCGTTTCCTTATCGAGGGCGTTCAGATCCGCCTGTGTGAAACTGCGCGTCACATCGCCGCTCCTGTCGCGTACCGTCAGCACCGTATCCGATGAGGCTGAAGACTGCACCGCCGAAGACTGCGCCGATGACAAAGACGATCCGCTGCCGCAGCCCGCGGCCGAAACAGCCACCAGAATGCATATACATACTGCTATTGCTTTTTTGATTGCCGATCCTGCCATATCATTCTCCCAGTCTGATCTCTTTAACATTCTTTACCCAGGCCGATATCTGATTCTCCATGACGATCCTCAGCGGTCCGTATCCGTTGCCATTTTTGTATCCTGCGGAACTGCTGTCCGGCACGAGAGGCATCCCGTTCACACTGTAGGCGATGATGACGTCCCTTTTCTGTCCGGGCTGATATCTGCTTTCCGTCCCGTTAAATACCGCCCTCACCGGGATGCTCCGGCGGAAACCGTCCGCGCCGGTCACCGTTATCTTCGACGGTCTTTTCACGCCGTCCTTCAGGCAGTCTTCTATCACTTTTTTCAGGATCACACCGCGGAACACATATTCCCCGCCGGAGGCGGCAAATGTGTCTCTGACTGTATCGTCCGCTCCGAAAGCTTCAAGCTGTTTCAGCGTATACGTCCCTGCGCGGGCATCGCTGCCGGTGATCTTCAGCACCGTTCCGAGATATTGCCGGTACGTTCCGGAACTGTGCGTCCACTGTCCGTCTTTGGCCGTTACAGTAATATCCGTGACTTCTCCGAGTTTGGTTCTGCCAGCGAGCATTACCGGTCCGCCGCTCTGCAGAGCGCGGCCGTCTTTTCTCGTGGCCAGGATATATTTTTCGCCGCTGCGCAGTGTGTCGACCGATACACCGTAGTCGCCCGACCTGCCGTGTATGATCACCTGATCAGCATCTACATCTATCCCGCTCATTTCAAGCAGTTTCAGCAGGTCCGCTCCCGCATAACCGTCGGCGGTCTCCGCGGCGGCATCCTGCGATGATTCTATGCCGGCAACTGTCAGGGCTGAAGATTTCTTCATGCCGCTGCCGCCGATCCTGATTTCCGATGATGCATTTTCATTCGAGCCCGGAAACAGGCCTGTCCCCATATAAATATCTATCGAGGTGCACTCCCTGACGACCGCCCGCACTGCTGTCCCTCTGCGGTCAGGGATCAGCGCATACAGCTTTGTCAGCGCTTCTCCGTTCCTCGCGCATCCCAGCGCGGGCTTCACGCATTTTATGATCCGTCCGTTCTTATACGTAACATAATTATCAGCATCATCTTTTGCCCCGCTGATATAGTCCGCAGCGACTGTCAGTGAAGTGCCGCCGCCCAGGGAAAATTTCACTTTCCCGGTCAGCGCTCCGGCGCCCGCTTCCGTTTTGATGAACGACTGCAGATCGGCTCCGCTGTACCAGTTGCCGTCCTCATAATAACCTCCTGCCGCATGCTCCGCTGACGAAGCGGCGAATTTCTCTATCGCGCTGAAAGTGAAATATTTCGTTTCTGTTTTGGCGTCATCTTGACCGCCGCCGTGTATCGTGACCCGCAGGACCTCGTCCGACGCGGCGCTTCCGCTGTGCGCCGTGCTGCCGGAATCATCGCCCACTATCACTTCCGACACCCATTTGGCATTGTCGGGCGCATTGTAATCTGCCGAATATTTCTGACCGATCACCAGCCTGACAGGTCCGCCGATATTATCCGCAGTCTTGTCATAACCCTCTTTCGGAGTCATTTTATGAGCTTCCGGCTGGTTCCCTTCCGGTCCCACCAGAGGCACGCCGTCGGAACCGAAAGCGAGCAGCACAGGGACATCTTCCTTCACCGCTTTCTCCGCGCCCTTTTTGCTGTAATAATCATAATCGTCTTTTTTTATTTCCCCGAGCGAGAGCTCTATTGTATATCCGTCAGAGGCGACAACTCTTACTTCGGTGCTGTCCGAAAGGCCGTTTTTCAGGCCGAGCGCCTGCAGATAATCGTACAGTTTGACTCCGGTGAACATATGCCGGGAGAAAACGCCGCCGCTCGTCATCAGACTGTATTTACCTTCATATCCGGCGGATGTGTTCAGAGCTGCCTGCTCGATCTCGCCGACAGACACTGTTCTTGTCTGCTGCATGCCGCTTCCGGTAAATGTAACCGTATCGTATACATAATTGCCGCTTCCATATACAGACCGCGCGCTGTGATATGAATGAGCCGCATTGCTGTCGGGACCAATAATATTCACCATGACCGCTCCTGCCGCGATAATCAGCACAGCCGCAAATACGGCGGCCGCCTCTCTCACACTATTTTTCATAATCTATTTCCGTTATCATTTTGATCCAGTACGATGATTCCGCTCCGGGTATCAGCAGTCTCGCCGGTCTTTCTGATTTTGTCAGCGCCTTGTCTCCGTCTGCCAGAGAAATCACTATAGTGCTGTGCGCGCTGACAAACGATCTGCTCAGCGATACGCTGTATCCGTCGGCGGCTTTCAGCAGGACGCTGCTGTAATCAGACAGTCTGCCGCCGTAATGCTCCGTGACCGTCTGCAGGGTCGGTCCGACAGCCTGCACTTTCCCGGCTTTTTTCGATTTTCCTTCCGCTGTCTGACTGACACACGCGAGCTCTTTCAGTTCATTCGGCGTCACATAAAAATCAGCGCTTTTCAGCCCCGTGACCTTTATCTGCGTGTCTCCGTACCCCGAAATGTCCGCAGTCACCTTCGCGCCGCACGAGCACAAAGCCAGAGACATTACTGCAGCGAGACAGATACATATCAATAATTTTGCTGTGTGTCTTCCCATATAATTCTTTTAATTCTCTATTTTGATGTAATATTTGTGCGTCTTCGGGTCCTGATACACGACACCCTTTTCCTTTAATCCGTTCTTATCTTCGACATTCTGCACCTGTTTATCCGACAGATTCTGCGCATCCTTCAGTTCCTGCAGGTTGTCAGCCGAAGAAATATCGACATTCCAGTGCATTATCAGCGCCATCATAATACCGACCGCCAGGCAAAGCATGACATCCGCCATATTCGCCAGTCCGCGCATCGGATCTACATCCTCTCTTCTTCTCCGTGAAGTATCTCTCAGACGCCCGGTCCCGTATCTTCTAATCACAGCTCTTTTCCTCCTCCAGGATGCATTCCATGAGAGTCTCCAGAACCGACATGTAATTATCATACCATGTTTTTCTGACAGTGGAAATAATAAGTGCGACTGCGGCGCATGTCAGGCCCGCAACTGTTGTATCGAACGCCGTCAGCAAGGCATTCGATAATGTGTAAGTGTCTCCCTGACCCAGCGCTATGATCCCCGGCCCGAGCGGTATCAGCGTGCCGAGAAGTCCCAGGATCGGCCCGAGTTTCGCAGTCATATCAGACCAGTTCGTGCGCTTGTCATAGACAGACTGCTCTTCGGCGATCAGTCTGACCGCCAGGCTCTCGCGCATCGCGTTGGTAAGTTCGGGATGCTTCGTTATTTCCAGCAGCGCGTTCCGCTGCCTCTTCAGCAGTTTCCCGTCCGTTATGGTCTCCTGCGCCGTCGTTTCTCCTGATCGTATTTTGTCGACTATGGCCGGCATGTTCACTTTGAAGTATCTTCTTTCCGTGAATATCTCCGCCATGAGAGTGCCGAGCAACACCACCGTAAACGCCGCCAGTATTACCAGCAGGAACATGACCGGTATCTTCAGCCCGCTCGATATGCTCCTCAGTATTTCGCTCAATCCTGTCTCCGAAAACATTTGTTATTCTCCTTCTGTGCTGTCCTTTTTCTTTTTCTTTCTGCTTACCGCTCTCCGGAAATTAAGCGTTTCGCCTGCCGCGCCCGCCGCCAGCAGCAGAAGCGCGGTCACCCCGGTCGTTTTCAGCAGATCGCTGCTGTCCTGCGCATTGATATCGACGGTCGAGTTCTGCCCGTCGAACGATATCCAGTCTTTGCCCGATTTGCCGCTGCCGGAGGCTTTGTCGACTTTGGCCGCAAGTTCATCCGACGCCTGTCTGAGCGTTCCTCCCGAACTGCTTTTCTGCGAGCCCTTTTTTGAACTGCCTGACCCGCCGGTTCCCGAGCTTTTACCGTTTCCGCCGGTCAGTCCGACTGATGATGAGGCGGATGTCGTATCGCCGAATGCTTCTTTACGCGAATAGGAGAATGTCATCCTGGTTTTCCCCCTGCCGATCGTTTCGACTTCGCAGCGGCCGTCGTCACCGAGTGTACCGCTTTTCGTCAGGCCGGTCACTCTGACTACGTCTGTATCGTATCCGCTCACTCTGATCCCCGACGCCACCTGTTTTTTCAGATCCGCCAGCGTGTCCGAGTCAAGATAGGAATATGATGAAGGAAGCGTGACATCGGCAGCAAGTTCATATTTGCTGCCTGCTTTATTTTTTGTTCCCGCGACCAGCGTCTTTTTTATGCTGATGCCGGGACTTCCTTCCAGCTGCACCTCTATCGCGTAAATATATTTCCCGCTCGTCTGGACATTATAACCCAGGCTCATGTCACCGGAGAGACTTTTCTGCCCGTATATCAGCCGGTATCTGTACTTCGAGGGCAAAGAATCCTTCGTATAGGTTCTGTATGATCCTTCTTTTTGTACTCTCAGCGCTTCTTCTCTGCTGAAATCGGTGCAGTTTATGGCAATGATGGCAGGAATGCTCTGCGCGCCGCTGCTGTAGCTTTTTTCAAGAGATGAAAGCTGTCCGCCTGCCGGCATATTCTCTGCCAGAGCCGGATAGAAATATCGCTCCGCAAGTATCCCATCGGAAAAAGTCGTGGTCGATTCGCCGTAATCATCTTCTGTCGACATGTGGAAATACTTCACGGAATCGCGGTCTATATTACTGCTGTCAAGCAGATCTTCCAGCCTCACGCCCCAGGCGTAGCACACTCTGACGAAATTGCCTGTGTCCATTCCCGAATATGTCAGGACCCCGGGCATCGCCAGGCTGCACATATCGTCGTAGGAAAAAGTTTTCACAATATGATAAGGACCGCCGTAGAACCCGGCTTTAATAGTCAGAGTGTCTGCGGCATGCACGTCAGCGGCAAAAGCGCCTCTCATAACGAGAGCCGCTGCCGCTGCGATTATTATCATTGTTAACTTCTTCCTTTTCATGCCCGTAATGACCCTGTACTATTTCAGCACCGGATATCCTCCGTTGATTCCTGCCGTATCCGTTCTGAACGCGCCGCCCAGCAGCGCCGCGAAAGTTTCTGTCTTCATCTCGTCCGCGGTCTTTCTGATCCCGCAGTATTTCTCCTCCGCAGATGCATCTGACGCCGAAGCGATCGTGTCAAGCGAATAGGTGTTAGTCACTTTGGCCGCCGGATCCTGTCTGCCGGCTGCCGGATACCAGTCCTCGTATCCCGCGCGCAGCGTCCCTGTTGTATAGCAGTTCGTTATCGACGAATAATTGTTCTGGAATCCCGTGATCCCGCCGTACCATCTGCTGTCGGTCCCGGTATACGGTCCGATCTCGCCTGTGTTGTAACAGTCGGTTATCGTGCCCGTCTCGTAAGCTGTATTGTTGTTGCCGTTCCTGCCCGCGATGCCGCCGTAGCCGTTGCCGTAGCCCCCGCCGCTGCCGCTGCCGCGCTTCGAAGATGTCGAGAACGTCGTATATACGCCCGCAGTGTTGCCGCATCTGCTGATAACGCCGGCGTTTTCTCCGGCAATACCGCCGATCCTTCGCTCGCCCGTTATTGTTCCTTTATTCGTGCAGGCTGTAATGATGCCTTTCGCACCGCTGACAGTTGCCTGCCTGTCCTTCGTGCCGTCATACCATACATACCGGCCGCTCGTATTGAACCCCGCGATGCCGCCGATATTCACGGCACAGACCGTCCTGGACGAAGTTCCTGCTTTGACTCTGACATATGAAGTCACGTTCCTGACCGTACCGGCATTGAAACCGACGACGCCGCCGATATAACCGGCATCCTTTGCCGGTGTGCATGTAACGCTGCCCTTTAACGTGAATGACTTTACCGTTCCGAGATTATATCCGAACAGGCCGCAGTATCCTGCCTGCACGGAAACATGAAGTCCGCTGATAGTTTTATTATTTCCGTTGAAATTCCCCCGGAATTTATATTTTGCGCTTCCGCTGCCGTTGTCTTTGCCGCCGATCGGCGTCCACGCTCTGCTCTTCAGATCGATGTTCCGCGTCACCCGGAAATATTTGCCTTTGTATGTCGTTCCTTTATTGACCTTCGCCGCCAGATGATAAAGATCCGCCGCCGAAGAAAGCTTATACGGACTGGACGAAGTCCCCCGGCCTTTATAGTAATTATCCGCAGCCATTACATCCGCCGAAGCGATGATCATGAATGCGCAGAGCATCAGCGCCGCCGCTGCCGTGAGCGTAAAAAAAGTTTTCATTTTCATTCTTTTTTTCTCAAATATCATCTTCTGCACCTACTTTATCTCCAGAGCAGCCGCTCCTGAACAGCTGCCGTAATTCACAGTACTGCCGGCCCGGACAAAAGCTCTCACTTTATATTTGTATCTCCCGCGTGCGGCTTTATCCGTAAAGGTCAGCTGATCCGCTCCGTTTAACTGAACCAGCCGGAAGTACGGATCACCGTTATCCGAGCGGTATACTGCATATCCGTCGGCATATACGGCGGCCGTCCATGTAAGCACCGCATTTTCACCTGCGGCTGCCGATACTTCAGGAACGCCGGGCCTGACAATTCTGCCTTTGGAGTCCAAAACAGAAACTGTACGGAAATTATATATCTTTTTCCCGTTTTGGAGAACCAGCATGAGACGCGAAGTCTGTTTCGGCGAGGCTTCTGTCCCGTCATTATAGTCCCACGCTGCAAAAGCCCCGTTCGCTTCCTCGCCGCTGATCACGGCTTTCACTTTGCCCGCCGCATTTTTCACAACAACTTTATTTGCACTGTCCTCGGCATAATTGGCAATGCCGAGCCTCTTCATGAGTTCTCTGAGAGGCACACCCGTCAGATCACCGTCCGTCCAGCGCCCCAGCCTGGCGATATCAATAAAATACAGTCTCTTGCCGCTGTTGTTCGCAGTGCCTGCGGCCGCTTCCTGTTTCCCGATGATGATATTGTCCACGCCGCCGATAAACTTGCAGTTGGTATCTTCCTCCGGTGTCTTCTGCCCGTACATGAACACATTTGTCTCGTCAGAAACAAGTGCGGCAGAAGAAGGAACAGTGCCCTTTTCCGCAGTGAATTTTACTCCGCAAGTCGTCTTATAGAAGGCTATCACCGGCCTGACGCTGTTCGCTTTCGCCGCTGTACCCGGCGCGAAATAATATCGGTGGGAAAATATAAACGGTTTATCAAACGTGAAAGCATAACTGTCAGATCCTTCAACTTTCATTTTTTCAACATTGCCGGCCTGCACTCCCAGATTTGTGAGCATAGTTTTTATATCTATCCCCGAGGCGATGCTGTAATAATATATCGGATCGCTGTTTATATGATGGTCATACGATGAGAAGACTCTGTTTTCCGTCCAGCAGTCCCCGATATCCGCCTCCGCAGTGTTTTTTGACGCTTTCATCTGTTTTTCACTGTCGAGAGTTATATACACGAAATCATGACCGAATCCCATTCCTTTCGTGATCCCCTGCCCGTCTACCAGAATGCCGAGATCGTCATGTGTATCGGAGATCTCAGCTTCAGCGCAGAAAGGATAAAAAGCACCTGCGTATAACATAAGCGCCGCCGTCATCAGCAGGGCCGTCATGACTCTGCGTTTCATCAGACTCTCACCTTCCTCGCGGCCGAGTATTTACCGTAAACTTTCTGCCCGTCGATCATCCTATATGCTCTGACTTTTACCTTGTATGTTTTTCCTTTCGTCAGGCCGCTCACTGTCTTTGACAGACCGGCCGCGAAGATCTTTCTGCTGCCGCAGCTGACCTGATACCCGGCGGCTCCGCTGACCTTTTTCCATCTGACAGCAGCACGTCCGGACGATTTCTTTCCGGCTGAAACAAGATACGGCTTGGCGATCATCCTGATATTATTAGAGGTGCCGGCAATCTTGCCGTCCGCATCTATAAATGATACGGTCCGGAAATTTTCCAGGACGGTGTCATCTCTGACATTCCCCGGCATGTAGAGCATGAACTGCGTATTCTGAGCTGCCGCTGCCGTTTTTCCGTCGCTGTATCCCCAGGCAGCAAAACACTTCGAAACATCTTCTTTCTTAACGGTCCTGATTTTCGAGCCGTCAGCTGAAATGAAAGCTGCCCGCGCTGAATCGGCACTGTTCATTACTGATGTCAGCCCCATTTTACCGATCACGGCTGTCAGCGGCACACCTTCCGGATGATCAGTAACGACAGATGTCCCGTCGCTGTAACTGTATGATGTTCTGTATATCCCCAGCTCCATCAGATCGTTCACGCGCAGTATCCCCGTAATATTGCCGGAAGTCACCCTGTCGGTGAACGAAGCGATATTCAGTATTACTGCATCGACATGCTTCGCGAAAAGACAGTTGTTGCTTTCGTCAGATGTTTTCTGCCCGAAAATGAACACTTCATCTCCGGCTGCAAGTTTTTCCGGCGCCGCCGGAAGCTCTGTTCCCGCCGATGTGCCGGATGATGTTTCCGATTTGTACATGGCTATGACAGGATATCTTATACCTCCCTGCTCTGACGACCCCGGAGGATAATAGTATCTGCCGCTGAACACATGATCGGAAATCGTCCCCGGATAATTGTCGGATGTCGAATAATACAGCGATCTGACTCCGGCGGTATCGGTGCCGAGCGCTGTCAGCATAGCCTGCAGATCCAGGCCTTCGACTCTAGTGTAATGATAATGACCCGTACCGTGCGGATCGTGCGAGGAGTAAACGGTATCGCCCAGCCAGAAGCTGCCCGTCCCGTATCCCGAGGTGCTCCTGCTGTCTTTTATCCCTGCGATCTGCGCTTTTGTCAGGTAAAAAATATTCCCGCGGAACCCCTTCTGCCCGCTCAGCGGATCTCCTGTGATCACCAGTCCCATCGTTTCTGCCGGTTCAAGCGAATCGAGATCAGCGCCGTTGGCGGATGGATCGCCTCCGGCCGCAAAAACATCCGTGCTTCCGCATGCAAGCATAACGACCGCGACAGCCGCCGCCATGACTGCCGATATTACTTTCTTCATCCTCATTTTGTCACCCATGCCGTAATTCTCATTTTTCTATAAACCCCAATAGCCGATGTCATCATCGGCTATTGGAATGTGTATCATATAAACGATACCGTTATTTTAATCAGCTGTCTTCGTTACTGTTATCGATTTAGCATTCGTTATAACTGTCGGTATCTTGCCTGATATCGCAGTATAATCCGCATCGCCGTCACTTGCTTCAACGTTTGCGGAAGATGTGTCGATGAGTTCCGAATATGTGTAGTTCACGGTCTTTCTGTTGTAATCAGCAATGTTCGTCGATCTCTTGGACTGTGTCTGGCTGAACGCCACGAAATAATTGCCGATCGTAGAGGTGATATCAGTCTTTGTGCCGTCTTTGTTCACGATGTATACCGATTCGCCCGTTCCCGCTGTTACGAGATCCTTCAGCCATTTTCCGTTATATCTGATATACATCGGTTTGTCATAGCCCCAGTATTTATTAGGGCTGGCAGTCGGCTGCGTCGGGATCGTAACACTGTTCTTTGAAAGATCGGAACGCACATATTTTGTTGTCTTGCCGTTGATGACTGTATTGAAGAAATTGTTTTCAGTCCAGTAGAATTTGACTGTCTTCTTCGTGTAATCCGCAGCGCCTGTGACTACGGTCGATGTTCCGTTCCAGTGGTTTCTCTTCTTTGTGTTTTTTGTCTTGGAGACCGTCGCATACTCCATAGTATATTTGCCCGGTCTCGCGGCCCATTTCATCCCTGCAGGGATACCGGCCACTTCTTTATCCTCATTGATCTTCTCGGATGTATTCTTATCGCTGTAGAACTGCTCGGTATATCCCGATTTGCCTGTCAGAGTCGTGCCCGATTCACTGATGACCACGCCCATGAAATTCTTCAGTACCGATGAGTTCGCTGAATTTGTCTGTCTGTAAGCTCTGAGGAGAGAAGGTTCTACATATGTCGTGAAGTTGTTGTACTTCGTATCGTTGACATTGTTGGCATCAGGCGTATCATATGTCATTTTGCCCTGATATCCGATTATCGTCTCCGCGGCAATGCCTGCGCCCGAACCGTTGCCGTTTCCGTTAGCATCCGTCAGTCCGGCAACAGTGTCCTTGTATGAATCTGTCGTCGCATGGAAAGCGTCTTCCTCCGCATACTGGATGATCCAGCTGCTCTTTATGTTTACGCCCTTGAGCTTTTTAAGCATGCTCGAAAGTTTAGCTCCCTTAACACTTATCGTTTCACCTTCGCCGTGATTGCCGTAATGATAAGATACCGTATTTTTAAAAGCCTTGATCTCGGCCATTGTGTAATAGTACACTTTGTCCTTTGAATATGTGATCTTGCCGTCGTTGTTTACATCGACAGCAATATAAAATACCGCATTCTTTATACTCTGTCCGCTTTTGTACGGAGCCTTTTTAGAAGCGGCATTTGCGTTCCCTGAAGGAACGAAAACAAGGCAGGTGAACACCATCATAACAGAAAGTACTAATGCCACTGCTTTGTTTCTGCTGGAATATATATTTTGCATATCTTTTTGACGCAGCCCGCCACCGGCCGCGCGCTCTCCTTTCATAACACTGATACCATGGCTGTTAAAGTCATTTTAGCAGAAGAGCTTTTGTTTGTATGTTGCTTTGGCAACATATTTGAAAAAATATTATTATTTGATCCCGGTCACAGCAGACCAGGCAGAATATGACTTTTTTGTTCCTGCTTTCCTGTATGCTCTTACTTTCACATAACAAGGCTGTCCTTTTTTGAGACCTTTGACCGAAGCGGAAATCTTTGACTCGCTGTTCACTGTCTTTATGGTCCCGTTCCCTGTTCTCCTGTATGAACAACTTACCTGATACCCCGAGGCGCCGCTTACCTTTGTCCATTTCACATATACGGAAGTCCTGCTTTTTCTCTTTGCTTTTGTGAGCAGCGGCTTATTCAGCGACAGCTTTATGCTCTTAACATTTCTGACTACAGCATCGCTTTCCGACGTTCCCGGGCAAAGCAGCATTATATCAGATCCGGTATTCGACAATGCTTTCCCGTTTGCAGATGCTTCATAAGCGACGAAATATTTATCTGTGCCGCCGGTCTTCACTGAAACTGTTTTCCCTTCAGCAGTTTTCACTGTGACTGTCCTGTTGTCGGTCGTGATCGCATAATAATCCAGGAGTTGTCTGAGTGTCACTCCGGATGCGGTAATGCTGACATTTCCGCCGTCCGAGGTGTACGTGCATACTGCCTGCCGGCGCCCGATATTTCCCGTACTGCGGGAACCCGCGGCGATGTCGGTTATCGTCATATCATAGGAAATGCCTGTATTGTCGACGGCAAGCACTGTCTTATCCCCGCCGAAAGAAACGCTTTTTATGAGCCTTCCCATATACTGCGCATTATAATCGTCAGCATTTTCCTGCCCTATCATGAGCACAGGAACATCCAGGGGATCGCCCGCATTATGCCCGGCGAATGAATCGAGATAGCTGCCTGCCAGACCGATCGAAGGATCTGCGGCTGTGCCCGATGTATCTGTTTCGGACGCATAGCAGTAACGTGTTTTCCACATCGTACTCATTATATTCGTGTACCCGTCCGAAGCGCTGTAACTGACAGCAGACTTAGAATCTGTCCCCGCATCCGCTCCCAGCGAATCAGCTGCCGCTCTGAGTGACAGTCCGCGGGTCACCTGCTGCTGCGACCACTCGTTGTTTCGTCTTCTGGCACTGTATTTCGTCCCGCTGACATATGAACTGTATTGAGCCGAACTGAAAAATCGGTCCGCTGCATCCTCACTCGTAATACTGTCAAGATCGTTTTGCGACAACAGCGTGAAATCCCTGTTGAAGCCGCTGCGTCCTCTTCCTGCCTTTACTGCGCTTCCGGAGAACGACATTACTGCATCACCGTCGGGATGCGCCGTCACTGTCATCGTCGAATCGTCCGCCGACACGTTTTCAGGAACAGCAAGCGGCATCAGCGATAATATGACAGCCGCCGCCATAATACAGCATACTGCTTTTTTCAGAAATCTCTTCATTGTTTCGCACCTCTTTGTCATGTGTCTTTCTCGTCCCGGTTTTTCTAAAGTATTTTGAAATAATCGCTCTTGAAATCTATCAGTCCCGCCCGCCGCATTTCACTCAGCTCGTGCGAAAGCGAACTTCTGTTGACGCAGAGGAACTGTGCCAGCTGCTCCTGCGTCATACGTATATGGAATTCATTTTTCCCTGTTTTTTCGGCTCGTATAAGCAGAAAGGTGAGGACTCTGTCTCTTATGCTCTGTTTGGATACGATATTGACCTTATATGCTTTTTTTATATTTTCGTTTGCCAGCATCCTGATGATGTTCATGAGTATATCTTCGCGGAACGAACATGTCAGCAGATCATCAGCGGATATTTTCAGCAGCACCGGAGATTCTTCCCCTGCAGTCAGCGTCCACGGCGCAAGTCTTGTCGTCGAACAGACAGTATCCAGACCGATAAAATCATCTGCCTCATAATTGTCTACCAGATGTATCCCGCCTTCGATGTGAAATTTTTCTCCCCGGACGATGCCCGCACAGACATAATAAAAATCGTTCTGGACATCACCCTGCCGCACTATAGTATCGCCCGGCGGCAATGTGAGCTGTTTGATTTTCACTTCCTGAAAAACAGCTGCGCACTGCTCATCGCTCAGGCCGCGGAACAGACGTGTTCCCGACAGGTGCTTTATATGATTATTATCCCGGTCATTTTTCTTCATAGGCCGCCTGACTCTCTCCTTATTTCCCGGCTCTGATCCTGATGGCCTGCGCAGCGATGCTGACAGCGATCTCTTCCGGTGATTCAGCTCTGATATCTTCTCCGATCGGCGCATAGACACTGCCGTCACTCTCCGCATCGATCCCTTCGTCTTTAAGAAGTGAAAAAACGCTTTTTATTTTTTTTCTGCTTCCCAGCAGGCCTATATATGCATGCGCCCGTCCTATGGACTCGCGCAGGATCTCGTAATTGCTGTATTGAGAGTATGACAATATAAATATATAGCTGTTCTCATCCATTTCTATTTCATCAAATACATCGGTAAAACGATCCGCCGTTATGACTCTGCCGGCTTCGGGAAACATTTCCCGTGAAGCAAACTCCTTACGGTCATCGATCATTACTGTATCGAATCCCACATATCTCAGCACAGGTTCAAGCGCACTTCCGACATAGCCGCATCCGAATATATATGCCGCTGCCTGCGGTGCCGCAGTTTCTGTGAATTCTTCGGGACGGGCGCATGAGTAATGCGTGATCAGTATGTCAGCTGTTCCGCCGTCGCTGCTGCTGCTGCCGTCGATTTCTGCGGTGATCCCTATGGTGAAGATTTTACCGGGCCCTTCTTCAGCAAATGCCGCACGGCAAAGTTCTGTCACCTCTGCTTCAATGCGTCCTCCGCCTACTGTGCCGAGCTTTCCCCCGCTTGCCGTCAGAACCATCAGCGAACCTTTATGTCTCGGAGTCGAGCCGGTGGTGCTCACGATTCCGGCAGTCACTATATCTTCTCCGCCGAGAAGGAACTGTCTCGCTTTATCGACTATATTTTCAGGCATTAAAACGTACTCCCTTCAGATAGGAAGAATATAACATATTAATCACCGTTATGCAAAAGGAGCCGTGCATAGATCACGGCTCCCCCTGCTGCTTATCACATTTATTCATTGAGGGCATTGCGGATATCTTTTACCGTATTCCGGTATACCTCCGTAAACATATTAAAATCAAGATTGTGCGCGATCCCGGCATAACCTTCGTTCAGAAATGCGGCTCCTTCCTCCGGTGTCATCGAAAGGATGTAGCACGGCTTTCCGCTTTTTTTGCATGCATTCAGCACTCTTTTTTCCGCAGCCAGAAAATCCTTATTATTGAACTGTCCCGGAATGCCCATCGTTGTCGACAAATCGAACGGACCGATGAATATACCGTCGATTCCTTCTATTGCCGCTACGTCTTCTATCTGTTCCAGCGCCTCGACAGTTTCACATTGCGGGATCACCATCAGCTTTTCATTACTGCAGGCATAATACTCCTCCAGTGTTCCTGACGCCCACTCCATATTTCCAAAACCGCTGCCGCGTCCTTTAATAAATCCGCGGTTTCCCAGCGGTGTGAATTTTGCAAGATCCACCAGCTTTCTGAAGTCCTCGATTTTTCTCAGACACGGAACAATGAGGCCCTGTGCGCCGCAGTCTGCGGCACGCTGTATTTCCTTATGCGAAACATCCGCGATCCGCACGACCGGAACAAGTCCGGCGCTTTCCGCTGCACGGATCAGATCCATCATCGTTTCAGTATCAAAAGGACCATGTTCAGTGTCTATTATCACAAAATCAAGGCCCGTATATCCGAGACACTCCATCATCGACATATTGCCGCTGCTGAAAAAAGTCCCTATCGCCGGTTCGCCGTTCCCGGCCATCTCACGCAGTTTATTCAACGCCATAACTAATTCACTCTCCTTAAATCATTTCTCTGCTTTTGCCGTGAAAAACCCGCCGAGTTTTTTGAGGTTGGTTTCGATAGTATCTTCATCGAGTCCGCTGAAGTTCATCCTTATGCAGTTGCTCCCGGCATCTTCCGGATTGCCTTCCGTATAGAATATAGAGCCTATCCCGTAACAGATATTGAGCTTTTCCGCGGCCTCAGGCGCCATGGCTGCAGCATCCAAACCCTCAGGAAGTTCAACCCAGACATAATATCCGCCATCCGGCATAGTATGCTTTGTACCGGCAGGGAAATATGCGTCAAGTGCTTTCAGCATCGCATCGCGTCTGCCGCGGTACAGCCGGCAGAGATTTTCTCTGTGCGCCGGATAAAGGCCCCGTCTGAAGAACTCTGCAGCCATGGCCTGAGCTATAGTGTTGGTGCATGTATCAGTGCCAAGTTTGATGTTCCCCAGTTTTTCGATGTATTCGTCTTTAGCAACCAGGTATCCCAATCTACTGCCCGGCGAGAATATTTTCGAGAAGCTGTTGGCCATGATGACATCTCCGGTTTTATCCATCGATTTGATGTAAGGAAGATCACGGCCGCTGTATCTGATTTCTCTGTACGGATCGTCTTCCAGTATGATTACATTGTATTTCTCACCGAGTTCCGCAAGCTGTCTGCGTCTTTCTTCCGACATTGTGATTCCCGTAGGATTCTGGAATGTCGGAACAGTGTATATGAATTTCGGATCGTATTTCTTTATTTTTTCTTCGACCTCTCCGATCACGAGCCCTTCTTCATCCATGGTGCACGGCACCAGTTCTGCCTGAAACATTTTATATATCATGCTGGTATGCACAAAAGAAGGCGCCTCTACCAGGATCACATCTCCCGGATCTATAAGCATCTGGCAGATCAGATTCATCGGCTGTATTCCGCCGGAAGTGATCATTATATTTTTGATGTCAGCTTCAAGTCCCCGCGGTCTGAGGAGCACATCCCGCACGGCTTCTCTCAGTTCTTCGTTACCGAACACTGAACCATACTTCACCGAGCCATAGCCTTCGGCAGTTCTCTGAAACACTTCCTGCGAGATACTGCGTAACTCTTCCATAGGATAAGCTTCCAGTCCCGGCGCGCCTCCGGCAAACGATATCATATCAGGCGATACAAGCGAGTCGGTCAGTACCTTAAGTTTCCTGACTTCCTTTTCCATTACTGAAATCCTTCCGGCATAATTACTCATGATAATACGACCTCCGATCGAATTTTTTCAATGTGTTTACTATTTTATGATAGCCTAAAATCAGCATGAGCAAAATAGCATTTATTCTCATGTTAATATGATATCAATGTCATCTTCATGCTGTCACTGCTGTCAGATATTCAGCAGATTATTGTTATTCATAAAATTAATTATTTCTTTTCTAAAGAGATCGACCGACGGTGAAATATAATCGGGATAAACCGTCACCAGTCCTATGGTTCTCATATACGGAGGATCCAGCGGCCATACTGACACATCCGCAGGATCACATTCAAAGGTCATTTCAGACGACAGACAGAAGCCGAATCCATGTACTACATAGTCATGACAGGTGGAATCCACTTCTATTTTGCAGTCCGTCCGGACATTGACATTGTTATCGTGCACCCACATTATCATTTCAGTATCATAGCCCTCAAGCTGCAATATAAGATGCTGTCCCTCCAGATCATCCGGAGTGACACTGACTCCGTTTGCGGGCACATAGTCTTTCGGCGCCAGACATATTATCGCAGTGCTGTGCAGAGGAAGAAACGAACCCTTCGCCGGATATGCCGTCGAAAGAAACGCCAGATCCACTTCACCCGCATCGATCAGCGCGCGCATCTGCTTGTCTCCGGTCTGTCTGACGCGGACTCTGATATCAGGATATTTTTCATGGAAACTGTTGATGATCCGCGGCAGCCAGAGTCTGGTTGCGCTGTTGAAGGCCGCGATCCTGACTTCACCCTTCGCCGCACTCTCGAAATCCTGCAGATGCTGATCGAGCGCTCTATTGCATTCCAGCAGATTTTTGACATACGGCATCAGCAGCTGCCCGTTCACAGTAAGCTCAACATTATTCCTGTTTCTAATAAATAAATGAAAACCCTGCTCATCTTCGATTTTTTTGATGATATGGCTGACAGCAGACTGCGAGACATTGAGCACTTCCGCAGCCTTCACAAAGCTCCGCTGCTCTGCCACAGCAGCAAAAACCTGCCATGAATAGATCGACATAACGCACCTCCGAAAGAAAAATCATCTCTTTCCTTTCTTCTGTGATTATTTTAATATAACATGAGCATTATATCAAGTTTATATAATGCTCATGTATGATAACTGCATGTTAAACTATGCTGCTATTTCAGCAGATCATCAAAATCATCCTGGCACAGAAGTTTTATACCTCCTGCTGACAGGGCTCTGACGGCTGCCTCATTGTCATTGACTCTGAATATCATATAAGCCGCATCCTTTTTTCTGGACAGGAATGTATATGTATATTCCAGATTGATATTGTTTTCCGCCAGAATATCGAGGATCTTCACCAGACTGCCGGCCTGATCCTTCACTTCCGCTGCGAGTACCTTCGTTACAGTAAACACGTACTCTTCTTCTTTGAGAGCCTCCGAAAGTTTGTACGGATCATCGACTATGATCCTGACAACACCGAACTCCGGAGCCTCCGCGAGTGAAAGCGCACGCATGTTGATCCCGTTCTGCCGGAGTACCTTCGCAAGCTCTGCGAGTTTTCCCGGTTTATTTTCCATAAACACCGATATTTGCTTTACATCCATGAATCCACCTGCTTTCTTCTAATAAAGACTGCGCTTGTCAATAACGCGTTTAGCTTTGCCTTCGCTTCTCTCTATGCTCTTCGGAGAAACGAGATGTACATCTACGTATATTCCGAGCATCGACTTGAGCGCGCTTATCAGTTTAGCTTCTCTGGAGGATACTTCACTGAGTGCATCAGAGAACATTTCCTTCGTCATCTCCACATCGAGCTCGAGCTTGTCGCTGTTCTTCTCCCGCGTAATAACTATCTGGTAATTAGCCGGATACCCCTGGTTCATGAGGACTGCTTCTATCTGTGACGGGAATACATTGACACCCTTCACGATCATCATATCATCGCTTCTGCCCATAGGTTTGGTCATCTTTACAAATGTCCTGCCGCATGAACATTTCTCGTGGCTCAGCACACAGATATCCTTTGTGCGGTAACGTATGAGCGGGAACGCTTCCTTCGTAATGCTGGTGAAAACGAGTTCGCCTTTCTCGCCGTCAGGCAGTGTTTCGCCTGTCTCGGGATCGATCACTTCCGCTATGAAATGGTCTTCATTGATATGCATTCCTTTCTGCTCTGCGCATTCAAAGGCTACACCGGGACCGCTGATCTCAGTAAGCCCGTATATATCATAAGCCTTTATTCCCAGCTGCTCCTCTATATCTCTCCTCATTTCTTCACTCCACGCCTCGGCTCCGAAAATGCCTGAACGCAGTTTGATCTGCTCTCTCATTCCTCTTTCATTGATGCTTTCAGCAAGATATGCAGCATATGACGGTGTGCAGCACAGAAATGTCGACTGCAGATCACACATAAACTGCAGCTGTCTGTCTGTATTCCCCGACGACATCGGCAGTGTCAGAGCACCCACTTTATGGCTGCCCCCGTGAAGTCCCAGTCCGCCGGTAAAAAGTCCATACCCGTAGCAGACCTGAACTACATCATTTTTCGAGCCGCCGGCAGCAACGATAGCGCGCGCACAGCAGTCTTCCCAGAGGTCGACATCATGCTGTGTATAGCATGCAACTACACGCCTTCCGGTCGTTCCGCTCGTCGAATGTATTCTGACGCAATCACTCAGCGGCACCGCAAGCATGCCGTACGGATATGTATTGCGCAGATCTTCTTTGGTCAAAAAAGGCAGAAGATGCAGATCATCTGTCGATCTGATATCTCCCGGCTCGATCCCGGCAGCCTGCATTTTCTCACGGTAATAATCAACATTCTCGTATACCTTCTTCACGGTTTCCGCGAGATGCTCATCCTGCCATTCCTTGATTTGCTCCCTTGAAGCGCATTCTTTTGCAGGATCATAATAATTTCCCATTTATTTTGTGTTCCTTTCATGAATAATAGGAACAGTATAACTTTATTCAGCTAAGGTGTAAATAGGCTGGACCAATTTTTGCATAAACCAACTTTTTCATGCCGGCTTCGGATCAATGCCGGCTATTCGACACCGGCAACTATCTTGTTCCATTTTGTCTCAGAAATACCCTGCGACATAACAACAGAATATGAATACCCCCCTCTGGTCCATGACGCGAATTTATATGTGTTTCCGCTTCCCTTCAATGTCGTTTTTGTTTTACCGTGATTCAGGAATGCCGTGACGGTCTTATCATAATCTGTCGAATCACCTGAATTATCTTCACTGCCGGCAGATTTCCGGAAAACAGCAGTCTCATTATTACTGCCCGTATATTCTATCTCCGCGATACCGTCTGTCAGACTGTATTTTTCACCGCTGATATTGAACGGGAGGCCGGAAACTTCGCTGACAGGAAATCCTGCCTTTTCCGCCAGTTCAGAAACCGACCCGCATTCAGCAACGGGATTTCCGTTCTGCGTATCCTGCCACGGTCCCTGCAAATTCGGGATCACCGCGGCACCCATGATTACAAGCATCACACATGCCGCCGCGGCCAGATATTTTCTTCTGCGCGTAACTTTCTTCGCCTTACGGACGGCTTCTCTGCCCGTATTCCCGTACACAGCTTCTTCCGCCCTGCAGATCACACGTTCGCGCATTTCTTTTGTAACTTCGATTCTTTCCATAATTTCCACATACGCCTTACTCAAAGTCATACGCCTCCTTCAGAATATCACGAAGCTTCACACGGCCTCTTGCAAGGTGCGATCTGACTGTCGATTCGTTTTCGCCGAGGATCTCCGCTATTTCAGCTGTGCGGTAACCATCGCAGTAATACAAGTGTATGACTTCCCGGTATTTTACGGGAAGTGATTTGACTGCTTCCCATACGAAAGAAAGATCGCTTCTGTCGTCCGATACCAGTTCCTCATTGAGTTCATCGGCAATCCGGATGCGCTCATGCTCCAGTTTATTTTTACTGATATTCCCCGCGACTTTCAGCAGCCATGCTTTCTCGTGGACGCTGCTCCGGAAATCCGGCGATGATTTTATGTACTGTATAAGAGTGTCCTGCAGCACATCTTCAGCATCATCCATATTATGCATATATGAATATGCAAGCCTGAGGATGCTGTTGCCGAAATTGTCGAGAGCATTCCCTGCTTTTCCGTGATCCGGCACACCGCCGGCGGCCAGATCTCTTTCAGGAGACATCACGGTACGCGGCCTTTCCAGGATAAGCCGCATAAAACAAAACGCGTGCCGCAGAGGCGTATCCCCGCGCGTCATTCGCGAAATGATGTATACAGAGCCTTCCATATTATTTAATACCCTCCACTATAAATTTCATCAGACAGTTCCTTTCGTTCTGTAAATATTATATGTTCCGCTATATATACAGCCGGCACCCGGAAAATGTTGCATTCACGCTGAAGATTGCTGGTTTTCGTTGAATGCAAAAGTAAGCTCTGGTCTTTACCATGTTAAAGTGTTTTTGCAAGACTAACTTCTGCTTACACGTGTTTTTTGTCCATTTTTCTGTAACTTTCAATAAAAAAGCGATATAATTTTAAAAAATACAGCGGATCCGGGTCTACGTTAAAATGAAGTCGGAAATCGTATGTGCAAGACTAACTTCCGGCTCTGGCACTTACCAGTATGCTTTTCGTATCCTCCTGCCTGAATTTCTACTTCAGCAGAGAAGGNGTCAGATTNACATCATCATGGTCGATGACAGTGAGTCCGANCCTTTCCACTGTATCTTTTCCAAAGTAACCGCATAGNAAGNTCTATTGGCCTCNGNCCTTCCGAGACCCACGGCCTTGCTGNTACTGGTTTGATATTATCCCTGCCANNAGCCTGTGCCTGCTCTNTGNGTNAGCTCATCGAATGAGCTGCCCTTAGGCAGTACAATACCTNATNTACTCATGATCTTTTTCCAGACCGCCTTTTTGTTCCGAATGCTTCGGTGCGCAATAGTAAATGCTGGTCCTCCTGCTTCCATCCGCACTGTATTCAAAAAGCCCCGGATCTGCGAATTCACTTCCGTTATCAGTAAGTATCAGCGGAAACAGCCGTTCAAAATCTTCCGTTCCCAGTATCTTTTCCAGCTGATCGATAACTTCAGAAGCACTCTTCATTTCCTTGCTTGCGAGAAGGAATACGAGCATCAGACTGTTTTCCCTCCATATCAGAGTCATGAACACCTTGCCGCCTTTTCTCCCTTCAACAGTATCCATTTCAACCACACGCTGATCCGGATCCATTTCCATCCGCTTCAGAAATGACGAATATCTGTGTCATGCCTTTTTCGCCGAAGACACTTTGGCAACCCCACCATGCCTGCGTTTCCGGTATCGCACTGTCCTTCTCATATCGATATTCTTTATGCTAAGATATCCTTTGGAAATGTAGCTGTAAAGAGTCCTTTCGCATACAGGTATCTCGTCTCCGTGTGCAGCCAGTATGTGAGCTATCGGCTGTCCTTTTCGTACCAGAGGGGATACCAGTTCGTCCAGATCTATCAGTTCTTCTTCCGTCATATCGATCCCTGATCTCGATGCGCACAGCCCCTTAAGGTATTCCCTGTTGGCATGATCGGCGCTGTAAACATACTTGTCAAACTGGCATGTGCTTTTGCTGCATCCGTTGCAGACATAAGGTGCGTGCAGAGTTTTCTGGCACGGATACTTTACGAAATACGGACACCGCCTGTTACATGAAATACATTTCCTGCAGGGGATCCTGCATTTATGTCCTTTTGGCTTGCTGCATACNTCACGTNTTCTGCAGCTGTCNCTGAACTTNCAATAGTTGACNCTGCTNGGTGCCGGCGGTGAATACTTATGATATCTGTGTTTNCNTATCTCCTTNGAAATCGTATCGGGTGAACACCCGATACGCATGGCNATTTCCGAAAACGTCAGACGNTCTCTTAATCCGGCCTGTATCATTCGCCTTTCTTCCCATGTAAGGTGCGACCATTTTTTCCTTTTTGTATCAGACATTTCTTCCTCCTAACATCCAGGAGGATACATGTCCATTATCTCATACTTTCTGCAGAACTAACATCTGATTTGAGAGCATGGATAGAAGGTTGAAATTCATTTAAGGGATTGCTGGTTTTAAGAACGTAAACTCAATAATTGTGATATACTGTTAGTTGTGTTATTAGGTAAAATGACATTTCAACGGAAGGAGAACTAAATGCCAGCTACAATTGAATTATTGAACGCCAGATCCGACCGGGCAGTTTCCGATTCTGAAGAACCGAACGAAGTAATGCTTAAGGCCTGCGCCGACTCTCTTGCCAGAACAGCCATGAGGCTGTCAGAAAGAACTGAAATCCCGATCGAGAAGGTCACAGTCGAACTGTCGGCGGAGATACCTGTATTCGATCCTCTGAATGTGATCGTGCATCCGCCTGCAGGAAAGTGGGGACGCACTCCGAATAACTTCAAGGGCCCTTCTCTTAATATGCTGCGACCGGGTTTCCACAAACTATACATCAAGCTTTTTATCAAGAGCGGTGAAAGCGACCAGCGGCTGCAATGGCTTGTCACTCTCCTTACCGAGAACGACCCTGCATGCGACTCGATGTGGGAAAGAGTGCCAATGGAAAAGCCTCAGATCATAAGAGAATAATATTCAGCTAATGTTCGTCAGCGTACTTCTCGATAGTACTGTTCCAGCGATCCGATGTAAGGATCCCCTTCGTAGTTTCTTCGCCGAACAGCAGATCGAGAAGATAACGCGGCGTTCTGCCTCCGATCTCGATTGCGCGTGTGCATCCCATACAGTAATTCGCAACGTCTTCGCGGGGCATTTTTTCTTCCCTTTCTCTCATTTTTTTGTGAACGTCCTCATCGGACATGTGTCCGAAAAGTTTATCTCCGCAGCATATCGTATCCTGACGGATATGATCGGCTTCGATAACTTTTATATTCATGCGCTCCAGCAATATCCTGACCGCATCCTGGGCGCGTTTATTTGCGCGCGTCACGCATGCGTCGAGCACAGTCATTTCCGCACCGTGATAGTCCGGATACGGGAAATCCGCGCACGAAACGATCACTTCCCAAAGCGAAATCGAACCCACGCCCATGAACTGCGTACTGTAAGTGCGGTCGCAGCCCGGACATGCGTTTATTACCACCGTCCCGAGCGGAAGATGCGGATCGTGATCACAGCACGTCATAAGTTCTGTGATGCTCCCGTCCACGTTTTTGCGGAGATAATCAAGCGTTTTCCCTGTCAGCTCCGGTTTATATAATTTAAGCGCACATCCCGGTGCAAATACCATTCCCATATCCAGCCTCCATTTCAGACCGTGTAATAACGCCACAGCCCGTTCTCTGATTTTCTTTTGATTTTCCCCGTCTTCATCAGATGATCGAGATGCGACAGGCATTCACCGAGCGCGAACCATTTCTGTATCTTCGGAAATGTCTCCCAGCTGTCAGCGCGTATTTTCCACTTCATCCTGCCTGCAATATCATATCCGCACGACCCCTCACCGTCCGCAACAATAGCCAGCGCCTCGTCCAGCCGTTTTTTATGATGCTCAAGCAGCGTATCGATCCTGCTGCTGTAGTCTCCGGTCTTCCTGTGCCCCGGCAGCGCCGTTTCAACAGAAAATTTTTTCACTCGCTCCAGATTCCCGAGGTAGTCTCCGAGTGAATCATCAATATAAGGCCAGGCGGTAATATTCGGTGTAATGTCGAAAAGCACATGATCTCCGGTAAACATTATGCCCTTATCCCGGATATAGAACATCATGCTGCCCGGCGTATGCCCTTCTGCATATATCGCTTCCAGGCGGTATCCGCCCGCTTCGATGTGATCTCCTTCATTCAATGCGGTGAACCGGCTGTCGAGCGATTTCATCGACTGCTGTCTCGACGGATTGGTTTTGAAAACATCAAGGACCATGTCGTGAGGCATGCCTTCCTTCGTATAGCGCTCCTCCTGCCATCCGCGCATGCGTCCTGTCATAAAATTCTGCATGTACGAACGGTCCTTTTCGCTTATGAAAATCTTTCTCCCGGCGCCGGCGGCGAGATCCGCCAGACCGGAATGGTCGGAATGCATATGCGTCAGAAGTACATTTCTTCTCGAAATATCGGAACCGAGCTTTTTCAGTTCCCCCGTGAGAACATCAAAACATTCCGGATTTCTGAATCCGGTATCAATAAGAAGGTCTCTGTCTTTTCCTTTAATTAAATAACTGTTGAGTTCTTTGAGCGGATTGCCGGTAAGCGGCACTCCTATTCTGTATATATTATGCGCAATTTCTTCTGTCATCTTTCCTCCGGCAGCCTGTGCCTAAATGTCCAGGCATTTTTTTATCGTCCCTATAAGCTGCGCCGCGTCCACAGGTTTCGCTATATGTGCATTCATCCCCGCCGCGATCGATTCATTAACGTTTTCCTCAAATGCATCTGCGGATACCGCAATGATCTTTACCGTCCCGGCATCTTCTCTGTCCAGAGCCCTTATTATGCGTGCGGCTTCTGTTCCGCCCATTACAGGCATACGGATATCCATCAGAATAATGTCGAAGTATCCCGGTTCGCTTTCCCCGAACAGTTCAGTCCCCGTCTTCCCGTTGTCCGCATCTGTTACTTCCATGCCCGCATTCTCCAGAATCGTTTTAACGATTTCCAGATTCAGCGCATTATCCTCGCACACGAGGACACGCCTGCCGGTCAGGACATTGCCTCTGTCAGACAGATCTGATGCTTCAGGCTGCCCGACAGCGCATTCCGTCTCTTTCAGTCTGAGTCTGACTGTGAATTCCGTACCTCTGCCTTCGCGGCTCTGTACAGAAATATCTCCGCCCATGGCCTCAACAATGCTCTTCACGATGGCCAGACCCATACCGTTTCCGGACGTTTCCGGATTGGCAGGATCCTGCTGTGCGAAAGGTTCGAAAACATGCGGCAGGAAATCATCGGATATGCCGCATCCTGTATCGGACACCGAAACAGCACATAATCTGCGCCCTTCAGCATCATGTTCACATGCGCAGGCAAATGTCACAGTTCCTCCCGGAGCCGTGAATTTTATTGCATTGGACAGTAGATTGAGAAATACCTTCTGCACACTCAGTCTGTCGATCATAACATATCTGCGGCAGGATGAAACCACCTCAGTTTTCAGCACAATGCCCTTTGAAGCAGCCAGTTCACCTATCGGTCCGGCAAGTTCCTCCAGTACTTCTCCCATATCATTCGGTGTTTCATGCAGGACGTATTTTCCGTTTTCCACCCGCGATATTATCAGCGTGTCATTCACCAGTTCGTTCAGGATAGATCCCGACTGTTTTATCTTCAGAAGATATTCTTTGACCTTGTCAATATCATTGCTCCCGAGTGCAAGATCCGTAAATCCCATTATCCCGTTGAGCGGTGTCCTCATATCGTGGCTTACTGTTCCGAAGAACTCGTGCCTCGCCATGTTCGCCTTTTCTGTTGCTTTTATCTCAGCCTGCTGCAGATCGAGAGCGCGTTCCGTTTTGCGGCGTCTGATAATAATTATTATCGCAATTATTGCCACAACAAGCAGAAATACAGCTACAATCGCCAGCATAACTATGGAACCGGTCGACATCCTGTTGATAGCGGCAGCAATATTTGTGGAATCCTCAAGAGTATATGTCGTCGCCAGCTGATTTATATATCCCGAATCAGCCGCGATAGTTTTATTCACGATCGAACGCAGTGTATTTCCGTCGGTCCCCGATTTAAACGCGCAGGCCACATTCCAGGTCCCTGATCCGAAAGCAGATACAACATACTCTGAAGAACGATTGCGGTAGAGTATCCAGGTCGCCCCCGGCTGAGTGCATATTACCGCATCGGAGCTTCCGGACTTCATGGCATCGAAGGCAGCTTTGGTGTTTTTGAATTCTTTTACCCTGATCTGCGAACCGTTTTTTTCGATTGTCGACCTGACCGCGGAAGCGTTGCATTCCGGAACAGCAGCCGCCCTGACTTTCTTCGTTCCGGTCTTAGTGATCTGTACGAGATTCATTTCAAAATATGAATTTGAAATAATTAGATCCCTGCCGGCCGCATCATAAACATTGTTTTCGAATTTTCCCACCATATCGGCAGAACCGTCTTCGACAGCCCGGCAGGCCTCGTCCTTGGAAGCACATGCTATACAATTGAAATTAACGCCGAGCAGTCCGGAAAGATGCTCGTAATATTCAGGCAGTATGCCTTTCACCGATGCATCCGCACCGGCGCTGCTGAACGGAGCATCATCCGACAGCACGGCAACATTTATCGTTTTGTGTTTTGCAAGATACTTTTTTTCCGGAGATGAGAACGAAGGTTTCCTGTTCCTGGAAAGCGGAAAATACTTTTCAAACAACTCGGTCGAATACATCGGCGACTGCAGCGACAGCATACCCATCGCGCGGTCCATCTGTTTCTTCAGCTTTGCCTGTTTGCTGTTGAACATAAAATAAAGATCCAGTGAAGGGAATTCCGCTATCTTCTGCGCACCTTCGATAGTGGACCCGGCAGCAACCGCATCCACTTTTCCTGCCGCGAAAGCATCATTCCGCTCCGGCAGACTGTTATATTCAATGACATGCGGCGTCAGTCCGTTGGCAGTGCACCAGTTTTTATATAGTGCAATGACGTTGGATCCTTTCAATATTCCGCATGTCAGGTCCTTCATAGTAGAGGGATCTCCTGCCGTGAACCGGTCATCATCCGCTCTTGTCTGCACCGCGATACGCGCCGTACACATCTTCTGAGACGATACCAGATACGCCTTCGTGCGGTCGCTCGTTTTCGAAAGTCCGCTCAGTATATCTATCTTCCCGTCCTTCAGCCCCTGCAGCGCCTCATCGAGACTGCCGAACTCCACGAATTTGATTTTCCATCCCGTGTAACCGGCAATCGTGTAATAATATTCAATGTCATAACCTTCATAGCTTCCGTCTGCCGCTTTATGCATAAAATCACCGTTGATAAAATATCCCGCGCGAACAGTTGTCCGCGAAGGCTTCGTTTCGGCATATACATTATTATTGTACCCTATGAAAACAGAAAGCAGCGGTATCAGTACAGACATGACAAGTACTGCTGCCAGCCATTTAATGCGCGAATCGGAAACTCTCTCTCTGCCGCAATATGCGCCCACTCCCTATGCCCTCCTATAACGTTACTGTATCCTGGTAACAATTATAGCACGTACATAATCAAAATGACAGAATCAACGTTTGGCGGCTTTTTTCACATAATCGGCCGGAGTCATCCCTGTTGATTCTCTGAAGTGCTTGTAAAAATTGTTCATATTATCATATCCGACATCTTCACAGGTTTCCTGTATGCTTTTCTCTTCGTCGATCAGCATATCTATGGCCTTTTCTATCCGCACCTTGTGAAGATACCTTATGATGCTTGTACCGGTATATTCTTTGAACAGTCTCGCTATATGATTAGTCGTCATAAATGTTTCAGCGGCCAGATCATCAAGCGTTACTTTTTTATTATAGTTTGCATAAAGATATTCGAGTATCTGATTGACTGTATCATTCGAAGTATAACGCCATCCGATGACGCGCGCTATGGATTCCATAAACTGATTGCGGTCCACCGGCTTGAGCAGTATGTCTCTGGCTCCGAGCCGCAGCGCTTCCTGCGCGTATGAAAAAGATTCGAAGGCAGTAATGATTATATAGTCGATATCCGGCTGCGCTTTCATCACTTCAAATCCGTTCATCAGCGGCATCTGTATGTCCAGGAAGACAAGATTCGGATGCTCTTTCTTTATGAGACGCACTGCTTCTGCACCGTTTTCCGCTTCTCCTACGATTTTTATCGGAAGCTTCTCTTTTCCTATAATATACTTGATTATAGTAGCGACTGCAGATTCATCATCTGCTATCAGTGCTCTCAGCATATCAGTCTCCTCCTTTCACAAACGGCACTGTGACAATAATTTCAACGCCGCCTTCTTCACAGGCTTTCATATCCATGGAAAAATCTCCGGCATATGCGCCCTGAAATTTCTCATAGACAAATGACAGTCCGTGCCCGGATTTTGATGACCAGCTTTTTTTAGTCCTGTTGATAGTGACATCATCTGCGGGGATGCCGTTGTTCATTACCGATACAGTCATCCTGTCATCCGTATGTGATGCGGATATTTTTATATACTTCTCATCATCGTATGACATAAATCCGTGGGTAAAAGCATTCTCTACTATCGGCTGCAGAAAATTAAAAGGCACTCTGACATTGGCGCATCCGTCGGCGATCTCATATTCTACATGCAGTGAATCCTCGTACCTCAGCCTCTGCAGATCAAGATATGTCTGCAGATATTTGATCTCCGACTTCAGACTCACCAGCTGAAGTTCCGAAGACATCGTATACCTGAACATATTTGAAAGGTCAAGTATAGCCTTATATAATGTTTCTCCGTTTCCCTCCAGCGCCATACCGGCCATACAGTTCAGCGTATTGAAAAGAAAGTGATGATTGATTTTCAGATTCGTTACAGTGTCATTCATTATAGTCAGGTTTTTCTGCAGATTGTTTCTTTCAAGTTCTGTATTTCTCAGAGATGCTTCCCTGTGTTCAAGCGCACGGCGTGATTCTTCGAAATCGCAGAACCTTATAATACTTTCCGCTATCTGCAGCTGGATCTTCTGGATGCCGATCTGCGTACTCACCGGCTGGTCATAATACCCGTCAGTAACTGAGCTGTCGATATCCGATTCATTCATTGATGTATAATAATGTCCTCCGCGTATAAGGCCGATCTGCCTGCCGCGGAAGATAACAGGATGGTAATTCACAGTCAGGCCATACGGACAGATGAAATCCCCGCTGTACAAAGACCCGCTTATTTCGCGCCGGATATCTTTGTAACACGGGCAATCGCCTTCCGTCCCCGTCGGATCGCAGTGTTCCAGGCAAATTTGCGGATAATGCTGCCCGCACATTACTACAAACCCGCTTTCATCGAATATCGTGAACGGAAGTTTGATCGATTCGAGCAGCGGATCGCGTATCGCCTCGACCGCCTGATAGATAGTGACGCCGTCATCAAAATCATCCGGCTGGCTCTGATCATCGGCAAGAGTATTGCTCAAAAAAGGGATCGGATTAGATACCAGCAGTTCATGTATAGCTGTATCCCCGGTATTGTATTCCTCATGTATAGTATCGGCTTTCATGTAGAAGCTCATTCCCTTATGGAACGAAAATGACTCTCCGTTAATTATGTTGACGCCCTCTCCGTCAAGGACGAAAAGCAGCTGTTCATGTCCGTAATGCACATGCGTGGACTGCGCGGCGCCCGCATTTATCGTCGTGATGCCTACATTCATCGAACTGTCTTTATCATTAACTTTAGAAATCTGTCTCCAGTCGATACATCCCCAAGCCGTTTTCTCTATCATTTTCCGCCGCCTTTCGCTTTTATCGCCGCCGTTTTACAGAAAGAGCCCGGACGAAAATTACGCCCGGGCACTATTCAATTGAGGTGGGATATTTCTGATTTTTTTAATCTTCGAGAACGCCTGCCGGATAAAGAGGATGATCCCTGACGATATCCATGGCGTCCTTTTTGACCGCCGCCAGATTCGCTTCATTTTCAGGATCCGCCGCCACTCTGTCGATCAGTTCGACTATTCTCTTTATTTCAGGTTCCTTCAGTCCTCTCTGAGCTGTCGATGTCAGACCGATACGGATACCGCTCGTTACCATCGGCGATTCAGGGTCGTCCGGTATCTGCTGCTTGCTTACTGTGATCCCGGCCTTGTCAAGCGATGTCTGCATCTGCTTTCCTGTCACGCCCTTCGACCTCAGGTCAACTACGATAAGATGATTGTCTGATGTTCCGCAGACGAGATCGAATCCGTGCGCCTTGAGCTCTCCGCACATGTATTTCGAATTCGTAAGTACTCTCTGCATGATCTCCCTGAACTCATCCGAAGCCGCATACTTGAACGACCAGCATTTAGCTGCCATAGTCGTAAGATGCATCGAGCCGAGCGAGCCCGGGAACACACCGTGATCAAGTTTTTTCGCATATTCAGCTTTGCAGAATACCATGCCCGCCCTTGCACTGCAGAGCGTTTTTGTAGTCGACGATGAAACAAAATCCACATGCGGTATCGGACTCGGAATAAGGCCCGCTGCCACGAGTCCCGCAACATGCGCCATATCTACCATGGAATAAGCCCCGACATCTCTGGCGATCCTGCCGATCTTTTCATAATCGATCAGTCTCGGATATGAACTTGCTCCGGCAAGCAGGAGCTTCGGTTTGAATTCCCTGGCCTGTTTTTCAAGAGCGTCATAGTCTATGAGTCCTGTAGCGGGATCAACGCCGTAATGCTGGAAATCATACTGTTTCGACATCCAGTTCGCACTGCTTCCGTGTGAAAGATGTCCGCCCTGGTCGAGGCGCATCGCCAGTACTCTGTCACCCGGGTCGAGTACGGATGCATATACAACATAATTTGCTGTAGTTCCCGAATAAGGCTGGATATTCACATGGTCTGCCTTGAACAATCTGCAGGCTCTTTCGTTGGCCAGAGTTTCCAGTTTGTCGGCTACTTCCGAGCCGGCCTGGAATCTTGCCCCCGGATAACCTTCGAGAGTTTTGTTGGTCCAGATGGATCCCGCCATCTCCATTACTTCAGGAGGGACAGTACTTTCAGAAGCTATCATTTCGATATTATGTTCCTGCCTGTCGGTCTCCTCCATCGTCAATTCATATAATTCAGGGTCGGATTCTTTTACATACTTAAGCATTGCTTTATCCTTTCTTGCATAATAATAATCTTATGTTTCTTATCTCTGATTACATTATTGCAATTATCCGGCCGCCCTTAAATTATCGTTTTTGACGCTTTTTATACCATTTCTTTCTTTGAATTATTTCTCTATATATACCTTCGGAAGTCTGAGCCCGAAGCATGACATGACTTCATAATTGATAGTTCCCGTCTTCTCCGCGATCTCCTCCGCAGTAATCGAAAGATTGCCGTCGCTGCCCATAATGATGGCCTCGTCACCGACTTTCACGTTCGGAACATCCGTCACGTCCACCATGAACTGATCCATGCATACATTGCCGGCGACAGGCGCTTTCACGCCGTTGATGATAACGAAAGCATTCGGTGAATACGGCCTCGGCATTCCGTCGGCATAGCCGATATTGATCGTCGCGATCTTCGACGGACGCCTGGAAATAAATTTACGGCCGTAACCAACAGATGTACCTGAAGGAACATCCTTCACCTTTACGAGATTGGCTTTGACCTGCATTACAGGCTTTATATCAAGATTTTCAGGATGTACTTCATCCGAAGGATAGCATCCGTAAAGAATGACGCCCGGTCTTGCATAGTCATAATATGCTTCCGGCACTTCCATGATCGCAGCGCTGTTTGCCAGCGATTTCATAGGAATATCGATACCGTTCTCCTTCATGACGTCGGCGAAATGTCTGTATCTGGCCGCCTGCAGCTTCGTAAATGCAAGATCGACCGAATCCGCGGTCGCGAAATGCGAGAACATGCCGTGTATTTTGAGAGCAGGAAGAGCTGTGATTTTCTTTATATCTTCCGCAGCGTCTTCGGCTTCTTCCGCCAGATACCCGATCCTGCCCATGCCCGTATCAAGTGCGATCATGATCTCCGCAGTCTTGCCCTGCTTCTGTGCGGCATCCGCAAGTGCAGCGGCTGTCTCGCTGCTGTCGCAGGCAGTAATAATGTCATACTTCACGACTTCGTCCGCATACATCGGCGGATTAAGTCCCAGACAAATGATATTTTCTTTGTATCCGGCTTCACGAAGTTCAATGCCTTCACCGAGAGTAGCTACTGCGAACGTATCAAAACCGCTTTCTTCGAGGACTCCGGCACATCTGACTGCGCCGCATCCGTAAGCATCGGCTTTTATTACTCCTATAAGTTTGACTCCGTCTCCGACCCTGGCTTTTATGCTCCTGATATTGTACTCAAGATTAGCCAGATTCACTTCTACCCATGATGGTCTCAACGCTTCCTTATACATTTAAATATCCTTCTTTCTCTTTTTCCGGAACCAGCATTCCCCCTGTTGCCCATATTATGTGTGTGCTGTTTTCCATTAAATCAGTAAGCTTATATTTATCCAAATACCCTCTCATTTCCTCTGATGACAGTCTGGCCGGCCCTGCAAATCCCGCACATGCCGACGGCTCGAGGAATATCGATTCCTTATAATAACATTCATGCAGATATTTGAACAGGGTTTTGTCTTCTAATGTCATACATCCGGAAAGTTCTGACTTCATTATATCACAAGCCACGCTGGATGCTCTGCCTACCGCCAGTCCGTCCGCCTGAGTATCTGTGCTTTTCAGGCCGTATTCATCTATAGAGACATCATGTCCCCTTCCCGATGCCATCGCGATCGTAAAACACGGTGCATCCAGAGGCTCGACAAAAAAGACATGGACATTTTTCCCGAACAATGTCCGCAGACCGAACGCGATACCTCCGGGGGCTCCTCCGACACCGCACGGTATATACACGAACAGCGGATGACTGTCGTCGACTGTAATGCCTTTATCTCTGAACTGCGGCACAAGTCTCCGGGCAGCTACGCTGTACCCGAGAAATAAATCGAGAGAATTCTCGTCATCCACGAAATAGCTTGACGGATCGGCATCGGACAGCTTTCTGCCATTCGCCACCGCAGTACCGTAATCAGATTTATACTCCATTACTGTCACGCCTTTGCTGCGCAGAAGATCTTTTTTCCACTGTTTGGCATCCGCCGACATATGTACGATCACTTTATAGCCGATCTTTGCACTCATGATTCCTATCGACATCCCGAGATTCCCGGTCGATCCGACCTGGACCTTATAATTTTCAAAAAAATCCCTCTTGTCCGCAAGAATCGAATAATCGTCATCGACTGACAGCAGTCCGTTTTCCAGCGCCAGTGTTTCAGTATGCTTCAATACCTCATATATTCCGCCGCGCGCCTTTACCGATCCTGCGATCGCCAGATGCGCATCGTCCTTGAGGAACGAACGGGCAGGAAGACCGCTCATTTTTTTCAAGGGCAGGAGCTCCGACTCTATCAGTCCCCCTTTCGCTGCTGTTTCCGGGAAAGCTTTCATGATGAAAGGTGCGAATCTCCCGAGCCGTTTTTCTGCATCGATTATATCGTCCATGCCTATCGAGTAATTTTTCCCCCCGTTGAGGCCGGGATTTATCCATATTACTTCGTGTCTGTTTTTTATTTCATCCAGTATCATTGCTTTCCTCACTGTATCAGATATGCAGATACCGGATGACAATATGCCATCCGGTACTGCTGATAGAATAATGCCTTATTTCTTTACGATTTTGTCATATCCGAGAACAGGATTCTCGTAATCACCGCGAGCCTTTTTCTTGTCCACGTATGCTGTCCAGATACCATCACTGTCTTCGAGGCCTACTGTTGCCGGATCATAAAGAGGATCGAGTCCGGCCTTCTTCTGCTTGTCGAAGTCCTTGAGAATTTTGAAGAATACAGGTGACAGAATAACTATGCCTATGAGGTTTGCCCAAGCCATGAGTCCTGCGCCTGTGTCGCCCATCGACCAGATGACCTGTCCGTTTACGAGAACACCCAGGAAATTGGCAAACAGGTATACTACCTGGAATACTCTTGTTGCAGCCTTGCTGCCCTTGGACAGATATCTCAGATTTGCTTCCGCCTGATAGTAATATGCCATCAGCGTCGTGAATACGAATATCGCGATCAGCACTGACAGCAGACAGTTTCCGAATGTTCCGCCAAAGCTTTCCTGCATAGCATCCTGCATGTAGCTCACACCGTATTCAACACCAGGCAGTCCCGTTTTGATGAGAACAGTGCCGTCAGCATTTGCAGATACATTATACAGTCCCGTAACCATAAGGGAAATGCCTGTGATCGTGCAGACCAGAAGCGTATCGATATAGACAGAAAGGCCCTGGATCAGACCCTGCTTTACAGGATGTGTCGTTTCAGCTGCCGATGATACGATAGGACCCGAGCCCTGGCCGGCTTCATTGGAGAACAGTCCTCTCTTGACGCCCCAGCCGATCATAGCTCCGATAATTGATTTGTACATTGCATTCTGTCCGAACGCTGCCGTGAACATATCCGCGATAGCAGATCCCAGATTGCCGATATTCATAAACAGAATAACAAGTCCGCATACGAGATAGATTATGCACATGATAGGTGCCAGCAGCTCTGCTACTTTGCCTATTCTCTGAATGCCGCCGAGGATAGAAACACCGAGAAGTACAAAGATAATGATTCCTGTTGCTACGAACGGAAGACCGAATGAACTCTGCAGGGCAACTGCTGTTGAATGCGTCTGAACCGCAGGCATGAGCAGTCCAGGCCCCATGATAGCCGCTATTGCGAAGATAACAGCCAGCCATTTGGCATGCAGTCCCTTTTCGATATAATATGCCGGGCCGCCGATAAGCTCTCCGTTCGATCTCTCTTTGTAAGCCTGACCTAATGTAGACTCTACCGTCGCACTTGCCGCGCCTACCAGCGCCGTGATCTGCATCCAGACAATAGCGCCCGGACCGCCGAAGAACAGTGCTGTTCCGACACCGGCGATATTGCCCATGCCGATCCTGGCTCCTACTGTGGTAGCAAAAGCCTGAAACGGTGTAAGACCGTTTTCCTTGGACTCTTCGTTCTTTTCACCGATAAGTCTGCACATTTCGATAAAATAGCGAAACTGTACACCTTTTGAGCGGAGCGTGAAATAAAGTCCGACCGCCAAAAGGAATACTACGAGCGCCGTGCTCCAGATTACGTTGTTAACCGAGTTAATAGCATTATTAAAAACCTCCATAAACAACTCCTTTCATAATAGTATAATAATAACAAATGACGGAAAGTTTTGAACTTTCCAAACACACTATACTATTATTTCAGGATTGTTTTGAGGACCTATCTTGACCTTGTTTTTACCATTTTTGATTTAAAATCACTATATTCCGGACAAACATATCTTCCGTTGCTTTCCGTTTTGCCTTTTATATCGATCGCTTCCGTAGGGCAGCGATGAATGCACGAGAAACACTGGATGCAGCCAGCTCCGAAATGCGGTCTGCCGTCCTGCATGACAATATTGCCGACCGGGCAGTTTGTTTCGCACTGCCCGCATGAGATACAGTCGGTTTCTGAAATCACGAAATCGACCTTGTTTTTAAACTTATTGAATGCCCTGTTGACAGCGCCCGACTTTATCAGGTTTTTAAATCCCCCGCAGGGACTTGTTATCATATCTCCCGCAGCGATATGTGCAGCAGTATCCTTAAGCACAGGCACCGCTGCCTTCAGTATCTGCTCCACAGCATCTTCAGAGAGCATTTTATCATGTATAACATAATTATCCGGCATGCGTATGCCGCAGAATCCCTTGAATTCAAACCATCTTTTTTCGCAGAGCTTTCTGCAGTATTTTTCGCAGCCGCCAGGATCGTTCCCCATTGTCACGACAAAATAAATATCGCGGTCGCCGCTGAATTTTATTTTTCTGATCTGATCTTCGACAACACGAGGCAGACGCCACGCATATACGGGCGACACGATCACGATCGGCCTGTCCGATTCCACCGTTACCGATTCGCCTTTCTTCATTACTTCATTAAGAGATATCGTCTGTTCGTTCAGTTCTTCAGCAAGCACATCTGCCGCGAACTTACTGTTGCCCGTACCAGTAAAGTATAAAATCATCCCATCTCCTCCATATGCGCAGCAATTTGATATGCATATATTATATCACATAATAATACCGGCTGCGACAGAGTGTTTGGTCAGAGACGGTGCCGGCCGGACTGCCGGAAAGTTTTAGCAAAGCAAAGACTGCCGCATTGAATACGGCAGTCTGCAATAACAGATCCGGGTCTGTCAGACGTTTTCTCTGGCACCATGCAGGATTGTATCGATATCGATGTTGAAACGTTTTATTCTGTACTGAAGGCTCTGACGGCTCATCTGCATGACTTTGGCAGACTGCGTTATGTTGCCCTCATTTGCAGCCAGAACACTGCAAATTGTTTTATATTCTATCTCGTGCATGGTATTGTTGAGTGAACCGGTGTCATTCGCGGCCGTACGGTTCTGTGTCTCATTTCGGTTCAGTGATGTCGTAACGACCGGACGGTCGTTCGTTTTGCTCATAACCACATGCTCTATCGCTTTCTGTAGATCCTCGACTGAGATTATCATCGGGTACGCTATAAGTGTCGCGTTATCTTCCGAAATATTCAGCGCGAGCAGTTTGCCGAAGTAGTTGCACTGATGCTCCATCTCCGCCGGTATGAAACACAGGTCCTGCGTTGTAACATCGTACTCCGCATTCCCCACTGTGATTTTCATTGTTCCCTCAAGGGGTATCATTATCTGTGGATATTCATGCGAATGCGCACCGCGGCACTCGTCGAATACATGTACGCTAATATTTGATATCATTGTCCTGCGCCGATCAACGGCCCCTCCCGAATTATCTGCGGGAGCCCGCAGCACTGCGAACTCCCGACTTGTTATTACTGCTGTTTATGAAACCTGATCGTCTTCATCTTCTTCGACCGCCTGTGCAGCCGCAAGTTTTGCGCCGATCTTATGCATCTTTCCGCCGAACCAGATGCCAAGTTTGCTCTGCTTGACTACGAGCGGTTCCTCGCCGTTATCCGGTGCGTTGACAACATGTTTTTCGTATTCATATGAACCGTCTGCCAGACGCGGACGTCTCTTCATATATTTGATGAAGCCGAAGAACATTATTATACCCAGGAAAGCTATAGGCATTCCGCATATTGCTTTGATTACCTTTACTCCTTCGATTCCTCCTGTCGATACGAACACGAGAGCTACTGCGATAAATAATACGCCCCAGTAGATCTTGACGTGTGAAGGAGGTTCTACCGAGCTCCTCGCATCAGCATCATGTATCGACATGCTTGACAACGTGCCCAGCATCGAGTTGGCCTGCGTGATCAGAGAAACTGCTATGATGACAAGCATGAATGCAGTCATGATCCCCGAAAGCGGTATGTGCTGGAATACTGACAGTGTCAGTGCTTCTGCTCCCTTTGTCTTATAGATCGCATAGTAGTCGATCCCCTTGTAATACTGACCGTATAGTACTGTGCCGCCGAATACTGAGAACCATACAAATCCGAACAGTGAAGGCATTGCCCAGTTGACTACGATGAACTCTTTCAGCGTTCTGCCGTAACCCATCTTGACGAAGAAGAGTCCGAGCATCGGCGCATAAGCCATCCAGTCTGTCCACCAGTACATATCCCACCACTGCGGCCAGTATGCTCCGTCCTTGAACGGCGATGTGAATGTCATGGATGAAACGAATGTCTGTACAAATTCGCCCAGTGACTGAGTTGAAAGGTTCAGTGTATATCCTATAGGTCCTACAAGGAATATGAATGCCAGCAGAATGTAATAGAACAATGTGTTCTTGTCTCCCAGCCAGGCTATTCCTCTCCTGAGGCCCGTAAGTCCTGTCAGCATGTATACTACGAAAAGTGCTCCGCCTACGCAGAAATACGTAAACATGTTTGCGTCTATTCCTGTCCAGAGTTCCACTCCTGCGGAGAGCTGCATGATTCCGTAGCCGAGGCCTCCGGATACTGCTCCTGCCAGTGCAAATGTTGTCAGGACATCTACGAATGATGCCCATTTTGTATTTACGAAGTTCCTGCCGAATACAGGTGTGAGCATTGAACTTACTTTGTAAGGCATGCCCATATTGTGGATCGCATATGCCAGAACGAGTCCGAATACTACGCAGCTGGCATACGGGGTGATCGTCCAGTGCATGAATGTCTTGGCCATGCCCCAGATGACAGCTTCATTCGTGCCGCCGGCAATGCCGGTGCCCGGTGCAGGTTCCATCGAGAACAGCAGCGGTTCAGCTGCGCCCCAGAATACGACGCCTGCGCCGATGCCGGTCGTCAGCGATACTGCGAACCAGTGTCTGTAACCGATCTTCGGCTGTGCATTAGGCCCGCCGAGCCTGATTTTCCCAAGCGGCGTCACCAGAACAACAATAAGGAATACAACGAATGCGAACAGCAGCAGACTCTCAACCCAGCCCAGGTTCCACATCATCTTGATGTAGAAGTTGTTCAAAACCTTTATAAAAGGTACCGGATTTCCGAAACCAAGCACTACCATTGTCACAAAAATAGCGCCGGGAATCAGAAGAACCGCAGGCCTGAGTCTGTACTTCTTTTGACTATTTTCCATTTTTTTCTCCTATAACTAACAATCAATCAATTAAATAACACAATCGAATCAAATGACCTTTTCAACATATCTTCTGACTATATCACGGTACCCGTCCATCTGCTCAAGTGTCGGAGGCTCCACTCCCTCAAGAGGATAGTCTCTTCCCAGTTTTGCATATGTAGCTGTACCGAGCTTATGATATCTGAGAAGCTCAGAATGATGGAGATGCTTTAATCCCGAGCAGAATCGGCCGATCGATTCCAGTTCCTGCTCTGAATCATTGACTCCCGGGATCACCGGTGTTCTGACGACAAGGCGGAAATCATCATCAATTTCATTTGTAGATTCTAAATTTTTCAAAATGATTTCGTTGTCTGCGCCTGCGTAACGCTTATGCATCTCGCTGCTGAAGATCTTCAGGTCCACATATGCCGTATCGACATATCGGAGCACCGAGCGCACTGTTTCCCACGGAGCATAAAAAGATGTCTCGATCGCGGTATTGATGCATTCGCTGTGAGCGCTGCTCAGTACCGCGCGGGTGAAATCGGGCTGAGCCAGTATCTCCCCGCCGGACATCGTAAGTCCGCCTTTAGAAATGAAAAAGAAATTAGAATCCTTTCTGACTTCTTTCATTACTTCATCTACGGTCATCTCCGTGCCGTAGACGGTTTCAGCCGTCTTTTCGATGTCGAACGACTGACTTTCCGGAGTAGAACACCATTGGCATCTGAGAGGGCATCCTTTAAGAAATACAACCGTGCGAAATCCGTCTCCGTCATGTATCGAAGATCTTTCAATTCTCAATACCATTCCTTTGAGATTGTTATTCTGTGATTCCATTTCCTGCCGCCTCTCTGAATACTAGTTGATATGTCTATTGTCCACATTAATATAATAAGCAATTATCGTGCCAAATTTCTCTGCTTGAACGCAAAATATTTTTGCATGTGCAGAAATATTTAAAATCCAGTAATTGCAACGTTTCTGCGCTTTCTGATGTTTTTCCCTCTGGAAAATTTCGACATTTTCAGATGTTTTTTATACAAAGCGTCTTTATTGTGTGCAGAATATTTTGCATGTGCAAAATATCATGTAAAGAGATTTTGCACCCTGCGTCATCCTTTGCACCCCTGCCAAACATCTGCACCATGCAAAAAGCGTCTCCCCGGGATACGCTCCCGGGAAAACGCCTGCTGCATTGTAGGATATTTGTACTTTATCGATATATGGTTTTATGCCCACTGGGCGTATTCTGTACGTCCGATGATCTCGTCCTGAGTCTCCTTGCCGAGTTCCACGAAGAATGCCGTATAGCCCGCAACTCTGATCAGAAGGTCTCTGTGATCTTCAGGATGTTCCTGAGCATCGATCAGAGTATCTCTGTCCACGATGTTGAACTGAGCGTGGTATACGCCAAGCGTATTCATAGTCTTCAGCAGGTTCATCATATGCGCGATGCCTGTTTCACCCTTGAGAAGTTCAGGCTCCATCTTGACATTGAGCTGAGTTCCCTGTGTATAACGTGCATGCGGTATACGGCTTACCGACTTGAACAGTGCTGTAGGTCCGTTCACATCTGTACCGCCTGTAGCGCCGATTCCATCTGTAAGAGGTGTGCCTGCGTAACGTCCCGAAGGAAGAGCGCCGACCCACTGTCCGATAGGCGTGTTGCCTGATACCGGCAGCATTCCGCATGTCATCTTTCCGAACTTTGTATCATATTTCTCGAACTGGTCAACGATGTAGCTGAATACTTCGCCTACGCAGAAGTCTGCTCTCTCGTCGTCATTTCCATACTTAGGAGCGTCCATGCACATCTTCTGGATATCTTCATATCCTTCAAAGTTGGCTGCCATCGCTTCGCACAGCTGATCCATCGTAACTTTCTTCTCATCAAATACCAGATACTTGACAGCTGCGAGCGAGTTGACGATGTCGGCCTGTCCAACTGTTATTACTCCGCCGCCTACTGTGAACTCAGCGCCGTTCGGCTGGCTGTAATCAGCTCCGCTGATCATTGTATGAGGGAATCCGAGCGACAGTACAGGTACTGTACGATAGTTCATGCTGAGGTAGTCGAGCAGCTGGTTTCCTGAAACGATTACGTCTACTATGTAATCGATGTGCTTTTTAACTGCGTTGAAGAAATCGTCGAATGTCTTGAAGTTTCTCGGATCTCCTGTGGAAATTGATACTCTCTTGCCTGTCGTTCTGCTGATTCCGTCATTGAGTGCGAGTTCGATGACTTCGCCCAGGTTGATATCAGCAATATCTGTATACTCTTTCAGTTTTCCTGTGAGATTGGTTTCTACGCATCCGCACGGGTTCCAGTTCCATGCTTCTCTCAGCGGAATGCCCTTGTTCAGAAGCATTCTGACGCCTACATCATTCGAGTAGATCGCCGGCATCGTGAGTCCCATGCCGATTGATTCAACTGCCTTGTGCAGTAATGAATCAGGGTTCTTCGACATGTCGTATGTGCATGCGAGGTTCGGCTCTTTGAACTTAACGTCCATTGTCGCCTGGATCATCATGTACGAAACATCGTTCGTTGCGTCATTTCCATATTCATCGATACCTCCGCAGCTCGTCTGAACTGTGATGCAGTATCCTGCTGCGTACTGAGCTGTTACTTCGTCCTGGAAGAGGCTCATTTCTGCGATCTTTATCCAGAGGCAGTCGAGCAGTTCCTGAGCTTCGTCAGGAGTGATCCTTCCAGCTTCGATATCAGCCTTGTAGAACGGGTAGAAGTACTGGTCGATACGTCCGAGGTTGTATGAAGAAGCGTTCTGCTCCATGAATATTGCATATTCATATGACAGCATGCTCTGGCATGCTTCGTAGAATGTCCTTGCAGGATGCTCAGGTACCCAGCGGCATACTTCCGCGATCTTGAGGAGTTCAGCTTTTCTTACCGGGTCGCTGCATTCTCCGGCCATCTGTTCTGCCAGATCAGCATGACGATGTGCAAGAAGAATGACTGAATCGCATGACATGATCTCTGCCTTATAGAAGAAGCTCTTTTCGAGATCTCCAGGTACGGAATCATCCAGCTTTGCCAGTGCGTCTTCTGCTTCCTGACGGAGAGCGCCGAGGCCCTTGTTGATGATGACTTCCCATGCAGGTGTTGTTTCTCCGTAACCTCTGACTGCCTTACGGTCGATGAAGATAACGCCGTTGTTTCTCAGTGTTTCCATATCTTCCGGTGCAAGCTTGCGCCAGCGGTCGAGCAGGCACTTGTTCTTCCAATATTCTTCTACGTCTTCCTTATATACTTTCTTTCCTTCCTCGCTCAGATAGAACGGGTCGAATTTTCTTGTGCTTATAGTATCGAGCTCGTCAGTGATGATTCCCGCAGAACTGTCTGCACAGAGTACTCCTGCACGCGGCTTGAATGCAACGCCGCCGACCAGAAGTTCGTGATCCTGAATAAAGATCTTTTTCTTTTCGCACTGTTTACGGTATCCGTGCGCCTTCTGGATGATCCACGGCTCGCCTTCGCTCTCCTTGAATCCTTCTGTAAGATATTTTGCGTTGTAAACATCCATTTCAACACGTGTCGAAAGATACTGTTTTCTGAGTGCTTCTATACGCTCCATATACTGCTTTGCCATAATGATGAACCTCCTTATATCGATAATCGCATCGTTTATGATTTTACGAGTGCTCCGGTCTGATTGACTTTTGCACTTTATTTCTTGTCTATATGTAAAGCAAGTTGCGTGCCACATTTCCAAATGCCCGGAATAATATTTTCCGATTTTGGCGAAGAGACACAAAATTCCGCTATTTCATCAGCTTTCTATCTGAGTTTCTGCAAAGAATTTGTTTAATCGGCACAAAATCATGATCTGTCTTTCACACGCTTCCGCAGCTGTTTGCGCCGCAAATCAGTGCAAAATAGTTTTGCAGGTGCAATCTTTTTTTGGCGGTTTTTTGCAGTTATTTTTGCAGTTTACGCTGTTTCCTTTGTGGAACCGACAACAGCCTCTGCATCATTGTAAAGTTTTTCTGCATGATATGCCTTGTCGAATCCTTCATCTTCTATTTTATCAGAAACACGTGCGCTGCAGAATTTTTTGAGTATCTTTACAATCACAAATGTTACTGCAAATGAATATACTGCCGCATAGCATACCCCGACCGCCTGTTTGCCGAGAAGTGCAAATCCTCCGCCGTAAATAAGACCGGCCGCGTCACCAGTGCACGACGGATCTGCGAAGATGCCTACGAGCAGAAGCCCGAGCAGACCGCTCATTCCGTGAAGCGCCCAGACATCGAGCGTATCGTCCCACTCGCGGGCCATTCTGAACTGCATACAGCCGTAACTGAACGCACCGCCGAGTATTCCCGCGGCCATTGCCGCCCACGGCTGAACATAACCCGCCATCGGCGTTACTACAATAAGTCCTGCGACTCCTCCGAGTATGCTGTCGAGCAGAGTGACATGTCCCGAGCGTATATACGATATTACTACCCACGAAAGCATAGCTGTCGCACTGGCGAAAATCGTATTGCCCATTGCCAGACCGGCTGTCCCGTTTGCGGCAAGCGCGCTTCCGCCGTTGAAGCAGAGCCAGCCTGCCCAGAGTATGCCGCCGCCGATCGCCACATATGCCATATTGCACGGGGTATAATCGAGTACTTTTCTTTTTCCGATGGCGAGTGCCGCGGCCAGCGACGAGAACCCGGCAGCCATGTGTACTACTATTCCTCCTGCAAAGTCCTTGACTCCGAACTGCGCAAGAAATCCACCGCCCCACACCTGATGCGCAAAAGGCGCATAAACAAGAATTGACCAGACAACGAGCAGGATGATATATGCCTTGAAGGAAAATCTTTCCGCAACGCCCCCGGCGATGATCGCAGGTGTAATGATCGCGAACACGAGCTGGAACGCGCAGAAAAGCACGAACGGTATGTTCGATGCAAATGCCCCCGGAAGAGCTGTAACGTTATGCAGGAATGCATACGACATGTCGCCTATTACTCCCCCGCAGTCGCCGCCGTATGCGATCGTGAACCCGCAGACCGCCCATACGACAGTAACAACGCCTATCGCTATTAAGCATTGGATCATGAGACTGACGGCATTCTTTTTTCTGACCAGTCCGCCGTAAAAAAGCGCCAGCCCCGGTGTCATGAAAAACACCATTGTTGTTGATAATAATACGAAAGACGTATCTCCTGTATTCATTCTTGTTTCCCTCCGTTGTTTGTTTTGTGTTAAAAAGAAAATCAAGCTGCCGGCTGACAGCCTGATTACTTCAATGTATACTAATCCCTTTTGAATACTGTTTATATTGCTTCTCTCAGCTCCGGGCACTCCCTGTATGTCTTTGGAGTCATGCCTGTGATACNGTGAAATGCACGCGTAAAAGTCGCGTTGCTGCTGTAGCCGACCATGACTGCTATCTCCATTACGCTGAAGCTCGTTTCTACCAGGAGCTCTTTGGCTCTGTCGATCCTGACGCGGCGGAGGTAAAGGCTCGGTGATACGCCTGTCTGCTGTTTGAACCAGTCGTTGTAATACGTAACATTGTAGCTTTCCATCTCTGCCAGCTGATTCACTGTGATCGGCAGGTCGTAATGCTCGCCTATGAAGCGGATCGACGGTGCCGCGCAGTTTTCGATCAGCTTGCTGTACAGATAATTGTACAGGTATCTTATCGACTGACTGTCCGGATTGTGACTGAGTTCCTGCTGGATAAGTTCAACCAGCTGAACGATCTGCCCGCGCATCGACACTATCATCGGATGCGAGAGGAAAAGCGCGTCTCTGTCATCGGATACATCTTCAGACAGATTTATCGCCAGCAGCTTTCCTATATAGTTGCACTGATGGCTCATGTCTGCAGGAATAAAACACAGTTCCTGCGGTGTGACTTCATACTCTGAACTCCCCACGCGTATCATCATGGTTTCCTGAAGCGGAACCAGGATCTGCGGATATGCATGTGTATGTTCCCCGCTGCATTCGTTAAATACATGGATGTTTACTTTAGAAATCATAATGTTCTCCTATTGGTCGGTTCTCCAAATCAAACTTCATATTTTCTATCTAAATATTAAGCAAGGAACGTGCCAAAAAACAGCCGCCGCCCTTTGCACCCAGCCGCCCGGCGGTTCGCAGCGCTCTGCAAAGGCCTGTTTTTAAGCGTTTCCGGCCTCATTTTTTATTTCTCTCCCGGTGTTTTTCCCCTGTTCCAACTTGAATTTTCACGCGTATTGAAAGCGTTTTTTTGCAGTTTTTGCGCAAAAATATTTTGCACTGCGCAAAAAACATTTGCGCGCATGCTGCTGATATAGTATTGATTTGTCCTTGAATTCAAAATAAGGTACCAAACGGACGATTTCCTTCATCCTGGTACCTTGTCCAATGGCTTACAGCGGTTAGTATGGGCTAACTCATGCCGTTTTCATCGATATCAGTGTATTGACCGATTGCTCAATCGCTGCAGCCCATTGCTTAAGGTACCAAATAATTTTTTCTCCTGTGATTGGTACCTTTTTTGAAGATCCAGGTTTTTCACAGGTTCCCCGCAGGTTTTTCTCCTGGCATTTCCAGCCTTTTCCGCATAATGTCACACTCCGGGCATAATCTCAAGCTGAAGATGATTTTGCGCCGGTTATGATTTCGGGCCGAACATAACGCCACGCGCCTGGCATACATTCCGGCCTTCCCCCGCATAAAAAAAGAAGCCGCGCATCAAGAAAATCATCTCTTGACGCCGCAGCCTCTCTTTTACCAAAATGAACACTATTTATTCTGAAACCACTTTATATTTACTTTGCCATATTGCTTAACACCGTTTGTCTGGCTATGTAACTATTTTGCTGTGTATTCGCCTTCACGCAGATACTTCTGGAGCTGTGCATCTGTCATATGATCGATGTCGATGTACTCGAGTGTGTATTTGCTGTTCTTGATCAGGTCTCTCTTCAGCATCGTGCTGGCCAGATAAGCCATTGCGTCTACTGTCGGTGTGTCTACTCCGTACTTGTCGCCGAGCTGCATGATCAGGTAGCATCCTACAGGAACGTCCTCTGTGATGTATCTGTTCTCGAGATCGAACGGGCCGTCGCCGTAGAAGTTCTCATATTTCTCTTCGAACGGTACTGCGAAATCAGGTCCCATGTACTCTTTGCCGTACATTGTTGTTCTGGAGAAGAAGTCTTCATAGTTTACTGTGCAGAGTCCGACTCCCATTGCCTTCGCAAGTGCCTTTTCCTCTTCCCAGAATACGCTCTGTACTTCTGCGATTGCCGGGCAGAGTGCGAATCCGTAAAGTGAATAGTTCTTCTTTTCCTGTCCGAGTACTGTGCCGAAGTTCTGCATCGTTGATACGCCCAGAACTGTTCCCGGTACATGGATAACAGGGTTTACATTTGAAAGGTTGATATCTACTACTGTGTCTCCCTCTACGAAACCGTCTCCTGTACGGATGGCATCGAATGCCGGGATGTAGTTTGCTGATTCAAGGAACGCTTCATTGTCTGACGAAGGAAGTGCGCAGCCTCTGATCGTTGTGATCCTGTCTTCTACTTTGCACTCGTTTGTTGCTACTCCGCCTCTTCTTACGATACGTACTCCGTAAGGTGCTGTGTACCATGCTCCGACAACTACCTTTGTATCGCACTTCATTTCTCTCATGAGCTTTCTGAATACGAATGTTCCGCAGTTGTCAGGAAGGATATGGATGACCTGTCCGTCTTCAAGTAATGGAATGAGTTCGCGGAAGATGTCTTCGTGTGCGATCGCTACTGCTGCAACGATGATGATCCCTGCTCCCTTTACTGCTTCTGCCATATTGTCTGTTGCGAGCTCGACACGGCCTGTGCCTCTGCGCTCAAATCCGTAAAATGAGAACTGGTTTCCTGTAAGTTTGATGCCTGTTCTGTCAAGATTTTTGAAGTTTACCGCTGCGAATCTCGGGGAATCCCAGATCCTTACTTTGCTGCCTGCCAGTGCGCAGTCTCCTGCCATTGTTTTTCCTACTGCGCCTCCGCCTAAGATCGCGATCGGTTTCTCCTTNTACTGCTGCAACGATTGATGGATCCCTGTCCCTTTTACTGGGCTTCTGCCATATGTCTGTTAGGGGAGCTCGACACGGCCTGCTGCCTCTGCGCTTCAAATCCGTAAAATGAGGAAACTGGTTTCCTGTTATTGATCCCTGTTCTGTCAGATTTTTGAAGTTGACTGCGCAATCTCGGGAAATCCAGATCCTTACCTTTGCTGCCTGCCAGTGCGCAGTCTCCTGCCATTGTTTTTCCTACTGCGCCTCCGCCTAAGATCGCGATCGGTTTCTCCTTAAGATAGCTCATATCCATGATTATTTCCTCCTTCATGTATTGCCGGCAATACATCCGGCCAGTGGCTATTGTTATTTGTTTTGTTTATATTTTGTCTGATTGCTCTTTATGATGTCATTGTACAAAACATTCAGGCCCGCCGCTTTGCGCAAACTGTCGATTTTTTTGCAGACTTTCGGATGCTGTAATATCTCCTTCTGTCAGGGAAGTGCAAAACAGTCATGCATAAGCTGCAATACAAAACCCGCAGATCACTCTGCGGGTTTTGCATAAAAAGGTTGTTTATGAGCTTTCCTGCTATTCTGTTATAGCAAGTATGTCTTTAACGAATTCTTTCTTTCCGTCAATATTGCCCTGTCTGGAAATCATGATTCTCTGCGCCTGAGGGGAACCAGCTCCGTGCATCGACTCTGTCTTGTAGCCGACCGCCGCTGTTCCGAGGCACATGTTCTCGATGAATCTGAGGACTTTCATTCTGTCTTCGACCGGAACATCCGCTCTGCCTGCAAAATATTTTCTGCATATCTCGCCGACTGTCTCGCCGTTGTTGCCTACTACTTCGTCGGAATTGAAATCCTTTTCCGAAGGAAGAGTTACCATGAGGCCTCCCGCGATATCTTCAGCAATACGTGCGATTTCATAAGGGAATCTCGTAACGTTCTGCTTGCATACATTTGCCAGAAGCATATCTATTTCGTAGTTGCCTGATGCCGTCTGACTTCCCTGGCATGAACATGCTATGCCGCATGCATAAAGCGTCTCGTTGAGATGCGTCATTTCGATCAGCTTGTCCTTGATATGCGATACTTTATCTACTCCGTTGTATTCCGCCGCAAGTGCCGCCGCTCCGATGAGTGTGTCGCCTACGCCGACCTTGCATCCGCCGTAGCTCTGTCTGTGATATCCCGCAAAACGTTCTACCAGCTTTCCGGAGAAATCAAACTCACCGTCCATGAATACATATTCGTTAGGAATGAAAACGTTATCGAACACTACCAGAAGCTCCTGGCCTCCGAAACGCTTGTTCCCCACATCTATGCTGCAGCCTTCCATCTTTCTCGTGTCGCATGACTGTCTTCCGTAAATCATGTAGACACCGTCTGCATCCGAAGGACATGCGAATGATACTGCATAATCCTTGTCGGCTTCCTTCATTGCGATCGTCGGCATAACGAGATGCCAGTGTGAATTGAGCGCTCCGGTCTGATGGGCCTTGGATCCCTTGACCACGATCCCGTCCGCGCGTCTTTCAACAACATGTACGAACATATCCGGGTCGTCCTGCTGGCTCGGGGCCTTGCCTCTGTCGCCCTTAGGGTCGGTCATTGCTCCGTCGACAGTGAGATCCTGCTCCTGCATCATCTTTACGAAATCAACAAGTCTCTCGTGATACTGTGTTCCGTATTTCTGATCTATGTCATATGTCGTTGAGAACTCAGCGTTGATGGCATCCATTCCTACGCAGCGCTGGAAACATGATCCAGTCTTCTGTCCGAGCAGTCTCTGCATTTTGACCTTATTGACAAGGTCATCTGTCCCCTGATGGATGTGCGTGAAACGGTTGACCCGTTCGCCCGATATGCTTGACTTTGCAGTCATGATATCTTTATATTCATCTCTCGATGCCAGTTCATATGTCATTGCCACACAGTTTATCGACGGGCGGATAATCGGGTGATCCACCCAATTATCGACCTTTTCGCCGAACATATATACCTGTGTCTTCATTTCTCTAAGACTTTCGATGTATTGTGCTCCGGTCATCATAACAGTTTACCTCCTACTGATTTCTGAGTTGCGAGTTTAAGATAACTCTGGTAACGCTCTTCCGCATCTGCCTTTGTCTTGGCAAAGAACTTCTCCGCTGTGTCAGGTGACTGCAGCTTAAGTGATGCATATCTGTTTTCTCCGAGGATGAAGTCTTCGAAATCGCCTGTCGGCTCTTTGGAATCCAGTATGAACGGATTCTTTCCTTCCGCCTTCAGATCCGGATTGAATCTGTACAGGTGCCAGTAGCCTGCTTCAACTGCCTTCTTCATGTGGATCTGGCTGTTGCACATGCCTTCCTTGATTCCGTGCTCTATGCATGGGCAGTAGCAGATGATGATCGAAGGTCCGTCATAAGCTTCCGCTTCCTTCATAGCCTTCAGTGTCTGCTCCGGATCATATCCCATTGCTACCTGAGCGACGTATACATATCCGTAACTCATAGCCATCATGCCGAGGTCTTTCTTTCTCGTCTTTTTGCCGGCCGCCGCGAACTTCGCGATAGCTCCTGTCGGTGTCGACTTCGATGACTGGCCGCCTGTGTTTGAATATACTTCTGTATCGAGTACCAGGATATTGACGTCAAGGCCCTCTGCGATAACGTGATCAAGACCGCCGTAACCGATATCGTAAGCCCATCCGTCTCCGCCGAATGCCCAGAACGATTTCTTTCTCAGGAATTCTTTATCCTTGAGAACAGCATCGATCAAAGCTGCGACTTCCGGATCAGCCTGCTCTCTTGCATCAGTAATGCCTGCAACGAGATCATCTGTTGCCTCTGCCGATCTTTCTCTGTTCTTCCTGCTTGCTATCCACTCATCGCATTCTGCCTGGCACACACCTGCATCTCTCAGTTCTATGATCGTCTCCGCAAGTCTGTCTCTCTGCTTTTCAGCACCCATCATCATTCCGAATGCATACTCGGCATTATCCTCGAACAGTGACATTGCCCATGTCGGTCCATGTCCCTTTTTATTCATGCAGTAAGGTGTAGTAGGTGTGCTCCCGCCGTATGCCGATGAACATCCCGAAGCGTTGGCGATATACATCGTATCTCCGAAGAGCTGTGTTGCCAGCTTGATGTACGGAGTTTCTCCGCATCCTCCGCATGCTGCCGGGAACTCGAACAGCGGCTGTGAGAACTGGCTGTTCTTGACGTTTGTCGGCCTTACTTCATTCTTATCGCTTATCTCCTCTGTCGCGAATGTCCAGTTGTCCTTTTCGCAGAGCTGTGATTCGAGCGGTTTCATGACAAGAGCTTTTTCCTTTGCCGGGCACACTACCGAGCAGCTTCCGCAGCCTGTGCAGTCAAGTGCCGATATCTGAAGTCTGTACTCATATTTCTCCAGTCCTTTGCCTTTTGCCGGTACTGAAATGAATTCTGCAGGTGCTGCCGCTTTTTCCTCTTCATTGAGAAGATACGGTCTTATTGCTGCATGCGGACATGCCGCTGAACATCTGTTGCACTGTATGCAGTTTTCAGGCTGCCATTCAGGAACATCTACTGCTGTTCCTCTCTTCTCATATGCTGTAGTACCTGTCTTGAATGTTCCGTCCGCCTTGTCCATGAATACGCTTACAGGGAGTTTGTCGCCCTGCTGTTTGTTTACCGGTACAACGACTTCTCTTACATGCTTAGGCAGAGCGCTCAGATCTTCCTCCTCAGGTTCTATTGTATACCATTCCTCCGGAATGTCTATCCTGACAAGCTCGGTGATCCCGCTGCTGATAGCCGCGATGTTCATGTCTACGATGTTCTGGCCCTTCTTCGAGTAAGACTTGATTATAGCCTTCTTCATGTATTCTTCAGCCTTGTCTATAGGAAGCACTCCCAGAAGTTTGAAGAATGATGCCTGCAGTATCGAGTTTGTTCTGTTTCTGAGTCCCAGCTTCTTCGCTATATTGATAGCATCTATGATGTAGAACTGTGCATTCTTGTCTGCAAGTCCTCTCTTCATCGAATCAGGGATGTGTTCTCCGATCTCATCTTTGTTCCAGATGCAGTTCAGGAGGAATATGCCTCCGTCTTTCAGGTCTTCAGTCATGTCGTATCTCGTTACATACGAAGGTGCCGAACATGCCACGAAGTCTGCCGCCGTTACCAGATAAGGCGAACGGATAGGCTGTTTCCCGAATCTCAGATGTGACTGTGTAAGTCCGCCTGATTTCTTGGAGTCATATACGAAGTATGCCTGTGCATACATATCTGTATTGTCGCCGATGATCTTGATCGAGTTTTTGTTTGCTCCTACTGTTCCGTCCGAGCCGAGGCCCCAGAGCTTGCAGCTTACTGTGCCTTCCGGAGTAACATTTATTTCGCCGTTCATAGGAAGCGAATGATTTGTAACATCGTCGTTTATGCCTACTGTGAAGTGATCCTTAGGCTGATCGTTCATCAGGTTTTTATATACAGCTTCGATCTGTGCAGGGGTCGTATCCTTTGACGAAAGGCCGTATCTGCCTGCGATGATCTCCATCTTTCTGTCTGACTCGTAGAAAGCATCTACAACGTCCAGATACAGAGGATCGCCTATGCTGCCTGATTCCTTGCATCTGTCAAGAACTGCAATGCGTTTAACAGTTGCAGGGATCTTGGCCATGAATCTGTCGATGGCGAAAGGTCTGTAGAGGTGAACATTTATCATTGCGACTTTCTGGCCTTTTGCCATAAGATAGTCGACCGTTTCTTTCATCGTCTCACATGCGGAACCCATAGCTATTGCCACATATTCTGCATCCTCAGCACCGTAATAATCGAAGAGATCATAATTTCTTCCTGTGATTTTATTGATTTCTTTCATGTACTGAGCTACAACCTCAGGTACTCTGTCTATCCACTGGTTCACTGCTTCCTTCTGCTGGAAGAAGATATCAGGGTTCTGCGTTGTTCCTCTCAAGGTAGGTCTCTCAGGGTTGAGCGCTCTTTTTCTGAATGCGTCTACTGCATCCATATCGAGAAGCGGCGCCACATCATCTGCTTCGAGTACATCAATTTTCTGAAGCTCATGCGATGTTCTGAATCCGTCAAAGAAATGCATGAAAGGCACGCTGCTCTTTATTGCGGAAAGGTGAGCTACATTTCCAAGGTCCATAGCTTCCTGCGGACTTGCCGATGCCAGCATCGCCACACCAGTCTGTCTGCAGGCCATTACGTCTGAATGATCGCCGAAGATCGACAGCGCGTGCGCTGAAACTGTTCTCGCCGACACATGGAATACTCCCGGTTCAAGTTCTCCGGCCACCTTATATATGTTAGGTATCATAAGCAGAAGACCCTGTGAAGCCGTATATGTTGTAGTAAGCGCGCCTGCCGAAAGTGATCCGTGTACTGTTCCTGCAGCGCCTCCCTCAGACTGCATTTCAACGACGTCTACTGTCTGTCCGAAAATATTTTTCTGACCATTGGCCGCCCATTCGTCAACGCACTCCGCCATTACTGAAGACGGGGTAATAGGGAATATTGCCGCGACCTCCGTAAAAGTATATGATGCGTATGCAGCTGCGGTATTACCATCCATTACTGCTTTTTTCATTTTATGTTCTTTCTCCTTTCGTTTGCTGTTTACCTGTGTTTTTTCAAGTTTTTAACTATCTATTTCTTATTATTGCTTCAACTGCTTAAATGCTCCGATTTGTTTACATTATGCACTTTATCATATATAATTTTATTTGTATAATACTTATAAATTGCACTTTCCATAGCTTCCGGCTATGACATAGGGGGGATCGTTTTATGACACTCAGGCAACTCCGATATATAGTCGAGGTATCAAACTGCACATCTCTTACGCAGGCCGCAAATAATCTCTATATCGCGCAGCCAAGTCTCAGCAATGCTATACATGAGCTCGAGGACGAACTGGGTATTACTATTCTAAACCGAAGCCGCAAAGGCATCACATTCACCCCGGAAGGGATGGATTTTGTCCTGTATGCGGCACATGTGCTCGACCAGGCGGACGAACTTTACGAACGGTTTTCGAAAAACAAAAACACAGATTCCCAAACTCTCAATATATCCGGACATCATTATATTTTTGTCGCAGAGGCAGTCGGTGCTTTCATCAATGGTCTTGCTCCTGACGATAATATCAAGATACATTACCGCGAAGGCTCGACTTCAGCTCTGGTCAATGACGTATGCACTCAGCGCAGCGAGATCGGGATCATTTTTCTTTCCGAAGTCAACCGCGGCTTCATGATGAAAATCCTGAAAGAAAACATAATGGAGTTCCATCCGCTCTTCACTTCTCATCCGTGCGCTTATCTCAGCAGTCATCATCCGCTTGCCGGCAGGAAAAGCGTCACACTGGATGATCTTTCGCCTTATCCATATATCTGCTACGAGCAGGAGACTGATTCGCCGCGTTACGCAGAGGAGGTTCTCAGTCCTCCTTCACCGGGTCAGATCATTTATGCCCATAACTCTCTCAGCATGATGCATATCATCAAAAATACAAATGCATATAACATAGGCAGCGGCAGCAATGCCGACAACGATGTCTACAATGAGCTCTGCATGATCCCGATCCTGAACATGGTATCGTCCATGACCATAGGCTGGATCAAACTCAAGAACCACGAATTGTCTGATGAAGCAAAGATATTTATCGAACATCTTCACCACGCCGTCGACAATGCTACTTATATCAAAGCCTAGTAAATGATGAAAAGGGTTCTGCGTTCCCTTACAGTGCCATTTTATATATTTCTGCCGCTTTTTCTTTTGTCAGCTGTACGAAGCTTCCGTGATTAGGTGCTTCGAAGAACATGCTCTCTACGAGTTTAGGGATATCTTCTTCTTTGCCGCCGAGTTCGCTGATCGATGTGCGCATGCCGATCGATTTGATAAACTGCTCGTATTTTTCAATTCCTTCGAGTGCTGTTGCTTCAGGATCTTCGAAGTTCATCTCGCATCCCCATACTCTTGTTGCGAACATTACGAATCTTTCAGGTCCCTGTTCTTTCATTGCATATCTCATCCATGAAGGGAAGAGAACTGCCAGGCCTTCGCCGTGTGAGCATCCGTATGTTGTGGAAAGTTCGTTTTCCATGTGATGTGTGCCCCAGTCCTGTGCACGGCCTACACCTGTAATGTTGTTATGTGCTACTGTAGCTCCCCACATGATGTTTGCACGGGCATCATAGTTTTCAGGATCTGCCATAGCGCGTTTGCCTTCCTTGATGAGTGTCAGCATAACTGCTTCGAGCATACGGTCTGTGAGTTCAACACCCTGAGTATGTGAGAAGTAACGCTCCATGCAGTGTGCAATGATGTCTGTAACGCCGCTTGCTGTCTGATACGGAGGCAGTGAGCATGTAAGTTCAGGATTCATGATCGAGAACTTAGGTCTGAGGATGTCGCCGTCTGCACATCTCTTATGCATTCCGTCTTCATGTGTGACTACCGAATCCGTTGATGCTTCGCTTCCGGAAGCCGCAAGTGTAACAATAGTTCCTACCGGAAGTGCCTCTTCAACAACTTTCCCTGTATAGAAATCCCAGAAGTCGCCGTCATATGGTACTCCGAGAGCAATAGCTTTTGCTGAGTCGATTACGCTGCCTCCGCCGATAGGGAGCATGAAGTCCACTTTTTCCCTGCGGGCAAGTTCAATACCTTCATAGATGAGTCCGCTCTTAGGGTTTGGTGCAACTCCGCCGAGTTCTACATATTCAACTCCTGCTTCGTCGAGCGATGCCTTGACGCGGTCGAGAAGTCCGGATCTCTTGACAGAGCCGCCGCCGTAATGAATCAGTACTTTGTGGCCGCCGTACTTTTTAACGTACTCGCCTGTCTGCTTTTCTGTGTCTTTTCCGAATAAGAAATATGTCGGGCTGTAAAATGTGAAATTATCCATGATTAACCTCCTATAGTTTTCGATGGTTCGACTTTTTATCTTGGCCTCATTATATCTGTTGTCAGACATGAACGATTTGCACTTATTCGTCATTTTTTTGCAGAGACTCACTTTTGATTTTACATTTTCCGCAGCAGTGTGCGCGCGCCTATATATATGATGTAAACTAACTGACCACAAATTGCAAAAATCACATGAGTACGTGCAAACCATTGAAAAATGGGCTGCTATATAATAATCTAAGAATGGAGGGACCGTCATGAGCAAATTAATGGACGAGTTTTACAACGATCTTGACCGGTGCTATGCAGAATGCAGCCTTGAGTCGACAGAACAATTCCTTCTGGACAGCGTCAACAGTAAACGCGCGGAAGGTGACGAAGAATCAGAAAAGCTGATTGCTGTTTACAACGAACTGGGATCGCTGTACCGCGGCACCAGCAGATACTCAAAATCTCTGGAGGCCTTTGAAAAAGCGAAAGAACTCGCTGCGCGGGTATTCGGGGAAAACTGTACGGAATACGCGACGATCTTGAATAATATGGCCGGAACATACAGGCTGATAAAAGAGTACGATACGGCGGCAGAACTTTTTCAGAAGACACTGGAAATATATAAAAGCGAAGGAATGCGCAACAATTATGTTTACGCCAGCGCACTGAACAATCTGTCTCTCGTGTATCAGGAAACGAAGCAATATGGCAAAGCGATAGTATACCTGGAGGATGCACTTGCCCTGATCGAATCAATGCCGGAACACCGCCAGGAGATCGCCATAACATACAGCAATCTTACGGCGCTGTACCACGCATCAGGCGACGAAGAGAAAGCTATGTCATGTCTGGAGCGCGCGATACGGGAATATGAGAAATGTCCGGAAGACGAACGTTCCCATTATGCAGCGGCTCTCAACAGCCTTGCCGGATATCTTTACGCGGAAGGCAAATGCGAACGCGCAATTGAATTGTATCTTAAATCTGCCGGATATACCAAAAGGTTTTTCGGAGAGAATATAGAATACGGGATCACCTGTCAGAATATGCGCTGGGCATATGAGAAACTCGGCAAGCACGACGAAGCGATCGCTTCTTTAAAGAAAGCCGCGGAAATCTACGAACGCATACTCGGCCCTGATAACGACCGCACCCGCAACGCGGAAGACGATCTCGCCAGACTTGAAAAAGAGGCCGGCTGATGAAGGGGCTTGAACTTGCTGAGAGGTATTTCAGCGAAGCCGGACGTCCGGCTCTTGAAAAAGCATTACCTGATCTTATGCCGCGCATAGCGGCGGGACTTGCGGGTGAAGGTTCGGAATGCTTCGGATTCGACGACGAATATTCCCGCGACCACGACTGGGGACCGTCGTTCTGCATCTGGCTGGATGAAGATGATTACAAGTCATACGGACATGAAGTACAGAAAATATACGACGAACTGCCGAAGGACTTTCTGGGTTATCCGGAGAGAAAAGACGGCCCGAACAGCACAGGACGTGTCGGATGCCTGAGTATAAAATCATGGTATCTGAAATTTACCGGATGTCCGGCCGGCCCCGAAAACACATTGCAGTGGATGCGTATTCCGGAAGCATTCCTGGCGACTGCTGCGAACGGCAGAGTTTTTTACGACGAATACGGCCGCTTTACCGCAATCAGAAACAGGATAAAATCGTATTACCCGGAAGACGTACGCATAAAGAAGATCACTGCGAGAGCCGCAGTCATGTCGCAGTCCGGGCAATATAACTATCCGCGCTGCATCAGGCGGGGCGAAACCGTCGCAGCATACCTCGCTCTTGCGGAATTTATTAAAGCAGCGATTTCAATGACGTATCTTCTCAACAGAAAATATGCGCCTTTCTATAAGTGGATGTACCGGGGAATGGAAGATTTCACGATACTGCCGAGAATAAAATCGCAGATACTCGCGCTTGGCTCCGGCAGCAGCGAAAATGCCCAGGAAACGATCGAAGGCATCTGCATCAATATCGCAGCGGAACTGAGACGTCAGCATCTCAGTGAAAATCACAGCGCATTTCTGCTCGATCACTGCAGCGAAATGACGGAACGGATCAGTGATCCTGCAATAAAACAGATGCATATAATGGAGGGATGATCAATATGTCAACAAATGTAGCAGATGAAATAATAGCAATTGAATGGAGAATGTTTGACGCGACGCAGAACCGCGGAGGCCGCGCCGCCTGTCAGGACGATATGAATACTTTTTATATCATGCGTTCCAGTCAGCTCGAAGCGTGGAACGAGTTTATGTGTGAAAGCTACTGCGATGATCTTCTCGCAGCTCAGTCAGCCGGCAGGAACCTCGTCAGCGAAAAATACGGCTATATGATGGAACGCACCAATCCTGTCGAATTTGAGGAAATCAAAGGCCAGCTTCCGCCGCGCGATCCTGAAAAAGACGCGATCATCGATGAAATATGCCTCGCGCATACAGAATGGCTCGACAAACTTGCCAAATGGTATCCGCATCTTGCCGGCCAGGGACGTCCGATCCACAGAACAGGAGATGCGGTCGATGTCACATCATTCGAAACATATCTCTGGGGCGAGCTGGCAACATATTCTCTGAAAACAGTAAAGCTCTATGCCGAGTACGTCAGAAAGCTGCAGGACGACGGTCTGAATATGAATACCATGATAATGAACAATATGGTCACAAAATACGGCTACAACTCGATGCAGGCTGCGGAGGAGAAGCTCGCCGGAAAATAAAAAAACGAGAGGGAAAAAGATTGAAGAAAAAAAAGACCGATAAAACCGCGATAGACATGACGAACGGTCCGCTGGCCAGAAAGATACTTCTTTTCAGCCTGCCGCTTATGGCAACAAATGTGCTGCAGCTTCTTTTTAATGCTGCAGACATCATTGTCGTAGGCCGTTTTGCAGGGCATACAAGTCTTGCCGCAGTCGGAAGCACAGCATCTGTCATCAATCTTTTTATCACTCTGCTCGTCGGTATCTCTGTCGGCGTAAACGTTGTCATTGCAAGATACATAGGAGAAACCGGCAGAAGCAAAGAAATATCGCGTGCACTTCACACTTCGATAACTATTGCACTGATCGGCGGCGCTGTACTCGGAGCCATAGGCATACTCAGTTCGGGCCTGGTTCTCGACCTGATTTCGACGCCGAAAGACATTAAACCGCTTGCGCTCGTTTACGTACGCATATACTATATCGGGACACCGTTCGTAATGATATACAATTACGGAGCATCAGCTCTGAGAGCCAAAGGCGATACGAAGCGTCCCCTTCTTTTCATGCTCGTGAGCGGCACACTGAACGTGTGTCTCAATTTGTTTTTTGTAATATGCATGCATATGGCCGTATCGGGAGTAGCTATCGCCACGGTCATAAGTCAGGGAGTCAGCGCTGTACTCATTCTCAGATACCTCTCCAGGTCAGACGGCGACCTGCACTTCTCATTCAGCAAATTATGTTTCGACAGACGCAGCATGTACAGCATGATGCGCATAGGCATCCCGGCAGGCGCACAGGGATGTCTGTTCAGTCTTTCAAATGTTGTGATACAGAGCGGGATCAACGCATACGGAGGCATTATAGTCGCAGGCTGTGCCGCGGGTGAAAACATCGAAAGCTTCATTTACTTCGCGATGAATTCCTTTCACCATGCAGCCCAGACATTCATAAGTCAGAATATCGGAGCTGCCAAATACGACAGGATCACCCGCATAATAAGAATGTGCCTCGTGTACACCCTCATTCTCGGAGCAATACTGTGTTCTGCCGCGGGATTCTTTGCCCCGCAGCTCATCAGCATTTATAACAGCGATCCTGCAGTAATAAGCGCGGGCGTACAGAGACTCATGACCGTTGCTGTTTTATACGTTATATTCGGCGTTGCGGACGTTTTCATCGGAGCTATCCGCGGATACGGCATACCTATAGTGCCTGTTGTGATCAACCTGATCGGAACATGCGTGTTCCGTCTTCTCTGGGTCACATTCCTGGACACGAGTTCACACGGAGTCCAATGGGTATATGCGTCATATCCGATAAGCTGGATCATCGTTGCCTCAACACTTGCCATTTACTGGATACACCTGAGACGCAAAGAGAAAAAAGAAAGGTTTGTTAATACAGAATCCAAATGTTAAAATATACAATACGTAGATAAAATAATTGATTGGTTGGTGACTAACATGAAATACGAAGAAGTTATGGAAATATTGTCGCAGTGCGGCACCGGTGCAGTGCTGACTGCGCAGGACTGCAGCATCATTGCTGTCAACGATGCCGGTGATAAACTGCTTCACGGCGGCGGAGCTCTGGCGGGTAAATCTCTGCAGGAAACTGCCCCTGTTCTCTGTTCCGACTCGGAAGACATACTTTATGATAATCCCGTTTTCGGAGAATACCTTCTGCGTATCCCGGGACCGGAACTTTCCGATCTTCCCGACGGCTCAAGAATGATCTATTTCCGCGACGCCACAAACGACGCCTGCCACGATATGCTTATCAGCGTTTTCAATCAGCTCAATGAAGCCATAGCTTTATACGATGCCGATGCAAGAGTATATCTTCTTAATAATGCTGTGACTAACCTCGAGTCGATAGTAACGCAGGATGTGCGCGGGCAGGCTGCCGATACAGTTTATCAGTATCTCGACGGAACGGAACTGAGCATCACCCAGGTGCTCAGAGAAAAACATTCTGTCCTCGACGAACACGTGCATTACACCACGCGCTTCGGGCGCAATGTCGATGTAGTAGCCAGCGATTACCCTATTACTCAGAACGGGCAGACACTCGGCGCATTCTGCGTAATGGAGGATTACAGCAAGATAGACGACCTGCACAAGCAGATCATGGATCTTCAGGGCAAGCTGATGGATACGGCTATGCCCGGGAAACACAGGGCCAAATCGATCCTGCGTCCGCGCTACACATTCAAAAACATCATTTATGTAAATGACGGCATGAGCAATGTTGTCGCCCAGTGCAAACAGATCGCCAAGGGCGATTCTTCGGTAATGATATACGGCGAAACCGGCACAGGGAAAGAGCTCTTCGCCCAGAGCATCCATAATGCGAGCAGACGTGCAGATGATCCTTTCCTGGCCATCAACTGCGCGGCGATACCGGAAAGTCTTCTCGAAGGACTTCTGTTCGGGACGGAAAAAGGCGCATATACAGGCGCTGAAAGCCGGCCGGGACTGTTCGAGCAGGCAAATCACGGCACGCTCCTTTTAGATGAAATCAATTCCATGGACATCAATCTGCAGTCAAAACTCCTGCGCGTACTGCAGGAAGGCACTGTACGCCGCGTCGGCGGTGCATATGAGATCGATGTCGATGTCCGCGTGCTCTCAAACATCAATATTCCTCCGAATGAGGCTATCGAAAACAACAAACTCCGCCGCGACCTGTTCTACAGGCTCGGTGTAGTGAATATCAGCATACCGCCTCTGCGCGACCGTAAAGATGATATTCCGCTTCTGTCAAAGCACTTCATAATACAGTACAACAAGAAGCTGGGCAAAAATATTACTGATATTGACGCTCAGACTCTCGAGCTGTTCTACGCATACGAATGGCCCGGCAATGTCCGCGAGCTGCAGCACGCGATCGAACATGCGATGAACATCATGCCTGACGGTTACGATGTCATAACTCCGGAATTTATTCCGGAACATATAGCAGATGAAACCAACGTTGCGAAAGTCATGGGTACTCCTGCGCCGGCACTTCCCGAGGGTTCGTTCCACAACACGATGCACGACATCGAACTTCGCACGATCTGCAAGATCCTGCAGGAAAACAACGGCAACATTTCCAAATCGGCAAGGGAACTCAAGATGAGCAGGCAGAGTCTGCAGTACAGAATCAAAAGATTCCAGATCGATATAGACAAACTGCTGGGAAGAGATCAATAGAAAAAAATCACAGGGGGATAAATACAGTGAAAAGAAAAATAGAAGTTTTTGACTATGCAAACGAAATCATGCAGGCCGTAAAGACAGGCGTGCTGCTTACTACCAAAGCAGATACTGTCGATTCCATGGCAATATCATGGGGTTCACTCGGAATATTCCTGGATAAAAACATATTCTGCACGTACGTCAGAGAAAGCCGTTACACAAAAAAACAACTCGACAAAAATCCGGAATTCACGATCAATGTTCCGGTAGGAGCATATGATAAAAAAATCATCGGTTACTGCGGTACCAGATCCGGAAAGGATACCGATAAAATCAAAGACCTTGGTCTTACACTTGAAGAGCCTGAGATAATCAGTGTCCCCGGTATCAGAGAACTGCCGCTGACGCTGGAGTGCAAAGTGCTTTTCGGGGAAGTCCAGAATATCGTCAACATACGTAACGATGCACTGATGAGAAAGTTTTATATCGATGTGGCCGATTTTCAGTTCGCGTCGAAGGACTATCCGATCGATTATCACACCGAATTCTACGGAGAGATAGTAAGCGCATACATTATCGAATAATACGAGTACACTGAGCGAAGAAATACCACTGCAGCTGTAAAAAACAGCATACAGTGGTATTTTTAAATTATTTTATATATATCTCCGCTTCTGAATAAAGAGCCGCCGGGCCCGCGATGGTCACTTTGTCTCCCTGCAGTCCGCAGTACAGTGTGCCTCCCCTCTTCGAAAGCTGCCTTGCCTTCATATGATCTCTGCCGAGTTTTTCAGCCCAGTAAGGCATCATCCGGGCATGCAGCCTCCCGGTAACAGGATCTTCCGCTACTCCGCATTTTGGATAGAATCCTCTGGAGACGAAATCGAAATCATCGTATCCCGGNGCGGANATGATCAGGCCTATCCCGTCTAATTCGCTTATTCCGGCAATGTCCGGTTCGAAATTTCTTACTGCATCGGCGTTTTCAAGAACTGCTATTATTTCGTCTTTCTGCAGTATCTCGACAGGTTCAGCGCCAATGGCTTCAATAACTTTATCAGCTGCAGCTTTATCGGTAACCGGCTCCGGCTTGAGATTCGGGAAAATCATTTCGATCAGATCTCCTTTTCTCATTGCCGACAGTTCTCCGCTCAGTGTGTCGAACCATACCATGTCCGATTCTTTCTCATAGTACCGGAACAGGATGAACGATGTTCCCAGTGTCGCATGACCGCAGAGGTCGATCTCTCCGCCCGGTGTGAACCATCTCAGATGGTATCTGTCTTTGCCTGTTTTTACAGTAAAGGCAGTTTCCGACAAATTGTTCTCTATAGCTATCTTCTGCATCATCTCATCCGGCAGCCACTCGTCCATGACGCATACCGCTGCCGGATTTCCTTCCATAGGTTTTTCCGCGAAAGCATCTGCTATATACATTTTCATCGCACGTACCTCCTTTATTTCTGATATTATCATACCTTTACATCAGTCTCAGTACAATACGCGAATTATGCTTAAAATGATTTCTGTCTGCCTATCACCCAACAGCCTTCAATATTTCCTTCAGATATCCGTACATCCTCACCGCACTGCTTATTTCCAGCGACTCGGACGGCGAATGCATATTATGTATATTCGGACCGATCGATATTGCTTCGAGCCCCGGATATTTTTCCGCAAGACAGCCGCACTCGATGCCGGCGTGAAGCACGACCTCTTCCGGATCACAGCTGAACATCCTGCGGTAAACGCCGGCGGCAATTTCGCGCAGCTTTGAGTCCTCTGCGAATTCCCAGCCAGGATATCCCGAGAATTTTTCAGTGGAGCACCCCAGCATGGCAGCAATGATTTCGATCCTCCGGCAGATCTCATCGAGCGACGATTTATATGCAGCTCTGATCTCATTTACCAATTCAATACTTTCAGGACAGCTGCGTACCGTCCCGATGTTATTCGAGCTGTTCACGATACCGCGGAATCGTCCATTCATTTCTATTACTCCGCTCGGTATCAGATACAGTGCGCGAACGACTTTTTCAGCAGTCCCTCGCGTGTATGCCTCCGCATCTTCAGGCACATCATCGACCTTGGCGGCAGATATATACAGCCCCGGACACGAGATCCCATATTCCCGCTTCACGGCCTTCTCAAAATTCTTAACTGCATTTTCAAACTCGCCGTCACCTGCGCNGCAGACGCCGCCGTCGGGCACAGCGATCATCATTTCGGCGCTCCTCGATATTGCGGATCTGTTCGTGCCGCCGCTGATCGACATGAGACGTGCCCCGAAGTCCGACGAAAGCCCGTCCAGCAGTCTGCCCAGCAGCATTACCGCACTGGCGATCCCCCTGTCGATATCCTCTCCGGAATGTCCGCCCGGCAGACCGCCGACCGTCACTTTACAAACAGCCTGACCGCCGCCGATCTTTTCACGTTCTCCGGGAATCACGAATCTCATGGCAGTTCCGCCACAGCTTCCGCAGACGATCTGGTGATCTGCACCGTGATCGAGATTGATAAGCATCCTGCCGCTGACAGCGTCTTTCGCCAGACCGTCTGCTCCGCCGAAATCCTCCTCCTCGCGAGTCGTGAAAACCGCCTCGAGTGCCGGATGCTGCAGTTCACTGTCGGCCAGCAGAGCCATTATATACGCCGCGCCGATCCCGTTGTCAGCACCCAGCGTGGTCTCGCCGCCCGTAGACAAAGTATCCCCTTCAATTATCAGAGGCAGCGGATCACGGCCGTAAACGTGAGAAGAAGACGCGCTTTTCTCATATACCATATCCATATGCGCCTGCAGCACCACAGACGGTGCAGCCTCACGCCCCGCAGAAGCCCCTTTGCGTGCAATAACATTGCCGAAAGGATCCTGCACAGTATCCAGACCGAGGCCCTGGCAGTAATTTTTCAGATGATTGCTTATCCCGGCTTCATCCGTTGTCTTTCTCGGCACGCTGCTGATTTCTCTGAAGCAGCGGAAAAAATCATATTCGTCAAATATATCCATAGTCTGATCCTTCCTGTTTTATTTTCCCCCTGTCTTTAAGAGATACTCGAATATTTCCCGAAATTTAGCCTTCTGGTCTTCAGCGGAATATCCAAACGAACCAGCGATATAATCCTGCAAAAGACTCTGCAATGACCTCGAAAGTATCACCATTATCGGCCTCTGCGAACTCTCGTCTATTTCGCCCGCCGCCGCAGCCGCACCGATCATGACCTCATCGCGCCTGTAAATGTCACCCTCCAGCATCACTGCTCTGACATGCTCATCATATCCGTCGAGAAATCCCGGAAACAGCTCCGAATATTCACACATGATTTTCCTCAGCTCCTGCCGGTGCGGTCCGTAGAACAGATTGTAGAAAACCGCCGGCCGTGCAAAAGCATGCTCCAGGAACACATCATACAATGTCATGTACCGCCTCAGCGGATCTTTTTCTCCTCTCAGCGCCCGGTCAAGATCCTCCGCGTAAACTGAAATATATTTCACCGACGCATACATCATCAGGTGATCCTGATCATCAAAATAATTATAAAGGGTCGCAACATTGTATCCCGCCTTTTCGGCGATCTGTCTCATCGTGCACTTATCTTCCCCTTCATTTTCCATGACCTCTGACGCGGCTTCGATAATAAAAGCCATCGTTCTATTCTGTTTTATACTTAACTCTTTTTTCATTTTTCTCTCCGTACCTATTGACAAATCTCCCAACGCAAAGCATAATGTAAACACGTTTATTTTTTAAACACGTTTATTTTATCACAAGCGGCACTGATTGTAAAGGCGGTAATGAAGTTGAAAAACAAAAGTGAATTCCTGGTGGTCGCAGGCGCTGTATGCTGGAGCCTGAACGCCCCGTTCGTAAAAAGCATAGACATGGATACGATGCTCGTGTGCGCGATGCGTTCACTGATTGCAGGCATCTGTCTGTCGCCGTTCATCTTCAAATTCAAACTTCATTTCAGCAGGAGCCTGGCCGGTTACATTATCTGCTACACCGGAAATACCATATGCCTCATACTCGCGCTGAAGCTCGTGCCGTCAGCCATCGCCGTGGGGATGCAGTACACTGCGATGATCTGGCTTTTCATGATAGCAGTAATACAGCAGAAATCTTCGCTCAATGTGCGCAGTATTCTGCCTGTCGCGGTAGTAGTAATGGGCGTGATCCTGTTCATGTTTTCAGGATTCGCAGGCGCCTGCAGTGCGTCGGGAATGCTCATGGCAGCATCAGAAAGCGTCTTCTTCGCAGGCATTTCATACTTCTCAAAAGACGCCGCGGGGAGCAATCCGCTCGGACTTACTTCCGCAGCCAACATCATCACGGCGGCGTTCATGTTCACGTTCCTGCATGTGGACATTACTGCAGCCGCGGGCATAGGTGTTCACAACTGGATGCTTCTGCTGTTTCTGGGGATCATTCAGCTCGGCGGCGGATACAGTCTATACAACGCCGGTCTGAAACATGTCGCGCCGCAAAAAGCATCCATGCTCGCTCTCTGGGAAATGATCCTGGGACCGATATGGTGCGTGATTTTCCTGCATGAAATACCAACGATAATGGTGACCGCCGGCTTCGCCATGATACTCTGCGGAATGCTTCTGGACGGAGTGTTTTCCTGCCCGGCGGAAGAAAAACTGCGCCGCGCAGCATAAAATCACTTCATTACATCCGCGATCGTTCTGAACATGTCATCTATGTCAAGAGGCTTAGCAATGTGGGCGTTCATACCCACTTCCATGCACCGTCTTATATCGTCGGTGAAAGCGTCCGCCGTCATCGCGATTATCGGCACTGTCTTCGCATCGTTCCTGTCCAGAGACCTTATTGCCTCTGTAGTTTCGTACCCGTTCATAACAGGCATCCTTATATCCATAAGAATGACATCATAAAATCCCGCATTCGAATTCATGAATTTTTCCAGGCCCTGCTGTCCGTCTTCGGCCAGTTCTATGATCATGTCCTTCTCTTCAAGAAGCGTTGTCGCGATTTCCTGATTGAGCGGATGGTCTTCGCAGAGCAGAACGTGTTTCCCTGATAATACTGTATTGTCATACTCCGCACTGCCTCCCGGCTGCCGCTGATCGTGCCCGAGCATGCTGCGGTCTATAGTGTCGAATTCAATAGTGACCGTAAAGGTTGTTCCTTCTCCGAGCCTGCTGCTGACTGATATATCGCCGCCCATAAGGTCTACCAGTCTTTTGGTGATGGCCATGCCCAGTCCCGATCCTCTGCTTTCAGAAGAATCATCGCGGTGCTCCTGGGAAAACGCCTCAAAAATACGCTCCTGGAACTCCTCGCTCATGCCGATACCGTCATCCGAGATCACATGACTTATCCGCACCCTGTCGCCGGACAGGCGCCGGCTTTTTATTATATATTTTATATTTCCGCCTTCCGGCGTGTATTTTACGGCATTCGAAAGCAGATTGAACAGTATCTGATTGATGCGCAGCTTGTCGGCAAGCGGGATCTGATCCTCTATGATGCCCGCGGCATCCACCACAAGATGCTGTCCTTTTTCATTGCAGAGAGGCCGGATCACCGAATCAATGTATTCACGGTATTCTTCGATCGTATACGGCTCAGTATGGAGTTCCATTTCATTGCTTTCGGCCTTTGACATATCCAGAATATCATTTACCAGTCCAAGCAGAAATCTTGAAGAAGAATCCACCTTGGCCAGACAGTTTTCTATTTCCGCTATATCCTTCATTTTCATCGCGATCTGCGTCATCCCTATTATCCCGTTGAGAGGGGTCCGGATATCGTGGCTCATGCGAGACAGAAAATCCGACTTGGCCTTATTGGCGCGATTCGCCTGTATTGCGACCTGCCTGAGGATCTGCCGGTTGCGCAGATCCTTTTCCTTTTCTTCCTGAATGCTTTCAACAGCAAATATTACTGTTTCGGCATCTCCCGATCCGCCGCGGTTGACAACAATAAAATTCACCCGGCACCATCCGTAGTCTCTGCTCATCAATTCACAGGAAATGCTTTCGCGTTCCCGCAGTCTGACCGGCAATGTACGGAAATCAGCAAAAGAATTGAATTTGTCGACATAATCCGCATCCACGAAATTGACTCCCACATCTGCGAGCATATCTGACGCATTATTGAAGGTCAGAGCATAGTCGTGGAATGTTTCGGGAGCATCGAGTTCCATAAAATTATTTGCTTCAAGATCTATATAATAGTCGCAGAAATATATTTTGCTCAGCGATGAGATTATCCCCGCTCTCTCGGTCAGAGAATCCGCATTTTTACGCGCAGCATAACTCGTTCGCACAAACATATTGATAACATTTGCCAGCAGATCCGCCGAAGCCTTTATTTCTTCACGCGTACGGATATTAACTTTCTTCAGCTGCAGTAAATATTCTTCTTCATCGATACCCAGTTCCCTGGCGGTCTTGCGGAATTCCATCTCATCGGGCTTTTCCGGCAGGACCTGCCCTCCGACGATATTCCCCAGCAATGTCCCGTCTTCAAGAGTGATCGGCGCCGCGAAGTCCACCAGACCGGCGTGGCACAGATATATTCCGGAACCTCTTTTATCACATTCGATGCATCTTCTCAGGCCTTCGGGTGTTTTCCTCGTCAGATCATAACAGAAAGCAGTGAAATTATAACAATCGCTTATATATTCACCGTCATTCCCGACTGCAACGGTAGCCAGACCCGTGCTCTTCGCCCAGTCTTCCATCATCTTTCCAAATCTTTTCATGTCACAGAAATCAGTAATATTAATTTGCCCCATGGAATTGCGGTTATCAGCTGCAGCCTTCCCAAAATCAAAATCAGTTTTCATACCCGGCCTCTTCTGTCAGATTGTTTATATTCGTTGGTAATATTATACCACATTCGCAAAATAATATAAAAATATCGCAGATCCTGATCTGCGATACTTCTGTATTTATCTGCTGTGTTCCTCCGCACTTCTACATGAGATTCCCGCCGCACCTCTTGATTTTCTGCGTGGTTGTTTTTTCCAGCGCGAACTCAAGTATTTCAATCATTTTGATATGCTTATAGCTCGGGACCACTTCATTCACATCGCGTATTACGCTCTGTACCGCGGCCTGGATATCCTCCGCAGTCGGGATACGACCGAGTTTTTCTCTCAGGAAATCAAGATTCGGTAATATTTTTGCCTTTACGCATACTCCGTTCCTGTCGTATGATCCGACGACAAGCGCCTCGCCGATCTCCGGATGCTGCGACAAACGTGTTTCAAGTTCCTCGGGATATATATTTTTGCCGTTCGATGTCACAATGACATTTTTAATGCGTCCCTTGATATAGAGCGCGCCTTCGGAATCCATACATCCGAGATCGCCGGTGTGGAACCAGCCTCCGCGGAATACCGCTTCATTAGCCGCCTCATCCTTAAAGTAACCGAGCATGATGTTATCGCCTCGCGCTATGATCTCGCCTATGCCTTCAGCATTCGGCGCATCCACTTTCAGTTCCACATCGCGCATCGCGATACCAGTCGACGCAGCATTCCAGTAAAAATCGCTGTTCCCCGCCAGGAGAGGCGAACATTCGGTAAGTCCGTATCCCTGAAGCGTACGGATGCCGAGGGCGGCAAAATCTTTTACCAGCATTGGATCGAGTTCGGCGGCGCCGACAATGAAAAGCCGGAGCTGTCCGCCCAGTGTCCTGCGGACTTTCGCGCGTATGACCCTGCGAACAATATACGGCGTCCTGCCGAGCGCGTCGGCCAGTGTTTCATTTTCAAAATATGTTCTGTATTTCTCAGGGCATTCCTTAGCTATTGTATTTTTTATGCGTTTATCCAAAACTTTCAGAAGCGCAGGAACAACAACCAGCACTGTCGGATGGTATTCCGCCATGTTCTTAGGCAGTTTTTTAAGGCTCTGACAATATGTGATCCTGCCGCCCCGCGAAAGGAAAAGCATGCAGTTAAGTGTGCATTCATACGTATGATGCAGCGGCAGAATAGACAGTGTGATATCCTTTGGTTTTATTTTTACCGAGCTCACCGTGGAATAGATATTCGAACATATATTATACTGCGACAGGCATACGCCCTTGGAATTGCCCGTAGTACCCGATGTGAATATTAGTATCTGCATTCTGTCGCGCGGAATATCAATATTGTCTACTTCAGCGTGATCATCATACCCGCGCTGAACCGACATATCCATTATCTCTCCAAAAGAAATCGAAAGCATTTCATCAGACANGATCGGGATCAGTTCATCGATATATTTATCGGCGCAGCAGACCGCGTCGCATTCAGCAGCTTCGATAAAATCTTTCAGGTCGTCTGCACAAAGTTCCTTGTCAAGAGGAACAGCGCATCCTACTGTTGAAGCACACATGTACGCCAGGACCCATTCGAAACAATTACCGCCGACAACTGCGATCCTCTTGTGGCGCAATCCCATATCGAGAAATATCCCGCATAATGTGTAATATCTGTTTTCCAGTTCCCGGTATGAAATGTGCAGGTAAGAATCATCCGGCCTTTTTATCTTAAACGCCGCACGGTCTTTGAAGTGTCCGGCGCTGTAATTTATGATCTCGCGATAATTGCTGAAATGTTTTTCTTTATAAAATTTTTTCGACATAATATACTCCTGTTGACAGCAGACTTGTATGATTGGTTAGAATTATATCAACACCATTGTTTGGATTTTCAACAAACAATAACTCCGGTAAAAACGATGTGGTTCACCGACCCACAATCATGTGTATGTAGGTGGAAAGGGGGACAGAAAAAACATGATATTTTTTAAATGATTAAAGGTGAGGTAATGAGATGGCCGACAATCCGGAAGAGTTAAATTGACCCCAAAGCCAATATGAACCAAGGACGGCATTATCTTGGAACTTCCTTTGAACAAGTACCACGTCCCGAAAAGATATCCCGTGACTGAATATCTGCAAAAAGCCGGCAGAATTTCAATCGTTACACATTCTACATGTAATTATGGATGATTTACAGTCTCTCTTGAGACAGGAAGTAATCGAAAAACGGAAGTTCCTCGAACAGCTGGGCCGGGCTGCAGTCAACGAGGAAGGCCACGACCCCTCATGGTTATCACAGGCATCAGCCTCTCGGATAC